>Ga0316577_10001225_pt1 | contig 11944 bp, 10 predicted proteins | sample S5NA_FD_203073 | JGI IMG/M metagenome (GOLD analysis project Ga0316577, IMG submission 203073) | Rhizosphere microbial communities from salt marsh grasses in Alabama, United States - S5-7_050615r2r1 | ecosystem: Host-associated > Plants > Roots > Rhizosphere | place: USA: Alabama | collected... | reverse complement strand
AAGTACAGCTATTCGTCCATCCGGCAGCTCGTCGCCATCCCGGAGGATGCCAGCAGCGCCACTTTGCGCGCCTGGCTCTACCCCTTGAGCAACGAGGCCGCCGCCTTCCATCTCCCATCCCCTGAGGCCCTCCTGGACGGCGATGCCCAGTACGTGCTCGTCCTGAACCCGGCCAATCAGTGGCTCGAAAGGCTCTTCTGGCAGCGCCGCGACGACCGGGAGTGGATCGCCTACGAAGCCGATCTGCTCGACTATGCCGGGCAGACAATCAAACTCCAGTTCGGCACCCTGAACGACGGTGCGGCGGGCGTGACCGCCATGTATGTGGACGATGTGTCGCTGCGGGTGTGTTCACCACCCTAGTGCCGTCCCTGGCCTCAGCCGCGGCTGCTGGCCAGCACTCTGAAATGGCAATCGCTGAGGAGGACTCATGAACGAGGACGTGTACCAGCAACTGGCCCGGCACCTGGACGACTTGCCCGCCGGTTTTCCTGCTACGGAGAGCGGCGTGGAGTTGCGCATCCTGCGCCGTCTCTTTACGCCTGAGGAGGCCCGGCTGGCCTTGTACTTGAGCCTGATTTCCGAGGAGCCACGGGTCATCGCCCGGCGGGCTGGCCTGCCTGTCGACGAGGCAGCCTGCCGCCTGGAGAAGATGGCTACCAAAGGCCTCATCTTTCGCCTCAAACCCAGGGATAAGCCGGTCCGCTACCAGGCGTCCCAGTTCGTGGTCGGCATCTGGGAGTGGCAACTGAACAATCTGGACGCTGACTTTGTCCGCGACATGGAAGCGTACATGCCCTCGTTGCTGGGGCCCGCCTGGGAGGTACCCCAACTGCGCACCATCCCCGTCGGGGAGAGTGTTGACGCCGGGCTGGAGGTTCTGCCCTACGAGCAGGCCGGACACCTGGTGCGCGCCCAGAAACGCCTGGCCGTGGCACCCTGCATCTGCCGCCGGGAGCGCAAGCTGGTCGGCGAGGGCTGCAACCGCCCGGAGGAGACCTGCCTGGTGTTTGGGGCAGCCGCCGACTATTACGTGCAGAATGGACTCGGCCGTTACATCGACCAGGAAGAGGCCCTATCCATCCTCGATCTGGCCAACGACGCCGGGCTGGTACTACAGCCGGGGAATTCGCAACGACCCCTGAACATCTGCGCCTGCTGTGGCTGCTGCTGTGGGGTACTCCGCACCCTCAAACGCCAACCTCAGCCGGCCGCACTGGTGGCCAGTGCCTTTGTGGCCGCGCTCGACACCTCGACCTGTCAAGCCTGTGGCACCTGCGAAGCCCGCTGCCCCATGGAGGCGCTCTGGCTGGGGGACGGGCACGCCACCCACGACCCCGATCGCTGCATCGGTTGCGGCCTGTGCGTGACTACTTGTCCCACCGGCGCGCTGAGCCTGGTGCGCAAGCCCGACTCGGCTCAACCCAGCGTGCCCAAGAACATGACCGAGAGCTACATCAAGCTTGGCCAGGCCCGCGGCAAGATGAGCCTCGTCGACCTGGCTGGCATGCAGCTCAAGTCGACGGTGGATCGTCTCCGCACCTCCCGCTGAGCGAACCACCTAGGCTTGGACGAAAAGCCCCCTTCCCCAATGGGAGAGGGCGAGAAGGGATGCGTCTCGTCCGCGGGCATCGTCTCTCGCGCACTTTTTCCGGGGGACAAAGACTGGTATAATGCGTTCAGTCGACCGGTAGACAGGGAGTCATCCATGGCAATCTCGCGCGGCCGCCTCCTGCTCAGCTTGGGCATCGGCATCGTGGCCGTCTCGTTCGCTTCCACCTTCATCCGCCTGGCCCAGAGGGCCGGCGTGCCCTCCCTGTCCATCGCGGCCTGGCGCCTCCTCTTGGCTTCGGCCATCTTGTTGCCCTATGCCTGGGCTAGCCGGCGCGAAGAGATCCGGAGCCTTTCGCGACGGGAATGGGCCCTGCTGGGGGTCTCGGGCATCTTTCTGGGCCTTCACTTTGCCTCCTGGATCGCCTCCCTCGGCTATACTTCCGTGGCCAGTTCGGTCGTGCTCGTCTCCCTGGGCCCGGTCTTTGTCGGCCTTGGCTCGTGGCTCTTCCTCCACGAGCGGCCGCGCAGGCTCCTGGTGGTGGGCATCCTCCTGGCCGCCGCGGGCAGCGTTGTCATCAGTTGGAGCGATTTCAGCCGGGGCCAGGATCACCTGCTTGGCGACCTGCTGGCTCTGACCGGCGCCATCATGGTCGCGGGCTACCTCATGATCGGCCGCAAGGTTCGCGCTCATCGATCCCTCACCACCTACGTGGCGATCGTCTACGCCGCTGCTGCGGCTACTGTCCTGATCTTTGTCATCGTCGGACGCCAGCCTCTGTTGGGTTTCCGCCCTCAGGCCTACATTTGGCTGCTGGCTCTGGCCCTCGGACCACAGGTCATTGGCCATTCGACCCTGAACTGGGCCTTGCGCTATCTGTCAGCCACCTTTGTGTCGATCGTCACCCTGGCCGAGCCGGTCGCCTCAGCCATCCTGGCCTACCTCATCCTGAGCGAGGCCATCACCTGGACCACGGCCGCCGGTGCGGCCACGGTGCTGGCCGGCATCTACCTCGCCTCCCGGGCCGAGCTTGGCAGCACGAGGGCCGGCCTGGTTCAGTCAGGACCTGCTTCATGACCGGCCCATTCTATCCCAGGACAGGGGGTGGGTCATCCGCCCGGTGCCAGCCCTGGCCGGCAGACGCTTCCGATGCTCAAATCCCCCGTCTCGGGGGCGTGCTCGGCCGACAATGTAGGCAGTGCGCTGTCCTGGCAAGCCTCCGCCCGCCCGTGCCCAGGGCTCCCTGGAGCTAGCTCATGTCCGGCACACCCGTTGACTATGATCAGCTTGCCGCCACCTATGACCGGCGCTTTGCCCAGGGCGCCCCGCGAGGCGTGGCCATCGCCCTGCGGGCTCTGGCCCGGCAACTGGACGCCCGGCGCATCTTGGAGGTTGGCTGCGGTACCGGGTACTGGCTGGCTGGATTGGCTGGCCCTCCTCCCCGCTCCCTCTGTGGTCTGGATCTGTCGACCGGCATGCTGGCCCAGGCCCGCAGCCGGGAGCCCTCGCTGTGCCTGGTCCAGGGCCGAGCCAGCCATCTCCCCTTCCCTCCGGCGAGTTTTGACCTGGTGTATTGCGTCAACGCCATTCACCACTTTGAGCGACCCGCTGCCTTTATCGCCGAAGCCCGGCGCCTGATCCGTCCGGGGGGCGTGCTGGCCGTGGTAGGTTCGGATCCCCGCCAGCCGGGTGATCGCTGGTACGTGTACGACTATTTCCCCGGCACGTACAAGACCGACCTGAACCGGTTCCCGTCGTGGGGTACGATGCTCGACTGGATGGTGGCCGCTGGATTCGAGCCCATCCAGTGGAAACTCGTGGAGAAGGTGGTCTCGGACAAGGTGGGGCGGGCGGTCCTGGCCGATCCCTTCCTCGCCAAGGGTGCCGTTTCCCAGCTTGCCCTGCTGAGCGACGAGGCCTACGCGGCGGGCCTGGACCGCATCGAGGCCGCCCTAGCCGGGGCTGAAGCGATGGGCAAGATGCTCGCCTTCCCGGTGACCTTTGCCCTGGCCATGCTGGCCGGCCGGGTGCCGCCATGAGCCAGCATGCCTCGCCTCTGAAACTCGACCCGCGCCTTCTGCAGCGGGCCCGGCCGGCCCGGGTAGATCTGGCCTGGACCGTGGCCCTGGGTTTGGTGGGCGGTGTGACCATCGTCGGCCAGGCCTATCTGCTGAGCCAGGGCGTCAGCCTGGTCTTTCTTGAGCACGAACCCCTTGAGGCTGTGCTCCCCTTCCTGATCGGTTTTCTGGCGCTGAGCCTGCTGCGGGCAGGGCTCACCTGGGGTAGCGAGGTCGCGGCCAACGCGGTGGCCAGCCGCGTCAAGCAGGATCTTCGCCAGCGGTTGGCTGCCCACCTCTTGGCCCTTGGCCCGGCCTACGCTCAGGGCGAACGCAGCGGCGAGCTGACCAACACCGTCGTCGAGGGTGTTGAGGCCCTCGACGCCTATTTCCGCCAGTACCTGCCCCAGTTGGCCCTGGCTGCCTTGGTCCCGGGCACGGTCCTGGTCGTGGTCTTTCCCCTCGATTGGGTTTCGGGTCTCATCCTGCTCCTCACCGCGCCCCTGATCCCCCTCTTTATGATCTTGATTGGCAACCTGGCCGACGCCCTGACCCGGCGGCAGTGGACCTCGCTCAGCCGCATGAGCGCCCATTTTCTCGACGTGCTTCAGGGGCTGGTCACCCTCAAGCTGTTCGCTCGCAGCCGGGGGCAGGTGCAGACCATCGCCCGCATCAGCGACCAGTTCCGGGAGACCACCCTGGGCGTGCTGCGCGTCGCTTTCCTGTCCGCCCTGGTGCTGGAAATGCTGTCGACGATCAGCACCGCCCTGGTCGCCGTCCAGATTGGGCTGCGTTTGCTGTACGGCCGGTTGTCCTTCGATCAGGGTTTCTTTATCCTGATCCTGACCCCCGAGTTCTACCTGCCGCTGCGACTGCTGGGGGCGCGATTCCACGCCGGCATGCAGGGGGTTGCCGCGGCCGGGCGCATCTTTGACCTACTGGAAACCCCCTCCCTCCCGGGCTCTGCAGTGGGGATGGAGCCGGAAGCAGCATCCGCTGAGGGGGGGGCATCTGGCGCCGGCAGTGCATCTGGCGCCGGCAGTGCATCTGGCGCCGGCAGTGGCTCACCTCAGGTCCCACCCAGTCTACGCTTCTCCGGTGTTTGGTACGCCTACGAAGCAGGCCGGCGCCCCGCTCTGAACGGGGTCTCCTTCGAGCTTGCGGCTGGTGAGCGGGTTGCCCTGGTGGGTCCCAGTGGTGCCGGCAAGAGTACCGTAGCCAACCTCCTGCTGCGCTTCCTCGAGCCCGATCGTGGGCAGATCAGCGTGGATGGCAGGCTGTTGAGCGAGCAATCGCGGCCGGCCTGGCGCCGGCAGGTCGCGTGGGTGCCACAGCAGCCCTACCTTTTCTACGGCACCGTCGCCGAGAACATCTACCTGGCGTGTCCAGGGGCGCTTCGCGAGGAGGTCGAGAGGGCAGCTCGCCAGGCCCATGCCCATACCTTCATCCAGGCGCTTCCCCAGGGCTACAACACGCTCATCGGTGAGCGTGGGGTGCGGCTGAGCGGTGGCGAGGCGCAGCGCCTGGCGTTGGCGCGCGCCTTTCTCAAGGATGCGCCCTTGCTCCTGCTCGACGAGGCTACTGCGAACCTCGATCCCGAGATCGAATCCCTCATCCAGGAGGCGTTGGGGCGCCTGTTGCAAGGGCGCACGGCCCTGATCATCGCCCATCGCCTGGCCACCGTCTACCAGGCCAACCGGATTCTGGTTATGGATGGTGGCCACGTCGTCGAAGAGGGCAGCCACGCGACGCTCCTCCGGGCGGGAGGCGTCTACCGGCGCCTGGTGCGGGCATATGGCCCCGGAGATCCACTGTGAGCGACACCCCTGGTCCTTGGGTCTTCTGGCGCTTACTCGGGCGCCTACTCAGGCTGGCTGCACCGTTCGCCCGCTGGATGGCTCTGGCCACCTTGTTGGGGGTGGCCACGGTCGTTAGCGGCATCGGCCTGATGTCCACCTCCGGCTACCTGATCGCCAGGGCTGCCCTGCGCCCGTCCATCGCCGATCTCCAGGTGGCCATCGTCGGAGTGCGTTTCTTTGGCATCGCCCGCGCCGCCTTTCGCTACCTCGAACGCTACGTGTCGCACGACGTCACCTTCCGCCTGCTGGCTCGCCTTCGCGTCTGGTTTTATGCTGCGCTGGAACCGCTGGCCCCGGCACGTCTGATGCGATACCGCAGCGGTGATCTGTTGGCCCGTAGCGTCGCCGACGTCGATACCTTGGAGAATTTCTACTTGCGAGTCCTGGCCCCGCCCCTTGTGGCTGCGGTGGTGATGGTCCTGGTGACCATTCTCCTGGGTGCTTTTGATCCTCGCCTGGGCTTCAGCCTTCTCTTCTTCTTGCTCCTGGCTGGCCTGGGCTTGCCTCTCCTGGCACAGGCGGTGGGGCGCCGGCCGGGCCAGCACATGATCCAGGTCCGCTCTGAGCTGAATAGCCTGCTGGTCGATGGCATCCAGGGGGTTGCAGACATGCTGGCCTTCGGGGCGGAGGAGCGGCACCTGCGCCGGGTGGGCCATCTGAGTCGCAAGTTGGAGGCCCTGCACGGGCGCATGGCTCACATCGGCGGTCTGCAGAGCGCCCTTTCCGGCCTCCTGATGAACTTGGCCACGCTGGCCGTGCTGGCTGTGGCCATTCCGTTGGTCAGCGGCGGACGGCTCGACGGCGTCTACCTGGCCTTCCTGGTCCTGGCGACCATCTCCAGTTTCGAGGCTGTGCTACCCTTGCCCCAGGCTTTCCAACACCTGGGGAACAGTCTGGAGGCGGGACGAAGGCTCTTTGAGATTGTCGATGCCGAACCAGAAGTCGCTGGCCCGGCCTCGCCGCTGCCCGCTCCTGACCGGTTTGACCTTCGCCTGGAGGGTGTCACCTTTGCCTACGAACCCGGCGGCCCGCATGCTCTCGATGGCGTCTCCTTTGACCTGTCCCCGGGCGACCGGGTGGCCGTGGTCGGGCCCAGCGGGGCCGGCAAGTCCACGCTGGTTCACTTGCTGGTGCGCTTTTGGGAGGTTCAGGGTGGCCGGATCCTACTGCAGGGCCGCGACCTGTGCGACTATGACCCGGAAGATCTGCATCGCGCCTTTGCCGTCGTGTCCCAGCATACCCATCTCTTCAACGCCACGGTCCGGGAGAACCTGCTCTTGGCCAAGCCCGGTGCCGGTGAGGCTGAACTTGTCGAGGCGACGCGAAAGGCGCAGCTTCACGATTTTGTCGATTCGTTGCCCCAGGGATACGATACCTGGATTGGGGAGGAGGGAGTACGCCTGAGCGCGGGACAGCGCCAGCGATTGGCCATTGCCCGCGCCCTGCTCAAGGAGGCACCCGTTCTGATCCTGGACGAGCCCACCGCCAACCTGGATGCCCTCACCGAGCGGCAGGTGCTGGATACCCTGCGGGTCCTGTCCAGAGGCTGCACAACCTTGATCCTGACCCACCGCTTGGTGGGCCTCGAAGAGACCAGTGAGATCCTCGTCCTGCGCGCCGGGCGTATCGTGGAACGGGGCCGGCATCACGACCTGCTGCAGATGGGCGGGCTCTACCGCCGCATGTGGGACCTGCAAAATCAGGCCCTGGTTGAAATCAACCCCTGAGCCAAACCGAGCCTGAGCTTGTGCAGCCGCCGGTTCAGAAGGCGTACCCGTCAGGGGTCGGTCCCCCCGGTCAGGCTATTGGGTAACCGACTGGTCAAATAGCCCCCGCAGCTCGCGGTACTGGGTATTCGACAGAGGCTCGCCCTGGTCGGCGCGTTGTTGCTTCCGGATGGCTTTCTTGAGGCCCTTGGTGGTTACTACGGGCTGCGATGTATCCGAGAGCACCAACTCGGCACGGGGGTTGTAAAAGACGAGTAGGTTCTGGATCTCGACGCCCTCGCCGGCATCGTGCTCGTCCAGTGCCTTCTGCAGCGCCTGCACCTGGGAACCTGCTTCGGCAAGGGGCTTGCCCATTCCCTCTTCGGCCATAAAGCGCAGCAGGCGGCCGGCGCTGAAGTCGCGCCGGAACTTGTCTCCGTCGTAGCGGATTACGCCATCCTGGCCCATCGTCGTCAGCACATACAGGCCGGTCGGGCTCAGTAGCACGTGGGGGGCGGGCAGATAGTAGCTATAGAGCACGTAGCGGTCGTCAAACCCCTTCAGGCCTTGGGCCAGCGCCTGGTCTGCCCGCGGTTCCCGCACCCAACGGTTCATGTTCATCGTGCCCACGCTGGAAACGACGAGACCCAGCAGCAAAAAGAGAAACGACAGCCACAAGAGGGTGGACGCTTGCAGGAAGAGGGAGACAATGAGTCCCGCGACCAAGAAGCCCAGGCCGGCCAGCGTGGCGATCTTGCCCACCCGTTGCCCCCTGGCGATCTGATGTTCGTTGACGATATGCTGCATTGCAACTCCTCCGTGGCGTTTTCTTCGAATGCCCAAGAAGACATAACGTTTCCTGGGCGACAAATGACGTTGACCCTTCCACTACGTGCGTCAGCGAAGCAATCTCCCTTTGGGAAACTGGGGATCGCAACTCTCGAGACGACAGTATAGCACAGCAGCAAGGCCCTCGCAAGCGGAGGGCGCTTTCTCACGCTGGCGGGAAAAAAGACAGTGCGGACCAGGGCATCCCCTGATCCGCACTGCACATTGTTTGATTTGGCCGTACCGGCGGCGTTTACCAGCCGATTACGGTGACGTTGGACGCCTGGAGGCCCTTGCGGCCCTGCTCGACGTCGAACTCGACCTTCTGGCCCTCTTCCAGGTTCCGGAAGCCTGATCCCTGGATGGCAGAATAGTGCACAAACACGTCGCTGCCTTCCTCCCTGGCTATGAAGCCATAGCCCTTGCTGCCGTTGAACCACTTGACGGTTCCAGTTTCTCGCTCAGACATTTCTCTTTCTCACCTTTTTGCTTTTTGTTAGGAGGAAGGTACAACCGGTCATCTCGTGCTAAAAGCACCCAGACTCGTAAGCCTGGGTGCTCATCCTGCAGTGATCGAACCAGATTCTTACTTCATCCTACGTCCGCATCCTACCACAGCAGGGCGAACCTGTCAAATTCCACCCCTCCCTTGGCAGGGCTAATCGCATCTGGAGGGGGCATTACGTTCCGTCCGTCGAAACCGCTTACTCCTCGTAGCGCCTCAAGACCAGGCAGGCATTCTGACCACCCAGCCCGAAGGAGTTGGACAGGGTCGTATGTACGTCCGCCTGGCGCGCCACATTGGGTACATAGTCCAGATCGCACTCTGGATCGGGCACCTCGTAGTTGATCGTGGGGTGGATGATCCCTGTCTGAATCGTCTTGACGCAGGCGAGTGCCTCGATCCCCCCCGCGGCACCCAGGGGATGCCCCACCATGCCCTTGGTGGCGCTGATGGGCACCCGATAGGCGGCCTCGCCAAATAACCGCTTGATGGCCTTCGTCTCGACCGGATCGCCCACCTCCGTCCCCGGGCCATGGGCGTTGATATAATCGATCTCCTGGGGCGATACCCCGGCATTGTCCAGCGCCCACTTCATCGCCCGGAAGGCGCCCGCCCCGTCCGGGTCAGGGATCGCCGCGTGGTATGCATCGGTGTTGGCTGCATAGCCCAACACCTCGGCATAGATCTTGGCTCCTCGGTCCAGTGCCTTATCCAGCCGTTCCAGCACCAGGACGGCGCTTCCCTCCGCGCTGACAAAGCCGTCGCGCCGGGCGTCGAATGGCTTACAGGCTTTTTCTGGGTGTTCGTTGTCGCAGGCCAGCACCCGCATGGCCGTGAACGCGCCGATGATCACTTCGTGGATCATGCCTTCCGTGCCGCCAGCCAGTATCAGATCGGCCGCACCGCGACGGATGGCCTCCGTCGCCTCGCCCAACGCCTGGGTACCGGAGGCACAGGCCGTCACCACTGTGTTGTTGTACGCCTGGCATTGGAACTGGAGGCTTACGTGGTGGGCGGGCATGTTGCACAACAGGGACATGCAGGTGAAGGGGTTCACCCGGCGCAGTCCCTTGGTCTTGTACGTCTCCCAGGCCTCGAGGCCGGCATCGAAACCGCCGACCCCCGTTCCTAGCACAACTCCCGATCGTTCCGGAACGGGAACCTGATCACCCAATCCCGCGTCCGCCATGGCCTGGAACCCCGCTGCCATGGCCAGGTGAGACACCCTCGCCATGCGCCGTGCTTCTTTGAAGGGGATGTACTCCGTCTCGTCGAACCCTTTCACCTCCCCGGCAATCCGGATCGGCATGTGGCTGGCATCAAATTGCGTGATCGTGGTGATTCCCGACCGGCCCGCAGCCAGGCTCGCCCATGTCTCCTCTACGTTCAGTCCTACGGGCGTAACGGCGCCCATGCCGGTGATGACCACCCTCTGTTCGATTGCTCTATCCTTCATAGTCTCTCCCAATCTATCGTACCTTGCAGTTCGTTCGCAAAAGGACTGCCAGCCCTGGGCCAAAGCAATTTCCCTCCTGGCCAGGGGTTCCGCTACCTTTCTACCTCGGTCAAGCCCTGCTTGATGGCATCCAGCACGCCGTTCTCCACGGCCTGGGCCGCCATGCGGATGCCATTGCGGATGGCCAGGCTGTCGGACCGGCCGTGCCCGACGATCACCACCCCATCCACGCCTAACAAAGGGGCGCCGCCATATTCCCGGTAGTCCAGGCGCTTCTTCACCTGGTCAAAGGCCGGCTTGGCCAGCAGTGCCCCGACCTTCGAGAGATTGCTGCTGGTGATCTCCTGCTTCAGGATATCTAACAGAAGGCCCGACACTCCCTCTGCTAGCTTGATCACCACGTTTCCGGTGAACCCGTCCGTCACGATCACGTCGGCCAGGCCCCAGGGAATGTCTTTGCCCTCGGCGTTGCCCACAAAGTTGAATCGACCGGCCTTGAGCAACGGCACGGTCTCTTGTACCAACTGATTGCCCTTGCCTTCCTCCTCCCCATTGGAGACGATCGCCACGCGGGGATTCGGCACCCCCAGGACGCGCTCGGCATAGATCGAGCCCATCAGAGCAAACTGTTCCAGGTACTCCGGCTTGCAGTCGGCATTGGCTCCGATATCCAGCAGAAAGCAATAACCCTGCGGTGTCTGGCTGGGAAATATGGTCGACAGCGCCGGCCGTTTGATGCCCCGGATGCGTCCCAGGCGAAAGAGGGCTGCGGCCAGCGCGCCCCCCGAATTGCCGGCCGTGAAGAAGGCATCTGCCTCCTGTCGTTTGAGCATCTCCATGCCCACCACCATGGAGCAGTCCTTCTTTTCCTTCACCGCGGCCGCGGGATGCTCGTCCATTTCGATGACCTGGCTGGCGTGCTGCACCGTGAGGGCCAGGCCTGCCGTGTCGTGCTTGTCCAGCTCGCCGTGGACCTTCTCCTGTTGCCCGACCAGCACGATCTCTGCGTCCAGAATGCGAGCCGCCTGAACGGCCCCTTCTACCGCAACTGCCGGTGCATGATCACCACCCATCGCATCTACGACGATTTTCATCGAGTGCCTCCTCTGTCAGACCCTCTCCTCTGTGAAAACACTCCTGGTCGCCCAAAGTCACGTCCAGTGGAGCCGCGTTTCAACAATCCCGGTGCTGTGTCCTCGACGCTGCCCCGTGGATTGCCGAACCTGTCTCGTCTGAGCTCAGGCGCGGGATGGGCCGCCGCTTGGCGGTATCCACAGTGCCCTGGTTATGCCTTGGCTTGGAACATCCGCTCCAGCTCAGCCGTGTTCGGTTCGGTCGCTGCGTATTGGCCGTCGATCACGAGCGTCGGGACCGACTGGTTGCCACCGTTGAATTCTTCGACGAGGCGCGCGGCTTCCTGGTCTTTCGAGATGTCGATCTCTGTGTAGGGGATTCCCCTTTGGTCCAACCAACGCTTGACCCGCATCACACTCCCGCACCAGGGCCGGGTATAGATGGTGATTTGGGATAGGCTTCTACCATGCTGACCTCTCCTTCGTGAGCTGCGGCTTGTAAGTTTACCTCAAGACCGCCGGGAGTGCAAGTTGCTCACACCGGCTTAGTCAGCGGTCAGGTACCCATCGTCGGACAGCAGAACTGGCGAGCCGCCGAAATTGTGGTATAATTAGTCACTACGTGGGATCACTGGCCAGGCAGGAGAGCGAGCGGTTGTCATCTCCAGGTGTCCCGTGCCTCATCTGGAGCATGGTTACAACCGGATTCGAGGAGGACTCGCATCACCATGCGCGATAGAGCAAGAGGAATGCCAAGGGCTGTCCTTCTGGCTGTCCTGGGTATGTTGAGCTTGTTCGCCATCTCCTGTGGCCCTCCACCCGAGCCCACTGAATGGCAGAGCCCCCTCCCCGTAGCCACCGGCGGAGGTGTTCATATTACCCTCTGGCACCCCTGGAGAAGGAGCCAG
>Ga0316577_10001224_pt1 | contig 11947 bp, 11 predicted proteins | sample S5NA_FD_203073 | JGI IMG/M metagenome (GOLD analysis project Ga0316577, IMG submission 203073) | Rhizosphere microbial communities from salt marsh grasses in Alabama, United States - S5-7_050615r2r1 | ecosystem: Host-associated > Plants > Roots > Rhizosphere | place: USA: Alabama | collected... | reverse complement strand
ACCAATACGATTCTGGTAAACCACGGCGTAGGTATCACCGTGACGGCGGGCAACACGGCTACGCTGGACGGGGTGTTATGGCACTCTAACACCGTCGACTGGGGTGGCGGGGGGGCTATCTCTGGCTCTCACTACACCTGGGGCGATCCACACTTTGCCGTCGATGGCTATCACTTATCGAGTGACTCGGCGGCGCTCGACGTGGGCCTGAGCTCAGGGGTGACGGCCGACGTAGATGGCGACACACGTCCTTATTGCACCGCCCCGGACCTCGGCGCGGACGAGGCCGTCGGCGACTTTGCGTGTCAAATCGTCTATCTGCCTCTGGAGTTGAGGAACAACTGATCGATAAGGAGGTTTTCTATGAAGGGCTTTCGCTTTCTTGCGATCCTGCTTCTTGCATCCTGTCTCCTGCCTTTGGCGTCATCCCTGGCCCAAGGCCCCATCCGCATCATCTTCCTGCATCACTCCTGCGGCGAGGGGTTGATCGAGGAGGGTAATGTACGGGAAGGGCTTTCTTCGCTGGGGTACGAGTTTTACGACCACGGCTATAACGACGAAGGACTGCGCGATGCCGACGGCTCGTACACGGGCAGGAATTTCGACGTGCCGGGCGACAACACCGACCCCGATGGCATTGCCGCGATCTTTGCCCAGCCGCTGCACGACCCGCCAGATAACACCTTCAGCCACCTGATGCAGTACGACGTCATCGCCTTCAAGTCCTGTTACCCCACCAGCAACATCGGCGACGATGCCCAGTTGAACGAGTACAAGGGCTATTACCTCTCCGCGCGCGATCGGATGGACGAGTACCCGGACAAGATATTCATCGTCGTCACGCAGCCGCCGCAGGTGCCCGGCAATAGCGATTCGGACGAAGGCCGGCGTGCACGCGCCCTCGCCGACTGGCTCAAGTCGGGCGAGTTCCTGGGCGGCCATCCCAACGTCTTTACGTTCGATTTCTTTGGCTTGCTGGCGGGCCCGGATAACTTTTTAAAGCCGGAGTATCGCTACGATAACTACGACGGCCATCCCAACGAGCGCGCCAATCGCGAGATCGGTCCGCTGTTCGTGGACTTTATCGACGAGGCGATCCGCAGCTACGCGGGCGGCGGGCCACGTCCTACGCCGAGGGTGGCCGTGGAGACCGTCGTCCCCAGTGTGGAATCCCCTGGAGCCACGGTACCCCCTTCCGCAGCCGGCGTGCTGGATGATTTCGAGGCCGGCGTCGATGCCTGGTTCGTCGACATTGGGGAGGGGGCGACGACCGAGTGCGATGCGGACGCCGAGATGGCCCACGGCGGGGCCGTCTCGCTGCGCATGCAGTACGATGTCCCCTCCGATGGGTGGGGTGGCTGCGGCCGTTCCTTCGACGTGCGCCAGGACTGGAGCGACGCGGATGGGCTTTCGCTGTGGCTGCGTTCCGATGGAGAGGAGATTTGGGTCACGCTGGTGATCTTTGCGGGCGACCCCGACGAACCGACGCCTTTCGAGATAGATGTCAAGTTGGGGGTAAATTGGGAGCAGTTTGTCTTTCAGTGGGCCGACTTTGAAAAGGCAGAGTGGGTGGGTGATGCCGGGCTGCCCGCTTTCGACCCGGCGCAGGTTGTGAGCTATGCGTTCTATGCGGACGTGGACGATGCGGGCACGATCTGGGCAGATGATGTCGCTCTGATCACTGGCGGGGCGCCGCCCGTCATCGCCCCGGCCCCGACAGGCGAACCCGCTGCTCCGACGGAGGAACTCGGCGAGGACGATCAACACGGTCCCATCTGCGGCGCGATGGCCCTGCCGCTGGGCGTGCTGGGCGTCTTTTTGGTAGCCCGCCGCCGGAGCAAGTAGATCTCAAAGCTGTACAGCCGGCCTGGACATTTGACCTAGTAAGGACAGCCTCGGAGGCTGTCCTTTTGCTCTACGCAGGATTCACCTTCCCGCCAATGTGTACAGGATCGAGACATGGTATGCTAATGTTGAGAATCTATCCTAAAATTTCATAGCATAGGGTTTTGCCCGCACCCGTGAAAGGCTAGACTATATTTTTCGGATAGATTCTAGGGCAAAAACAGATTGAGACCAAATATATCGCAAACGAAAAACGTTATAACAGGTGGGAAATGAAATCTCTATTGATCGTGTTTTCATATCACCACAACAATACCGCGAAAATCGCAAACGCCTTTGCCAACATCCTTGATGCTGAGGTAAAAACGCCGCAGCAGACAAGTCCGGAAGAGCTTCAAGGGTACGACCTGGTGGGCTTTGGCTCGGGGATATACGGTGCAAAACATCACAAAACCCTGCTCAATCTTGCCGATAAGCTTGCCCAAGTTTCCAACAAAAAAGCATTCATCTTCTCAACCTGTGGCGTCCCAGCAATGGGTATGTCAGAGGAAGTTGTTGCAAAAAACCACTCGACGCTTCGGGAGAAACTGCAATCTAAAGGCTACACGATCGTTGACGAATTTGGTTGTGTGGGCTTTAACACGTGTAGTTTCCTCAAACTATTTGGAGGGTTAAACAAGGGCAGGCCGAATGCTCAAGATCTCGAAAATGCGGAAGCGTTTGCCCAGAACCTAAAGCGCGTTGTGTAGCCAAGCCGAAACCGAACACGGAATATGAAAGTTATCCCTTCCGAGTCTGAATAGCCAAGGTTAGGAGGAAATGCTCTTGAAAGCGATCGCAGACAAGTATGGCTCACCTGGTGTGAAATATCATCGCGTCGTCGTGACACGGCATGGCGGGCCGGACGTTCTCCAGATGATAGAAGAGGATCTTCCCGAGCCACAAGCCGGCGAGGCTCGGGTCAAGGTCCAAGCCGCCGGCGTCTCGGCCTACGACCTCATGTTCCGCCGTGCCGGTTGGCTCCCCGGCACTCCGCGCGTACCATTCACCTTGGGCGTGGACGTCGTCGGCGTGGTGGACAAGCTGGGCGAGGGGGTATCCACCCTCGAGTTGGGACAGACGGTCGCCGGCGGGACCTTTAGCCGCGACGGTCTTGGCGGCTACGCAGAGACCATCTGCCTGCCCGAAAGCGATCTGGTGCCCGTCCCCTCCGGTGTGGACCCCGCCCAGGCCGTCTGCATCGTGAGCAACTACCTGACCGCCTATGGGGCACTGCACCGGGTTGCCAAGGTCCGCGGCGGCGAGCGCGTCCTCATCCACGGTGCGGCGGGCGGCGTGGGGACCGCTCTGCTTCAACTCGGCAAGCTGGCCGGGCTCGAGATGTACGGTACGGCTTCAAAGTACAATCACGAATTGGTATCTTCGCTCGGAGCCATGCCGATTGACTATCACAAGGAGAACTTTGTCAAGCGCATCCGCGCCCTCACCGGCGATGGGGCAGACGTCGTATTCGACCCCATTGGCGGTGCGCGGCAAGTCTGGCGTTCTCACCGGGCCGTGCGCAAGGGCGGGCGACTGGTCTGGTTTGGCATGGCCGCGACGAAGAAGAGGGGCTTGATCGCCATTCCGTTCACGCTGCTGATGGTGGGGCTGCTCAAGCTTGCTCCGGGTGGCAAGCAGGCGCCGCTCTTCCCGGATCTTGCGGAGGATAACGCCTGGTACCGGGAGACGATGGCAGAACTCGTTGATCTGTTGGCCGCGGGCAAGATCAATCCGGTGGTTGCGGAGCGCATTCCGTTGGCTGAGGCTGCTCGTGCACACGAGCTGCTCGAGCGCGGTCGATACGCGGGTAAGGTGGTTCTGGTCACCAACGTATAGCCAGGATTCTAGCCGCCTGACAGTTTTGAAATAGAACCGGGCTTTCGAGCCCGGTTGCCCCCTTGTCCCCCCGTGGTATAATTTCATCCACTATGACCGATCCTGTGACGCGCCCTGATGGTCGCCAGCCCGATGAACTTCGTCCGATCAAGTTCACCCTGGATTACGTGGACTATCCCGAAGGCTCGGTGCTGATCGAGTTGGGCAGCACCCGCGTGCTGTGTAACGCCAGCGTCGAGGAGACGGTGCCGGCCTGGATGGCGGGTAAGGGCACGGGCTGGCTGACCGCAGAGTATGCCTTGCTCCCTCGTTCCACGCACACGCGCACGCCACGTGAGACCCAGGGCCTGCGTGGCCGCACGCAGGAGATTCGCCGTCTCATCGGGCGCTCCCTGCGCGCCGGTGTGGACCTCAGCCTGCTGGGCGAGCGTACGCTGGTGATCGATTGCGATGTGTTGCAGGCCGATGGGGGCACTCGCACCGCCGCGGTCACCGGCGGCTACGTCGCCGCGGCGCTGGCCCTGCGCCGCCTGGCCGAGCGGGGTGCGGTGCCCGAGGAGGTGCTCGCCTCCCCGATCGCGGCGGTCAGCGTCGGCGTGGTGGCCGGCCAAGTGCGCCTCGACCTGTGTTACACGGAGGATCGAGACGCCGAGGTCGATCTCAACGTTGTGATGACGGCGGAGGGGCGTCTGATCGAGGTGCAGGGCACGGCGGAAGGGATGCCTTTTTCCCGGGCTACCTTGGACCACATGCTGAACCTGGCGAATCTCGGCATCGTCAGCCTGGTGCAGCGCCAACGTGAGGCACTCGGGTGAAATCCTCATCCTTTACACCCGGTCAGCGCGGTGTGCTTCTCATGATGATCGTGGCCGTCATCGCCGTCTTTGCTGCGCTATCCGGCTTTATCATCACCTCTCTGCAGCGACAGAGCCCCACGCCTGGGGTGACGGTTTTGCCTCCCACATCCGTTCTCCCTACGGTTCCTCCTGCGATGTTATTGCCGACGTCCGTTCCAACCATGGAGCCGGCGGAGGGCATTCAATCTCACGTGCAGGCTGCCCGCTTGCTCGATCAGATCGGGCGGCAGGTGGAGACGGTGCGCGGCCTTGCCCCGCGCGCCGAGGTGCCGCTCAACTTTCTGAGCGAGCGCGAGATGAAGTCCTTTTTGCAGCGGCTTTACCGGGAGAACGATCCGGAGGCGCAACTGCAACCCTACGTCGCCCTGGGGTTATTGCCCGATGTATCGATCTCCGTTCAAGTCGAGCGGACGGTGGGCGCTTATGTGCTCGATGAAGAACAACTCTACGTGGTCACCGATCCTTCGGATATCGATGCTGACGATAGAGTGTTGCTGCTGGCTCGCGCCTACGGGCGAGCCCTGCAGGATCAGTATTTCGATCTGGAGGCCGCACGGGCTCGTGCCCGGACCTCTGATGCTCGGTTGGCCGTCGCGGCCTTGGAGGAAGGGGATGGGGTGGTTTTGGCGGCCCTCTACCGCTATAAGGACCTATCGACGGCTGACTGGGTATCCTTGGAGGAGTTGATCACAGGCTCAGATCTGCCGGGATATGGAGAGGAATTGGACGGCATCGAGGAGTGGACGCGCCTGCAGCACTTTCCGTACCGGGAGGGGCGCGTCTTTGTCGCCGAGCTCTTTGCGGCGGGAGGGTGGGAGGCCGTCAACGACGCCTACGCCGGTTTACCCCGCTCGACCGAGCAGGTGCTCCATCCGGAGCGTTACCTGGCGGATGAACCGGATCTCCCTGATGACGTTTTCGTGCCCGACCTGGGTGCTACTCTGGGCAAGGGGTGGACGCCGGGCGTTCGCGATACGCTGGGAGAATTCATCATCGGCTTGTATCTGGAGCAGACGCTCACCGCGCAGATGGCCTGGCAGGCCGCCGACGGCTGGGATGGCGATACGTTCATCACCTGGGAGCACGAGGACGGAGATCGTTTGCTCGTCTGGCGCACGGTTTGGGATAGCACCGCCGAAGCGACCGAGTTCGAGCAGGCGCTGGCGACGCTGATTCCCCAGCGCTACTTGCCGACGCGGCCTATCGAGCCCCCGGGAGGGCTGCCTGGCCGTTGGTGGGAGACCGATTCGGGGGTCGTGTGCGTCTACCGCGTGGCGCGCTACGTGACCTTTGTGAGTGCGCCAGACCTCGATACGCTGGCCGACGTGGTCGAGGCACTGCCCTGAGTCGGGTAACCTTGCGAAGGTTTGGGAGCAGATTTTGGCAACAGATTGCTTCCGCTTGCCCAGAACCGCGTTGGCAGCAAGATATTTCGCAACCTTCGCAAGGTTAATCTCGGGTTTTCAGGCTCTGAGGCTAGGGTACGTCGGAGGCTAAAGCACGTGCTTATCGTCGCCCTGATCGTCGGACTGGCTGCGGTCGTGTTCCTGGGTGGCCTCCGGCTGTGGGTCGAACAAAAGTGCCGCGACCGCGTATACGATTCTTTGAAAGATGTGCCGCCGCGCCCGATTGCCATCGTCCTGGGCGCTGGCCTGCGGCCCGATGGCTCCATCACCCCTGTTCTGGCCGAGCGCGTCGCCACCGCCGCCGACCTCTATCACGCTGGCGCCGTCGAGACACTGCTTCTTAGCGGCGCGCGCCGCCCCGGTTACGACGAGCCCGGCGTGATGCGGGATTATGCCGTCTGTCTGGGCGTCCCGCGGGAAGCTACCCTCCTCGATCCCAAGGGGTTTCGCACTTACGAGACCTGCCGACGTGCACGAGAGGTGTTTGGCGTGGAGCAGGCGGTAGTGGTCACCCAACGTTTTCACACGGCGCGCTCGCTCTACCTCTGCGACGCGCTCGGGATCGACGCCGTCGCTATCGTAGCTGACGGGAAAAAGCCGGATGGCTTTTTCCTCCGCCGGCGGATCGTGTGGGAGACACGCGAATATCTGGCGCTGGTGCGTGCGGTGTGGGATGCGAACTTGGGCAGGGTGGGGCTCAATGAGAGTTCATAAGGGGGTGGCAAGGCGGCAATTGGCTGTGTGAGAAAGCCGTGTATAATTGTGTTTGGCGATGTCATGCAGGTGATTGCAAAGGAGGCGCAAAGTGAGAAGCCAAAAGCTGTTACCGTTGGCAATCGGCTTGACCCTAGTCGTTTTGTGCTCGTTGGCGTGCAAGTTTTTTCCTATACCGGTGCCCACGCCGACTCCTACGAACACCCCGACCCCTACGAACACCCCAACGCCTACCAATACGCCCACACCGACGCCCACGCCGACCCCGGTCATCCCCACGTATTCCCAGGTTGTGAGCACGTACCCGAGCGGCGCTAGGTTGTGCAACACGGAGATATCCGTGGTCGGGTTGGATGCCGGGGGTGACTGGCTAGTCCGTGGTAGCATAGAGATACGCGACAGTAAGTTTATGATAAAATGTTACGGGACCAAGGTCACTCTCGAGGTGGCCGATACCGTCGACGGGGTGCGCTATCCAGCGGGGACGAAGCTGACTGTCGATAAGAACCTCGATTGGATCGAGGTCTCGAGCTGGGATTGAGCAGGGAGATGGTTGCGCCAGTTGCGTGATTCGTGGGGGGCATTGGGCACACAGATTCTGCTTGTGGAGGACGACGAGGCCATCCACGTCGCCGCGGCGAGACCTACATTTCCATTTTACACCATCAGTTTCCGCGCCAGGTCGACCGCCGAGGCGGCGTCTGCCGCGTAGCCGTCGGCGCCGATCTTGTCGGTGTATTCCTGCGTCACCGGCGCGCCGCCGATCATCACCTTGACGTTATCGCGCACGCCTGCCGCCTGCAATGCATCGAGGGTCTTTTCTATCGAAGGCATCGTGGTGGTCAGCAGCGCCGACAGGCCTACCAGGTTGGGCTGTTCTGCCTTGACCGCTTCGACGAACTTTTCCGGCGTGATGTCGATGCCCAGGTCGACGACCTCGAACCCGCCACCCTCTAGCATCATCGCCACCAGGTTTTTGCCGATGTCGTGCAGGTCGCCTGCCACGGTGCCGAGGACGACCTTGCCCGCCGACGGCACGTCGCTCTCGGCCAGCAGGGGGCGCAGGATATCCATCCCGGCGTGCATGGCACGGGCGGCGATGAGCACCTCGGGTACGAACAGGTCGCCGTTCTTGAAATCCGCGCCGACGCGATCCATGCCGGCTACCAGCCCATCGTTGAGGATCTCGGCAGCCGTCAGCCCGGTGTCGAGGGCCTGTTGGGTCAGCTCGGCTACCTCGGTGTTCTTGCCGTCGTACAGGTTTTCCGCGATTTGTTGAAGGATGGCAGACATACTTCCTCCTAATTCTGGGTCTTGTAATAGTCGATCAGAATATCCAGGACCTCGGGGCGACTGAACTCGGCGGGCGGTTTTTCGCCGTTTGAGAGCATCTTTCTCAGTTCCGTACCGCTGATGAGGCAGCGATCCTCTACTTCGTGGGGACACGTCTTGAGGGATGCCATCTCGCCGCACTTGTAGCACCAGAACGTCCAGTCGAGCTTGAGCGGCTCTATGTGCAGAGCGCCAGGCTTGAGTTCGTCAAAGATGTGCTGCGCGTCAAAAGCGCCGTAATACTTGCCCACGCCTGCGTGGTCGCGGCCGATGATCATGTGGCTGCAGCCAAAGTTCTGACGGATGATGGCGTGGAGGATGGCCTCCTTGGGGCCGCCGTACCGCATCTCCATCGGGTACACTTTCAGGACGACCCGGTTCTTGGGAAAGTAGTTTTCAAGCATGACGCGGTAGCATTTCATGCGGATTTCGGCGGGGATGTCGCCGGGCTTGAGCTTGCCGACGATGGGGTGGATGAACACCCCGTCGCTGACCTCCATAGCAATCTTGGTCAGGTATTCGTGGGAGCGGTGCATGGGGTTGCGGGTCTGGAAAGCGGCGACGGTGCTCCATCCGCGTTCCTCAAATATCTTGCGTGTCTCCGCCGGCCTGGCGAACTCGGGGAATTCCTCGGGGTATTTCCCCTCGCTAAAGACCCGCACCGGCCCGCCCAGGTAGACATCGCCCTGTGTGTAGAGACGCTCGACACCCGGATGGGCGACGTCGTCCGTGCCAAAGACCTGCACAGCTTCCGTTTTTCGGTCGTAGGTGTACTTTTCCTGGACGGTCATCGCGCCCATAATCTCGCCGCTCTCGCTATCGACCAGGGCGACATCCTGGCCCTCTTTCAGGCTCTGGCTTTCCTCGCCAGAGATTGAGAGGGTGATCGGGATCGGCCAGAGGACGCCGTCCTTCATCTCCATATCCCGGACGACGCCCAGGTAATCCTCCTGCGTCATAAAGCCGTCCAGCGGGCTAAACGCCCCCATGGCCAGCATGATCAGGTCGGAGACCTCTTTAGAATTCAGGCGTACCTGGGGCAGCAGTTTGGCTTGACGGTGGCTTTCCTCATCGACTTGTACGAGTCGGGGGTTTAGCTTTCCTCCGTGGGGTGGGACGAGTCCTCTCACAATTTCTCCTTCAAGATATGATGGGTAGCACAGCGGCGCGTACTTTAACACGTCAGAGATTGTTTGTCAAGCCAATGTAGGGTGGGTTGGCTGCGACTTGGCTCGATTTGCCCTCTGGTATCAAACCCAGGCAGCATTTGCCCCGCCAGCACCAGGGAACGAGCAGCCTACTCGCCGACCGGCAGTTCTCCAGTCGGGGTTTCTCGGTCGTCCCCGCCCGGAGGTGATGAGCATTAAGAATTTATCTCGGTAATCTGCGTTTGCCGCCCCGCCCAGAGATAAATCTCCGGGCTCAAGAATAAGAGCCCTTCGGGCTGTTTTGAGCCCCCGAAGGGGGCTTGTCCTCTCAGCCCGGTGTCTTTAGCACCGGGCTGAAAGCCGGCATACCCGAATTATTTTCTTAACCTGCATAACCTCCGGCCTGAGGTCTGCCCTTTGGGCAGAAAAGCCCTTTGGGTAGAAAAGCCCTTCGGGCTTTTCCGAGCCCTCAGAGAGGGCTTGTTCATTCTGCCCGCGCGCCTTGCGAAACTCGCAATCTCGCTTATAATCCACCCTGCGACCGGAACCATGGCAGCAAGGATTGTCTCTTGCGCCAGATTCACGGTGAAAAGCCCTCGAGGGCTTTTCCCTTAGGAAGCCCACGGCGCAGAGCGCCGGGGGCTTCACATAGGAGATGGGATAGAGAAAGATGAAACGATCCAAACAACAGTCCAAAGGAGGGTGGCAGACCCCCAGTGTGGTCCTGCAACCCAAAGTTTACAAGGGTATGCAGGCGGGCATCAACCAGATCGTGGATGCGATCACTCCCACGTTGGGACCGCGTCCGCGCATCGTGGCGCTGGAGCAAACGGCCTCTCGCAACCGTTCGCCAGAGATGCTCGATGATGGCGGCACCATCGCTCGCCGCATCATCCAGTTGCCTGGCCGGGACGAGGACGTGGGCGCGATGTACATCCGTCACGTCCTGTGGAAGCTGCACGAGAGGGTGGGGGATGGCACAGCCACTGCGGCGGTGATATTCAAAGAGGTCTATAACCAAGGGCTGCGTTACCTGGCTTCCGGCGGCAACGCGATGCGCTTGCGCCGGTACCTAGAAGAGGGGATGAAGATCATCTCGAACGAGTTGAGCGGGATGACGTCGCATTTGGAGGGCAAGGAAGCGCTCGCTCACCTGGCCGAATCGATCTGTTACGATCCGCCGATGGCCAAGATGATCGGCGAGATTTTTGATATCATCGGCGAGTACGGGCGGCTCGAAGTGCGTTCCAATCGCTCCTATGAGATGGAGCGGGAATACATCGAGGGGATATACTGGGAAAATGGCATTATCTCCCGCGCGATGTTCACCGACGCGACGAAACTGCGGGCCGATTTGAACGATGCCTTGATTCTGATCACCGATCTGAACGTGGAGGACCCGCGCGACTTGATACCGCCGCTGACCACTGCCGCCAAGGCCAAGGCGAAGGAGGTGTTCCTCATCGTCAAGGGGCTCTCTGATCTCTGTGTGGGCTTTCTGACCTCGCCCAAGTTTGCCGAGCAGCTCAAGGTGGTGGCCGTCAAGACGCCTGGCAGCGTACGTATCTTGCAGCAGGATGCGCTGCACGACCTGGCCGTTCTGACCGGCGGGCGTCCGATTCGCCAGGATACCGGGGATACCTTGAAAAAGGTAAAGATCGAGGATTTTGGCCGGGCACGCACCGCTTGGGCGGATCGCACCCACTTTGGCATCATCGGCGGTCAGGGCGATCCGCGGGAGCTGCGGGAGCACATCGCGATCCTGCGGGCCGCGCACGCTCGTGCCGAAGACCCTGACGATCGGGAAAGGCTGGAGCGCCGCCTGGGCAAGCTGATCAGCGGATCTGCCATACTCAAGGTCGGTGCTTTTACCGAGGCGGAGCTCAAGGCGCGCAAGGAGCTGGCCGAGCGGACGGCCAGCGCGATGCGGGCTGCGATGCGGGAGGGCGTCTTACCCGGCGGTGGGGCTGCCTTGTTGGCCTGTCGCCCGGTGTTGCAGCAGCGCTTGGATGCAAGCGAGGACGTCGATGAGCGCATGGCTTATCGTATCCTGCTTCATGCAGTCGAGGCGCCGTTCCGCACTCTGATCGAGAACGCGGGGCTCGAATCGAGCGTCGTCTTGGGGAAGGTTGACCAAGCCGGACCGGGTTGTGGGTTCGATATTATCTCAGGCGAGGTGGTGGATATGACGGAGGCCGGTATTTTCGATCCCGCCGTCGTGCAAGAGGCGGCCGTTCAAACTGCCATCGGCGGTGCCGCGCTGGCCCTGACGACGGACGTGATCGTCCACCGTGCCTCCGCGCCGATCGAGTACCAAACGTAGGCGACGGCGGTGAAGCTCCCCGGCGCAATTTAAACTATCGATGCGAGCGTCCTGCAACCTCAGGGCGCTCGTAAGCTGAAAGGATCGAGAGATATGAGCGAACTTTATAAAACAATGCGAGCATCCCGCTTGCACGGCGTCCGCGATCTGCGGGTGGAGGACCTGCCCCGCCCTGAGCCCGGTCCCGGCGAGGTGCTGCTAAAGGTCGCGGCGGTGGGGACGTGTGGCTCCGACGTGCACTATTACGTCGAGGGCCGCATCGGCGATCAGGTGGTGACGGCTCCCATCACCATGGGGCACGAGTTCTCAGCCTGGGTCGCCGGGTTGGGCGAGGGGGTTGCAGGATTGGCGGTCGGGCAGTTGGTCGCCGTCGAGCCTGCGATCCACTGCGGCGAGTGTGAGTGTTGCCAGCACGGCCATCCCAACCTGTGCCCGAACGTGCGT
>Ga0316577_10001223_pt1 | contig 11948 bp, 8 predicted proteins | sample S5NA_FD_203073 | JGI IMG/M metagenome (GOLD analysis project Ga0316577, IMG submission 203073) | Rhizosphere microbial communities from salt marsh grasses in Alabama, United States - S5-7_050615r2r1 | ecosystem: Host-associated > Plants > Roots > Rhizosphere | place: USA: Alabama | collected... | reverse complement strand
CCAGGTGCTCCTCCTTCGGCGAGGTGAAGGGATGATGAAGCGCCACCCAACGTTGAGAGCCGGGTTCACGCTCGAACATCGGGAAGTCGACGACCCACAGCGGGTGCCAGCCGTCGGCAAGGAGCCCCCGATCCTGGCCTAGCCGAACCCGCAGCGCACCCATCGACTCGTTGACGACCTGTGTCTTGTCCGCACCGAAGAAGACCAGGTCCCCGTCGGCGGCCCCGGTTCGGGATATGATCGCCGCCACGGCCGCGTCAGGCAGGAACTTGAGGATGGGGGACTGCAGCCCGTCACGGCCCTGATCGGCCCAGGCATTGACCTTGATATACGCCAGACCCTTGGCACCGTAGATGCCGACGAGCTGGGTGTAGGTGTCGATCTCCTTGCGAGACAGCTCACACCCGTGCGGCAGGCGCAGTGCGACCACGCGCCCGTCCGGATCCCGGGCCGGCTCGGCGAACACCTTGAAGTCGACCGCGGTCATCAGGTCGCCGACGTCCACCAGCTCCAACGGGACGCGCAGATCCGGGCGATCCGAGCCGAAACGGCGCATCGCCTCCGCATAGGTGAGGCGCGGGAAGGGATCGGGAAGCTCGACGCCCAAGACGCCCCGGAACAACGCGCCCATCATGGTCTCCATCAGACCCATCAGCTCGTCCTCGCTCATGAACGAGACCTCGACGTCGAGCTGGGTGAACTCCGGCTGGCGATCCGCCCGGAGATCCTCGTCGCGAAAGCACCGGGCGATCTGGTAGTAACGATCCAGGCCCGACATCATGAGCAGCTGCTTGAAGAGCTGAGGGGACTGGGGCAGCGCGAAGAACTCGCCCGGATGGGTACGGCTCGGGACCAGATAGTCCCGCGCGCCCTCAGGTGTGGATTTGGTGAGGATGGGCGTCTCGATGTCCAGAAAACCCTGTCCGTTCAAGAAGTCGCGCAGGACCTGAGTCACGCGACTGCGGATCCGCAGGCGAGCCTGCATCTCCGGCCGGCGCAGATCGAGATAACGGTAGCGCAGGCGCAGCTCCTCGGAGACGTCGGCGCCGTGCTCGTCGAGTTGGATGGGCGGCGTCTCGGAGGCGTTGAGGACCTCGAGAGCCAGACCCAGGACCTCGATCTCGCCAGTGGGCAGATCGGGGTTGATGGTCCCGGCAGGTCGCGGACGCACCCGGCCCAGGACCTCGATCACATATTCGCTGCGCACCTGCTCGGCCCGCTCGAAGACGGTGGCGCGATCCGGATCGAGCACGACCTGCACCAGACCCTCACGGTCGCGCAGGTCGATGAAGATCACGCCCCCGTGATCCCGGCGCCGATGCACCCAGCCGCAGAGCCGGACCTCCTGGCCCTCGTGGCGGCTGCTCAGTTCACCACAGTAATGCGTGCGCATCGTCGTCTCGCCCCGTTGCGTCGAGTCATTCAGTCGGTTTCGGTCCTGACCGCGAGCCAAGACAAAAACCGCTCTTAAAATCTGGAATAGCCACCGCGCCCGGTCGATCGGCGCACCCGCGCGACGATCGATCCCAGGCCCGGCACCCCGTGCCCTGGCAATCCTAACCCCGCCGATGGTCAGGCGGCTGGCTTCTTCTCCAGCGATTTCGCCTTTGCGGCCGTCCCCGAGTCGGACGCAGCGGCCTTCGCGCTCCCTGTGTCGGCCGACGCACCGGCGGCGGACGAGGCCCCTTCCCCCGACTTGGGATCCTTCTTCCCGCCGCCGTCGTGGAGATTCTTTTGATTGGACTTCTTAAAGTCCGTCTCGTACCAGCCACCCCCTTTGAGCCGAAAGGCCGCAGCGGAGATCCGCTTGCGCAGCGCCGGTTGCCCGCACTGGGGACAGTCGGTGAGCGGCGGGTCGCTTATCTTCTGCATCCGCTCGAGCTCGTGTCCGCAGCTCTCGCAGCGATATTCGTAGATCGGCATTGCTCGTTCCTCAAGGTCACCATCAATGCAGCGGCGGATTTATAGGGATGCGGTCGGCGAAATCAAATCCAGCCCGCCACTCGGGCTTGCGCCCGGAACCGGGATCCGCCTTAATCTCATGCCAAGCCGTCCTGATGCACGTGGCGCAGACCCGTGCCTCCTGGGCGCCGTTGCGGATCCGTCACAATGGCAGCGGATGACCATGCCCCCAAAACGCTCTTTGCTCATCACCGGCTGCTCGAGCGGAATCGGCCTGACCTGCGCACTCGGTCTCGCTCGGCGCGGCTGGCAGGTGATCGCATCGGCGCGCAAGGCCGACGACGTGATCCGTCTCGAGGCGCAGGGCCTTTGCGCGATTCGACTCGACCTGGACGATCCCGCGGGCATCCGCGCCGGCCTCGCCCGGACCCTCGAGCTCACCGGCGGCACCCTCACCGCACTCTTCAACAATGGGGCTTACGGGCAACCTGGGGCGGTGGAGGACCTGAGCCGCGAGGTGCTGCGTGCCCAGCTGGAGACCAATCTGCTCGGCTGGCACGACCTCACCTGCCAAGTCATTCCCATCATGCGTCATCAGGGTCATGGCCGGATCGTGCAGAACAGCTCGATCCTCGGCTTCATCCCGCTACCCTATCGAGGGGCCTATGTCGCGAGCAAATACGCCCTCGAAGGGCTCACGGACACGCTCCGTCTTGAGCTGAGAGGGACGGGGATCTCAGTCTCGCTGATCGAGCCCGGTCCAATCCTGAGCCGATTCCGGGAGAACGCCTATGCCGCCTTCAAGGCCAACATCGACAGTGACCGGAGTGCCCACCGCCTCGCCTATGCGCGCGCAGAGACGCGGCTCACCCGGGCCGGCGCCGCCCAGCCCTTCACACTTCCGGCCGAGGCCGTCCTGAAAAAGCTGGTCCACGCGCTGGAGAGTCCCCGGCCGCGCACACGCTATGCCGTCACCCTGCCGACCCGTCTCTTCGCCGTGCTCAAGCGGGTCCTGCCCGACCGCGCATTGGATCGGGTGATTGCACTGATCTCGCGCGACGGTGCGGGCTAGGAGCTCGAGACGAGCCGCTCGGCAGGACGCGGTTTAAACGTACTGCACCTCCAGGATCTCGAACTCCCGAACGCCGCCCGGGACCTTCACCGAGGTCACGTCGCCCTCGCTTTTGCCGATCAGGCAACGGGCAATCGGCGAGGCGATCGAGATCTTACCCTGCTTGAGGTCGGCCTCGTCCTCGCCGACGATCTGGAAGGTATGCTCGATGTCCTTGTCCAGCTCCAGGACATTCACAGTGGAGCCGAACACGACCCGACCGTTGGCGGGCAGTTTCGTCACGTCGATGATCTGGGCATGCGCCAGCTTGCCTTCGATGTCCTTGATGCGGCCTTCGATGAATCCTTGCTGCTCTCGCGCAGCATGATACTCGGCGTTCTCCTTCAGATCGCCATGGGCCCGGGCCTCGGCAATCGCCTCGATCACGCGCGGACGCTCACTGCGCTTGAGTCGCTCGAGCTCTTCACGCAATTTTTCAGCGCCCCTGATGGTCAGCGGGACCTGGTTCATGGGTAGCTTCCTCGTCTGGATAGGCCGCCACCGCCCTGTCGGCCGATCGAGCCGAGGACCTGCAGCGGATCGAAACAATGGGTGTCAAACAGAAAGGCCGCGGGCGCCAAAAACGGCGCCCGTCATATCGGTCAGTACAAATCTTGTAACCGATTGACGCTCAGAATGTCCAGTTGTTTCAATGCCAGGCAAGTGGCCTCGGCCCCTGAGATGGTCGTGGTATAGCTCACCTTGTGCTGGAGTGCAGCCCGGCGAATGGCCGCCGAATCCGCGATCGCCTGCGCGCCCTCGGTCGTGTTGACGATGAAGCTGACCTCGTTGTTCTTGATCATGTCGACCACGTGCGGTCGCCCCTCGGCGACCTTGTTGACACCGATACAATCGAGGCCTGCCTCGCGCAGGGTCCGGGCCGTCCCATGGGTGCCGTAGAGCACAAAGCCGAACCCGATGAGATCCTTCGCCACCGAAGTCAGCCTGACCTTATCCGCTTCGCGAACGCTCAGCAGCGCCTTGCCGCGCAGCGGCGGCAGGAGCGTGCCGGCACCTTCCTGAGCCTTCGCATACGCCTCGCCAAAGGACTCGCCGATGCCCATCACCTCGCCGGTCGACTTCATCTCGGGACCCAGCAGCGTATCCACGCCGGGGAATTTGACGAAAGGAAAGACGGCCTCCTTGACGAAATAATGCTTGGGCGTCTGCTCGCGGCTCAGTCCCTGCTCCGCCAGAGTCTTGCCCACCATGCAGCGGGCGGCCACCTTCGCCAAGGGCACCCCGATTGCTTTGGAGACAAAGGGAACGGTCCGGGAGGCACGCGGGTTGACCTCGAGAATGAAGACATCCTCGCCCTTGACCGCGAACTGAGCGTTCATCAACCCGACCACGTTCAATGCTCGCGCCATCCGCGCCATTTGCCTGCGCATCCGATCCTGGATCGACGGGGACAGTGTGTAGGGCGGCAGCGAGCACGCCGAATCGCCCGAGTGCACTCCGGCCTGCTCGATGTGCTCCATGATGCCGCCGATCAGCACGTCCTGACCGTCGCAGATGGCATCGATATCCACCTCGATGGCATCGTCGAGAAAACGATCCAGCAAGACCGGCGACTCGTTGGAGACGCGAACCGCCTCGTGCATGTAACGATTGAGCTCGGATTCGTCGAAGACGATCTCCATCGCCCGCCCACCCAGCACGTAGGAGGGACGGACGACCAGGGGGTAGCCGATCGCCGCGGCCCGCTCGACCGCCTCGGACTCGCTGCGGGCGGTCGCATTGGGCGGTTGCCGCAAGGCCAGCTGATGGATCATCTGCTGGAATCGTTCGCGATCCTCTGCCAGATCGATGCTGTCCGGGCTCGTCCCGATGATGGGGACACCGGCCGCTTCCAGGTCGCGCGCAAGCTTCAGCGGGGTCTGACCGCCGTACTGCACGATGACCCCGAGCGGTCGCTCCCTGGCGACGATCTCGAGCACGTCCTCCAGGGTCAGCGGCTCGAAATAGAGCCGGTCGGAGGTATCATAATCGGTCGAGACGGTCTCGGGATTACAGTTGACCATGATGGTCTCATAGCCGTCGTCGCGCAGGGAGAACGCGGCATGGACACAACAATAGTCGAACTCGATCCCCTGCCCGATGCGATTCGGACCGCCGCCGAGCACCATGACCTTCCTCCGGTCGCTGGGGTCGGCCTCGCATTCCTCCTCGTAGGTGGAGTAGAGGTAAGCGGTGCTCGAGGCAAACTCGGCGGCGCAGGTGTCGACGCGCTTGTAAACCGGTCGAAGATCGAGCCGGTGTCGCAGCCCCCGGATCTCCTGCTCCGGTGCCCCGACCAGGTCCCCGATCCGCCGGTCCGAGAAACCCTTGCGCTTGAGCGCACGCAGGCAGTCGCGGTCGAGTGCCGCGCGACCGCCGGCGCGCACCCGCCGCTCTGTCTGCACCAGATCTTCGACCTGAGCCAGGAACCAGGGATCGATCCTGGACAGACCCTGGATCTGTTCGAGGCTCATCCCCAGCCGGAAGGCATCGGCGAGGTAAAAGAGCCGGTCGGCGCCGGTCTGACGCAGCTCATGGCGGACCCGCGTGACGGGATCCGGCTCCCTTGGGTCCACGATTTCGTCGAGCCCGTGGCGATCGATCTCCAGGCCGCGAACGGCCTTCTGCAGCGACTCCTGGAAGGTTCGGCCGATCGCCATCACCTCGCCCACCGATTTCATCTGAGTGGTGAGCCGAGGGTCGGCCTGGGGAAATTTCTCGAAGGCAAAGCGCGGGATCTTGGTGACCACGTAATCGATGCTGGGCTCGAACGAGGCCGGTGTCGCCCCGCCCGTGCTCTCGTTGCGCAGCTCATCGAGGGTGTAGCCCACGGCCAGCTTGGCGGCGACCTTGGCGATCGGGAATCCGGTTGCCTTGGAGGCCAAGGCCGACGAGCGCGAGACCCGGGGGTTCATCTCGATGATGATCATGCGACCGTCGTCCGGATTGATCGCGAACTGCACGTTCGAGCCGCCGGTGTCGACGCCGATCTCCCGCAATACCGCGATCGCGGCGTCGCGCATGATCTGAAATTCCTTGTCGGTCAGGGTCTGGGCGGGGGCGACCGTGATCGAATCACCGGTGTGCACACCCATGGGATCAAGGTTCTCGATCGAGCAGATGATGATGCAATTGTCCGCATGATCCCGGACCACCTCCATCTCGAACTCTTTCCATCCCAGGACCGACTCCTCGATCAGCAGCTCACGGGTCGGCGAGAGGTCAAGTCCGCGGCGGCAGATCTCTTCGAACTCTTCCTGGTTATACGCGATCCCGCCCCCGCTGCCGCCCATCGTGAAGGACGGACGGATGATCGTCGGAAAGCCGATCGAGGCCTGGACCTGGATCGCCTCTTCCAGACTATGGGCGATCGACGCGCGCGGCATGTCGAGCCCGATCCGGCGCATCGACTGGCGGAAGAGATCGCGATCCTCCGCCTTGTCGATCGCCTCCCGCGAGGCCCCGATCAGCTCGACGCCGAAGCGCTCGAGCACCCCCTCGCGGACCAGATCGAGCGCGCAGTTCAGGGCCGTCTGACCACCCATGGTCGGCAGCAGTGCATTCGGGCGCTCCCGCTCGATGATGGCCGCCACCGCGCGCCAGGTGACCGGCTCGATATAGGTCGCGTCGGCCATGTCCGGGTCGGTCATGATGGTCGCCGGGTTCGAGTTCACCAGGATGACCCGGTAGCCCTCCTCACGCAGTGCCTTGCAGGCCTGTGCCCCCGAATAATCGAACTCGCACGCCTGCCCGATCACGATCGGCCCCGAGCCGATGATCAGGATGCTCTGGATATCGGTACGCTTTGGCATGGGGGTTGATTCGCGGCTTAGGCCTTCCGGGCGCGCATGAGATCGATGAAACGGTCAAAGAGAGGCGCAAGATCATGGGGGCCCGGGCTCGCCTCGGGGTGACCCTGAAATCCGAACGCAGGCCGCTCGCGGTGACGGATGCCCTGCAGGCTGCCGTCGAACAGCGACCGGTGCGTCGCCTCGAGGTGGGCGGGCAGACTCTCCTCGTCCACCGCAAAACCATGGTTCTGGCTGCTGATCAAGACCGCACCGGTGCGCAGATCCTGCACCGGATGATTGGCCCCGTGGTGACCGAATTTCATCTTGAGGGTGCGCGCGCCGCACGCCAGACCGAGCAGTTGGTGGCCGAGACAGATACCGAAGAGCGGGACGTCGGTATCGAGCAGCTCGCGAATCGCCGCGATGGCATAGTCACAGGGCTCGGGGTCGCCAGGGCCGTTGGAAAGGAACACCCCGTCAGGCCTGAGGCCGAGCACCGTCCCGCCTGGCATGTGAGCCGGGACGACGGTGACATGACAGCCCCGGTCGACCAGCATCCTGAGGATGTTGCGCTTGATGCCATAGTCGTAAGCGACGACGTGGAACGGGAGGCGCCCGCCGACCGGGTGAAGGGCTGCCGGCAGCCCGGCACCGAGCGTCCACACCCCCTGAGTCCAGGGATACGCCTCCGGCGTCGAGGCATGCTGGGCGAGATCCATGCCCTTGAGTCCCGGGAAAGCCCGCGCCGCGCGCAGCGCCGCCGCCTCGTCGATCGCCTCGCCGGCCTGAAGGCAGCCATTCTGAGCACCCTTCTCACGCAGGAGACGGGTCAGGCGCCGCGTATCGATCTCGGCAATGCCGGGGATGCCCTGGCGGCTCAGGTAGTCGTCGAGCCGCTCCTGGGCCCGAAAGTTGCTCGCCCGCACCGGCAGGTCACGAATGATCAGTCCGGCTGCCTGGACGCGGTCTGACTCCTCGTCCTCGACGTTCGTGCCGACGTTGCCGATGTGGGGGTAGGTCAGGGTGACGAGCTGCCGCAGGTAAGAGGGGTCGGTCAGGATTTCCTGATACCCGGACATGGAGGTGTTGAAAACCACCTCGCCGACGCTCGTTCCATCGGCGCCGATCGATGTTCCCCGGAAGACAGAGCCGTCCTCCAAGACGAGTACCGCGGGTTTGCTCAAGGCTTTCTCCGGTCCGGGCGAGGGCGTGATACGGCCGCAATGGGGACAGGTACAGCGGCGAAATCACGCCAGGCGGGTCCTGGGCACTACCCCGACCCGCGGGAATTCTAAAGAACCCGAGCCCGGGTGTCCACGCGAGGCACGAACGGAAAAACCGGCGCGGGCGCACCGAGGCGCCCAGAGATCGACCAAGAGGGACAGATCGCTGCGCGCGACATGATGGTCATGGATGAAGCCGTTCGCGCGTGCCGGCAGTTTAGGTACGGACTCAGACAGTCGCGGACGTCTGACCGCGCTCGTCTTGAATCAACCCCATCCGACAGTTATGTTCACCAGAGATCCTGTGGCCATTTGATCCGTTTTCAGGAGTGCGCCGATCATGGTTGATTCTCTCAACACTGTGAACGTTACGGCGGAAAATTTTCAGTCGATCGTGCTCGAAGGCTCGTTCGAGCGCCCCGTCCTGGTCGATTTCTGGGCCGACTGGTGTGCGCCGTGCCGCATGTTGATGCCGATTCTGGCCAAACTGGCCGAGGAATACGGCGGACGCTTCCTGCTCGCCAAGGTCGATACCGAGGCGCAACAGGCGCTGGCCGCCGAGTTCGGCATCCGCAGCCTGCCTACCGTCCAGCTCTTCAAGTCCGGGCGTCCGGTGGATCAGTTCATGGGCGCACTGCCTGAGGGCCAGATCCGGGAGTTCCTGGACCGCCACATCCCGCGGGCCTCCGACGATCTGCTCGCGCAGGCACAGGGACTGATGGCGGGAGGCGACCTCGCGGGTGCCCAGGCCCTGATCGATCGCGCACACGAGCAGGATCCCGGCAACGTCCGTCTCGCGCTCGCCGAGTTGCAGCTCAAGGCGGCTCGCGGCGACGTCGCCGAGGCCCAGTCGGCGATCGAGCGGCTTCCGATCGAGCTGGCAAACGACCCCGAGGTGATCGCCCTGCGCGGCCAGCTCAGGTTCGCCAGCGCACTCGAGGGCGCCCCATCGGAGCCGGAGCTCGTCCGGACGCTGTCCGCAGACCCGAATGACAGCCGTGCCCGCTATCAGCTTGCCGCCCACCAGGTCGTCCGTGGGGACTATGAACCCGCACTGGAGAATCTCCTGACCTTGATGAAGCGCGACCGTGGGTTCGAAGAGGACGCCGGGCGCAAAGGGATGCTCGCCGTCTTCGATCTGCTTGGCGGCGGCGACCTGGTGGCCAGCTATCGCGCCAAGATGATGAATGCACTCTATTGAGCGGCGGCCGGAATGCATGCGCCGGCTCGAGGTGTCGCCGCCTCGCCCAGGCGGGCACGCATCGTAAGCCTAAACCCGGCGATCTTCGCATGCGCGTCAGACCCCATGCCGGCGCAACCATCAACACGCGAAGACGCCAAGCTCCTCCCAGGGGTGTCCGCGCCAACGCGGTGACTCGATCGGCCCCGGCCCGGATCCCTCATGCCCGCACCCGCAGACCCCGGCCACGGCGATCAGCCTCTCACCCGAGAGCACCAATGGCACATACGGACGAAGCCAGCGCGGAATCCCGGCCTCCTGGAGGAGCTTCTTCAACGCGCGCCGATGCGCAGCCAATCGCGGGCGGCAGGTCTGTCCGGTCAACCCGAAGCGGACCGTCAGAGCCCCTGCCGACCACGGATCCCGTCGCCGCCCATCGGCCATCTCCGGCCACTGCAGACTCCCGAGGCCGAGTGGGAGATCCAACCCGGCGAACGCGCTGTCAGGCTCCCAGCGGATCGCCAGGGCACCGGGTGACGGCGGCAGGGGAGGCAGGGCGAACAGATCGTCACGATAGCGGCGCACCTCGCACCCCGCCCAGGAGACCAGCGGGTCGGCATCCGGTCGGGCTCTGAGGAGCTCGTCGAGGATACGCGCCAGGTGCCGCGTCTGGGGTATCGCGAAGCCGCGGCGACGCAGCCACAGGCGCAGGGCCGACCTCTGCCGGCCCCGATCGAGCTTGGCGAGCGCCTGGATGCTCAGCGTTCCTCCACAACGGCCGGCGCTACCCGCCAGCGCGTCCGATGCGACGGCCTCGACGAGCCGCGCGCTCTCGGCGCAATGGCCCGCGCTGCGCGCCAGGGTCGCCGAGACCGCGGGCCAACGCGCTCGCAGCAGGGGAACCACGCGATGGCGAAGGTAATTGCGATCCAGTCGCTGCGCGCGATTGCTCGGGTCCTCAATCCAGGAAAGGCCCTGGTGCCGGGCATAGTGCTCCAGGGCCAGCCGCGGCACATCCAGCAGGGGGCGCAACAAGCGTCCTTGCCCGAGGACCGTCTCGGATGGCATCGCCGCCAACCCCTGGACACCGCTGCCGCGCAGCAGGGCGAGCAAGAGCGTCTCGGCCTGATCGTCCTGGTTGTGGGCAGTCAGCACGCAGTCGCCCGGCGCGAGCAGCGCCGCCAGGGCACGATAACGGGACTGGCGTGCCATCGCCTCGATGCTCTCCCCGGGGAGCGGCTGCAGCCGCAGGCACCGGATCACAAGCGGAACGCCGAGGGCGTCGCATTGGCGTGCACAATGCGCGGACCAAAGAGACGAGTCCGCATGGAGGCCATGATCGATATGGATCGCTCGAAGCTCACCGGGCAGGCGCCCGCAGATCGAGCAGGCCGCATGCAGCAGCACCGTCGAGTCCAGACCGCCGCTATAGGCGACCCAGCAGTGATCCGACGGCCTCAGATGAGCCAGGGCGTCGCCCAGACAGTCCGGCCCGAACCGGGTCATGCGGTCACCGTGGGGTCGGGCGCTCGTCCTTGAACTCGCCGTAGCTCATCAGGCGTTTGTAGCGCTTGGCGACAAGGATATCCGGATCGGTCCCGCACAGCTCCTCCAAGCGGCTCAGCAGCGCCGACTTGATCGAGGCCGCGACGGCGTCGGGGTTACGATGCGCGCCACCCAGCGGCTCCTCGATGATCTGATCGATCAGACCCTGCTCCAGCAGCTTGTCGGATGTGATCGCCATCGCCTCGGCGGCAAGTTGAGCCTTGTCGGCGCTCTTCCAGAGGATCGAGGCACAACCCTCCGGCGAGATCACCGAGTAGGTGCTGAACTGCAGCATACCGAGCCAGTCACCCACCCCGATTGCCAGGGCGCCACCGGACCCCCCCTCGCCCACCACGGTGCAGACGATCGGCGTGCGCAGCTGCGACATCTCGCGCAGGTTTCGCGCGATCGCCTCGCTCTGACCCCGTTCCTCGGCCCCGACCCCCGGGTAGGCACCGGGCGTATCGATGAAGGTCAGGATCGGCAGACCGAAGCGTTCCGCCATCTCCATCAGACGCAGCGCCTTGCGGTAGCCCTCCGGACGCGGCATGCCGAAATTGCGGAGGATCTTCTCCTTGGTATCCCGGCCCTTTTGATGGCCGATCACCATGACCGGCCGCCCGTCGAGGCGGGCCACCCCCCCGACGATGGCGTGGTCGTCGGCGAACGCCCGGTCACCGTGGAGCTCGTGGAACTCGTCGAAGATCCTTCGGACGTAATCCAGCAGATAAGGTCGTTGGGGATGCCGGGAGAGCTGTGAGATCTGCCAGGGCGTGAGCGACGAGAAGATCGATTCGGTCAACGCGATACACTTGGTTTGGAGTCGCTCGATCTCTTCCTGAATGTTGAGCGCGTTGTCGAAGCGGACCAGGCGCAGCTCCTCGATCTTCGCCTCAAGCTCGGCGATCGGCTGTTCAAAGTCGAGAAAGTTCAGATCCATAACCCCAATATCGTCATGCTTCGGACCAAGGCTGCCGGAGTCTGGCACTGCGATCCGCTGAGTTCAAGCCCGCGGGGTCAGGCATCTGCGCTTGGAGCACAGCGGCCGCTCCGGTCGTCCGAAAGCCTGCTAGGAGCCTGTCTGACTTGAGCGATCGTCGCGAGCCGAGTGGGAGAGCGAGGACAGATTCGACCGATTTCGAGGCGCATAGTGGGTCTACGTAACGAGAAATCGGTCGGATATGGACCGCTGTCCC
>Ga0316577_10001221_pt1 | contig 11951 bp, 10 predicted proteins | sample S5NA_FD_203073 | JGI IMG/M metagenome (GOLD analysis project Ga0316577, IMG submission 203073) | Rhizosphere microbial communities from salt marsh grasses in Alabama, United States - S5-7_050615r2r1 | ecosystem: Host-associated > Plants > Roots > Rhizosphere | place: USA: Alabama | collected... | reverse complement strand
GCTGCAATGTTCCGGCTGTGATGGGAGCGCGAATCATCGACTCGCGCAGGGCGCGCCTGCTGACCATCTTGCTGGCTCCCCTGGTGCCCTGCGCAGCCAGGCTGACGGTGATCGTGTTTATCGCCCCGATCTTTTTCGGGAAGGCGGCGACGCTGGTCGCCTGGGGGCTGATCGGCCTGTCGCTGGTGCTGCTGGCCGTGGTCGGCGTCCTGATCAACAAATGGGTCCTCAAAGGAGAACGGGTTGCCTTTGTCATGGAGCTACCCCTGTACCACCGGCCGAATGCTCGCACCATCGGGATCCAGGTCTGGCAGAACTGCGCCGAGTTTCTGAAAAAGGCGGGTACACTGATCCTGATCATGTCCGTCGTCGTCTGGGCCCTGTCGACGCTGCCCCACGGGCAGATTGAGACGAGTTACCTGGCCAGCGCGGGCAGGGCGCTGGCTCCCGTCGGTGCCTTGATGGGGCTCCAATGGGAGATGATCGTCGCTTTGTTGACCAGTTTCGTCGCCAAAGAGAATGCGATCGCCACACTGGGCATCCTTTTCGGGGGAGGGGAGGGAGTCGGCCTGGAGGCTGCTCTGGCAGGCGTCCTCAGCCCGGCCTCAGCTCTGGCCTTCCTGGTGATCCAGGTTCTCTTTATCCCGTGCGTGGCAACGGTCGCCGCGATCCGCCAGGAGACCAGAAGTTGGGGCTGGACGGCCTTCAGCGTGGGCCTGCTCCTTCTCCTTTCACTGGGAGGTGGAATTCTGGCCTATCAGCTTGTGGGGGCCTTGGGCTCGTGATTGAACAACTCTTGAGCTTGATTGCCGAGGGCGGTATTCACAGCTATGACGAGCTGGCGCAGCGCCTGTCTATCCCCCAGCCCTTGTTGGAGGCAATGCTCGAAGACCTGTCCCGGCTCGGCTACCTGAAGACCGTACAGAATGGATGCGGCGGGCACTGCGGAGCCTGCCAGGTGAGCGGCTGCGCGGTCGTGGGAACGAGACGCCTGTGGACCCTTACGGACAAGGGCGTCAGGGCAGCCAGCCGGCTACATCCCTGAGGCGGCCAGGGCGCAGGCTTATGTGCCGACCCCGCTCGACAGACGCTCGTACAGGGCATGGACGTTGGCTTCCCAGCGCAGCATCCCTCCGTGGAGCCAGGCCTGAAAGGGCGGGGGGAGGTCCCGCTGGATCAGCTCTCCTGGTGAAAGACCTTCGGTGATGGCCTCAACGACCAGCCTTGGCAGTATGGCGATGTACTGTTTCTGCAGCGCGAGATCGGCCTTGGTGCCCAGCGGACCGTGGCCCGGGACAAGGATTTCGATGGCTGCCTGTTCCAGCCTCTCGATCTGTTCGATCCAGGCTTGGGGTTCGCAGAAGGCCATGTAGGGTTGGCACTGGAAGAACCCGAGATCACCGATGAAGGCGATGTGATCCTCCGGGAGCAGGAGATAGAGCTCGTGGGCTGTATGGGCAGGCGTGACTTCGAGCAACTCTGCTCGCCGTCGTGTGCCATAGAACTCGAGCGATCCTGAGAAGGTCCACGCTGGCAACTGGAGCTCCAGCAGCGGCAGAGTCTCCAGCCGCTGGCCCATATTCCTGAGTGAACGCTCAAGCGACGCGATCCAGCGCGGATCGGTCTCGGTCTTGAGGCGCTCGCGCCCCTCCCGGATGGCCTCTTCCATCTGAGAAGGATCTTGCTTCAGGGTACGAAGCCAGCCAGTGGCACGGGGCATCTCCTCTCGGATGCCATGGGCGGTGAGGAGCGGTACCTGGGCATCAAAGGCCTGGTTTCCGAATCAGTGGTCCGCGTGGGCGTGGCTGATGATCACACAGGTAGCCTCGCGGCCGGTCAGGTGCTCGGCTGCCGCCCGCAAGTCCTCGGCCGCCCTGACTGAGTCAAAGGTGTCAAAGACCAGCGTCTGCTCACCCAAGTCGATGATGCCCGCATTGCTACGGGCGGCACTTCCCTCGAAGGCGATGGCGGCATAGATGCCATCTGCCAGCGGCTTGAGATCAAAGTGCTCAGAGGTGGGTAAGGTGCTTCTGTGTTCATCGTTGGTCCTTCTCAGCGATCTTGATGGAGATGCCTCGCCAAGCGCGGTCAGGGATTTCGACAATACGAGGGGTATCCAGGCTGAATACATCTTGCCCGAGGGGTGCAGCCCGTCTGCTGCAACCAGTTTACGGTCGGTGGCCGCCTGGCGCGAAATCGGGGTGATGTCGGCGTAGTGGGCTCCGGCACTCTCTGCCTCCTCGCGGTTCACCTCGTTGAACTGGTCGATCTGGGATGCGATCCGCTCCCGATCGCGGCTGGAGGCGAAGGGGGTCACGCCCCAATCTGGAATGGACAGGACGATCACCCGGCCTGGGTCGCCTCCGGTAAAGGCGATCGCACGCTGGAGCAGGAGGCGAAATTCGCTGCGGTACTCGTCGAGGCTGCCGCCACGGTATTGGTTGTTCACGCCGATGAGCAACGAGACGAGGTCAAACGGGCCGCTTGGTTCCTGCTGTTCGATGCCGGCCAGGAGCTCGCCGGTCGTCCAGCCGGTCTGGGCTACGATCACCGGTTCCGCCGCCGGTATGCCTCGCTCGCGCAGAGCGGCGGCAAGCTGCACAGGCCAGCGCTCGGGCACGCCCACGCTTTCCCCGATGGTGTAGGAATCACCCAGGGCCAGCAAGCGGATCGGGGTGGGCGTGTCAACCACGGTGGGCGTTGGTGCCGGTTGTGCGACGCATCCGGCAAGTAGTAGACAGGCGATCATCATCGCCCACCCTGTCTGTTGTTTTCTTGAGTCTGGCATGGTATTCCTACTTGCCCACTAGCTCTGTCGCGGTGGAATCAGCATTCGTTCAACTGGCTATCGCGGCAAAGCGTCGCAGGAGGCTGTGGCTTTGGGGGGTCTCCCGGCATGCCGCTATGAGTTGGTCGGGATCCTGGCCCTGGCGCTGCAGCGTTTCTCGGAAATGGTCGATGTACGTGGTGACCACCTCCGCATCGAACTCGGGATGGAATTGGACGCCCCAGGCGCGAGGACCTACGACAAAGGCTTGGTTGGCCTCCATCGCACTGGATGCAAGTCGCCTGGCACCGGACGGGAGGCGCAACACACTCTGGAGATGGCTGACGTGGACCACACTGCCCGGCTGCAACCCGCTCAAGAGCGTATCGTCTCTGGCTTCTTGCGCCAGGTCGAGCTCGACGGTTCCAAACTCCAGCCCGTTGGGGTTGTCGCCCACCTGTCCACCCATGGCGTAGGCCAGCAGTTGGTGCCCGTAGCAGATACCGAGGGTTGGAATCTCGCTTTCGACTACCCTGACCAGCCAGTCTGCGGTTCTTTCGCTCCAGGGATGGTGATCGCTGACCAGGGCGTGCGAACCGGTCACAATGACACCAGAAAAACGATCGGGCTCGGGGAGTCGAGGCCCGTTCTGCGCATCCAGGACGATTACCCGGTCTGACGGCAGCCCCATGCCTGACAGAATCCACTCCTCAAAGTCCCCTCGCCTGGAGGCCAGGTGCGGTAGGGTGCTTCCCGTTTTGACAATCGCGATTCTGTTCATGAAGCGGTCCCTTGTCTGGATCACCTTCGGGTTTCTCGCTGTCGCATTATACACCGAGGTGCCGCGCTTTCCAAAGACTCGGACGATGGATGGAAGGCGGGTTCTGGGTTTTGCGTGCCTGTTGATCCAGGTCCGAAAGGGTCACATCGAGCCAGTCCTTGGTCGAGGGGTTACCACATAGGTCGAAGGGCACGCTATGCTATCTGGATCGATTTGCAGATTGGTGGTATGATGTAGTGGGGCCCGGTCCTCACAGGTAGCCTGGCAGTGTGTTTCCATCTCACGCGAGCGAGAGAAAGGAGCTGTGCAGCCGCATACTCACGGGACGTAGTTTCGGGTGGGCCACTTGAATGGAGGAGTACTCAGACTCAAGGAGGGAATGAGAGGAGTGACGCACATGAAGACATCTACCATTCTGAAGAGGTTTGCTGTTGTGCTCATCGTGTCATTGTTGCTGGTCCAAATGGTCTCCGTGAGCCAGGCAGCCTCGCTGGGCAAAGGAAAGCCTCCCGATCGGGCCAAGTGGACGCTCATGGTCTATATCGTGGGCGACAACAATCTCGATTCCTCGGTCCGCTCGGATATCGAGACCGAGCTGGCCCCTACCGGCTCCAGCGATGAGGTCCAGGTCGTGGCTCTGGCTGACAGGGCCGCCACATCCGAGTGGTGGCAGACCTTGCTGTTTCACGTGACGCCAGGCATGTTGGCCATCCCGGAGAATGCTGCAGAGGACTGGGGCGAGAGGAACATGGGCGATCCTCAGACGCTGGTCGAGTTTATCGAGTGGACCAGGGCCAACTACCCGGCTGATCATTATGCGCTGTCCCTGTGGAACCATGGCTGGTCGTGGCGCCCCGGCCATTCTTTGCGCGATGACACGCCTGGGGACAGCCTGGATCAGCATGAGCTCGAGGCTGTGCTGGACGCCGTAGGCCCACTGGATCTGATCATGTACGATGCTTGCCAGATGGCGACGATCGAAAACCAGGCCACCGTCCGCCGCTATGCGCAGGCCATTGTGCATTCCCAGGAGTATGTGAACTGGGATGGCATCGAATACGAGCGGGTCCTCCCTGCTCTGCAGGCGAACCCGGACATGACGGTTGAGCAATTGGCTGTCGTGGTCAACAAGAGCGCGTCGGTGAACCATGAGCGGACTGGATCGGCGGTGGCTCTCAACGCCAACTGGGATGTGCTTATCGAAGCTGTGAACGAGTGGGCTCTGGTCTTGCAGCAAGGCCTCAGCACCTACCGCTCTGAATACATCAAGGCAATCCGCATCACGCGCTCCTTCTGGGGAGACACGACGGCCAAGGACCTATACGATGCCGCGTACCACATCAGCGAGAAGGTTAGCGACCCGGAGATTCAGGCCAAGAGCGAGGCGGTGATGGAGGCCATCGATGCCGTGATCCTCGATGAGTGGCATACCCAGCCCTATCATGGCGCCCATGGCATCAGCATCTTCTGGCCTACCAGCGAGGGCGATCTCGACGATCCGGCGTCAGAGTGGAATGAGTTCGACTACTACCGGGAGTATCTGGCCTTTTCGCGGCTGACCTTCTGGGATGAGTTTCTCGAGGCCTTTGTCAACAAAGACTAGGATGGTAGCAGCAGTGCCAGAACTCTGGGAGAGGAGCTGGTTCTGCACTCAAAAGCGGGGAGAGCTTTCCCTCCGCTACGATTTACTCCGACCCCTGGGCTTCAAGTTTCCCGCCGGTATGCTGCACTTGCCGGAGGACAAGGCCGTAGAGGGGGAGCACCGGAGCGAGGAGCAGGGCAGAGGTCAATAGGGCCGACCGGATCGAGCGGTTGCCGATGGCGCCCACGACCGGCCCCCCGGCAATCTGGCCGATGGCGTCGGCCTGCCCACTGACCGAGAACAGGGTGGCACGCACCTGGGGCTGGTCGATGTTCAGATTGAGCCAGGCTGTGTGAAGCGGTTCCGCGATGTTGCGCAGGGCATCGATGCACCAGAGGAGGACGAGGGCGAGCCAGAAGCTCCTGGTGAGCGCAAAACCGGCCAGACAAAGGATAATCAGACTAGCGTTGACCAGCAGGGCACGGGCCAGGGGCACGGGGCGATTCACATCTATCCGGCGGCGGGCCACCTCTGTCGTCGCCAGGCTGATCAGGAGCGTCACTGCCTGGATCAGGCCGAACCATACGATAGGCTCCACGCTCTGGTGCCAGGGTGCCTGAAAGTTCTCCAGCAGGTGTGGCGTCCAGAGACGGTCGAGCCCTTCGCTGTACAGACCGTACACCAAGCTGGTGCCCAGCAGGGCCAGAAGGATTGGCTGCCGGCGTACCAGCAGACGGGCATCCTGGACGGTCCGCAGCATCGTCCGCCACGTGGTCCGCTCCTGGGGGGGAGTGGGTGTAAAACCCTCCTCGGTCATGACCAGGGCCAGAAACAGCGAGAGTAACATCATCCCTAGACCGCCCATCACGATCGGCAATTGCAGTGACAAACGTCCCAGGACGATGCTGAGCGGGATGGCGACCAGGGCACCGGCCGGTGCCGCTTGTGCCCCCCGCATGAAGGCCTGGCCCGCACGGTCCTCACCCAATTCGTCGGCAACCCAGGCCTGGGTTGCACCGCTGGTGAAGGTATAGCCAAAGCCCCATAGGAACTGAGCGAGGGCGATGGTCGCAAAATGCGGAAATGAGCCCTCTACCAGAAAGCCCAGACCCATCAGCGCATAGCCGATGATCACGGACAGGCGCCGGCTCTTGACGTCAGCCAAGACTCCGGTCGGGATCTCAAAGAGGAAAACCGTTGTCTCGAGGATCGTTCCCACCAGCACCAACTGCAGGGGACTGAGCTCAACGGTGGAGACGTAGTAGAGCTGGCTGGCAGTGAAAATGAGGGAAAGGAGAAAGGAAGCGGCAAACTCCAGGAGCAAGTAGACTGTGAAGGGCTTCATCGGGCCGACAAGCTGCTGCCTACCTGTCCGCCGGATGCCGGGGGCGGAAGATGGGCAAGATCAAGGGCAGGGCCAGAAGGTTCAGTAAAGCTATGCAGACAAAGGTCCATCGGTAGCCAATGGCGTCCACCAGCGAGCCGCCAATGGCCAGGCCCACGCCGGTGCCGATGTTGGCGACGGCCATCAGGATGGCGAACATGGATGCCGCGATGCGGGGTTCGGTAAAGTCCATGGACGTCGCAAAGTAGACCGTCTCATAGTAGCCAAAGGCCAGTCCGAACACAAAGACGAGCGGCCAGGCCATGACCGGGCCGATCACAAACGCCAGAGCCAGGATGGCTACGAGCGAGGCACCGAGGGCGCCCAGGGCGGCCTTTTGGTGACCGATCCGGTCGGTAAGCCGCCCGCCGGTCAACCCGCCCAGCACCACCCCCAACCCCCAGACCGCCGTATAGAGGCCGGCTGTCAGGAGGCTGATCCCGAACTGGCTCTCCAAGAAAGGGTTGACGATCTCGTTGGCGCCGTTGATGACCAGGGAGTAGAGGGCCCCCAAGAGGGCAAGAGCGATGACGGGCCTGCGGCCAAAGGCACGAAAGGCCTGCCAGTGGAAGGCACGGTCGGGAGGGCGTTCTGGCTCGCGGACCTGCACGACGAGCAGCAAGGGCAGAAGGGTGATAACCCCCAGCGTCCAGAAGGCGACCGTCCAGGTGGTAAGATGAGCCAATAGGCCGAGGACAGCCGAGATCACCACCACGCCCAACGCTCGCCCGCTGACCATGATCCCCTGGACGGCACCCTCGCTCTCTGGGGGAGTGGTGTCCAGGGCCAGGCCATCGGTGCAGGTGTCGTAGAGGGCCATGCCGGTCATGAGGACAAAGGCCACAAAGGCCAGCAAGCCGAACTGATCCCCGGGATGGATAAAAGGAACGACAAAAAGACAACCGGCCTGGACCAACAGTCCCACGATGATGTACGGTTTCCGGTGGCCCAGGCCGAGCAGGTTGACCTTATCGCTGAGGAGGCCCAAAAAGATCTTGAGGACAAAGGGGGTCAGGGCGATGGCCGAAAAGATGCCCACCTGGCTCATAGTCAGATCGAAAGACAGAAGATAGAGGGCGTTCAGTGCCGTAAAGTAGGCGAGGATTGCCCCCTGGGCAAAGTAGAGCAGGGCGAACAGGGTGTAGCGTGTCGCGTTGCTGGCCATGGCCTTCTCCCCCGAAGTCAGACTCAATGCCTACGAAGGGCCGGGCTGGTCACTGAGGCCTCCGCTTGTAAACGTCTGCCTCGGGATGACGCCCATTTACGAGAAGAAGGCGCGCCCTGTGAGAAGGGCGCGCCTTCCCTACACACTAGATTCTACATGGAGCCTTTGGAAGGGAAGTGGCTTAAGTTCTGAGCCCACCGTGCCACTTTCCCTGTCCCATTTCCTCGTCTTGCCTAGTAGGTGATCGCGCGCGGCAGTTCCTTGGCCTGGGCGATCCAGTCGGCGACCTGGGCTTGGGTTGGCAGCCTCCGAACCAGCTTCTTGGCGGCATTGACCTCGGCCAGCTTGGCGTACAGGTTTTCTGCATTTCGCTGGGCCAGTTCGGGGACCGTGTCGACCCCGGCCGCCTCCAGCAGGTCAGAATACTCCTCGGCCACCCCTTTGATACGGAACAGGTCTGCCCGGTTGACCCATTCCAGGATCAGGTGCCCGCTAATGCCGGTCTTTTCGGCGAGTGCCTCACGACCCTTGGGACTGGCGCCTTGTTTGAGCAGAGCCTCGGTCGTGGCGAGTCCTGCTGCTGCTAACTTGCCGGCATAGACCTGGCCGATGCCTTCGATTGCGATAAGCTTTGCCATGTTGCTTCTCCTTTCGGCTTTTCATTGACTGGGTTCCGGATGGCTGATAGGACCTGCGTTCAAACTCATGTACATTATACTCAGTACTGCCGATCCTGCAAATCTCACAGAAGGTGGCATGTCGATAGGGGATGCCGTCCCACCCAAGGCCGGGCCCTTCCAAAAAAAGGTGCGACAGGCATTCTCGGTAGTGCCCCTAGCACAGAGATTCGAAACGCTCGATCCTCGCCTCGATGATCTTGAGGCTGTTTTCCCAGAAGGCACGCCGGCGGATGTTGAGCCCGAAACCTGCGGCGAGGTCGGCAGCCGTGCCCTCACCCGTGTTGCGCAGCAGCTCATCGTAGGCAGGCAGAAAAGCCGGGCCCTGTTCCTGGTATATGACGTATAGGCCCAAGCCGAATAGCAGCCCGAAGGCATAGGGAAAGTTGTAGAAGGAAAGGTCGGTGCGATAGTAGTGTGGTTTCCAGGCCCACATGTAGGGGTTCAGGTATTCTGGATCCAATCCCTCGCCGTAGGTCTCTTTCTGAGCGCGGAGCATGATCTCGCAAAAGTCGTCGGCCGAAAGCTCGGCTACAGCTCGCCGCTCAAAGACCTCCTTTTCAAAGAGGTAACGGGAAGAAATGTCCACGATGATCTGAGCCGCATCGCTCAGGAAGCCCTCCAAGATGGTCAACTCTTCGTCGCGTTCTAAAGGCTGGGAAAGGAGCGCATCAGTGATGATGGTTTGGTTCAAGATGGAAGCGGTCTCCGCCAAGGTCATCGGCGTGCGCCGCTGCAGCGGTTCTTTGCCGACCTGGCACTCGTTGTGGTAGGCGTGGCCCAACTCGTGGGCCAGGGTCAGGACCTGGTCCAGCGAACCGTCAAAGTTGCACAGGATCCGTGACTCGTTGACGGCGGGGACGCGCATGCAGAAGGCGCCCCCCCGCTTCCCATCGCGCGGTTCGGCGTCGATCCAGTGCTGCTCAAACGCTCGTCGGGCTAGGGAGACCAGTCGACCTGAGAAGGTACCGAACTGTTGCTGGATGAATTCCTGCGCCTCCCCAAAGGTGTACTGGCGCCCGGCCTGGCCGAGCGGAGCAAAGAGATCCCACCAGGCCATCGTTTCCTTGCCCAGGAGCCTGGCCTTGGCCTGGAAGTAGCGGCGGAAGGCCGGGAAGGAGTCGTGCATGGCACCCAGCATGGCTTCCAGGGTGTGGCGGTCGATGCGCGCCTGGTCCAGGGGTTGGTGAAGAGCATCGCCACGCCCTCGGTGTCTGTTTAGCACTACGACGGCCCCTTTCACCCCGTTCAGGCAACTTGCCAGCGGCTGGCGGACGCTCTGCCAGGCACGCAGCTCGGCTTCATAGGCCCGGCGGCGGATTGTTTCGTCTGGGTCGACTCGCAGATTCTGGACGACGGTCACCGGCAGGTCCTCGACGCTGCCGTTCTGTTCCCAGGGGACCTTGAGCTGCGAAGTAATCACCCCCTGCAGCTTGCTCCACGCCCAGATGCCGCTGAGGGCGAGTTCGGCCGCGAGCGTTTCCTCCGCTTCCGTCATCAAATAGGCGCTTTGTTCGACCCTCTCTTTCAGGTAGAAGCTGTGCCTGGCAGAACTCCCTGCCACGGCCAGCGCGGCTTCAAAGCGCTCTCTCTGCCTGGCCACGGTGCCGATCCAGCCGGCAAAGAGGATCTCCTGGCGTTCCAGTTGCACGAACACTGGCTCCAACTCAGACAGGAGTCGCCGGGCCGTTGTGTTGTAGGAATCGGTTGAGATCGTGCCAGAGAGGTAGGCGCCGAGCGTGTCTGCCAGCACAAGGGCGGCGTTCATCCTGTCCAGCCAGCCGGCGATGATCTCGGCCAGATCTGCGGCCTGGGCTGGGACTTCTCCGGCCCTCGCAATCTTGTGCTCAGATCGGTACTGCTCCAGATCCTGTACCTGGACTCGTACCCGGTCAACAGCTCCACGGAATTCTGGCGAATCCAGGCTGGGATACACATTCGAGAGATCCCAATGGGGGAGAGCGTGAGTGTTCATCTGTTTGCCTTTCTCGGGTGATGCCTATGGCTTAGTAGCCCTGGGTCTTGTTCACCCTGTTCAATAGTGGTTCGCCCGATAGATAGCGGCCGAGATTGCCGACAAACAGTGCCGCAGCGCGCTGGTCATAGTGGGGCGTGAAGCCGGCCACGTGCGGCGAGATCAGGACGCTTTCCAGGTCCCACAGCGGGCTGTCGGCTGGCAAGGGCTCCTGTTCAAAGACGTCGAGTCCAGCGCCTGCGATCCATCCTTCGCGAAGAGCATGGACCAGGGCAGCTTCGTCGACAATGGCCCCGCGGGCGATGTTCACCAGGTAGGCCGTGGGTTTCATGGCTTGAAGCTCTGGTTCCCCGATCAAGTGGGCCGTCTCAGAGGTCGAGGGCACGGCGATCACCACATAGTCGCACTCGGACAGCATCTGGTGCAGGGCACCGGGCGGATAGAACCTGTCCGGGATGCTTCCTGCTGGGTCCCCGGTGTCTTGCTCGGCGTAGCCCGCCTTGGCTCGCTCGTCTGTTCGGCGCAGAGCCAGCACACGCATACCAAAGGCCTGGCCCAGGCGACCGACCTCGCGACCAATACTTCCGTAGCCGACGATGCCCAGAGTGCTATCCCGGAGCTCCGGGCGAGCGAACAACTGCCAGCGTCCCGGAGGCCACTTCCCCTCGCGCTGGCAGTGAGTCCATAGCGCGACACGCCAGCGATGGGCGAGGATGGAGGCAAACACGTACTCGGCGATGGGCGTGGCGTGAATGCCGCTGACGGTGGTGATGGTGACCTCGCTCTCCATGATGGGGTGATCAAGGAGATGGTCCACGCCAGCGCTGTGGAGTTGGATCCAGCGGAGGCCTGGGGCCAGGGCCAGCGCATTGTCAGGCAGGTGAAAGGTGTACAGGACTTCTGAATCCGGGTGGGCAGCGAGGGCTGCTGCCACCTCGTCGGCGTCATGGCAGGTCTGCTGAACTACGTTCAGTCTGGGAGACACGGCTCGCAACTGATCGAGCAGATCCTCAGAGAAACGCATAGTACATAGCACTTGGGTGGTTTGCATACTCTTCCTCCGGCTGACAATGGCCAACCTCAGTGTCCATGAATTATATCACAGACCCCCAAGCACGCAAAGCAAGAACTCTCTGTTCATGACCTGCCTGATCGCTGTGCCGGGACTGAGCGCCGGGAACTGAGACAATGATGCTGTAACTTGCCAAGTCCGCGGTCTTGGGGTATGATGTCGTACCGGAGGCTAAAAGCGACGATCCCAACGATTCCAATGTTCAGCAAAGGAGGTGAGCATATCCGGATACCCTCTGTGAGGAAAGCTATTGCCTGTGTTCGGTTGTCTTTGAAACATCTCAGAAAAGGAGAGGAGAGAAAAGAGATGAAAAAGCAAGTTTGGCTTAGCGTGATCGTGTTGATTAGTCTGGGTGCTCTGGCCCTGGCGGGGTGTGGTACCCCCAAACTGGGCACCGCTGACAATCCCATTGTCATGGCCTTTGTGCCCTCCTTGGACAGCCAAGAGGTCCTTGCCAGCGGCGACGCGATCGCTCAGATGCTCCAAAAAGAGACTGGGCTGGTCGTTAAGCCCAATGTGGGCACCGACTTTGCCGCCGTCCGCGAAGC
>Ga0316577_10001220_pt1 | contig 11954 bp, 7 predicted proteins | sample S5NA_FD_203073 | JGI IMG/M metagenome (GOLD analysis project Ga0316577, IMG submission 203073) | Rhizosphere microbial communities from salt marsh grasses in Alabama, United States - S5-7_050615r2r1 | ecosystem: Host-associated > Plants > Roots > Rhizosphere | place: USA: Alabama | collected... | reverse complement strand
GAAAGATACCAAGTCAGAATCGATGGGATTTCGCGCCGAGGTCCAGCAACTGCTCAATATCCTCGCCAACTCGCTCTATACCGATCGCGAGATTTTCCTGCGCGAGTTGATCTCTAATGCGTCCGACGCGCTGCACCGCATCCAGTTTGAGATGCTGACCAACCGCGATGTACTTGACCCGGATGCTGAATTGGCGATCCACGTCGACTTTGACGAGGATGCAGGCACGCTCACCGTCGCCGATACAGGCATCGGTATGACGCGCGACGAGCTGATCGAGAATCTGGGCACCATCGCCCACTCCGGCGCGGCGGCGTTCATGCAGGGCTTGGAAGAGGGCAAGCGGCCGGCTGATATCATCGGCCAGTTCGGCGTGGGATTCTACGCCGTCTTTATGGTGGCTGAGGAGGTCGCCGTGACCACGCGCTCTTACCTTCCTGACGCGCAAGGCTGGCGTTGGACATCGCGTGGTGGTGATAGCTTCGCCCTCGCCCCCGACGAGAAGGAGAGCCGCGGCACGACCGTTGAAATCACACTTAAGGAGGACGCCAAGGAGTTTGCGTCGGCTTGGCGGCTGGAACAGATCATCAAAAAGCACTCCAACTACGTCTCGTTTCCCATCTATGTCCAGGAGACGGTCGCCAACCAGCAGACGGCTCCGTGGCGCAAGTCGCCGCAGGAGGTGGAGGAGCAGGAATATGAAGATTTCTACCGCCAACTGACCCTCGACTTTGAAAAGCCGCTGGCGCACGTGCACATGATCGCCGATGTGCCGGTGGATATCCGCGCCATCCTCTACATCCCGCGCAAGCTCGATCGCGGCATGCTGAACCTGCGCACTGATTATGGCCTGCGGCTTTACTCGAAAAAGATCCTGATCCAGGAGTACAACAAGGACCTGCTGCCTGAATATCTGCGCTTCGTCGACGGCGTGGTCGATTCTGAGGACATCCCGCTCAACATCTCGCGGGAGACGGTGCAGAGCAATCGGGCGATGCGGGGAATCCAGCGGGCGCTGACGGGCCGCGTGATCAAGACCCTGTGCGGGATGGCGGATGAAACGCCCGAGGACTATCGCGCGTTTTGGGACGAGTTTGGCGTCTTTATCAAGCAGGGTGTGGCAACCAACCCGCTGGATCACGGCGACCTGTTGCCTCTGCTGCGCTTCCACTCCTCCAAATCGGGAGACGAGCTGGTGTCGCTGGCCGATTACGTGGCGCGGATGGCGGAGGGGCAGAACGCCATCTACTACATCCTGGGCAACGACCTGACCTCCGTGGCCCACAGCCCACACCTGGACTCGTTCAAGGCGCGCGACCTAGAGGTGCTCTACCTGATTGATCCCTTTGATGGGTTTGTGATGCAGGCTGTCAAAGAGTATGAGGAAAAACCGCTGCAAAATGTGGACGATCCGAATCTGGAGCTGCCGGAGCAGGAAGCTACCGAGCCCGAACCGGAGGAGGAACCCGTCGCACAGGCCGATCTGGCTCAGTTGATCGCCCGATTCAAAACTGTGTTGGGCGACCGAGTCGCCGAGGTGCGCGAATCGAAGGTGCTCACCGGTAGCCCTGCCCGCCTCGTATCCCCCGAGGGCACTCCCAGCCAGGAGTTGCACCGCGTGCAGCGTCTGCTGGGGCAGGATGTCGAGATCCCGCCCAAGATATTAGAGATCAACCGGCGGCATCCGCTGATCCAAAATCTGTCCCACTTGGCGTCGATCCAGGCCAGCGACGCCGTGACCGACGCAGCCATCGAGCAGCTCTTCGAGAACTTGTTGCTGTTGGAGGGACTGCACCCCAACCCGGCACAGATGGTGCCGCGCATTCAGTCTTTGATCGAGGCTGCGACAAGAGAGAAAAAGTAGCCGCGATTTCCAAATCGCGCGGGCACAAGCCCTCTACTTGATGTCGGTGGACTCCCGAGCTCGTTCGGGAACTTTCCAAGCGGTGGTCTCAAACCGCCTCAACAAGTTGAGGAATCCTCCGCCACTTTAGAAGTCTTCTGTTTGATCTACTTGTCAAGAAGCTCTTTCAGAAGATCAGGCGGAGGCAGCTCAACACGCTCCAATCCCCACCTCTCGCGCATCTGGTCGAGTTCCTCCTGCGAGACCTCGAGCGATTCGCCGCAGGCCAGGACGGCCTCGATGGCGGCCTCGTATCCGGGGGGGGGCTGCTCTTGGCGGCGCTGCTCCATAATCAGCGCGTAGATGGGTACCCCTTCGGGGCAGGATTCCTCGCAGCGGCGGCAGGAGGTGCACAACCATGCTGAGTAGTCAGTCGCCTCTGGGTCGGCGAGGAAGGTGACGAGCGCGTGGCCGCCCACCTTCTCCACCGGGCAGACGGAGACGCAAACGCCGCATTGGGTGCAAGCTTCCGGGTGCCTCACTCCAACACCCCCTCGCGCAGCCCAAGTTCCGCCTCCGGTATGTCCATCGCCAGCCCGATCAGTTGCGGCAGCAGCAGTGCCTGGATGCGTAGGTGTTCGTCGTCGTGCACGATCAGCCGTTGGAAGCGGCGCAGCAGCAATTGGCAGTTGCCGCAGCCGTGCAGCAGTAGGTCGGCTCCTTCCTTGGCGACCGCCTCCAGCTTGCGCCGTCCAGCGGCCAGTGACAGGTCGCGGTCGGCCAGGTAGAGCGTCGCGCCGCAGCATTCATCCTCGCCTCCGTAGGTCACCACCTCCGCGCCGGTCAGCTCGACCAGGCGGCGCACGTCCTGTGGCTGCATCGATTCCTCGTACCCCATCACCTCGCCCGGGCGAAAGGCCTGGCAGGGGTTGGTGAGGGCGATGCGTGTGAAAAGGGGCCGCACGGTCTGCGCCCGCAGCTCATCCTCCCGCTCGACCAGCAGCCGCACAAGGTGCTTGACCATCACGCCGCCACTGGAGGAAAGCCCCAGCGGCTCCAGGCGGCGGTTCACCTCGGCACGCACGCCGGCGTCCTGCAGCGCGCGGGCGGCGCGGGTGAGGGTGTTGGCGCAGCCGCCGCACACCGTCACCACTGTATCGAGTCCCATTTCCTCCACGCGTGCCAGGTTGTAGGCGGCAGGATAGAGCCATTCGGCGCTGAAGGACTCGATGACGGGCGATCCGCAGCACACGGGCTGCTGGACGATGTGCAGCTCGATCCCGATCCGCCGCAGCACGGCGCGGGTCGCCGCCTCGTATTCTGGCATGCGTTGGAGCACCAGGCAACCGGGGTAGAAAGCAAGTTCAGATTTCATAAAAATCCAGCCGAACGCGATTTATCGCGTTTTGCATCCCAGCCAGGCAATTCATTGCTTGGCTGGGCATTGGCAAAGTGTAACACAAATCGGCTCCTTGTGCAAAGCTATCCAGGTTCAACGCACCCACTTGCACGTTCGCTGCGCTTGCGGTATCATTTTTCCTAGGAGGTGCACCGATGACAAACCCCGATGAACTCGCCTGGTGGCAGCGCGGCGTTGTCTACCAGATCTATCCCCGCAGCTTTCAGGATGCGACCGGCAACGGCGTCGGCGACCTGGCGGGCGTGATCCGGCGGCTCGACTATCTGGCTGCCCTGGGCGTCGACGCGATCTGGCTTAGCCCGTTCTACCCCTCGCCGATGGCCGACTTTGGCTACGATGTGGCCGACTATTGCGATGTTGCCCCGCTCTTTGGTGACTTGGCCGCCTTCGACCGGCTGGTGGCTGGAGCGCACGCGCGCAACATCAAAATCATTGTCGACTGGGTGCCCAACCACTCCTCCGATCAACATCCCTGGTTCATCGAATCGCGCAGCAGCCGCGATAACCCCAAGCGCGACTGGTACATCTGGCGCGATCCCAAGCCAGATGGATCACCGCCAAATAACTGGGGCAGCCACTTTGGCGGTCCGGCGTGGACGTTCGATGAGGCGACGGGTCAGTATTACCTGCACCAGTTTGTGAAGGAGCAGCCGGAATTGAACTGGCGCAATCCGGAGGTCAAGGCGGCGATGCTGGACACGCTCCGTTTTTGGTTGGAGCGGGGCGTGGACGGTTTCCGCATGGACGTGATCGGGTTGCTCATCAAAGACGCCGACCTGCGCGACAATCCCCCCAACCCGGATGCCGATCCTAACCTCCCGCCAAATGACCTCTTTGGACGGCAGTTGCACGTCTACAGTCACGATCAGGACGAGGTGCACGGGGTCATCCGCGAGATCCGGCAGGTGCTCGACGCATATGACGATCGTTGTGGCATCGGTGAGCTGTGGGGGCCGCTGGATCGTTGGATTCGCTACTATGGCGATAGTTCGCCAGGCTCGCCAACGGGCGATGAACTGCACTTGCCCTTTAACTTCCGCTTGATGTTACTACCTTGGGATGCCAAGGCGATGCGCCATAGCGTGGACAAACTGGAGACCGCGCTATCTGTCTTTGGCTGGCCCAACTATGTGTTGGGCAACCACGATGGCGCGCGTCTGGCGACGCGCTTTGGCGGGCAGGCCCAGGCGCGGGTGGCGGCGATGATGCTGCTCACCCTGCGTGGCACACCGACGCTCTACTACGGCGATGAATTGGGGATGGAGAATGGCGTGATCCCGCCGGAGAAGGTGCAGGACCCGCAGGGGATCAACCTAGGGATCGAGCGCACGCGCGATGTGTGCCGAACGCCGATGCAGTGGGATGGGAGTCCGAACGCTGGGTTCTGTCCTGCCGGGGTCGAGCCGTGGCTGCCCGTCTCGGCGGATTACGAGACGCGCAACGTCGCCGCCCAGTCCACCGATCCTACCTCGATACTGACGCTTTACCGGCGGCTGCTGGCTCTGCGTCGCGCGTCCCCGGCGCTCTACGGCGGCAGCTACCGCCCGCTGGATGGCGTGCCCGACGACTGCTTCGTCTACCTGCGGGAGAGTGGTGATGAGCGCAAGCTGGCCGCGCTCAACCTTTCGTATGCGGAGCAGAGGGTCTCGCTGCCCGATTTGGGCAGTTCCGCCGAGGTACTATTATCCACGCATCTCGACCGTGAGGGGACAGTAGATTTGCGCAACCTCAAGTTGCGCGCGCACGAGGGCTGCGTCGTCGCGCTGGGCTAATTTTCCTTTTCGTCGGCATCTGTGTCTTCACCGAGGGGAATCGTGTAGTGGAACCCCTCCGGCCCCAGCCTGCGCGTCAGCTTGGCCATGATCAACTGCACCTTGTCGTCGGGGCCGGGGACAAAGTAGGGCTTGCCGTCCTTGCCCAGCGGTATCGCCTCGTCGCAGGCGTCGGGGTCGGCGTCGCCCAGCACGAGCATCGCGTCGCGGTAACCGGAATCGGGCTGGAAGCCCAGGCCCTTGGCGTACGTGAGCGCCTCGCGGATGATCTTGGCCACCAGGTTTGAATCGGCTTTGATCATCTTTTGCCGGGATTCCACCTCTTTGCGCACTTCCTTGTATTCCTTCTCGGTTTCAAAGAGCCTGCCGAAGGCGGCCTTGACCCCCAGGCAGCCCAGGTCGACTAGAAACGCGCCAGCCGCGACCTGCCCGGCGGGCGACTTGCGGGCCACCAAAATCTGCACGATCTCGCTCGTGTCCTGCCAGCTTTTGGTCACGAGGCACTCGTGCAGCGGCCAATCGGCAGATGTGCGTAGCTGGGCACGGCGGCCTTTCGGCATAGATGCTACTGCTCGCTGTTTCTCCTTACGTTTGGCAGCCTTGCGCTGAAGTTTCTTCTGCTGCCGTTTTGCCGATGGTTTAGCCATATCTTCCCCCTGTTCATCATCGCCGCGCCACAGCTCTCGCAGCCGGTGTGCGGCCAGTTTTGGGCGGCGATCCCGTGTAAATACCTTGGGCCTACCGCCCTAAAAACCCTCCATCCACCGGGATGATCGCCCCATGCACGTAATCCGCTGCCGCCGAGGCCAGGAAGAGCACCACACCCTTCAGATCATCTGGCAGGCCCCAGCGACCGGCGGGAACACGGGTCAGGATCATCGGCTCACGGTCGGGGTTGCCGACCAGAGCCGCGCACATCTCGGTGTTCATATAGCCCGGCGCGACGGCATTGACGTTGACCCCGCGTCCGGCCCACTCGTTGCTCAGCGCCTTGGTCAACTGTGCCACCCCCCCCTTGCTGGCAGCGTAGGCTGGGATGGTGATTCCTCCTACAAAACTCAACGCCGACGCCACGTTTATGATCTTGCCATGTCCCTGCGCCAGCATGTGCCGCCCCGCTGCCTGGGCCAGAATCCACACCGCATTCAAGTTGACCTCCAACACCCTGTCCCAATCCTCGAGCGGGAATACCTCCGCCGGGTGTCGAATCTGCACGCCTGCGTTGTTGACCAGAATATCCAGCTCGCCCAAGGCCTCGACGGCCTGCCCCACCAATGCCTGCGCCTGCTCGCGGTCTGCTAGGTCGGCCTGCAGCGGAATCGCGCCGATCTCCTCGGCGGTGTCAAAAACGCGCTTGCTCCGCCCTACGATCGCCACCCGTGCGCCAGCGCCGATCAACGCCTCGGCCATTCCCCGTCCCAGGCCTGTGCTACCGCCAGTCACCAAGGCGGTTTTTCCTGACAGTGCAAAAAGGGTTTCTAGATACGTCCTATTCATCCGTCTCTCCCACGACAGGCGACTCTACTATCGCCCCTGGCTGAATATCCAAACGGTAAGTTGCCGAAGCGCCCGCCGCCCGTAGGGCCTCCTCCAACGGTGTGGCGTCCTCCCACGGCCACAGGGCGATGATCGTGCCGCCGCTCCCCGCCCCGGCCAGCTTGGCCCCCAGCGCGCCTACCTCCAGCGCGGCGGCGATCAACCGCTCGTTCGAATCCCCCGATCCTCCCAGTTCCCGCTGGATGGCGTGGTTCTCATTCATCAGATGGCCCATCGTGGGCCAATCCTGTGTGAGCAGCGCCTTTTTGCCCATGCGGGCGATCTCGGTGATGCGCTCGTAACCTTTCACGGCGGCGGATTCGCCCTCCAACCAGCGCTCGCGGATCGGCTTGTGCACCGCTCCAGAGGCGTGCTGCACGCCTGTGAACCCCAGCACAAATGGCAACTCTGGTGCATAGTCGCATAGAGGCTCGATGGTTGCAAAGAGTTCCGCCTCGGCGCTGCGGTAAAACTGCTTGCCGCGAAAGTCCATATAGTTCAGCCCGCCGAATGTGCACATATAGGCATCCTGATAGCCGCATACGACCTCGAGATAGTTCAATTCGATGTAGCGCGCCCGCTCGGCCAGTTGATAGAGGTTGGGATACTCCCCGCGCCAGGCAAGGATGGCTTGCAATATGGAGACCAACAATGCCGTCGAGCTAGACATGCCGCTGCTCATGGGAATTTCGCTCACGTACTCGATACGGCAGTTCGGCGGCGGCGTGTCAAAGATGCGTGCATAATCGAGTATCGCCCGTGGGATGTCAAAGAGGTCCTTGCGTGGCCGCAGATCGTCGCGGTTTTTGATGGTGCACTCTTCGCCATTCGTCGCCAGCACGAGTCCCTCGGTGGGTGTCACCGTCACCCGCGCGCGCATACCCACGGAGCACGAGATCACTGACCCGCCATACATATCCGTGGGGTTGCCGATGATGCCCGCCCGGCCCGGCGCCGAGCAGACGACCTTACGCTCGTCAGAACTCATACACCATAACCGTTACGTCTGTTCCGCGGTGCTCTCTGTGCTCCAGCACTTGCCACCCGAGGCGGCCGTAAAAGCTCATCTTGTCTGGCGTGAACAAGTACAACCTCTCCACGCCCAGCGCCTGCGCTTCATCCAGCACCGCTTGAACTAATGCCGAGCCGACTCCCTGATTCCGAAACTCGGGCGCGACGTACACAGCGGCTAGCCAGGGCGAGAGATCCCTCCGCTCTGCCATATCGTGTATGACGAGGCTCGCGGTCCCCAGAGGTGCGTCGCCCTCTACAGCGACAAAGGTCTCCGGGATGCAGCCGGGTATCGTTCTCTTCTCGTACTCTCTTGTGATTATCTTCGGGGTGATGTCCGCCGGCATCCAATGTCCCCATTGAGCGTACACCCACGCTGCCAGCGTCGGGATGGTGTGGGGATGTTTGGCAAGATGATTGATTTTCATGGATGACCTCGTCCAGTCACTAGACGGGATTATAACTCAGAGGCATCTCCTGCACAAACGTGTATGGTCACAAGAAATCTACAGGCGAGTTCACATAGGGCAAACGTCGGTTTGGTGAAGCTCACCCGTCGAGCAGCAGGTTTTGATTTGCTGTATACTGCGGCAGGCGCTGGCACGATCAACCCTGTGCGAAACTGTAACAATTTTCGACATTGTCCGTCATACGATAGACGGTGTGGTGATTTTGCAAAACCAATGGATTGTTTCAGGATTGTGACAGGTTGGTAATATCACTGCAACACGACTTGCTTACAATTGAGTCTGGTTAAAACCATGAGGCAGCCAAGTCGAACGTAGGCTGCGCCGCGGAGCGGCAATTTGCAGTAACCGGGAGGTAACCTTGTGGTGAACCTGGGGTAACCTAGATGTGGTATTCTATGCTGACCAAACCTAGAATAAACCTATTGCGAAAGGAGATATCACGATGTCGATACGAACAACCTTGTGGAGGGTAACGACGGTCCTGCTCGTTCTCAGCCTGGTGATTCCCTCTGTGCAGGCTGCTGCTCCGCATTCGTCCTTGCCCCTGGCGATGTCGCCTGCACCCTCGACCCCCGTGTCGCGGGAGACTTCTTCCTCGAGGCCAGATACGCTGCGAGCCGAGTGGGATGCCCTGCCGCCAGATGTGCAGGCCAAAGTGGATCCCCGCATCCTGGCCGAGCTTTGGGGAGAGATCGTTCCTGCTCACTTGAGAGACGATCCTGAGCAGGCGCTGGCGGCTCCGTGGAGATACGAGCGTCCCGACAAGACGCGCTTCATCGTTCACCTCAGAGCCCGGGTCGATATGGATGCTGTTCCACCGGACCCTTCCGCTACCGAGGAACAGCGGCGCCAGGCCGTCTTTGACGCGCTGGTTAGCATAGCCCGGACCTCCCAGGAACCCGTGAAGCAGGCGTTGGATGCACGGGCAGCGGCGGGCGACGTGGCGGGCTACCAGTCCTTTTACATTTTCAACGGACTCGCCGTCGAGGGCGACATGGATACAGTCATCGAGCTGGCCAAGCGTGAGGACGTGGAGCGCATCGTGGCCAACTATCCCCTGACCCCTTTGTGGGGTGACGGCGATACAACCGCTTCTCCGGATATCGAGGTGGGTGGGGGAGGGGCGGGCAACTGGAATGTGAGTCTTGTGGGCGCCGACCAGGTGTGGAGCGAGTTGGGCGTCACTGGTGAGGGCGTGGTGGTGGCTAACATCGACACCGGCGTGGATTGGACGCACCCCGCTCTGCAGAACAAGTATCGTGGGTACAATGCCGGTGGTCCCGGCGTTCACGACCACAATTATAGTTGGTTCGATCCCGATCCCGCGCTCTATGCCAATGGCGATCTGGGGCCCAGTCGCACGACGCAGCCCTTTGACGACAGCGATCACGGCACACACACCATGGGCACCATGGTCGGCGATGGCGGCACTACCGATACCAAGGTGGGGCTGGCGCCCGGCGCCAAGTGGGTCGCCGTCTCTTTGAGTCAACTTGAGGGATCCGTCGCCGATGACATCATGGCATACAAGGCTTTCCAGTGGGTGCTGTGCCCCACCGACCTGACCGGTGCTCTATCTACGGCCGATTGCTCCAGGGCTCCCAACGTGGTCAACAACTCCTGGGGCAGCGCTAACCCTGCCGACGACACCTTCCGGCCCATCATCCAAACCCTGCGAGCGGCCGGGGTTGTCCCTGTCTTTGCCGCGGGTAACCCCTCCGTCGGCTCCGGCTCTATCGGCTCTCCAGGCAGCGCTCCTGAAGCCATCACTGTCGGCGCGACCGACGCCGGCGACGTCGTGGCGTCCTTCAGCGGGCGCGGCCCCTCGTTTTACGAGGGCGAGCAAAAGCCGGAGCTCAGCGCCCCCGGCGTGAACATAAGATCTACCGTGCCGAACGGTGGTTATGCCAATTTCAGTGGGACGTCAATGGCCGCACCGCACGTGGCGGGCCTCGTCGCCCTGATGGTTTCTGCCGATCTGCAGGACGGGACCCGCGACTTGAACGTGGACGAGTTGGAGCGCTTTATGGAGTACACGGCAGTGGATCTGGGTGATCTTGGACCCGACGACGACTATGGGTATGGACGTATCGCTGCTTACGACGCTGTGCGCTGGGTGCTCTCCGCTGGCGACCTGGGGGGCATCGCGCGGGATGCGGTTACACACGCCCCCATCGAAGGGACCACCATCACTGGCGTCAGCACCGACCTCGGCGACACGTTCACCACCCAGACCGATGCGGGTGGCTGGTACGCAGCTTCGGTGCCGGCGGGCACCTACAGTGTCACCGTGGAGGCCTGGGGATACTATAGCGCCACGTTCCCCGGCCAGATGGTGATCACCGGCGTTCTATCTATAGCCGATTTCTCGTTGACCCCGATGCCAACCGCCACCCTGAGCGGCCAAGTGCTTTACGAGACCGCTCCGGTTGAGGGGGCGGCGGTTTACGTTGCCGACCAACCGACGGTGCGTGTCGAGACTGGTGCTGACGGGGCTTACACGCTGACGCTGCCGATAGGTAGCCACGAGATGGTGATAGAGGCTGCCGGCCATCGCATCTTACGAGAGGAGGTAGATGTGACCGCCAGCGGCGGGACACACGACTTTGCGATGACGGCAGCCCCCACCATCCTGTTGGTAGATGCCGACACCCACACCGGTTGGTTTGGTGGATGGCCGGTGCGCAATTTCTTCAAGTGGAGCCTGGATCGAGAGGGTTACCTGTACGACCTGTGGGTGATCCAATACACCAACTTTAACGACACCAAGACGATGCCGGACGGCAGCTTGGGATATGGCATTCCCTCGGCTTCAACGCTCGGTTCTTACGACCTTGTCATCTGGGCACACGGCGGGGGCGGCTATTGGTCGCTCGCCAGCCCGGGGGCAATCGGCGCCGACGACGAACTGGCGAGCTATCTGGACGGCGGTGGCAGGCTCATCCTCTCCGGTCAGGACATCGGGTTCGACGACGGCAGGGATTTTTACGACGACTATCTACGCGCCAATCGCACACTGGACGATGCCGCTGGAGAGGGGGATACCGTCTCCGGGCAGGGCTTCCTGACCGGCCTCAATCTCGAGATCACCAACGCCAGCCTACATGGCTATAACAACGGGGCAACTTACCTTTCTCCCGACGCAGCGAGCGCCGAGAGCGGTGCTGCCTTTGCGGTGTTGAATTATGACAACGGCAACGGCCTTGCGGCTCTGGCGGTCGATCCCTGTGACGCTTCCTATCGTGTCGTCTACTTTGCCCTGGGTTACGAGAATATCGGCCCTCGCGCAGGTGACCGCGACCCCGCTATCGCCGAGGTGCTGGATCGCAGCATCGTCTGGGCGATGGGCAGCAAGCCGCCCTACGACGTCGATATGGTCGCAACGCCTGCGCGCCAGGTGAGCGACCCCGGAGACACGGCGACGTATCACCTGCAGGTCATCAACACCGGTTCCCGGTCGGCTACTTTTGAGTTGAGTCTGTCTGGCGACGATTGGCAGACGCGCGTCATGAGCGGCACGGACGAACTGTCGCAGCCAATAACGATTCTGCCTTGCGGCCTGTGGGAGTTGACGCTAGAAGTGGACATCCCGGCCACTGCGAGCGCGGGCGCGGAGGATACGGTCACAGTCACCGTTTCCCGGCAACATGCAAGCACGCCCTCAGCCAGCGCCGAGGTGACCACGGTAGCCTTTCCGCAGTGGCAAGTCGAGTCGCCGATGCCCACGCCGCGCTACAGGTTGGCGGCGGCCAGCTCGCCCGATGGCATCTACTACTATGCCATCGGCGGGCAGGACTATTACGGGATCAGCGCCAACGAGCGCTACAACGCTTGCACCGGCCAGTGGGAGGAAATGGCACCGATGCCCACCGCCCGGGCCAACACCGAGGCGGCTGTGATCA
>Ga0316577_10001219_pt1 | contig 11955 bp, 7 predicted proteins | sample S5NA_FD_203073 | JGI IMG/M metagenome (GOLD analysis project Ga0316577, IMG submission 203073) | Rhizosphere microbial communities from salt marsh grasses in Alabama, United States - S5-7_050615r2r1 | ecosystem: Host-associated > Plants > Roots > Rhizosphere | place: USA: Alabama | collected... | reverse complement strand
ATGGAATTGTTTCTTTCCTCTGGTATACTCTTCTAATCCTGTCTCAAGCATCGTTCTTTATGATGAGACTTTCCCGGAGCCAAGTAAATGCCCCGTATTGAAATTGAACTTCTTCCTGTTGATCATATTACGACAGATGCGATTGGTCCAAAAGGCCAGCGTGTCTTTTATCTCCAAGCGACCAAAGATAACCAGGTTGTCACCCTCATCACTGAGAAATTTCAGATCCAGTCTCTGTCAGTGGGTATTGAACAGTTTCTGGTCGAAGTTTCAGAGCGTTATCCGGATATACCAGATGCCTCAGCTGATTACAATGAGGATCACATGCGTATTCAGCCCCCGGTCGACCCGCTATTCCGTTTGCAGGATGTCGGGTTAGGATACAACGTTGAGGATGACTTGGTTGTGCTTGTGATCCATGAATTATTGCCAGATGATAGTGATGATGATCCAGGTGTCGTCCGTTTTTGGTGCACTCGTTCGCAACTGCGTGCATTAGGTTATTGGGGTATCGAAGTTGCTTCTCGCGGCAGGGCAATCTGCCCGCAATGTGGCCAGCCTGAAGAGCCTGAAGGCCATTTCTGTGTCAAGAAAAACGGTGGCCATAAACGCAACTAGGATCTGCAAACACAGGTTGGTGTTCTCGCCGTTTAAGTATTTACCATTCATCCCTCCACACCCATGTCCAGCCTTTCTGTTGAGCAAATTCTCAACCTCCTTCGAACTGCGGAAATTGATCTGGAAGGTGAATTTGTCCACGGCTACAATTACACTTTCCTCGTAAAAGTTCAACCAGAACAAGGCGATTCTTTTCTCGCTGTTTACAAACCTCAACAGGGAGAACAGCCCCTTTGGGACTTTCCCGAGAATACGCTCGCGCACCGCGAAACTGCAGCTTTCCTGGTTAGCCAGGCATTAGGTTGGGATTTAGTGCCCCCCACCGTTTATCGTGAGGATGGCCCTTTTGGTTCCGGCTCTCTGCAGGTCTACATCGATCACGATCCCAACCACCACTACTTCAATTTCACCGATCAGGAATTTCAATTATTACGACCGGTTGTGCTTTTTGATCTGCTGATCAATAATGCAGATCGTAAGGGTGGGCATATGATCTTAGGGGAAGACCATCGCATCTGGTTGATCGATCATGGGTTATGTTTCAATGTGGATGAAAAACTGCGTACTGTTATATGGGATTTTGCGGGGGAACTGATACCAGATGATCTTTGTGCTGCCATAAAAGATTTCCGCCAAAAATTGATAAAACCATCTTTGCTGCTTGATGATCTTGGAGCACACCTCTCTCCTGCAGAAATCACGGCTTTGATCCAACGTACCGACGCATTGCTCCCCTGCACGCATTTTCCTTATCCCCCACAAGATCGCCGGGCATATCCTTTTCCCCCCGTCTGATTTTAAACCTATCAGCAAATTGTTTGAGGGGAATTGATTTTGGCACATAAAACACCCGCGCTGCCCTGATAAGCTTGAAAAGAATGGCACGATGCAATGCAGTCCCCCTTATGATCGTAAAGCTGAAATTGTTGCCAGGCAGAGAAAAAAATATCTTCACATTTTGAACGATTGGTGAATATAATTGAGCTTTTGTGGGACAATGTTCCCAGAAGTATTTCACCCAATGGAACCCGATCATGATTCCCTAAAAAGGAGAAAACATGCCACATTACAAATTAGCTTTCCTCGGCTTTGGCAATGTTGGGAAAGCCCTGGCCGAATTACTGCTCAGTAAACGTGCGGATATCCAAGAGAAAACCGGAGTAACGTTCACGGTCACCGGTATTGCCACTGGTAGGAGTGGAATCGCCATTAATCCTGAAGGTATTGACCTTCTACAGGCGCTTGAGAGGCTTCAATCCGGCCAATCGTTAAGCCAAATGAGTGCTCTTCAGATCGCCAATTCTCTTGAGTTTATCCAAAACTGCGATGCGGATGTGCTTTTTGAGACGATCCCCGTTAACTATAAGAACGGACAACCCGCTGTAGACTATATTCGTGCTGCCCTTGAGACGGGTATGCATGTGGCTACGGCTAACAAAGGACCTGTCGTGCACGCTTATGCTGAATTGACTGCACTGGCAAACTCTCTCGGGTTAAAATTTTACTTTGAGTCAGCCGTGATGGATGGTGCGCCTGTTTTTGCACTCTTCCGAGAGACCCTGCCAGCCGCCAAAATTCTGGGATTTCGCGGCATACTCAATTCAACCACCAACTTGATCCTGACTCGTATGGAGACGAGCGAAAGTTATGCAGATGCCGTTGCCTACGCCCAATCGATTGGGATTGCTGAGACCGATCCTTCCGGTGATGTTGATGGCTGGGATGCAGCAATCAAAGTCAGCGCGCTGGCAACTGTTTTGATGGGCGTGCCCACTAAACCCCAGGATGTCGACCGCACTGGCATCAGTGAGATTACGGTTGAAGAGATTGAACTGGCCAAAGCGCGCGGCCAACGCTGGAAGTTGGTCTGTGAGGCGCGCTGGGAAGCCGATCGACTCAAACGAACGGTAGTTCCTCAAATGGTCGGGATTGATTCCCCGTTTTATGGGGTTAATGGGACCACATCGATCATACAAATCGAGTCGGATGTGCTTGGAAAGCTTTCCTTGATCGAAGAAGATCCTGGTCCTCATACCACCGCTTATGGGCTGATGGCTGATTTTTTGAATGCGGTGAGATCGTGAACATCACCCTACAAGAGTAGCTGAGCAGTTACAGATTATATATCCAATCAATTACATTGACCCTCTAAAGGAGAACCACCATGGCTTTTAATTTGCGAAACCGCAACTTTCTGAAAGAACTTGATTTCACTCAGGAAGAGTTCCTCTTTCTGCTTAAACTTTCTGCGGACCTCAAGTCTGCCAAGTACGGCGGTTACGAACAGCCGCGCTTAAAAGGCAAGAATATTGCCCTGATCTTCGAGAAATCATCGACCCGTACCCGCTGCGCCTTTGAAGTGGCAGCCTATGACCAGGGTGCGCACGTCACTTACCTGGGGCCAAGTGGTTCTCAGATCGGTCATAAAGAATCAATGAAGGATACTGCCCGCGTCCTGGGTCGTATGTATGACGGCATCGAATACCGCGGTTTTGCCCAGGAAACGGTCGAGATTCTCGGTCAGTATGCAGGGGTACCGGTATGGAATGGTCTGACGAACGAATTTCACCCCACGCAAATACTGGCAGATGTTCTCACCATGATGGAGCACAGCGATAAACCGCTGGAACAGATTTCGTACTGCTATGTCGGGGACGCCCGTAATAATATGGGCAACTCGCTCATGGTCGTCGGCTGTCTGTTGGGTATGGATGTGCGTATTTGCGCGCCGCAGTCTTTGCTGCCTGAATTTGCTCTAGTTGAAAAAGCACGTGCCCTCGCTGAAAAGTCCGGCGCACGCCTGTCAATCACTTCCGATATCTCTCAGGCTGTCAAAGGTGTGGACTACATACATACCGATGTCTGGGTTTCCATGGGTGAGCCGCAAGAAGTTTGGGATGAGCGTATTAATTTACTGAAAGACTACCAGGTGAACACCACAATGATTGAAAAATCTGGTAACCCTACGGTCAAGTTTATGCACTGCCTGCCTTCATTCCACAACCGAGAAACCACGCTCGGCGAGGACATTTACCAGAAAACGGGTATGGATGGGCTGGAAGTCACGGATGACATCTTTGAGTCTCCCCGGTCGATCGTTTTTGATCAGGCTGAAAACCGTATGCACACCATCAAAGCTGTTATGGTAGCTACCTTGGGTGATTGATCCTGTGGCGATTAATCTGGACTGAAAAATTGCATCCCTACCCCCATCCGTTCGAAGCCCTCTTCGGCCCAATATTGAATCAGGGACGAACCATTCTGCCAGGCATCGAACAGGGCTGGGATGGCCTTTGGATCGCCAATCAGTGCCAATGATCGTGCTGCTTCGATTTGTGCTGCTGTCGTTCCTTTTCCAAGTGAGTTGATCAAGTCCGGGACTGCCTGGCTGCCGGTCGCGATCAGCGAATCCCCAGCTATGCGAGCCAGTATTCGGTCTTCATCTTCCAGTAAATTGACCAAGTCACGGATGGCTTCCGAATAAGGTTGTATGCGCAAACCCATGGCAGCACATTTTTGCATTTCAAGATCGGAGTCAGATAAGAAACTGTGTAAATGCTGCTGCGCACTAAGATGCGGAATCCCTGATACTGTCCGTAACGCCCACCAGCGCGCTTCTGGATCATCTGAATCCAATAATTCGAACAGCGCTGGGAGAGCACTTTCTCCCAGCGCTGCGATTGCATTTGCGGCATTTTCGGCGACCTGATCGTCTCCGGAAGTCAGGTTGTTGAGCAGCGATGTCAGGTTGGGACTGGTCATTTCTCCGGTGGGGGGATTGGTAAATCGTCTGGCGCGGTTTCAACCCACTTATCACCCTCATCGATCAACATCACCGGGATGTCTTGTTTTACGGGGTATTTTCGCCCACAATCCTGGCAGATGAGCCAGGTTTCTTTATAAAAATCCAGCAGACCGTCGGTTTCGCGCACACAGGCCGGGCATCGTAATATTTCAAGTAAGTCTTGGCTGACCATAATTAACTCCTGTGAATTTGGAAGGTTAGGTTGAAAGTATTATTGTTGGTGTTTTGTAAGTGCCCAATTAATCAACGCCATCCCATATTCTACCGTAATTTATAATCAATTCCCACTCGGTTTGCACGGGTTGTTTGGATCTATTCTGGTCGGCGGCATTCCCTTGGTTCCCGGACCATATTCACAGACGGCCCGCCAGGGTTCATAGTGCGTGCCGAAGGCATCTTCAAAATAGAGGTTTCCATCCCTATAAACGTAACGGTTGATGGATACATCTGCGCCCTCGACTGCCCAATCAACCTGTTTGATTTCACCTTTTGCCAGGCTGGGGTTCTCTTGGTAAACCGGTGTCGGCGGATCTTGTTTGTTTCTCAAGCCGCTGCTGTCCCATTCCACGTTGCGCCCATCGGATGTGGAGTAGAACTTCCACTGCAGCCAGCTGTTGCCCATATAGGTTTCCATCAGCAGCCAATATGGCGTATCGTTGGTGAATTTGAAATCTACCAGCGGAACGTAAACGGTTGCGTCCAGTCCAGCCAGGCTGGCATCATGCCCACTGTAGGTTTGCTCATAGTAATAAACCCGGTAAGCATGCGGATGGCGTTCTACAATCGGGAAACCGCTGAAGAAAACGGTGCGAAACAAAGTCGTGCTGACCTGGCAAACACCGCCGCCCACCCCTTTGATCGTCCGGTCGCCGTAAATGATCCAGGCTTCAGCATAACCGGTATCCAGGCTGACATCACCCAGGATGTCTGCCATTGAAAATGTTTCCCCTGGAGCTACCAGAACTCCATGAAAGCGCGACGATGCGGTCTCAATATTTTGAATTCGGGATGCATCTGAACCACGAAAATATGAAATCTCATCTTGAACCAGTTCTGTGATCCCCAGGTCAGCCGCGCTCATATCGTCTGTGACCCGCGGTAATTGATAATCCATGTCTAGGTTAACCCGGTGCTCACCCGCGATCAAGCTTTCGTTGATAGCTTGGATTGTGGCATCGATATCCAGGGATTGACCGATGATAGATGGTTGAATGACTTCCAGTTCGCGCGTGTCATCATTGAAGATGAAACGCGCGTCGGCCGATTCTTTTTCCAGGCTTGGTGCAATTTCAGTCAGGAATGATTGCAGTTCTCCAGTATCCAGGCCGACCTGATAGGTAGCCCCATCGGGATGATCAACACGTTCGATGGTCAGCATCTTTGCCAGTTGCTCAGGTTCAAATCGCCAAGGTCCCGGGTCCCCTTCCTCTGAGTCTGGAACGCGAATCACCAGTGGAGCGCTTAAAATTTGCTGGGCAAATTCTGCCTGTTGACTGACATCTAGAATCGCCGGCTCGTCTTCATAAATTACCAGCGAAATTTCGCCATCCATCAAAGATTGCACCTGTTTCTGGATCAAGGGTAGCACGGCGTAAATATCCAGCGTACGCCCGACCTGTCCAGATTTAACAATCACATCTGTTCCGTCTATTTCCAAGGAAGCTTCGATGGTTGGGCGGTTGATTTCAGCTGCCAATCCTTTCAGGTAATTTTCAGCGAGCCGCTCGTCGAAGATCATGGTAGGTGTCAGGATTTTCCCGTTGTACCATGCTCCGAATTGATCGAATAGCTGCTGGATGAACGAACCCTGGCGACCGATATTATAGGCGATTTGGGCGTTGGAATCCCCGCTGAAAGATAAACCAACCTCCGCTGGGGTGCTGACCCAGATTTGATTTCCATCTCGAAACAGTATTCGCCCGCGTTCTGGGTAGTTGATATGGTAGTCTAGTAAAGCGGCAGCATCTTCTTGCTTCATACCGGTCACATCGATCCAGCCAATTTGTACACCGGGATAAATATAACCATCGTAGAAGGCCTGAAAGCCGATCAATACGGCAATGACAGCTACTCCAAAGATAACACCAGCAGCGATCAAAATAATTGCGCAGGAAAGTAGGTTAAATGGTTTTTTATGCATAATCATCTGAAAAATGAGGTAAATGCTCAGTTACCATTGAACACCACCGTCACCCATGGACTGAGTAGTTACAAAACGGAGTTATTTTACCAGCATTGAGTAAGATATGGAATTATGGACGAATCTACACCGAAGATCGTTCCCAGCTCAATCCCGTGTATAATCATCCTGTCGGAACTACATTCCTTTGCATTTCGTCTCCTGAGCATAGCGAGGAGCAAACTATGATCGATAAAACTGTTCTGCGTGTCTTCTTTGTTCTGGCGATTCTACTTTTGGTTAGCTTGGCTTGTGGATTGCCGTTCCAGACTCAGCCTGTAGAAACGATGCAGTCCTCCGATTCACCCCCCGCTGAAATTGAAGATCTCCCGCCGACCGCGACGATACCCCCGCCTCCGACTCCAACCGCACAGCCTTTACCCCCTACACTGGTGGAAGCAGACCCACCGCCGGGTGTTGATCTGCCGCTAAAGGGTGTGCTGACTTTTTATTTTGACCAACCAATGGATCGCGGTTCAGTGGAAGGTGCGCTGCACGGCGAACCACAACTATCCGGGAACCTGAGCTGGCTGGATGATGCCACCCTGGTTTTTGAACCCGACTCAGCCTTAGTCCCATCAACCGAATTAACCGTCGAACTGGACACGACTGCTCTGGCTGCCAATGGTTTGGCAATGCTGGAACCTGTGCGCATTAAATATCGTGCCACCGCACCCTTACAGGCTATTCAGGTGCTTCCTGAGCCAGGTGTTGCTGAAGCGGACCCATCCTCCGCGATCGTAACAACTTTTGATCAACCTGTCGTACCCTTAGGTGCAGACCCTGAGACCCTTCCGACTGCCTTCAGCATTGAACCAGCCGCAGATGGCGTTGGTGAATGGATTAATACCAGTACATATATTTTCTATCCAGACCCGCCTTTGGTTGGGGGGATTACTTATCATGTTTCGATAAATACAGGTTTGTTGAGCACATCAGGAGGTCCGTTCATTGGGATCGCGCAGATGGATGGAGATTCATGGTCGTTTTCGACCTCCTCACCGAGTTTACGTGCCGCTATACCAGAGGATGGAACAGGTTCCGTACCCATTGATACGGTTGTGGAATTGAACTTTAATCAGTCCATGGACTCTGCCAGTGTGCAGCAAAATTTTGTTTTAATCGGTTCAGACGGTCTCGAAATACAGGGTGATTATGCCTGGAATGAAGATTTTTCCACCATGGTATTTACCCCCACAAGTTTCTTGGAACGCAATACCAGTTATGCATTCCGCTTGGCAAGTACAGCGCAATCGCTGGGGGGCACACCCTTGGAAGTGGAATATGAATATCGCTTCGATACTGTCCCATCTTTTAATGTATCTTGGACCGAACCGGTTCAGGGGGGCAGCGTATCAAAATATCAAGGCGCAAAATTCAATTTAAGCGCGCCGGTTGATACCAGCGATCCGCTCCAATACGTTTCTGTTTCACCCGCTGTTACCAATCTAAATTATTGGACCTCCCAATCGGATTTCGTCCTGAATATCAGCGGGGATTTTAAACCAAATACCAATTATCAAATCACCCTTTCGGGAAGGCTGCCGGACCGGTGGGGTCAAAGCTTGGGTCAGGATTATGTTTTACGATTCCGCACTGAACCGCTGCAGCCAGCACTGGTGATTGCTTATGGCGAATCCCAACTTTTTATCACTCCCCAAGATACCACCCTATCTGCGCAAGCTGCCAGTATTCGAAGTGTAGACCTATCGATTAGCAATATCCCTGCCAATCAGTTTTGGCAATACCTGGGACCTGCTGGATATGATGCGCTCCAAAATAATTCCTTGCCGGATGCACAGTATTGGACTTATCCGTTGGATATTTCTGATAGTCAGGTAAGCAAATTACAGCTTCCGCTTACCCCAAACGGCACTGCTTTGCCTCCAGGGTTATATCATTATCGTGTGACTGCGCCAGAACTGATGTCACCAACCCAGCCGTTCTTGATTGTCAGCAGCTATGTGCATCTTACATTTAAGCTAAGCGCAACACAGGTATTCGTTTGGGCAGTTGATTTACGAAATGGCAATCCGGTTGTAGATGCGCCTATCACAGTTTTCGATCCAGATGGAAACCCTATGACCAGCGGTAATACAAATGAAGAAGGTATCTTCCAGGCAGCTATTCCTGTTAAACCAGATATCTTCGGGAATTACTATACCGTCATGGGAGACCCAGGTGATGATACTTTTTCTCTGGCCTACAGCAATTGGAATTCGGGAATACAGGGTTATGAATTTGGCATCCAAACCGATTATAGCGGCCCACATACCTTAGCTTATTTCTATACCGATCGCCCTATCTATCGCCCCGGTCAAACAGTGTATTTTCGGACCATTGTGCGGCACGCCCGTAATGGTCGCTATACAATGCCTGATATCGGTATCCTGCCGATCAATGTTACCGATGGAAATTATCAACCACTGCTGGATTTAGAACTTCCGCTTTCAGAATACGGCTCTGCACAAGGACAGTTTACACTTTCGGAGGAAGCTGTGCCTGGCTATTACACCATCAATTCTCCACACGGTTCGGTTATTTTCCAGGTATCTGAATATCGCAAGCCAGAGATCGATATACAAATTGCTGCCAGTCCGAATCCAGCCGTTTCTGGGCAGACGATCACTGCTCAGGTTGAGGCCCGTTATTTCTTCGGGACTCCCGCTGGAGATGTGCCCCTTACCTGGACGGTTCATGCTATTCCGGAATATTTTCCCCTACCTGGGTTTTCGACAGGAACAATTGATTATGGCTGGTCATATCCTGCCTATGCGGGAATGTACAACCCATACGGAAAATTCATATCTTCTGGTGATGGGCGCACAGGTTCGAACGGATTGTTGGCCATAGAAATCCCCACAACTTTAGGTGAACCTGCCCAACGTTACATGATCGAAGTCACCTTACAGGATGAGAGTGGATTCCCTGTCAGTAATCAAACGGAAGTCATCGTACATCCGGCTGAATTTTATATCGGCGTGCGTCCTGATGCTTGGATCGGTGTTGCTGGAGACGAAATCAGCTTTGAAATCAAAGTGGTAGATTGGGAAAGAAACACCGCAGGTAGCCAGGATTTAAATGCCCGTTTCAGAAAAGTAACCTGGGTTCGCTCTGAAAAAGATGAAATTTATGATTACCCAACCTATACACCGAGTTACACGCCAGTATCTAGTTCTGATTTTCATACAGATGCTGATGGGATTGCTCGCCTGGCCTTCACCCCTAATGAACCTGGGGCTTACGAACTTGAAATCCAAGGTGGAGAAGCAATCACGCAGATCACCATGTGGGTGGCAGGTGAGGGGCAGGTTGCCTGGCCTAACTTGCCAAACCAACAGCTGACGTTGACATCCGATCGTCAGTCCTATTTACCTGGTGATACGGCAAAAATTTTGATTCCCAATCCGTTCGGTGAAGGTGCTCAAGCACTGGTGACCATCGAACGGGGCGAGGTCCTCCGCCATCAAGTACTTGAAATTGAAAGCAATGGATATACCTTAAATTTGCCGTTGGAAAGTGAGGATGCCCCCAATATCTATCTTGTTGTGACTTTGATTGGGGCGGGTTCCCAAGGATATTTTGATTTTCGACAGGGTTTCTTAAATTTGGAAGTAGATCCGGTTGAGCAAACACTCCAGGTAAGTTTGACCCCTGAGCCCCCACAAGCTGGCCCGCAGGATGAAGTCAGCTTCACCGTACTTGTTACCGATGCGGATGGAAGACCTGTTCAGGGCGAGTTTTCGCTGTCTATCATCGACAAAGCCGTTTTGTCGCTGGCAGACCCGTTCGAAGCCGGGATTGTGGATGCTTTTTACGGTACTCAACCACTGGGCGTGCGTACAGGGCTTTCCCTCGCTGCTTATGCCCATCGTTTTGTGGATATTCCAGGTGGTCTAGGGGGCGGTGGTGGCGGTGATGTTATGCCACCTTCCCTGCGGGAGTCGTTTCAGGATACGGCCTATTGGAATGCGGAGATTATTACGGATGCTGCCGGTCAAGCAGTCATTTCCTTGACGCTGCCCGATAACCTGACCACCTGGTTGGCAAGCACTCGTGGGTTAACCATCGATACGCGCGTGGGTGAGTCCAGCACAGAAATAATTGCTACCAAAGATTTGTTGATTCGACCCGTGACCCCTCGCTTCCTGGTGGCTGGTGATCATTTGCGCTTGACGGGGATTGTTCATAATAATACCGAAAATGACCTGACGGTAGATGTCAGACTGCAGGCTACCGGGTTTATGCTAGATGACCCCAGTGCTGCCACGCAAAACGCTGCCATACCGGCTGGAGGACGTCTACCTGTTGCCTGGTGGGGAACGGTTGAATCGGTTGATTCAGTGGATCTGATCTTCTCCGCGGATGGGGCTGGTTTATCTGATATGACTCGACCGCTTTGGGGTGACCTGCCAGTGCTGCAATATACTGCACCGCAAACCTTCGCTACTGCTGGGACGATGGATTCTGGCGGTGAACGCCTTGAAATCGTCAGTCTGCCGCGCACGTTCGACCCTGATGGAGGTGATCTGCGCTTAGAATTAGCTCCATCATTAGCTGCCGCTATCCTTCCTGGTCTGGATGTATTGGAGCACTACCCTTACGAATGCACCGAACAGACTCTTTCTCGCTTTTTGCCGAACCTGGAAGCCTATCGGGCAGTTCAGGAATTGGGGCTGGAAGCACCTGACCTGGAAGCTCGGCTTCAGCGAACGCTCAATCAAGGGCTTCAACGGTTAGCAGCTCGCCAGAACGATGATGGAGGCTGGGGATGGTGGGCTACGCCTACGCCGATTGGTAATATCAGTGATTCTTATATCACCTCGTATGTGCTCTTTGGGTTAAGTCAGGCACGTACTGCTGGCATTTTTGTGGATGAGGTCGTGATCCAGCAAGCGGTTAACTTCTTGTTATCCACCTTACCATCCACTGAAATGCTGTCTGAGCCATGGCAGCTTGACCGACTGGCTTTTCAACTTTTCGCATTATCACAGGCGGAATCTGCTAGCAATACCCAAGTAGGGAGACTCTACGAATCACGCGACCAACTCAGCCCCTGGGCACAGGCTTTCCTGGCGCTTACTCTCGAGACCATCTCACCAGCCGATCCTCGCATTCGAGAAATATACGCGGATTTGGAAGCTGCTACGATCCGTTTAGCAACTGGTGCGCACTGGGAAGGAAACGCTGCCAGCGTAAACATGGAGACTCCGGTGTTTAATACGGCAGTCGTGGTCTATGCTTTGGCTCAGCACGATCCGGCCTCACTCACCATTTCAGATTCCGTGCGCTACTTGATGGCCGCGCGCACAACCGAAGGCGCCTGGGCCTCTACCTATGAGACCGCCTGGGC
>Ga0316577_10001216_pt1 | contig 11962 bp, 9 predicted proteins | sample S5NA_FD_203073 | JGI IMG/M metagenome (GOLD analysis project Ga0316577, IMG submission 203073) | Rhizosphere microbial communities from salt marsh grasses in Alabama, United States - S5-7_050615r2r1 | ecosystem: Host-associated > Plants > Roots > Rhizosphere | place: USA: Alabama | collected... | reverse complement strand
CAACCCGCGCGCTACGTCACGTACGTCCACAAAGTCATATGCGCCCTCGACCAAGACGTGCGGCTTTTTTCTGGTGAAATCGGCGATCGTCTGTCCCATCTCGGAGCGGTTAAAGTCAAAAGGACCAATGATAGCGATCCGTCAGTTGCGTTGGTCGTTTGATCTTTGACAAGTACGGTTGTCCGCATTATAATATTATATGAATACATGCTCATATATTCGATTTTTACCATTGGAGAATGCACACTGTAGATGAACGCTGAGACTACCGAACTCGCGGGCCCAGTAATGACGCCATCGTCACAGACATTTGATGTCGAAGGTTTGGACTGTCCCGACTGTGCAGCCAGCCTGGAAAAGGCAATCGCTGCGCTACCCAATGTGACCAGTGCCAAACTCGACTTTGTCGCTGGCACGCTGGTCGTCGCTCCATTAGCGGGATATGCCGTCGCCACCGATGTGGAGCGCGTGGCGCGCGATATGGGACACCGCGCCGTTGTGCAGGAAGCCGCAGACGCAATTCGCGCGCCGGAAGAGGCGCGCTGGCGTGAGTGGGCCCGGCGCAACAACCGTGTCCTGACCACAGCTGTTGGTGGCGCCCTGCTCCTCACAGCAGTTGTTTCGAGTCTGCTGGGGGCGCCGGAAGCGATCACGCGTTTTCTGTTCATAGTGGCTACTCTGGTAAGCGGATACTATGCCGCGCGCGCGGGATGGACCGTCCTGCGCGTCACGCGTAGTGTGGATATGAACGTGCTGATGACAGTCGCTGCCGTGGGGGCGTTGATCATAGGCGAATACGAAGAGGGGGCGGTAGTGATCTTTCTCTTCGCCTTGGGTAACGTGCTGGAAGGCGCCACGATGGACCGCGCGCGGGAAGCCATTCGTTCCCTTATGGAATTGGCACCACGCGAGGCCATTTTGCTGCAGAATGGTACAGAGACACGTGTCTCGGTTGATACACTGAAGCAGCACGATCGCATTTTGGTTCGGCCGGGAGATCGGTTGCCGATGGACGGGCAGATTATCGAGGGACAGTCGGCCATCAATGAGGCGCCAGTGACGGGTGAATCGCTACCGGTCGATAAGGGCGTGGGTGATGATGTGTTTGCCGGTACCGTCAATGGGGGCGGGGCACTCATTATCGAAGTGACTCGCCTCGCATCCGACAATACGCTGTCGCGCATCATCAAGATGGTGCAGGAGGCTCAGGCGCAGCGCGCGCCTTCGCAACGCTTTGTCGACCGCTTTGCGCGCGTTTACACACCGATTGTGGTGGGCTTGGCAAGCCTCGTCGCTGTGATCCCCCCACTGCTGGGTTGGGGGCCCTTTGCAGACTGGCTGTACAAAGGGTTGGTGTTGTTGATCATCTCCTGCCCGTGTGCGTTGGTCATTTCCACTCCCGTGACCGTGGTGAGCGCGATCGCTCGAGCGGCACGCGCGGGAGTGTTAATAAAGGGTGGAACCTATCTTGAACAGATGGGGGCGATCCGCGTCATCGCCTTTGACAAAACGGGCACCCTCACCCTGGGGGAACCCCGAGTGGTAGATTGCCAATGTAATGAGCGGCGTCAAGACGAGTTGGATGAGAAATGCTTGGCGTGTGAGAATCTTGTCGCCAAGGCGGCCGCTATTGAGAGCCGCTCTGAGCATCCCTTGGCCCGCGCCATCGTGCGTTATGCGCAAGATCTCGGTGTCGATGGGCGCTATACGCCCGGTCATACAGTTTCCGCCACCGCCGGGATGGGCATCGAGGGGAGGGTGGATGGACATCGGATTTCCGTGGGGAGCCACGCCTTTATGCATCGTAATGGCGCGCCTGAGAATGACCTGTGTGACAGTATTGAACAGGCGGAAAATGACGGCCACACGATCTTGGTGATTGAGGATCACTGCTGCAACGAGCGCGGCTATATTGCGGTGTCGGATGTGCTTCGTCCGGGCGTGCCCCAGGTGATGGCAGATTTGAAGCGGGTGGGCATAAAGCGCACGGTGCTCTTGACAGGGGACAATGAAAAAACAGCGCGGCAGATTGCCGGTGCGGCGGGGTTGGATGAAGCCCGTGCGCGGCTGTTGCCCCAAGACAAAGTGCAGGCAGTGGAAGATCTACAGTCAGCGTACGGGCGCGTGGCCATGGTGGGGGATGGCGTGAACGATGCGCCGGCCATGGCGCGGGCCACGGTAGGGATTGCTATGGGAGCGGCTGGCACCGATGCCGCGCTCGAAACAGCCGACATTGCCCTTATGGCAGATGACCTGAGTCAGTTGCCCTTCACCATCGGTTTGAGCCGTAGAGCCCTGAGGATCATCCAGGCCAATATAGGACTTTCTTTGGCCATCAAAGGGTTATTCCTGCTCCTGGCCATCGCTGGGACGGCAACATTGTGGATGGCCGTGTTTGCCGATATGGGGATGTCGTTGTTAGTGACTCTGAATGGTTTGACAGTGCTTGGTTATGGGCGCTGGAGACGGCGATGAATCGAGTTGGACCGCCTGGTCAGAATGGCTGACCAGGCGGTTTCTATTGAAGGGGGTTGGCATTCTCCGCTGAACCCCTCTGTGGTACAATACACCGCGATTTACTCTCCACGGAGGAATGGGATGCAGGTGCATCTGGCCTATGGAAAGCAAGGCTTCGACGTCGAATTACCCGACAGTGTTCAAGTGGTGGAACCACGCTACGCGCCGCCGCTGGGCAACGAGAGGGCGGCGATACAAGACGCGCTGCGTAATCCCATAGGCACGCCGCCGTTGCACGAGTTGGTCGCAGGCGGCGACCGTGTCGTCATCGTGCATAGCGACATCACCCGCCCTATGCCCAACGACCGCGTCTTGCCAGTGCTGCTGGCTGAGCTGGAGGGCGCGGGGGTAGCGCGTGAAGACATTGTTCTGCTAAATGCCCTCGGCACACACCGCCGGCAGACCGACGATGAATTAGTGGCGATGCTCGGCAAGGATATTGTGGGGCGATACCGGTGTCTGCAGCACGATATATGGGATGATCAGAATTTGGTGTCGCTAGGGCGTACGCGCTTTGGCCATCCGGTGCGTGTTAACCGCACCTATATGGAGGCGGATGTCAAGATACTGACCGGCTTTATTGAGCCACATTTTTTCGCCGGTTTCAGTGGTGGGCCAAAGGGGGTGTTGCCCTCTATCGCTGGCGCAGATAGTGTATTGACCAATCACGGCGCGAAAATGATCGGGCACCCCGACGCCTCCTGGGGCATCACTGATGGCAACCCCATATGGGAAGAGATGCTGGAAGTGGCCCTTGCGACCGAGCCAACCCTTCTGTTGAATGTGACGCTTAATCGGGAGCGGGCGATCACAGGCATATTTGCGGGAGACCTGCGCCGGGCTCACGCTGCTGGTTGTAGCCAGGTTCGCGAAACTGCGATGGTAGCGGTGCCACACCCCTTTGACGTCGTGATCACTACCAACTCAGGCTATCCGTTGGATTTGAACCTATATCAGGCTGTAAAAGGTATGTCGGCCGCCGCACGGATCGTTCGCCAGGGCGGGGGCATCATTATCGCCGCGGAATGTTGGGATGGGATCCCAGAGCATGGGGAATACGCCAACTTGTTGCGTGCTTCCAAGAGCCCTCGGGAGTTGCTAGAGCGTATCGAGACACCTGGTTTTTCGTGCCAGGATCAGTGGGAAGCCCACATCCAGGCCTTGATCCAGCTGCACGCGGATGTCTATGTTTACAGTGATGGTCTAAGTGATGAGCAGATTCGGGAGGCGTTGCTGGTGCCGTGCTCCTCGATCGAGGAGACGTTGGCGGAGTTGCTGCGCCGGTATGGTTCTCAAGCGCAAGTCTGTGTCTTGCCCGAAGGACCGCAGACGATCCCATTCATCACGAACGGCGCGTGAGAAATGACAAAATCGGACTTGACACCCTGGAAGATATTACGCACGGATTTGCTGTTGGATTGCTCACCGTGGTTCCGTGTGGTCGCGGATGATCTCCTGTTGCCCAACGGTCAGCGTATTGATGGCTATCACCGTATTGAGGCGATGGACTTTGTCATGATTTTTCCCGTAACGACTGATAGCCGGTTATTGGCTTTGCGGGGATACAAGCATGGCCCAGGCAGGGTGATCTATCAGTTGCCGGCGGGTTATCTCGATCGGAAGAATGAGGCGCCGCTAGCGTGCGCCCAGCGAGAGCTGTTGGAGGAGACTGGGCATCGAGCGAACGAGTGGTATGCCCTGGGCAAGCTGTCGACCGATGGTAACCGGGGCCTAGGGAACGCACACCTGTTTCTGGCGCGCGGCTTGCAGTTCGTTGCTCCTCCCGACTCGGGTGATCTGGAGACGCTGGTCGTTGAATGGCTGACCCTGGAAAAAGTGCGCCAACTGTGGCGGGAAGGCGAATTTGACAATGCAGCGGCAACGGCCCTAATCGGTTTGGCTCTGGATTATCTGAGCTGTTTGGGCTGATTTTTCACTTCGAGAACGCAAAACGTCGGGGGCACTGGATGCAAAAACGGCACGTAGGGGACTTGGAGAGGTTGCTCGGCTCGGACCGGGTTTCCGTCAAGGAAGCCGACCTGGCTGCCCACGCACGCGATGAATCGTTCCACGGTCCCCATCCACCCGACATTGTGGTCTGGCCAGAAAGCGCTGAAGAGATCAGTGCCATCTTGACCTACGCCAATCAAGAACGCCTACCGGTTACGCCTTGGAGTGGCGGGTCAAGCCTTGAGGGGAACCCCATCCCAGTTCGCGGGGGCATTCTGCTGGCCCTCTATCATATGAACAAGATCCTGGAGATCAATGAGGCCGATCTAAACGTGGTTGTGCAGCCAGCCGTGGTGTACGACGAGTTGAATGCCCGGTTGGCGCGCCATGGTCTCTTTTTCCCCCCTGCTCCGGGAAGCTCTGACGTGGCGACCATCGGCGGGATGGTGGGCAACAACTCGAGTGGGATGCACGCGGTCCGCTATGGCGCGACACGGGACTACGTGCTCGCGCTGCAGGTCGTGCTGCCAGACGGACGGATCGTCCGCTTGGGCAAGCCGGTGATCAAGAGCGCAAGCGGCTATGATCTGGTGCGTCTTTTCGTAGGGTCTGAGGGGACGTTGGGTGTTGTAGCAGAGATCACGCTGCGCCTGCGGTTGGTGATGGAGGAATTGGCGGTGGTTTCTGTCTTTCCCTCGATGGATGCGGCAGCGCAGACGATCTATGACATCAATCGCTACGGTCCTATGCCGGCTGCACTGGAATTGATGGACCCGGACATTGTGCGCCTGGTCAATCAATGGAAGGGTCTATCATTGGAGGAAGCGCCGACGCTAGTGATGGAATTGCACGGAACTCCCGCTGGTCTCGAAGAGGAAGTCGCCATGCTTGAGGAGACGTGCCGCGACAACGGATGCACAAAGTTTGAAAAGGCGACGAGCCCAGGACAACGCCACCGCCTTTGGGAAGGGCGTCGCGAGGCTCACAACGCGGTAAAGCATCTTCATCCTGATTGTACGATCGAAATTGGGGACATCGTCGTGCCGATTTCGAAATACGTCGCCGCCGTGCGCAAGGCCTATGAATTGGCTGAGGAGTTGGGCCTGGGAATCGCCACGTTTGGCCACGCTGGCGATGGCAATCTTCACGTCGAGTACATTGCGCACAAAAGCGACGCTGATGAACAAGCGCGGGCAAGAGAGATGAACCGGCGCTTGGTGCATTGGGTGCTGGGCGTCGGCGGCACGGCTACAGGGGAACACGGCGTAGGCATAGGCAAGCGGGAATTTATGGTCGAAGAGCATGGGCCAGCCCTCGCAGTGATGCGCACGATCAAGTCGGCACTAGACCCGAATGGGATCATGAACCCAGGCAAGATTTTCCCCGATGAGCAATAGCTTTGTGCCGTGCTACCCCCGATGGCCTATGTCTAGATCTCTGGTGCAGGCAAATTGTGTCTTTTGCCGATTGTGATCCATAGCGTCCACAGCGCGCCGGGCACCAGAGTGAGCGCCGCCATCGCCCACAACATGTCGGAGAGCCCAACTTGGGAGGAGTCGAGCGCCCACCCGCCGGCTGCTGTGCCGACCGCGTTCATCAGCGTAAAAAGGGCGAATTCCGTAGAGAATACCCGGCCCCGGACCCGGTTGGGGACGAGCTGCAGCAGCAGTTGCGTAGCAAACACCCACCCGATGCCACCGCCAACTGCGCGCAATAAGGTCCCAAACAGCACCAATCCGAACCCGCTGAGTGGCGCCATCAGGGCCAGCCCCAGTGCACAGATGGCATATGAGAGCGCCAGGGCGACGCGGAGCGGACGGTCCCGGTCCCCAGTGAAGCGCCTTGCCACGATGGGACCCAGCCCTGTGCCGACGCCGGCGACGGCGTACATCAGACCCAGGCTGGTTCCGCCACCTTCGCCGATGACAAAAACCTGTTCCGCCAACACAACTTGGAGAACCTGTAGCGGACCGCCAGCGACCAAGGAAAACGCGGCTTTGTGTAGCGACGTGACCAGGATGTCTTTGTGGTCAATCAAGTAGCGTAACCCGTCCACATATTGGCGCAGGGCTGCAATGAGCACGTTGCCCTTCGCGACCACGGTGGCACCCGCCGCATACGCAACGCGTCCAATAAGGGCTGCGGACATGAGGAACGTGAGCGCATCGATAACAAAAGCGGGATAAATGCCCCAGCCACCGGCTACTATGCCCCCCAATGCGGCCCCAAGCGCAAGCATTACCGACCATGTGGCCGAACTCAGCGCGTTTGCCGCTCCTAGCCCTTCTGGAGCAACGATGTCGGGCAAGATGGCTGTACGCGCCGGAAAGAAGAACCCGCTGATGGCAAGTTGAATGCCTGTGAGGACGAAAAGAAGCCAGACATCCTGCGCATCGCGGACCAGCAGGAACCCCATCACCGTGACCGCTCTCCCGATATCTGCAAGGATGAGGATCCATTTACGACTATAGCGGTCAGCAGCTACGCCCGCAAATGGGCTAACCAGAAACGGGGCCAAGGCACGAACAACAAACAATCCGCTGACTGCTAACCCCGACTCGGTGAGCGCGCCGATCAACGAGGCCGAGGCGATCAGATTGAACCAGTCACCCAGCAGGCTCACTATCTGTCCGAACCAAAGCATCCGGAAGTTGGTGTTGTCTCGCACCAATGCCAGATATCCAGCCCGTCCGCCTCTTTGCCTACGTTGGGAATCCAAACCATCCCTCCCAATGAATCGTCCCGGGATGTGCTGTCGTGATGAACTGACAGCTTCCCCAAGCACACCGGCGTGGATTATAAGCCATTAATCCGGCGCAAACAACCGCCCAATCCGTTGGCGCCACATCGAGAACGGCTCGGCTGATAGACCCAATGCGCGAATTCATCGCAGCAACTCTGACCACAAAAAAGCGGTCCCCACGCAAAGGGAGACCGCCAAAGCAACAAGCGCCTGGACACCGAAAACGCTGAATAGTCCTATTGAGCCCTTCCTAGGCTCTGCTTGAACGCCAGCACCTGTTTGGATGCAACTGATCCACGGCAAAAAACTAGGCCCGTGACACGACCTTCTCAAGGTACCATGTGTTCGTGTCCAAGTCCTGGTGAATCTCAAATGTGCCTTCGAGAACGGCATTATTCGTCCGCGCCCCCGAGTTCCCGCTGGCAGCACAGCGCACACGGAAGCACAACCGATTCATCCTGGAGCTAAAACGTTTTCGAGACGTCGTCCAGCAGCGCTCGACACCATAGACAACGTAGCGCTGGCTGCGCCACGTGAACTGCTTGGGAAAGTACCCGAAACGTTTGCTGTTCATCTGGATTTTCTCTCGACCCCGCGGGCGACGCGCCATTGACTGCGTTCGATCCCCATTTCCGTAGCGGGTGCTAATAATCAAAGTCATCGTCAATTCCCTCCTCGCCGATGACGGCGAACTCCCGGGTGGCTGGCATTGTCGAGATGGAACCACCCGACCAAGATGCTGGCTGTGGCAACTGCGGCGCGGCTGGCGGAGCCACTACCACTACAGACGGCGTGTGCCCAAAGGCGTGATTCTGTGATCTGGACCTATGCGCGGCGTCGGCCGTATCCTTTCTTCTGAGCAGATAGACAACCAACAGCCCAGTAGGGATACTCGCACCGACGCCGAATGCGACGCCCACAATCGCCGTCAGAGCCGCTTGGTCCAGCCGAAGACCGACAACAATCGCAAGCACCACGCCAAATGCAACGGCGCCCCAAACAATGCTATTCTTCATTGGCACATCCTCTCCCGACATCGTCACTCCACTCGGCTCCTTCCCGCGGTCAACAATCGCCCTCGCAGGTCGTCTGCCGACTTCCTGATTCGCCACCAACCAGAATGGGCACCAGGCGCTCGGGTGGCGGAACGCCCATTGGAGCGTGCGCCAGCGCAATGGTTCGGATCTGGGCCCAGCATATCGCCCACAATCAGGGCAAGGTCCTGTGACGAGACATAGGCGGCCTGGAAGCGTTTTGCGCGCCCTCCCGACACCGCGAGAAAGTCGCCAGGACCACTGAGCTGCTCCGCGCCCGTTTGTGCGTAGCCTGAGGCCACCTTGGCGTCCTCGGGTGACGTGACACGGCCCACTAGCCGCAAAGGGAAATTCGCTTTCGCCAGTCCGCCCATGACCTGGCTTGCTGGCTTTTGCGTGCAGGCGATGATATGAATGCCGGCTTCGCGTCCGCGCTGCGATAGCCGTGTAATGGCATCACGGGTGCTGCCGTCACTGGTCATCAACAGGTCAACCAACTCGTCGATGACGACAACCACGCGCGGCTCGCCATTGTGTTTGGCCGACACCGGTGCGCGACCATCCCGGTCCCGTCTCAGCATCAGCTCTATCAGATCGGTCAGCGTATGTTCAATCTCGTCGGCGTCACTGAGCACTGGGCGCAGAAGGTGGGGCAACCCAGCTGCCGGCCCGAAAGCGCGACGCTTGGGGTCGATGAGCACGAAACCAATCTGGCTGGGTCGATGGCTCAGGGCTAGCGATGCAACGATCGTTCTAGCCAGCGCGCTTTTACCACTGCCCGTCGTGCCCGCGATCAGAATATGTGCGACCTCAGGCGAAGGCAACCTAACAAGAAGTGGGACGCCGTCATCGGCTAGGCCCAGTAGGGCTGTTCCAAACGGTATCTCGTCGTTTTCCTCCAGACGGCGATATAGGGGCAACAAGCGCACTGGGCGAGGGTCCGTGCGCGGTATTTCTACCGACACCAGGCTTCCTTGGCGCGATACCCGGCAGCTGTCGGAGCCCAGCGCCAAAGCTAGCTCTTCAGTCAACCCCCGAATCTTGTTCATTCGCGCGCCTAGGGCGGGTTTAACCTGGAATCGAATCCACTTGGGTGACACGCATCCTCCTGTGACCTGTGCCGCCACCCTGTGCTGTGCCAGCACGGCTTCGATTCTGTCGGATTGCATTTCCAGGGTCTGGCGATTGGTTCGTTTACCCACTTCCTCTCTCCGAACGCACAGGTGCCAACGACGATATCATTATACTAGAACATGTGTTCTATGTCAAGGCCTTTTTTCTCGTTTTTGGGCCAAATGTCGCTTGACAGCGAGTTCGAACATGTGCTATACTGAGTCTGTTATCGTTAACGGGAACGATAACGTTCTCCGCCTACATTCACCGACTTGCTACTGAATGACAACGTCAAAGAAGCAGATCACCATCAAGCACGTGGCGCAAGAAGCCGGAGTTTCCACTCAAACCGTCTCTCGCGTCATCAATCATCGTCCCGATGTGGCAGCCGAGACGCGCCAGCGGGTGCAAGGTGTGATCGATCGACTGGGATACCAGCCCAGCTACGTCGCTCGCAGCCTCATCCAGGGACGTAGTTCGACCTTTGGCGTAGTCGCGTACGGCTTGGACTATTATGGTCCCTCAAGGACGCTATCGGGCATTGAACAGCAGGCCAGCGAGTTGGGCTTCACGCTTCTACTGAGTCTGGTTCGAGACCCGGACCCGAGGGATCATGAGCCGGAGCGGCTGCTGCGCGATATGCTGGCCCGGCATGTTGACGGCATTATCTGGGCGGTTCCTGATATCGGTGAGAACCGCGCCTGGATAAACGAGGAGACTCGAACGTTCTTTACGCCGGTCGTCTTTCTTTCTATGGCACCCTCCCAGGGGCTGAGTGTTATTGCGATAGACAATCGTATGGGCGGCCGTATGGCTGTAGAGCACCTACTTGCGGGCGGCCATCGCCGAATCGGTCACGTCACGGGACCGCTGGATTGGTGGGAGGCGCGGCAGCGCCAGGCGGGTTGGCACGACGCGCTGGTGCAATCTGGCGCAGAGGCTGGCGAAAGCCTGGTTGCCGTTGGCAACTGGAGTGCCGAGAGTGGTATGCTTGGACTGCGACAGTTGCTCGAGCGGCGTCCGGACGTTGAGGCTGTCTTTTTTGGTAACGATCAAATGGCTCTGGGAGGTATACGGGCTGCACGCCAGTTAGGGCTGCAGATACCGGGGGATGTAGCCATCATCGGGTTCGATGATATCCCAGAGTCAGCGTACTTTTGTCCGCCCCTTTCCACGGTCCGCCAACCAATCTTTGAACTTGGGGCCCTTGCTGTGAAAGAACTTAACCGAAGGATAGAGGCGGACCAACAGGAAGATGCAACGGTCCAGCCCAGGGCGCGCCTGATCAAACCACAACTTGTGATTCGAGAAAGCAGCGTGGCTGCCTAGGATCACGGTAGCCGTGATTCGGGCAGCCCAGCAACCGTATTACCCAAGATCTGATCAATGTAGTGGCCATGGCCTGCTATACGCGCGTGCGTATCAGCAAGCCCAGAGACCCCAATTGGAGGTGAATGATGGAACGCAAATCGCCCAACCTTGGTGTTGTTGTCGGGAATCGCGGCTTTTTTCCCGACCATCTGTGCGAGACCGGCCGCGCGACTGTTCTGAAAGTATTGCGGGAAGAAGGTATCAATCCAATTGCTCTGCCTGCCGACGCGACCCCCTTTGGCAGCGTCGAAAGTCTAGCTGACGCCCAGAAATGTGCCGGGCTATTCAAGCAACACCGCGAGGACATTGATGGTATCCTGGTTACTTTGCCCAACTTTGGCGACGAACGAGCCATCGCCAACACGCTGCGTTGGGCTGATCTTGACGTTCCAGTGTTGGTGCACGCCTTTCCTGACACCACATCCCTCATGACAATTACCGACCGCCGCGATTCCTTCTGCGGCAAGATGTCGGCCTGCAACAACCTGCGCCAATATGGGATCAGGTATTCTCTCACCTCTCTGCATACGGTGGATCCGGAGAGCCCGAGTTTTCGATCCGACCTTGCACGTTTTGTGGGTACTTGTCGAGTGGTGAGGGGGCTGCGAAATGCACGCATGGGCGTCATTGGCGCCCGGCCGACCAATTTCAACACCGTACGCTTTAGCGAAAAGCTATTGGAGCATGCTGGCATCAGCATTGAAACGTTGGATTTGTCCGAAGTTTTCGGTAGAATAGAGCGTCTTCGAGATGACCACCCTACGGTCAAGGCCAAGTTGGCCCAGATCACGGGATATGTACCAAGTGACAATGTTCCAGCAGCGCCCCTGCTCAAGATGGCCAAGTTTGGTGCCGTGGTGGACTCTTGGATGGAGGCAAACAATCTGGTTGCCAGCGCGGTGCAATGCTGGACGGCAATGCAAGAGTTCTATGGCGTGGTGCCGTGTACCGTTATGAGCATGATGAGCAACGACTTGTTCCCGTCGGCTTGTGAGACCGACATCGCTGGTGTAATAGGGATGTATGCACTGGCGTTGGCATCGGGCAAGCCCAGCGCCATCGTTGACTGGAACAACAACTATGGAGACGACCCGGACAAAGCCGTCATCTTTCACTGCTCCAATCTACCTAAAGACATTTTTGTTGACGAGACCATTGCACAAGAGGACATCCCAGTGATGGACTACCAAGAGATCATTGCCGGTACCGTTGGCAAGGAAAATACCTTTGGTAC
>Ga0316577_10001215_pt1 | contig 11962 bp, 13 predicted proteins | sample S5NA_FD_203073 | JGI IMG/M metagenome (GOLD analysis project Ga0316577, IMG submission 203073) | Rhizosphere microbial communities from salt marsh grasses in Alabama, United States - S5-7_050615r2r1 | ecosystem: Host-associated > Plants > Roots > Rhizosphere | place: USA: Alabama | collected... | reverse complement strand
CCGCCTACCTGGTGCGGTTAGAGGAAGGGGAAGAAAAGCACCAGGTTCTGTTTCAGGGCATTGAAGAGCTGGCCACCACCAAGTGGGCTGTCGATCAGTGGATCCTGGCCGGTCTGCACGAGGGTGAGGTGACGCTCCTGCTGGGCACCGACTCCGGCACCGGGGGCATGGGGATCGTGCCCGGGATCTCTATCCATAATGAGTTGCAGATCCTGGTAGAGAGCGGTCTTTCGCCCTACGAGGCGATCGCGACGGGCACCGTCAACGCGGCGCGCGTCGCCGAAAGGATGGTGGGCGACGGCAATGGGGGCACCGTCCAAGTGGGCCAACGAGCGGACCTGATTCTGGTCGCGGCGAATCCCCTGGAGGATGTCGCGGTAATCCGGGAGCCGCTGGGCGTGATGGCCGCCGGACGGTGGTATTCACGTGCTGCACTGTCGCGGATGACCGAGCTGATCGCAGCCGGGGCAGACTAGTGAGGAGAGTAGGCGATGGCCGCCTCAAGTGAGCAGGTTCAGGAGCAGGGTCAGAGAGAGGAGACTCGCCAGGGTGGTGACCAGGACGGCGAGGGCGGCGAACGAAGAATCGGCGTCGTACTCTGTGGCCAGGATGGTAGTCATGACCGCGGCGGGCATGGCGCTCTCGACGATGGTCACGTCCCGCGCCAGGCCGTCGAGCCCAAGCAGCGCGGCCAGGCCACAGGCGAGAGCCGGGGCAATCGCCAGGCGGGTGACGGTGACGACGCCGAGGGCTGGCAGGTTCACGGCACGGACACCCGTGCGCAAGGTGATTGCCAATTTGGCGCCCAATACGGAAAGCATCACGGGCACGGAGGCCTGGCCCAGAAGGTGGATGGACTTGACCAAAGGGCCTGGCATTTGCCAGCCAGTCAGGTTGAGCAGCAGGCCGATGGCCGCGGCATAGACCATGGGTACCGAGGCGACCTCTTTGAGGGCGGTCCGGGCCGAGGCGCGCCCCGCGGCACTGATGTAGACCCCTAGACTTGCACTCAGCACGGCGCTCACGGTGAAAAAGAGCGACGCCCGGGCCAGGCCGGGCTGGCCAAAGGCAAAGAGGTTGACCGACAGACCGAAATTGCCGGCGTTCATGAGCAGGATAGCGTTGAGGAACGCTGCCTGGCTGGGTCCTTCGAGCCGCAGAAGCCGGGCGGCCAGAGTCCCCAGTAGCCAGAGAATGGCAGTGGCCAGGATCAAGACGGCCGCGATCTGGCCCAACTCGGCACCACCCACGTCGGAGTTGGTCAGCGAGTCAAATACGAGGGCCGGGGCGAAGAGGTAGAATACCGCTCGAGAGAGCGTCTGTACGTCAAAGTGCAGGCGGTCGTGGGCCAGGGCGGTCACACCCGCGACCAAGAATACCGGCAAGACGACGTTGAGCAAAACTGTCATCGGACGCTGGCTAGTGGAGTGTCACGGTGCTGATCCAGCGCGGCTCGCGGACCCACCAATGCATGACGATGAGACCGGCCAGGCCAGCGGTGGCGCTGGCGACAAAGGCTGAGCCATAGCTCACACTGGCCAGCCAAGTGCCGAGAAGAGGGGCGACGACGTTGACCACGCCGGCGGTGGTGTTGGTCAGGCCGATGTAGGTTGGCCGTCGCCGGGGTGGAGAGAACTCCAGTGTGATGAGGATGCCCGCGCCCAGCAGGGAGCCGGTGTTGATGCCGATCAGGAAGAACACAGCCAGGTACCATTGCGGTCCGGGTGCCAGCCAGGCGAGGCTATAGGCCACGACGGCGGCCAGCGTGCCCAGTTCCAGGGAAAGCTTATGGCCGCGCCGATCGGCCAGAAACCCGAGGGAAAGCGTGCCGGCCGTCTGGCCCACCCAGTAGGCGGCAGTGTACAGGCCCACAGTAGCGTCTGGCACCTGCCAGCGGCGCACGGCGGCGACGGTGAGGAACCCAAGGCCGATGCCGCTCAGGGCGATGAGGGACCGGCCAATGAGAAAACGCCGGAAATTCGGGTCGCGACGCAGGATCTCGGGCAGGCCAGTCCGGAATTCACGCGATGTGATGCGGTGTTCGCTGGGAGGCTGCACCGGTTCGCGGGTCTGCGCCAGAAAGAACCAACTCAGGCTCATGGCCACGGCAGCGATGGCAAAGATGATGATAAAGCTGGAGGGAAACTCGCGGGCATTGAGCAGCCAGGTGGTCAGCGCGGCGCCGGCGGCCCCGGCCCCGGCACCGAGAAAGTTGGCGGTGCCCATGAACCGGCCGCGACGTTCCACTGGGCACCAGCGGGCGACCAGCTCTTGCCAGGCGGGACCCACGGCGCCAGCGCCCAGGCTGCGGAGGGCATAACCGGCGAAGAACAGGCCCAGGGCCACCGCGGGGGCATAGGCGGCCACGACTGCCGCAGCGACCAGCAGCCAGACGGGGAGCCTCTCGACAAAGAGCCCCAAGTTCACGGCGATTGGTTTGACGCGGGCCAGCCCCTCGGTCCAGCGGGCAGCAAAGAGCTGGGGCAAGAACCAGCCCCCCTGGGCAATGACCGCGGCCAGTCCGATGGGGATCTGGCTGGATGTCAGCTTGCTGATGAAGAGCGGGACGATGGTGCTGGAGGAAATGAAACTGAGGCCGAACCAGAATGCCGTCCCGTCAAGCAGGTTGGCGGTCAAATTCCAGCGGTAGTTCTGCTCGACCTCCTGCGCGATTTCGTCGTCGCTGCGGGGTTCTACGACCCGGTCAAGCTGCAGGAGGGCGGCGGCGGTGCGCCGCCACCAGGGGCCAAGGGAGGAAGGCTGGCTCATGCCTGGGTGGGGCCAGCCTCCCCGGACCCGGCCTGAGCCAGGGTGGACGTGAAGAGCGGCGCGGCCGCCTGCTGCGCGGCCGCGATGACCTCCTGAAGCGGCACACCGGCTTGCAGGGCCAGGCGCGCGCAGTCGTCGTACTCAGGCGAGGCCGAGACCAGACGGCCCTCGAGAACCTTTAGCTTCATCTGGACAGGTCCCCAGGCCGTGTCGACCGTGCGAAACTCGCGGTAGGCGATGGTTCGGGATAGGGCCAACTGGCGGACGCCCAGCGTCGGCGTCTCGCGGAGCATGAGTCCGGCTAGGCGGCCAGCGTCCCCGGGCCGGGCCAGGACAGAAAGCTGGATCGCCGGCCGGTTCTTTTTCATGTGGATTGGCGTGAACCAAACATCCAGGGCACCGGCCTGTAGAAGGCGGTCCAATACATAGCCCAGCAGCTCACCACTGGCGTCGTCCAGGTTACAGGCCAGCAGGACCGCCTCGTCCTGGCCAGGGCGGGCTGAGGCCGGAGCCACCTCGCCCAGCCAGACGCGGAGGGCGTTGGCCCAGTCGAACTCCTTGCTGCCAAAGCCATAGCCCACCGAGCGGAGGGTCATGGCCGGCCGTTCAAAACGGGCGAACTCGGCCAGCAAAGCCGCACCGGTGGGTGTGACCAGCTCGGTGGCACCCGGTCCGGGGACCGTCGGCGCACCCACCTCGGAAAGCAGTGCCAGGGTGGCGGGTGCCGGCGCGGGCAACAGGCCATGCTCGGTCTCCACCGTGCCGCCGCCAAGGGTCAGCGGCGAGCTATAGACCGCCTCGATCCTGAGACGCCGCAGGGCGCAGACAAAACCCACGACGTCCACGAGCGTGTCGACCGCACCGATCTCGTGGAAATGGACCTCATCGATGGTGGTGCCGTGGATGGCTGCCTCGGCCCGGGCGATGCGGCGAAAGACGGCCAGGCTACGGGTCCGGACCTCGTCGGGGAGGTTGCTGTCTGTCACGATGTTGGTGATGGCTGGCAGGTTCTGCGCTGGCCAGTTGGCGGCTCCGGGGATGACGCGGAGATGCGTGCCGCTGAGGCCCTTGCGCGTGACCTTTTCAGCGACCAGGCGGTGGGGACCCATGTCCAGGCTGGCCAGATCGGCCTTCAGATCGCCGAGGTCAAGACCGGCGTCGAGCAGGCTGCCCAGCAGCATATCGCCGCTGGCGCCGGAAAAGCAATCAAAGTAAGCGAGCTTCACCCTCGGTGTCTCCTTCGGCGGCGGACCAGGTTCCGCTTTTACCGCCGCGCTTGTGGACCAGGTGCAGGTTGGTGATGCGCATGCCGCGCTCGACGGCCTTGCACATATCATAGACGGTCAGGGCGGCAACGCTGGCGGCAGTGAGCGCCTCCATCTCGACCCCTGTCTTGCCAGTGGTTCGGACGGTAGCTTCAATCTCGACCCAGGCCTGCTCGGCCTCGGCCCCGGGCGACAGCTCGACCTGGATGTGGCTCAGGAGCAGGGGATGGCACATGGGGATGAGCTCGTGGGTCCGTTTGGCCGCCTGGATGCCCGCGATCTGGGCCACGGTCAGCACATCGCCCTTCTTGATGTTTCCAGCCTGGATGAGGGCCAGCGTCGCAGGTCGCATCGTGATCCGGCCGCGGGCAACGGCCACGCGCTCGGTGTCGGGCTTGGCGCCGACATCGACCATGCGGGCCCGGCCCTGCTCGTCGATGTGACTTAAGGTCGCTTCGGTGCTCTCCACGCTGAGTTTCCTCCGGCGACGGCGCTCAGCCGCCGATCTGGGCCATGGTCCGGTCGTAGGGCGACAACGCCTCGTCGAGGTAGTGCCGTTCTGGCTTGCTGCGAATGGCCTGTGATAGAATGGCCTTGATCTCCTGAAGCCCGGCGCCGGCGCGCAGGGGACCGGCCAGATCGATCTCTTGATCGCTCATCAAGCAGGGACGGAGCCGGCCATCGGCCGTAAGGCGGAGGCGGTTGCAGGCCGCGCAAAAGTGCTCGCTCTTGGCTCCGATGAAGCCAATGGTGCCTTGGGCTCCGAGCAGGTGATAATAGCGCGCCGGACCGCTGCCGCGGGGGCCGCGGACTGGCTGGAGTGGGCCCAGCGCCCGTTGGATGTGATCGCGCATCTCGGCAACGGTGACGGTGCCGTCCGCGGCCCAGGCTACGTTGGCGCCGATGGGCATCAGCTCGATGAAGCGCACGTGCCAGCCGTCGGTCAGCGTCTTGCGGGCGAAATCAGTGACTTCATCGTCGTTCAAGCCACGGATGACGACGACGTTGAGTTTGATGGGCTCGAGGCCCACAGCTTTTGCGGCTGACACGCCGGCAAACACGTCCTCGAGGCGCCCTCGCCGGGTGATGCGCGCGAACCGGTCGGGGCGGAGGCTGTCCAGGCTGATGTTGAGGCGCTGCAATCCAGCCTCGGCCAGGGCGCTGGCGTGGCGTGCCAGCAACGTGGCGTTGGTGGTCATGGCCAGATCGTCGATGCCCGGAATGGCGGACACCATGCCCACAAAATCGGTGATCCCCAAGCGGGCCAGGGGTTCGCCACCGGTCAAGCGGACCTTGCTGATGCCGAGGTCTGCCGCAGCCCGGATGATGAGCTCCATCTCCTCATAACGGAGAACGTGGCTGTGGCTCTGTTTCTCGATCCCTTCCTCGGGCATGCAGTAGACACAGCGGAGGTTGCAGCGGTCGGTGACTGAGACCCGGAGGTAGTTGATGGCCCGGCCAAAATCGTCTCGATACGGCAAGGGGTGTTAGCCTTCCCAGGGGCGGGGGAAACAGCCCAGTTGGCAGCGGGAGACGTGGAGGCCCATGGCTTCCACGGCGCTCGATGCCTCGATGCGCTTATAGCCCAACTCGTCGGCGGCCTGCCAGATGGCGGCGCAGGTGATGCCATCCCCGACGGCGGCGGCGCGCAGGCGGGCGGCCAGCCGCTGTGGCACATCCTCCATGGCGTGGACAATCTTGTGTTTGCCCTCGGCTTTTGGGCCGTAGCCGAACAAACCCAGCTGGCAGCGATTGATGCGGATGTCGGCGACGTTGGCAGCCTGTCCGACGGCCAGCGGCTCAACACCCAGCCGGTGGGCAATGGCAAAGGCCGCGGCACACGGCAGTTTGCCGTCGTCCAATCGCTCCAAGATGGCTTGCTGTAGTTCCTCCACAAGTCCTTCCTCTCTAGTAGCGGGTCGGGGGCTATTCTACCGCAGTTGGCAGGAAAGATCAAGCCCTACCACAGGCTCAACTGGCCTGGCGGAGGCGCCAGATTGCGCCCAGCTACCCCGAGCAGTCGAATCGGCCAGCCCCGTTTCCAGCTGCGCTCAAAGAGGGCCCTGGCCGCCTGATAGATGATCTCCTCATCGTCGGTAGGCACGTCGAGCGTCATCTGCCGGCTGAGTGTGGTAAAATCGGCGTAGCGGATCTTGACGCCGATGGTGGCCGCGGCCAGCCCATGTCGCTCCAGCCGGCGGGCCACGCCCTGGCTCAGCTGCTGCAATTGGTGGGCCAGGGCCTGGGGATCCCTGACGTCACGGCGGAAGGTGCGCTCCTGGCTGACCGACTTGGTCTCGTGCTCCGTCGAAACCGCCCGGGTGTCGATGCCCCGCGCCCGACGGGCAAGGTCCAGCCCGTATTGGCCAAAGCGAGCCTGCAGCTGGCCCTCGTCCAGCAGGGCCAGATGGCCCACGGTCTGGACCCCCAGGCCTGCAAGCTTCTCGGCTGTCACGGGACCGATGCCCCATAGCACGCGCACCGGCAGGGGTGCCAGGAAGGCGGCCTCCTGGCCGGGAGGGACCACGGTCAGGCCACCTGGCTTGTCGTGGTCGGAAGCGACCTTGGCCACGAGCTTGTTCGTAGCCACACCCAGCGAAGCCGATAGATGGACCTCGTCGCGCACACGCGCCTGGATAGCCTGGGCCAGGTCCACACAGTCCTCCCAGGCGCTGATGCGCTCGGTCAAGTCGACATAAGCCTCATCGATGCTCATCTGTTCGAGGAGGGGCGACGCCTCCCCAAGGACGGCCATCACGCGCCGGGAGTAGTCCCGGTAGAGCCGGTGGCGTGGCGGGAGCACCACGGCCTCCGGGCAGAGGCGCAAGGCCCGGTAGGTGGGCATCGCCGACCGGATGCCAAAGGCGCGGGCGGGATAGCTGGCCGAGGCGACCACGCCCCGGCCCTTGGGACTGCCACCGACCAGGACCGGCTTTCCTGCCAGCGAGGCGTCCTCAAGGACCTCGACGGCGGCAAAGAAGGCGTCAAGATCGAGGTGGACAATTGCCCGCGGCAGTTCGCTCACAGGATCCGATTTCTCCTTGGACAGGACGGCGGCCACGCAATGCCTAGTCGCGGGCGTCGCCGCCGATGATACACGGCCCGCCATTCGAGCCGCGTTGTAGCGGTCGTGCTTCCATTATGCCACGTAGCGGCCGCCGTGGCAAGAACGTGGGGGCGGCACTAGGGCGCAAGGTTAACGCGCTCCCGTCGCATAGTTGTCAGGCCTCGCGAAACCTGGTATAATAGCCGCGGTTTGCCTATGGATAGAAACCAGCCTCAGACAAGGTCAATCTAGAGAGGAGCCTCGTGATCCAACGGAGAACACAGACTGCGAGCTATTGGCAGGAGGAGCTCAGCATTGGGCCCAAGGACATCTCCTACCTGTATGGACTGATCCTGGATGCGGCCGAGCCGTTTGGTCTGCCCAGCCTGGTCAAGGCCCTGATCGAGCGGCATTGCCGGCAGGAGGAAGAGCTCATCCAGGCCGAACTGGACAAGGGCCGGGTCTACCAGCCCAGCGACAAATACGAGGTCGGGGAGCCGATCATCTTTCCCGTGTTCGACTATGCCCTGGCCACCGTGGTGGGCACCCGCAAAGGCCGGAATCCTGAGTATGGCGAGTTCACAGTCGTCCAGGTAGAGTTCGAAGAAGACGGCGAGGTCCGCGAGTTTGCGTCTCAATTACAGGGTGAACACAGGCTCAACCGTGATGATGGCAACCAGGACGTAGCGACTCCCGCGGATCTGATGGACGCAGAGCAGTTATACGACCTTTACGGTGAGGTGGCGGGGGAAAACCTGCTGACGGCCCTGAAGGACCACAGTGAGTTCATCGAGGTGCGGGGCGAGTGGTTCCTAAAGGACCTCCTGGCTGAGGTGGACCTCGGGCGGCGCAACATCGCCGAGGCCCTGATCGAGATCAAGTCGATGCCATTGCCGCCGGCCGAGATCGTGCCGCAGTTGGACTTGCCCAAGGAGATCCCGGAGGAGATCAGGACCTTCTCCGTCAACTATGCGCTGGCGGAGGATGCGCGGTTTGATAACGTGGGTGATGGCGGGCGCGACATCTGGTACCTTAGGCGCCTAACGCCGGGGGAGGTCGTAGACCCGCCAGAGCGCCTGATCGTCGACGATGTGCCGTATGATCGGCGGGAGATTGCCGAAGAGCTGCTCCTGATCGAGCGTGAGATCGACGACGAGGGCAGCGGTGAGGAGGTCATGGGGCCGAGCCGCCCCCTATACCGGACGACCATCTCGCTGATCTACCCCCATTGGCGCTGCGGGACCCTGCCGCTCACAGTGCGGACGCGAGGGCTCTTTCCCGAGTCGGAGAACCACCACACCCCGGTAATCCTGGTCGACGGCCAGAGCGGGGACAAGATGCAGGGCTGGGTCGTCCACGGCGAGGCGTTCGTATACGGGCTCGCGGACTGGTACGAGCGCTACGAGCTACCGGTGGGGGCCTTTATCAAGCTGGAACGGACGCGGGATCCGCGGGTCATCAACGTCGACTTTGAGGCACGACGCCTCAAGCGGCTGTGGGGCAAGGTGGCGGTGGCCCAGGGTACCAACCTTGTCTTTCAGGTGCGCAAGCTTCCGGTTTCGTGCGAGTATGACGACCAGCTGACCATCGCTGAAGACAACTCGCGCATGATCGACCGGCTGTGGGATCGGGTGCATACCCGGGGTGACGGCCTGCTACAGATCATGCTGCGAGTCATGCCAGAGTTGATCAAACTCAGTCCACAGGCTACGGTGCATGCCAAGGCCATCTACAGTGCGGTGAACGTGCTCAAGCGCGTTCCGCCTGGCCCCATCTTTGCCCTGCTGTCGACGGAGCCTTGCTTTGTCGCGATGGGCGGCGGGTATTGGACGTTTGACGAGACCTTGGTGAGAGGTTCAGGAGCATAGGAACTAGTCTATGAAAAGTAGGTGGGTCAAACCGTCGCTGAATACCAAGTTTCACATCGACCGTGACTGGTGGGAGGAGAAGGGGCGCAACTTCCGGGTGCATCTTCTGAGTCACCTGTGTAGCGAGTGCCAGCAGCGCTACAGGGACTACCAGGAGACTGAGCTCATCGACTGGATCGATGCCACGACAGGCGAGGTCGCCCAGGTCGACGGCTTGTGGCATTCCTTGCGCGTGTGCTGCAGCCTTAAGCCAGACTATGTGAATGAATTGACGCCGCTGACCACGGCCATCTTTCGCGTCTTTTTGGCCAACGGCAACGAGCCGCTGACTCCGGTGGAGCTGGCTGAGGAGTTGGATCGGCCGGCGGACACCATCCTGCGCACCATCGGCGGCTTCCAGGTCTACCATGGGATCAAGCCGGTGCCTGAAGAGGAGGTACGGCGGGTGTCGCGGCGCAAAGCGGTGTCCAGCGAAGAATAGCGCTAGCCAGGACGATGGGCAGCAAGGGGCGACGGCAAGACCGTCGCCTTTCTTTTTTGCCTCAGCTGTTGGTAGGGGGGCGTTGCCCAGAGGGCTCCGGAAAGCGTCCGGGCCAGAGCCGGTGCAGGATCTTTCGCAACCAGCGCCGGAGCCGTGAAATCCGATGCTCCTGCGCAAAGTCCTCGACGGCTGCCTCGGCACCAGGCGACGTCGCGTAGCGCATCTGGAGCCGGGCCTGGTTTTCGGTGATCCAGAGGTAGAGATCGGCCTCGGTCCGGCCCGAAAACTGCCTGAGGATGCCCGACTCGCGGATGCTTTCGACGACGGGCAGGTAGACCTGTTCGAACCAATCCGCGGCTGCCTCGGGCAGTGACGGGTAGTGGCGCGAGCGCAGGCCCATGTAGAACTGGTGGACCTCGATGTGTTGCAGGAGGCTGCGATAGCTCCCTGGGCGAGTGAGCTCGATGTTCTGCTCGGGATGGCTGCGATCCAACGACGTCTTTTCCAGGAACTCGGCATAGCCGGACTTGAGGATCAGGTCCGAGGGTGAGGTATCGGCGCCGAGTGGTACACGGACTGGAATGTCCACCACCCAGGCCTGGATAGTCTTGTGGCCCCGGGTGCGAGCCACGCTAACCCGGTGATTTCCGTCACGCACGAAATAGGCATCGCCGACCCTGAACACGTCGATAGGTGACATCTGGGCCTGGCTCTGCAGGCGAAAGACGCGCATCCAACGCTGAGCATCGACGTGCCCGCGAGGCAAGAAAGCCCGGTTGAAATCGCGGTAGCGCCCGACGCTGCCCACGATCTTGTCCAGCGGGATTTCTTCCAGGTGCGCATCCTTCTCTGGCAGGCCGAGGTGCAACTGCTCGTGGACGTCGTGGAAGGAGAGGAGCTGCTCGGGACGACCCGAAATCTCGGATAGCACATCTTGGATGAAGGCCCGGTGGCGAGCGGCATCAAAGACCTCGCGGGAGGCCGGGGCTGAGGAGTCAGGGCTGTTCATTGGTCAGGGACCGTCCGTTTCGAGGGCAGGGTCACACAAAGAGGCTAACGAGGATGGCACAGGCGGCCAGCCAGGTCAGCATCACAAGCGCGGCAAGCAGGGTGACGGCGAGCCTCTTGCGCGGGCTGAGGCGCGCAACGGCCTTGGGCAGAGCAGCGAGGCGGTTGCCGAGACCGGGTTTCTGGGACAAGGTCATACTCCCTGTTCGTCTACCAGCGGCGGTAGGGACTCGAGGCTGGCGAGGCCGAACTGCTGCAGGAACTCGAAGGTCGTGCCATAGATGATCGGCCGGCCGGCCTGATCGAGCCGGCCCTGTTCCTCGATCAACCCCCGGTGGAGCAGCGTGCGCAGCACACTGTCCGAGCTGACACCGCGCACGGCCTCGATCTCGGCGCGGGTCACCGGTTGACGGTAGGCGACAATAGCCAGGGTCTCCAAGGCAGCTGGCGACAGGCGGCCGGTCAGCTCCAATCCCAGGAAAGCCCGGACGAGGTCTGCGGCTTCCGGTGCAGTGACAAGCTGCACTCGCTGGCGCTTGCGCTGGAGCCGTATGCCACGCTGCGTGTACTCTGCGCTCAGGATGTCCAGGATGTGCTCGATCTGCTCAGGCTCCGCCGTGAGGACCGCTGCGAGCCGCTCAATAGAGACCGGATCGTTGGCCACGAAGAGCAGGCATTCGACCTGGGCTTTGAGTGAGAGCCCTCCGTCCCGCAGGTTCTCGGTTGGTGGTTCACCGTTCATGGTGTGCGATTCGTCCCCTGTACCATGTTGTGCTATAATACCAGCCATTGCTCGCCCGTGGGGCGGGTGCCAGAGGCCGGGAGGTTTGTGCTCCGAGGGTCAACGCTTCCCCGGTTACCATCGACTTCATCAAGTGCTCGTCTGTGCCAAGCTGCTGTACCGGTCTTCTGGTTCCAACACTGCCAATCCGAGGAGGTCGAGTCGCGATGCGGGAGCGACAGCGATGGGTCTATTTCCTGGCGCCGCTGGTCCTTTTGTTGGGTCTGGCATGCGGTCCCTGCAGTTTCCTTTCGGGCGAGGTCCCAACGCCACCCCACCCGATTGCCGTATCCACCGAATCAGCTGCCCAGCTCGAGTCCCGCATCCGGCAGAACCTGAGCGGTGAACCGGGGCAACAATTCATCCTGCGCATGTCCGACGCGGAGGTCACCTCCCTGTTGGCCACAGAGCTGGCCAAATACGACGAGTCGCCGGTGACCGAGCCCCAGGTCTGGTTTACCAGGGGCAAGATCTATAGCACGGGCCGGGTTGTCAATGTGCTCCCCGTCGAGGCCGACCTGTTCATGGTTTCGTCCGCACGCATCGACGACGGCCGGGTGACGGTGGTCATCGAAGAGGCGTCGGCAGGCGCTGTGCCACTTCCTGATGGCGTCCTGGAGACGATCTCGCAGAGCATAAACGAAACGGTGGACGAGCTACAGCTGGAAGTGCAGGTCACAGCCCTGGAGATCCTCGAAGGCGAGGTCATTGTCAAGGGCGTGCGCAAGTAGCGTGGGCCGGTCT
>Ga0316577_10001214_pt1 | contig 11965 bp, 7 predicted proteins | sample S5NA_FD_203073 | JGI IMG/M metagenome (GOLD analysis project Ga0316577, IMG submission 203073) | Rhizosphere microbial communities from salt marsh grasses in Alabama, United States - S5-7_050615r2r1 | ecosystem: Host-associated > Plants > Roots > Rhizosphere | place: USA: Alabama | collected... | reverse complement strand
GCTGGCGATCCACGGCGCGCGACGCTTCTGGAAGCCGCCGCAGATTCACGGATGTTTAAGTGGTTTGCTGTTCGTGAGTATGGGCTCGCTTGGTGCTGCCTGGGTAGAGACTGTATTCTGGGCATTTGAAAAAGTTTTTGCCGTGCAGGGTATAGCCGCACATCCCAACCTGATCGTCGATCTGCTAGCGACGATGCCCTGGTACGTCGCCATGGTCACCGTGCTGTGGTGCGTGCACCGCCGCTACCGCTACCACTGGACGACGGTGGCACTTTTAGGCGTCCTGTACGAGATGGGAGGCGATGGTATCCTGGGGCAAATCCTGCAGGGCGGTCCTCTCGATCCGGCGTATATAGCACAACTGCTCTTCATCTGCCCGGGTATCTTTCTACTCACCTACTCGCCCATGGTCCTACCGCCAGTATGGCTCTTTCCGATGGACGATGAACCCTACACCGGCCCGCATTGGCAGCGCGTCGCGGGAGCGTTCCTGCCGCTGCTGCCCCTGATCCCATATGGCCTGATCGTTATTCTGCTGTTTGGCTGACACAGGAGTCTCGCTACCTCCAGATGAAACAAATCGAGACCTAGTTGGTGATAAAAGACTAACAGAACACATACCATGCACAGGGGAGTGCTATGAACGACGGAACCGAAAAGAAAAATCGCTGGGCCGTGGTGGTGCTGTTCCTTCTCGCCCCGGCGCTGGCCGAGATGCTGACAGGCTCCGCGCCGCCGGTCGAGTTCCTGAACCCGGCCGCTTTTGCCATCATGACCGTCCTATACGGCAGCGGCGCGATCCTGATCCGCGAGCTGCGCGTGCGCTGGAAAAAGGGATATTGGCCCACGGTCTTTATCCTGGGCGCGGCCTACGGCATCATCGAGGAAGGACTGACCTGCAAGTCGTTCTTTAACCCCGAATGGCAGGATCTCGGCATCCTGGGCACCTACGGGCGCTGGGCGGGCGTCAACTGGGTATGGAGCCTCGATCTGACCGTCTTTCACACGGTGTTCAGCATCGTCATCCCCATCTTCATCGTCGAGCTTTTGTTCCCCGAGCAACGCGAGGCGCGCTGGCTGGGGCGCTTGGGAATGACCGCTTTCTGGCTTTTGCTGGTGGCGATCACGGTGTTTGGATTCCTGGCGTTCCCGTACTACCCGTCGTTCCTCCACGTCCTGCCGACCATCGGCGTGGTGGCCGCGCTGTTCCTGCTCGCACGATCATTGCCTGCGCCGCAGCCCACCCAAAAGCAGGGCTGGCTGCTGTGGCCGATCTGTTTCACGATGGTTGGCTTTGGAGTCACCGTCTTTTTCTTCGTCGCCCACTGGGTCCTGCCCGAGCTGGGTCTGCCGGTGTGGCTCACGATGGCGGTCACCGTCCTGTGGCTGATAGCGGCCGTGGGAGTAACGCGCACGCTGTCACGCGGCGGGAGCTGGAACGACAAGCACAAGCTCGCGCTGATCACGGGGGCGCTGCTGTTCTGGACCCTATTGGCGCCGCTGCAAGAGATGGACCCCAAACGGCTGGACGATACGACGGGCCTGACCGTCGTGGCGTTTTTCGTGCTGCTGCTCCTAGTTTGGCTGCGCGGCAAAGTCCGCAGGCGCATACGCCGCGAGACCCTCGTCGCGCTCGAATAATCTTGCCCACTCCCGGCGTTGGATTATAATCAAGCACGGCAAAGGCGACAGTTCAAGAGTGTGTTCGTAGTTAGAGACAATGCTGACTTGGACATAGCTCCAGGCAGACGTTTTCTCCCCCCTCCAACTCCCCCCGCTGGGGGGAGAGTTCGGCTCCCCCCCCCAGCGGGGGAGCCTGCCCTGAGCTTGTCGAAGGGGATTGAGGGGAGGGGAGATGCCTAATTGAAAAGGATGCGAAATGCAAGATCAGTGCCACCAGGAGACAAATACCCCCACAGTTCAACTTTGCTTGGCGTCCGGGCGGGCACGCCCGCCTTCGCCTTTACGGTAAAATGAGCCCTATGAACCCCATCGAACTCCTGGCCCCAGCACGCGACCTGGCCTGCGGCATCGCTGCCATCGACTGCGGCGCCGACGCGGTCTATATCGGTGCGCCGCGCTTTGGCGCGCGGGCCAAGGCGAGCAACCCGCTGGTCGATATCGAGGCGCTGGCGCGCCACGCCCACACCTACTGGGCAAAGGTGTACGTCACGGTCAACACCCTCCTGTACGACGACGAACTGCCCCAGGCCGTGCGCTCGCTCCACCAGCTCTATGAGATCGGCGTGGACGCGGCCATCATCCAGGACGTGGGATTGCTCGAGTGCGATCTGCCGCCGTTGCCCCTCATCGCCAGCACGCAGATGCACAACCACACCCCCGCCCGCGTGGCCTTTCTCGAACAGGTCGGCTTCCAGCGCGTCATCCTGGCCCGCGAGCTCAGCCTGGAGCAGATTCGCGCCATCCGCCAGCAGACGAGCATCGAGTTAGAGACCTTCGTCCACGGCGCGTTGTGCGTATGCTACAGTGGGCAGTGCTATCTGAGCTACGCCATAGGGCGGCGCGCCCGCGGCGGGCGCAGCGGCAACCGCGGCGAGTGCGCCCAGCCATGCCGCCGGCGCTACAGCCTGGTCGATGGTGACGGCAATATCATGGTGCGCGACCGTCACCTGCTCTCCCTGCGCGACCTGAACCTCTCCCCCTACCTGGGCGAGCTGATCGACGCCGGCGTCACCTCCTTCAAGATCGAGGGGCGGCTGAAGGACGTAGCTTACGTGACCAACGTCGTCAGCGCCTACCGCCGCCAGCTCGATGCTGTGCTGGAGGCTAGGGGATTGCACAAGAGTTCCTCCGGCTACAGCGCGATCGATTTCGAGCCCGACCTGGGGAAAACGTTCAATCGTGGCTACACGACCCACTTCCTGCACGGGCGTGGAGAGTCGCCGGGGTCCATCGACACGCCCAAGATGATGGGCGAGTTCGTAGGGCAGGTCGTGACGGTAAAGGGCAAATCCTTCACCCTGGATGCCGACGTCGAGCTTCACGGCGGCGACGGCATCTGCTTCTTCGATGCGGCGGGAGAGCTGCAGGGCACCGTAGTCAACGCTACGCGCGCGTGTGCGCGCGCACACGCGCGAACCATCACACCGCAGGAAATCGCGGGCATCCAGCGAGGCACGCGCATCTACCGCAACCACGACCACACCTTCCTCAAGCAGTTGAAACCGGGCTGCGCCGAACGCAAGATCGCAGTGCGGCTCAAGCTGGAAGAAACGCCAGAGGGTTTTGTCGCCACAGCTACCGACGAGGATGGCAACGTCGCCGTGGGGGAGTTGACGTGCGAAAAGATCAGGGCCAAAAAGCCGGCTCAGGCCTTGGACACGGTCGAAAAGCAACTGCGCAAGACGGGCGACACCGAGTTTGCCTGCGCAGAAGTAGAGATCGCCTGGGAGCAAGCCTACTTTGTACCCGTGTCGACGCTGAACGCGTTGCGCCGTGACGCGCTGGAAAAGCTGTCAAAGGTACGGATGCAGAACCGACCCGTGCTCCCCCCGACGATCCACAGGAACGACGTCCCCTACCCCGAACATGCGCTCTCCTACCTGAGCAACGCCCTCAATCAGAAAGCCGTCGCCTTTTACCGGCGGCACGGCGTGGAAGAGATCGCCCCTGCCGCCGAGTCGGGGTTGGATATGCGCGGCAAGCGCGTCATGCGCACCAGATACTGCATCAAGCACCAACTGGGCCTGTGCCCCCGGGAAAATGACGCGCCGCCACTCAAAGAGCCTCTATACCTGGTCGACGAAGAGGGACACAAATACAGGCTGCGCTTTGACTGCGCAGCCTGCGAGATGGAAGTATTCTTTTGAACACGAAAGGCGCGAAAGAGATCGAATTTCACGAATTCAGAAATTTCGCGCCATTCGCCCCATTCGCGTGATTCGTGTTCACCGGCGAAGGAAACGGCTCACCACCGTCGCCTCGCTGTGCAGCAACAGCCGGTCGCCCAACTCCAATTCGTCGTAGGGCTTGTCCCAATCCTCACGGGTGGGATGCGGAAAGATGTTGATCTCCTCCCCCTTACGGGCATGCCGCTGCTCGATGCAGGCCTGCCCAACCAGGTACCCTTCGGTGTCCATCGAACACGAGGTCACCTGGCCGATGACGCGCCCGTGTCCATCCACGACCACGTCCTCCACCTTGGGGACGCGCACCCCCTTCCTGGCAATGCGAAAACGCGCCACTGCCATCTTGCGCTCCTGGGCATGTGCGACGTAGGCCCGCCGTCCGATAAAGAACGGTTTGTGCAACTTGACGTACGAGGCGAACCCCGCGTCATCGGGGCGTAGGTCCAACGGGCCCGCCAGCTCATGACCATAGAGCGGCAGTCCGGCCTCGACGCGCAGGCTATCGCGTGCGCCCAAGCCGATGGGCTGCAGGCCCATGATCGCGCCGACCTGCAGCAACTGCTCCCAAAGCTCGACCACCGCGTCGGGATGGACAAAAATCTCAAACCCCAATGGCTCGCCGGTGTAACCGGTGCGGGCGATGATCAGGTCAAACGCGCCGCCGGGAACTCGATCCGAGGGGATGTGAGCCTCCATCGCCTCAGCGTGGGCCAGTAACACCAACCGCGCTTGTATCTCCGAGACATCGGACGGGGCCGTGTCGAGAAAAGCCAGCAGCACATCCAACGAACGCGGCCCCTGCAAAGCCAGGTCGGCCAGCTCATCCCGGGGATCACCTGAATCGTGCAAGTTGTACAGCTCGGTCTGAAAACTGGCACGCGCCCACGGCCGCTCGTCGTCGATCCGCACCTGCCGCTCGTTCACCGCCTGGAGCCAGGCCAGATCCTTCTCCGCGTTGGCGGCATTGACCACCACCAGGTAGCGCTCGGCAGCCAGCATATAGATCATCACATCATCGATGACGCGACCATCGGGAGATAGTAGATAGGAATACTGCGTCTCGCCAGGGTGGAGGGGGCTGACGTCGTTGGTGGTCATCAGATTGAGGAAATAAACCGCACGCGGCCCCCGCACCTCCAGGATGCCCATGTGAGAGACATCAAAGAGGCCAGCCGCCTCCCGGACGGCCCGATGCTCGTCACCGATGGAGGTATACCACAGCGGCATCTCCCACCCGGCAAAGGGCGCCATCTTGGCTTTGTGAGCGACGTGCCAATCGTAAAGCGGCGTGCGACGCGGGGATTGCTCCGATTCCTGCCACTGGAACGCAGGCAGTGGTTCGCCACAGGGGTCGTCGTAGCCGGAAGCCGAGAGACCGACAAAGTACGGCTTGCACGAAACCGGCGGCTTGAACGCTTCTTCCGGAATCTCTTGTTCGCTCACGCCTGCGTCACGCACGACGACCGGTCCCGAAAGCTTGGCCCAAACGTCGGCATCGTCAAAGAGGACGTAGCCATCCGAAAGATCGCCCAACCAAGCCACGACCCGCTGCGCCCGCTCGACCGGCACCACCAGCCGGTAGCAATCGTAACCATCTTTGCACCGCTGTAACATACCGGGGCTCATCACCTGCCCGTCGCGCTCCAGCAGTGTCACCGCCCGCCACTCTTGCGATGCAAGGTCAGAGATATCCACCGGTGTGACCTGCTCGACAAAGGTAGTAGCCTCACTACCCCGGATCTCGATCGCCCGATATGGACCCTCTTCTGGATCCGGTTCCTGCGCGGGATAGTGGGCAGGGCAGCTACGGGTCGGTGGTTCAAAGTCGACTGCCGCTTGCCCGGCCAGCTCGGCGACCTCCACGCGCAGATCCTCCAGCACGTCAAAGTCGATTTTGCCACGGTAGAGCGGCCCGCTCAGTCCAGCGTAAGTGAACGGCTCGACGGCCTTGAGTGCGCGAGCGATAATATCGGCGATGCGCGCCATCTCCGGCTCGCGCAGACCGCGCTGCGTGACCCAGGGTGTGCCTAAGCGAACCCCGCTGGGGTAAAAGGCAGACTCGTCGCCGGGGATCTTTTGCTTGTTGCCCACGATGCCGATCAGTTCGAGGATCGATGCCGCAGTATGCCCCATCAACGGCGTGCCATCGTGCCCCGCGACCGTTTTGCAGTCGATGAGCAGCAGGTGCGTATCGGTGCCGCCGCAGGCCAAGCGCATGCCGCACGCGACAAGCGCGTCAGCCAGCGCAGCGGCGTTGGCCACGATCTGGTGCTGCAGACGATGGAACTGTTCCGTCTGAGCCAGCTTGAAAGCCACAGCCATCGCCACAAACTTGTTCACGTGTGGCCCACCCTGGAGACCCGGAAAGACGGCGCGGTCAAACTTACGCGCCATGCAGGAATCGGTTGTCATAATGCAAGCCCCACGCGGTCCGCACAGCGTCTTGTGCGTGGTAAAGGTCACCACGTGGGCATAGCCCAGAGGATTCGGATGAGCCCCGGCGACGACCATCCCGGCTGTGTGGGCAATGTCGGCCATCAGATGGGCCCCCACCCGGTCGGCAATCTGGCGAAACCTAGCCCAGTCAGGCTGGCGCGGGTAGGAGGTGTATCCGGCAATGATCAGCTTGGGCTGATGCTCCAACGCGAGCGCCTCGATGGCGTCATAGTCCAGCAGCTCCGTCCGCTTATCCACCTCGTAGGGCACTACCTTGTAATACCGGCCCGAGACATTGACCGGGTCGCCGTGGGTCAAGTGACCACCGTGGGACAGCGACATGGCCATAAAGGTATCGCCGGGCTCCAAAAGCGCCTGCATCACGGCAGTGTTAGCAGGCGCTCCAGATAGAGGCTGTACGTTGACACAGATTTGGTCCGCCGAGATCTCATCGGTGGCAAAGGCCTCGGCACAGCGCCGGCGGGCCAGGGATTCGACGATGTTGGCGTATTCCACGCCTTGATAGTAACGCCGGTCGCCATAGCGCCGATGGTACGCCAAATAGCTCTCGTGATCCAGAATCTCGTCCTCGGTCAGCCAACAGCTTTCGGGGTTAGGATACCCCTCGGCGTAGACGTTGGTGAACACAGAGCCAAGTGCTTCCCGCACGGCCTGCGGCACGCTGCTCTCCGAAGGGATCATGATCAATTTGCGGGCCTGGCGCTCTCGCTCCAACTCGATTAACTCGGCAACATCCGAGTCAAGTTCGTCCAGGTCCCCGCGAAACAGGAAGTCATCATCGTGAGAAGACATACGACCCTCCAAGGTGACCGATTTCAGTTCCGTGCATTGTACCCTCCTGTTTCATTGGTGTCAAGGGATTGACAATTTGCGCGGATTGGTGTAGAATACACACTAAGTAAAACCGAATACCCGCTATAGGATGTCGGGGGAGACGGCGCGGGATTTCTATCGAAATCCCGTGAGACCGAAGGTGCAAGTCAGCGCGATAAGCTGGTCGCCCTGACGAAACTCTCAGGTAAAAGGACCCCACATCCTGGCACCTCTGGAAAGTCCTCGAACGAGGACGCCGAAGGGGCAAAGCCCGGTCTCGACCGGGAACAATCTCTCAGGCTGGAAGACAGAGGCACACAGTAGCTCTTTTCACTGTGCGCCTCCTACCTAGCCCACATCATACTTATAGGAGGCGTTTTCCATGTATAAGAAGCTGTTCATCCCAGGCCCGACACACGTGCGGGACGAAATCCTCCAGGCACAAACCGCGCCGATGCTCGGCCATCGTGCCAAGGAGTACTCAAACCTCCAATTGGAGGTGACCCCCAAACTCCAACAACTCCTCTACACCCAGCAGCGCGTCTACCTCTACGCTTCCTCCTCAACCGGTGTAATGGAGGGCGCAGTGCGCCAGGCCTCAACCAAGAAGGTGCTCAACACCGTCTGCGGGGCTTTTTCCAAGCGTTGGCATCAGATCACCGCAGAGAACGGCATGCCCTGCGACAAAATCGCGGTAGAGATGGGCCAGGCCATCACGCCAGAGTTAGTGGACGAGGCGCTCGCCCAGGATACATACGATGCCATCACCGTCGTGATGAACGAGACCTCCACCGGCCTGATGAACCCAGTGCAGGATATCGCCGCTCTGATCCACGAAAAGTACCCTGACGTGCTGATCCTGGTGGATGCCGTTAGCTGCATGGCCGGTGCCAAGATCGAGTTCGATGCGTGGGGCCTGGACGTGTGCCTGGCTGGCGTGCAAAAGTGCTTTGCCCTGCCGCCGGGGTTGACCGTGTGCGCGGTGAGCGACCGGGCACGAGAGCGAGCGCTGCAGGTGCCCCACCCCGGCCACTACTTTGCCTACGCACAGATGGACAAGCGCTACGAAACAGGCCAAACCCCGGCCACCCCGGCGATCAGCCTGATCCAGGCGCTCAACAAGCAGATGGACGACATCCTAACCGCCGGACTGGATGCCCGATGGGCGCGTCACAAGGAGATGGCTGCCTACATCCAGGATTGGGCGCGCAAATACTTTGCCCTCTACTCCGACGAGCACTATCTCTCGCCCACCGTCACCAACGTGGCGAACACGCGCGGGATCAGCGTCGCCGACCTGAACAAGGCGCTGGGCGAGCGCGGGGCAATGATCTCGAACGGTTACGGCGACCTGAAAGAAAAGTGCTTCCGTATCGCGCACATGGGCGATCTGACGATGGGTGATATGCGCTGGCTCACGGCACAGATCGAGGACATCTTGGGGCTGTAGCGATGAAACTCATCGTTTGCGACCCACTAGCCCCGGCCGCCGTCGAAGCGATGCGCGCAGCCGGGGTCAAAGTAGACGTGCGTGACGACATCACGCCGGAGGACCTGGAAGCCATCATCGCCGGCTACGACGCGATAGTCGTTCGCAGCCGCACCAAGGTGCGCCAGCTGCTGATCGACAAGGCCGCTAACCTCAAGCTCGTCGTCCGCGGCGGCGTAGGGCTGGACAATATCGACGTAAAACACGCCCGTTCAAAGGGCATCGAGGTGCGCAACACACCAGCCGCCTCGTCCAATGCGGTGGCCGAGCTGACGCTGGGCTACCTCTTTGCCCTGGCTCGCCAGATCCCCCAGATGACTGCCTCAATGAAAGGCGGCCAGTGGGAGAAGAAGGGATTCAGCAAGGGCACGGAATTGGAAGGCAAGACGCTGGGCCTAATAGGCTGCGGGCGCATCGGCAGCTTGGTGGCTCGTAAGGCGATCTTTTTGGACATGGAGGTAATCTTTCACTGCCTGCCCCCCCTCCCCGACCTGCCCGGCGCGCACAGCGTCTCGCTCGATGAACTGTTGCGCCGCGCCGACTTTATCTCGCTCCACGTGCCCTACACCGAGGAGACTCACTTCATCCTCTGTCAGGAAGAGTTCGCCAAGATGAAGGACGGCGTCTACATCATCAACTGCGGGCGCGGTGGCACGGTGAACGAGGATGCCCTGTACGACGCCATCGTCAGCGGCAAGGTCGCCGGAGCGGCGTTGGACGTCTTTCACGATGAGAAGGAGGATCGCGGGAAAAAGCTGCTCGCGCTTCCGCAGGTGATCGGCTCCCCCCACGTTGGGGCGGGCACTGTGGAGGCCAGCAAGCGCGTGGGAGCAGAAGTCGCCCAGATCGCTATCGAGTTTGCAGGCCGGTGATGGGAGAAAATCATGGCAACAGTTAAGCCGTTTCGAGGAGTGCGATACAACCCGCAAAAAATCTCTGACCTGTCGACCGTCGTCAGCCAGCCCCACGACCGGGTGCGGCACGGTCTGCAGGATAGGTACTATGAGCAAAGCCCCTATAACATCGCGCGCGTCATCAAGGGCAAGGAGTACGCAGGCGACGACGAGCAGAACAACCCCTATACCCGCGCCAGGGACGCCTTCCGCTCCTGGCAGCAAGAGGGTATCCTGATGCGCGAGGACGCGCCAGCGCTCTACGTCCTGCGGCAGACGTTCACCCTGCCCGGTGGCAGAAAGCGGACGCGCCAGGCGCTGATCGCCGCCTTGAAGCTGACAAACTTTGACGAGGGCACCGTGCTGCCCCACGAGCGCACGCTGGCCAAGTCGATGACGGATCGGCTTAACCTGCTGCACGCCACGGCGGCCCACTTTGGCTGCATCTTTATGCTCTATCCTGGCAGCGGGATCAACGACCTGCTCAATCCTGCCATCGCGGAGCAACAGCCGCTGGAGATGCGCGAGCTGTTTGAGAACGAGGTACGCCAGCAGTTCTGGACGATCACCGATCAGGACGTGTTGGCGGCGGTCGTGGAGGAGATGGCCCCTCGGCGCAATCTGATCATCGCCGATGGCCATCACCGCTACGAGACAGGACTCAAATACCAAGACGAAATGCGGAGCCAGTATCCCGGCGCGCCGCCCAACGCCAGCTTTGGCTATACCCAGGTTGCACTGGTGAGCATGGACGATCCCGGCTTGGTCATTCTGCCTACCCACCGCCTCATCCGCTCCCAAACCAAGATGAGCAGCACAGAGATACTGGAGAAAGCCAAAGAGTACTTTGAGGTGACACCCGTGGCCAACCGACGGGCACTGGAAGAGGCATTGATCGTAGGACAAGGTCCCCACCCCAATCCCTTCTTTGGCTTCCACGACGGCACCTCAGCCGTGCTCACACTGCGCAGCCCAGCAGTTATGGCGCACCTGCTGCCCGACCGCGCGCCGGATTGGCGCCTGCTCGATGTCGCCGTGGTACACGAGCTTTTCATTGAGCGCGTGTTGGGTATCGACAAGGAGAAAGTGTCGCAGAATGGACACGTCGAGTTCCTGCGCGACCCGCAGATGGGATACGACGCCGTTGCGCAGGGAGAAGCCGACTACCTCCTGGTGATGAACCCCACCCGCATCGAGCAGGTGCGGGCCTGCACCGCCGCAGGTGAGCGCATGCCGCAAAAGTCGACCGACTTTTACCCAAAGATGATCAGCGGCTTGGTGGCGCTGCCGGTAGGAGCCAAGGAACGACTATAAGAAACCCTGACCCCCCGTTTTCTTGAAGAAAGCGGGGGTCTTTTAGTCTTTGCCCTGGGCACCGCGCGCGGTTTTTTTGCAAACCGCGGCTACCAGTGACCAAAATGCAAGCCAATGGCTTTCAACCTACCAAATCTGTACAGACACCTCCTGAACCCCTTCCTTGACACCAATACAGATACATAGTATACTGTATACATACCAAACGTTTAGTATGTAGGCAAATGGCCAAGACGCAGAAGCAAATCCAGGGTGAGCAGACCCGCCAAAAGATTATCGAAGAAGCAGCGCGCCTCTTTGCCCGCAAGGGTTTCTACGGCACCTCGATCTCTGACCTGGCCAAGGCCACAGAGCTAACCAAGGGCGCCTTCTACCACCACTTTGAAAACAAAGAGGCGCTCTTCTTTGCCGTCATCGATATGGTCCGCAGCACCTGGCACAATGCCGTCGCCCGCGACATGCTAAAGGCCAAGGACGCCCTACCCCGTCTCGGCATCCTAATCGACAACCACGTCCGTCTGATCACTGAAAACGAGACCTTGTGCCTCGTCCTGAGCACGCTGGTGGAGGAAATGGATGGCGTCAATCCAACGTATATGTCTGCCCTCCAGGATGTCTATAGCGACCTGGCACGCCTTATCACGCGCATCATCCAGAAAGGACAAAAGGCCAAACAGATACGATCGGACCTCGACGCCCAACTGATTGCAGTCAACATCGTAGGAATGCTAAAAGGCGGAGGTTGTTCCAGGGCGCTTGGGCAACTGGGCGTCGACCGTGCCGCGCAGATGGCTACGCTGAAGCAGATGCTCCTGGACAGCCTGCGGCCCTAGTCATCTTCATATCTCGAATCTTGTCCAAATGAGACAAGATTTTGCGGGCCTTCATCTTGCCTAGTGTTTCGAGCGTAGCGAGAAACGCCCCTAGTTTTTTGCCGACTTAACATACCAAACGTTTAGTATCTAAACTTACTCCAGGAAAAAGACGTATGAAGATCGATCAATCAGCTTACCTACCCACTTACGATGGCTGCTACGTGTGCGGCCAGGCCCACCCACGCGGGCTGCGAGTCCGCTTCTTTGTCGGTGCGTTCGGCCAGGTACACGCTCGCTTTAGACCCGACCACACCT
>Ga0316577_10001212_pt1 | contig 11967 bp, 10 predicted proteins | sample S5NA_FD_203073 | JGI IMG/M metagenome (GOLD analysis project Ga0316577, IMG submission 203073) | Rhizosphere microbial communities from salt marsh grasses in Alabama, United States - S5-7_050615r2r1 | ecosystem: Host-associated > Plants > Roots > Rhizosphere | place: USA: Alabama | collected... | reverse complement strand
CTGCACGCCGCCGTCAATTCTCTACCACGGCACGTCGCAAAGGGCGCTGGCGGCCATCCGCCGCGAGGGGCTGCGCCCGATGGGGCGGCAGTACGTGCATCTCTCCCCCGATCCGGAGACGGCCACGCGCGTCGGCGCGCGCCACGACGAGCGGCCCGTGATCCTCACCGTCCGCGCCGCCAAAGCCCACGCTGCCGGTGTTGTGTTCCACCAGGCCGACGAGGCGGTCTATCTGGCTAAGCACGTTCCAGTGGAATTTGTCGAGATGCCGGACGAGTAGGGGATAATGCACTGCTGGTGAAATCGGTCAGTATCGTTGGAGAGTAAGGATTGGTTACTTCACCAGGTGACAGGCTGCTAGATGCTCCTCCTGTCCTGTTATTGGTTCGAGTAGGGGAATCTCTTGTGAGCAGATTCCCTCGGCGATGGGGCAGCGTGGATGGAAGCGGCAGCCTGAGGGCGGGCTGATGGGGCTGGGAATCTCGCCCCGCGGCATGGGGGCCGTGCGGCGGGCCTTGGGATCGGGCACGGGGACCGCTGCCAGCAGTGCTTGCGTGTAGGGGTGTTTCGGGTCGCTGTAGACCTGCTGTAGCGTACCCATCTCCACGACCTTGCCCAGGTACATCACCGCGATCCGGTCGCAGATGTACTTGGCCGTGGCCAGGTCGTGGGTGATAAAGAGGTAGGTGAGATCGAACTCCTCTTTTAGGTCCATCATCAGTTGCAGTAGCAGCGCGCGCACCGACACGTCGGCCATGGCGATGGGCTCGTCGGCCACGATGAGATCGGGGTGCATGATGAGCGCGCGCGCCATCACCGCCCGCTGGCGCTGCCCGCCGCTCAACTGGTGGGGGAACTTTTCGTAGAGCGGGGCCGTAGGGGTCAGGCCGACGCGCTCCATCATACGCATCACGCGCGCGCGTTTTTCCTCGCCCTTGGCGATGCCAAAGATCTCCAGGCTGTGGCCGATGGCGTTGCCGATGCTCATGCGCGGGTTGAGTGAGGCGTAGGGGTCCTGAAAGATGACCTGCATGCGCTGGCGTTTGATCCGCAGCGGCTCGCCATCCAGGCAAGTGATATCCTCCCCTTCGAACCAGACACGCCCGTTGGTGGGTTTTTCCAGGCGCACGATAGCTCGACCTGTCGTGGTCTTGCCGCTGCCGCTTTCCCCGGCCAGGCCGAATACCTCTCCGCGGCGAATCTCGAAGCTGACGCCGTCTACGGCATGCACGAACTGGTGCTCGCGGGTGAGCATGCGCTCGACCAGGTTTTTTTGAACCGGGAACCACACTTTCAGGTCCTGCACCTCGACCAGGTTTTCTGTTTGTCCGGGGGCTGGATTGGATACCATAGCGACTCTCACTTTTGGTGCAGCCAGCAGGCCACATAGTGACCTGGGTGGACTTGGGCAAACGGCGGTGCCTCCTGCACGCAGCGCTCGAACGCGTGGGCGCAGCGTGGGTGGAAGCGGCAGCCGGGAGGCGGATTGATCAGGTCCGGGGGCGAGCCTTCCATGATTTCGAGGTTATCGCCCACCAGCTTGATGTTGGGTACGGAGGCTAGCAGGGCCTGGGTGTAGGGGTGAAGCGGTTTGTCAAAGAGGGTCTGTGCCTTGGCCAGCTCCATCAGCCGCGCTGCGTACATCACCGCCACCCGATCGGCGATCTCGGCGACGACGCCGATGTTATGCGTGATGAGCAGGATCGTCAGGCCGTAATCGTGCTGCAGTTCCTTCAGCAGGTCCAGAAACTGAGCCTCCACGATCACGTCGAGGGATGTGGTCGGCTCGTCGGCGATGATCAGATCAGCTTTGAGAGCCAGCGCCAGCCCGATCATCACGCGCTGGCGCATCCCGCCGCTCAACTGGTGAGGAAAATCGTCCAAACGCTCATGCGTGATGCCCAGCCGGTCGACCATCTCCGCTGCCCGCGCTCGTGTGGCTTCCTTGCTGCTTTTTCCCTCGTGCACCCAGATCGCTTCGGCGATGTGATCCACCACGCGCTGCACGGGGTTGAGCGAGGTCATAGGGTCCTGGAAGATGAGGGAGATGCGCCGCCCGCGCAGGTCGCGCATCGTCTCCTGATCCAGCGCCATCAGGTCCTCTCCATCAAAGATGATCTGGCCGCCGGCTATGGTGCCAGGGGGCTGAATCAGCCGCATGATGGCCCGGCCCATCGTCGATTTGCCGCATCCCGATTCGCCCACCAGGCCCAGTACCTCGCCCCGGTGGATGTCCAGGTCGACATTGCTGACACCCTGAAGGATGCCGGCGCGGGTGGGATACTCGACCGAGAGATTGCGCAGACTGAGCAACGGTTCTTGGTTCATAGCTTACGACCTCGCCAGGCGGGGGTTGAGAATCTCGGATAGGCTCTCGCCCAGCATACTCCATCCAAGTGTGACCATGGCCACCATCAGGCCGGGGAAGGTGATCAGCCACCACGCGCGCCGCAAATAGTCCTGACCGCGCGCCAGGTCGATGCCCCAGTCGGGCGTATCGGGCGGCAGCCCAAGACCGATAAAGCTCAGTCCCGCCTCGGTCAGGATAGCATCGGCGACGTTCACCGAAAAGATGATGACGATGGAGGGTATGACGTTGGGCAAGACGTAGCGCGTCAGGATCGTCGTCCACCTGGCGCCCAGGCTGCGCGCTGCCTCGACGTAGAGTTGCTCCTTCACCGTCATCGTCTGGCCGCGCACGATACGAAAGTAGGTGGGTACGTACACCGCGGCGATGGCAACGATCACGTTGCCGATGCCCGGTCCCAGCACGGCGGCGATGGCGATTGCCAGGATCAGGCCGGGAAAGGAATACATGCTGTCCATCACCAGCGTCAGCACGCGGTCGAGCGGCCCACCGATAAAGCCGGAGAGCAGCCCTACCGGCACGCCGATCACCACGGCGACGATGGCCGAGAGGAAGCCGACGATCAGCGCGATGCGCGTGCCCCAGATGATGCGGCTAAAGACGTCCTGGCCGATCTGGTTGGTGCCCAGGATAAAGCCACGCTCTCCGGACTTGCTGATCGTGGCCGAAATTTCGAGACCTTCGTAGCTGCTCAGCAGCTCCTTGACTGCGGCGGGTGTCTCTACGATGCCATCCACCTCGCCCGCGGCCAATGCCTGCAAGCCCTCCTCGAGCGTCTCGAAGCGAGTGGGGCGCGGCGAGTAGGTAACCTCTTCCCCGGCTTCTATGGCTTGGGCGGTCAGCTCCGTGATGCGCTGGCGCAGCGCCTGGCTGGCCGGGCTGCCCAGCACGAAGCCGATGGTGTAATCAGACGTGCCGACGTCCTTTAGCTCGGTCACGCCATCCTCGACGCGGGTCACCAGGATGTATCCCTCTGGCGGCTCGCCGGGCGACAGCAGCGAAGGGCCCACTTCTTCCTTAGGGTCATACGGGGCGAACCACTGGGGAAAAATGGCCACTGTGACGAAGAAAACCAGCAGCACGGCGCTGGCTACTACGAACCACCAATCGGCGCCGTACCACTTTCGCGCCTGCCAGGCTTGGTGCAATATGCCGCGCACAAATGTGCGGCGCACAAATCCGGCGCGTTCCAGGTCCCTCTGCCACTGGGGCGTTTCTTCGTTTTCGCTCGGTTCGAGTTCCTGTTTCGTCATTAGCGTGTTCTCGGGTAGACTTGGACTTAGTAGCGGATGCGCGGGTCGACTATGGCGTACAAAATGTCCATCACCAACGTGATAATGGCCACTAGCATGGCAAAGACCGCGATGACTGCCTGCACTGCGGCGTAATCGCGCAGCTCGATGCGATCCACCAGGTAGCGCCCCATGCCCGGCCAGGAGAACGTTGTCTCCGTCAGCACAGCCCCGGCCAACAGAATGGCAAACTGGAGTCCGATGAGGGTGAGGATGGGGATGAAGGTATTGTGCAGCGCGTGACGGTAGACCAGCGTGCGCTCGCGCAGGCCGCGCGCGCGGCCTGCGGTGATATAGTCCTCCTGCAGGGTCTCGATCATGTTGACCCTGGTGAGGCGGATAAAAACGCCGCACAGCGCCAGGCCCAGAGTGACCGACGGCAGGATCAAGTGGTGGAGCACGCTGCCCAGCGCCGCCCAGTTGCCGCTGATGATCGAATCGATGACGAGCAGGTTCGTCTTCCGTTCGAGTGTCAGTCCGATCTGGGCGTCGATGCGGCCTGCCACGGGCGTCAGTCCCAGTGCGGTACTAAAGATAATGATGAATACAAGTCCTAGCCAAAAGATGGGAACGGAATAGATGGCGATGCTAAAAAGCCGTAGCGAGTAATCGATCCATTTCTTGCGGTGTTGCGCGGCATAGGCACCGCTGAGCACGCCGAAAAGCGCCGTGAAGGCCATCGCGGGTATGGAGAGTTCAAGGGTCGCCGGGAATACCTCGCTCAACTCGTCGCGGATGGGGCGATTGCCGCCGATCATCGATTCGCCAAAGTCGAGGCGCACCATGCGCCACAGAAAATCGAAATACTGTACCAAAATCGGCTGATCGAGGCCCAACTGCTGGCGAAATATCTCGCGCTGCTCTTCGGAAACCCGTGGGCCAAGGGTGGAGTTTATGGGATCGCCGGGCAAGACGCGCATCACAAAGAACACCAGCGTGGCCAGGATAAACACCATGGGGATGGTGAGCAGAACACGCGTGATCAAAAAGTTGCGCAAAGAAGAACTCATAGAAAGGCCTTTCCTTGCGGAGTTATTGGATAGGGGCAGAGGGAACTCCTCTTGCCCCTATCCACATTATCTTAGTTCAACGGCGCTGAGATGTCAAATTACTCGCTTACGTCCAACTCGGCATAGTTGAACTCAAAGGGCGGGCCGATCTTGATGCCCGTGATGCCCTCGCGGTAGGTGATGAACTCTGGCTCCCAGAATAGCGGGATGGTCACTACCTCCTCGGCGTAAAAGGTCTGCGCCTGCTGGTAGAGCGCCTCCTGCTGATCCTCGGGGGCGGTGGCTGCCTGGACCAACAGCGCGTCCATCTCTGGATTGTTGTACATCAACCCCAGACCTGCGGACTGGGTCGAATCAGCCCAAGGGAACAGCCAGGTGTCCGGGAAGACAAAGTCAGGGAACCAGCCCAGGATGTAGATGGGGTATTGACCGTCGACGGCAGCGTCGATGTAGGTGGCCCAGTTCTGGGAGTGGGAGTTGACGGTGATCAGACCGGTCTCCTCGACTTGCTCCTTCAGGAGCTGGAACACGTCGGCGGTGGTGGTGCCATAGTGCTCCGGCGGGTACCAGAAATCGAGTACCAGCTTGTTGTCGGGGCTGTACCCTGCTTGGGTCAGCAGGTCGATCGCCTTGTTCAGGTCGCGCGTGCCGTAGAGATCGAGGAACGGCTCGGTGGCGTAGGGATAGCCCTTGGGCACCGTCGAGTAGGCGGGGGTCACGCGCCCCTCGAACACGCGGTCGACGATGGCCTCGCGGTCGACGGCTGCGGCGATGGCCTGTCGGACGAGGATGTCGGAGACGGGCTCAAGCTCGTGCTGGAAGCAGATGTAGCGCAGGGCGGGCGCTTCGATCTTTTGCTGTTCCAGGCCTGCCACTTCTGCCAACCGTACCGCTTCTACAGGGCCGAGGATGCGCCATGCGATGTCGATCTCGCCGGTCTCGACAGCCTGTCCCATGGTGGTGGGATCGGCAAAGTAACGGATGATGATGCGGTCAACCTTGGGCGCCCCTGCAGTATCCCAGTAGTAGGGGTTCTTTTCCAACACCATCTGCTCGCCCACGGTGTGGCTGGTCATCATGTATGGACCGACGCCGTGTATCTGCTCCGGGTACCTGTTCAGTTCATCCGCTGGGAACTCGTTGGGGTTCACAGGGACGAAGGGAGCCGTGGCGGCCAGATACGGGGTCACAGCCCAGGGTTGGGTCAGGTGAAGGACGAGGGTCAGGTCGTCTGTGGCCTCAGCGCTCTCGACATAGCCCGCGATGAAACCGGAGACGTCGCCGTCCAGCGAGATGGTCTGATTGATGCTGTCGGCCATCATCTGCGCCGTTAGCTCCGTGCCGTCGGCGAACTTGATGCCCTCACGCAGGGTGAAGGTGTAGGTTTTGCCGTCGTCGCTTATCTCAGGAAAGTCCTTGGCCAGTCGTGGGACTAGGTCGGCCGTGCCGGGGGTATAGCCCATGAGCGCGTCGCCGGTGTTCTTGATGATCTCCCAGTCGTGCGTGGCGTAGGCGTCACGGGCGTCCAGGCTGTTTACCTCGTCGGTGGTGCCGATGATGAGGGTCTTTGGTTCGGCTTGTGTCTCTTCGGTTGGCTCTGCGGTCGGCTCTGCAGTCGGCTTTGCAGTCGGCTCGGCGGTTGGTCCAGGTGGGCAGCATGATATGGCCAGCCAAACCACCAGGATCAGTGCCATCGGTACGCTTAGAATGCGCAAGTTTTTCATTTCTTCCTCCTCTGTACTGTAAGTGGTGAATGTTAAAAATCATGGGATAGCGTAGTGTTGTTTTGCACATCACCTCCTTTGTCTTACAGTGTGAGATAATAGAGGATATCGGCGAGGGATATCACAGGGTGTGCCGGGTGGTTGTAGGTGGTAGGCAATAGTATATGGCTGAAGTAGTTTGCTGTCAAATTTAATGTTGAGGGGGGTTTCTTGGAAGTGTTGGCGTGGGTAATAGAAACCGGGGAGCATCTGGCTCCCCGGTCTCAGTGGTGTGTGTGTTGTCTAGCTCTGTTCAGTTTCGTCGGATGTGGGCGGATAACTCTGCGTACCAAAGCGGGTCAGCACGACTGCGCCCAGGCCCGCGCATCCCAGGACAAAAACTGCCGTCCAGACCAATGGCGCCAGGCAGCAGACGAGATTCGCTCCCGTGTCGATCAGGGCGACGACGAGCGAGACGATCAACGTCCCCAGGCCGGCAGCCAAAACCGGTGGTACATCTTGGGCCTTGAAGGCCTTGAGCAGTCGCGTGCCGACGACTGCGCCGAAGCAGATCCAGCCGTAAAGCACGGCGGCGAGCAAGACAATCCCGGCAACGATCGCGATGGGTGCCAAGCAGATCGTGAGCGTTAGCAGGACGATGGTTGTCCCGGCGGCGAATGCTGTCAGCACGCCGTAGCCCAGGCTGGGCCATATCGCCTTGATCATCGCCTGCCCGACTCGGGCTGTTTGCGGGGGCAGCAGCAGGGCAACCAACACGGCGATTGCAGCGACCACGAACGCCGAGAGCACGTTGCGCACAAATGCCATCAGCGGGTCGAATAACGCGCTTACTTCTTGGAACCTGATGTCCATCGGGTGGGGCGTCGAGACGGGAAAGCGTTGCCAGTCGGGAAGTGCACCTTCGATGATGCTTCCTTCGACCTGAGCGCCCGCTTCTTGATCGAGGTCGCAGTTCCAACTACACACCACGTCCCCCTCTACCCAGGCGTTCTCGCCCAGGTAGATGTTGCCGCGGACAACGGTCAAGTCCCCTTCGATTTTGCCCTCTATCGTGGCGTTACCGTTCAAGACGACGACGGCCCCTTCGATGGTGCCCCCTGCTTCCACCGTCAGATCACCGTTAAAGACGGTCAGGTCGTCCTTCACCGTATCGCCTGCTTCGACCGTATAGTCCTCGTTCCAAATGGTGATGCCATCGTCGTCGGGAGGGCCGTCATCGGCCAGCACCGGCGTCACAGGCAGCAGCAGTGCCAAGGCAAGCAAGACAGTGATCCAAATCGAGCGTCTCTTGGTCATATTCACCTCCATGTCCTACTCGGCTACTTTGAGATCCACCTGGCCGACGCCTGTGGTGATTGTGATGTTCAGCTCGATCTCTGCCTCGTCATAAGCGTCGTTGACGTAGGCATCGCCGGAGCGGCTCAGCCCAGAGGTCTCTACGTTTGACAGGCCGCCTGTAACCTCGACACGCACGCCTACATCATCAGGCAAGCGTAGGTCGAGCTGACCAACGCCAGACGAGACCTCTATATCGGCCGAGTTGGCCCAATCGCCGGTCAGATCCAGCGAGATCTTGCCCGCGCCACCCTGTACGATCATCTCCTCTGGGCTGGCGTTGCCGACGCCCGTTATCTCTAGGTTTGCAGCGCCGACGTCGAGTGTGAAGCGGCTCATCTCGGCTTGGTTGGGCGCGTTGAACTGCACGCTGAAATCTCCGGCGCCCAGGTCTATATCTAGTTTCTCAATCTGTAGGTCGGTGAGGTCCAGTTCCCCCTGCCCTGCGCCGGTTTTGATATCCATCTCTAGAGGCACACCAGGGGAGAGGGCCAGTTCCCACTCGTTGCGGGCAGCGTCCTCGCCGGGCCAACTCCATGATTCGGCGCCATCTCCTTGCTGGATGATCAGCTTACCGTCGCTGTAGGTAATCTCTGGTTCCCACTCTGCGACGTTGTACAGGAAGCGGCCCGAGAATAGCTGGTCGGGGTCCCCGGATGCGATTTCCAGCTCGCCAGCGCCAAAGAGAATTTCGACGGCGACCGGTTCAGCCCCGTCTAGGGGAATCGATTCTTTCTTCTCCTGTAGCTCCACGACCTCGAGGGTGGGGCCGGTGTTGACCTGTATGGTTCTGGGAAAGGTACTGCAGCAGCAGGCGAGCGAGCTGCCCATCAACAAGAGGGCTACTAGTGCGATAACGATTCTTCTCATGACTATCTCCTTACGTAATCGAGTTTTTCGTGTGAACGGATTGCACTAGCGTGACGCGCGCAGCCTTCGCATAGCGCCGATCCACAGGCCGTTTAGGGTCAGGGTCGATACCAGCCCGCATAGAGCCAAAATGGCCAGGGGAATGGCGAGTTGTCCGACCAACCCGATCAAAGTCCCTCCCAGATTCTCTCCGACCGCTAGCAGGTGAGAGAGCGCCTGCGGGCCCCCATAGATCAGCACGGGCGCGATGCCAGTCGCGTTTAGCAGTCCGAACAGGACCGGCGCGATGAGGAGCAGGGATAGCGTCACCGTGCCCAGTGTCAGCATCGTGCCGCCGATGATCGCCCGGCGTGCCTGATCTCTGCGTTCCAGACGGGCCATCACCTGCACGCGCACGCGAACGGGCGATTGCACCATTGGAGCGGCGGATAGCAGGCGGTCGAGGGCCTGTAGCTTCTGCCATTCGGCTTGGCACGCTTGACATTGGGCCAGGTGTTCATCCAGAAGAGCGGAAACTTTTTCGTCGATGCGGCCATCCAGCCGTACCGACATCATCTCGCTAGCCTGTTTGCATTGCATAGGTCGATTCTCCTTCCAGGGACTCGGCCAGCGTGCGCCGCGCGCGGTGAAGCCGCGACTTGACCGCGCTCACCGTTAGATTCAGCATCTCGGCGATTTCCTCGTAAGAGCAGTCATACCAGTAGCGGAGCGTGATCGCCGCGCGGTCGGTGGGCGAGAGCCCTCCTAGCAGTCCTTGGACCTGCTCTTCCTGCTCGTGTTGTGATGCCACAGTCTCTGGGTTGGGGCTTTTGCTCGTCATATGATAGGGCTCTGCGAATTCCTCTTCCAATGGGAGCCAGGTGATCCTGCGCCTCCGCAGCCGATCGATACAGTAGTGAGATGCGATGGATAGCAACCAGGACCGGAATGGGCGATTGGGATCGTAGCTGCGAAGATGTGTGTATGCTCTCAGGAACGCCTCCTGTGCGGCATCCTCCGCTTCGGCTTTGTTGCCCAACATCCGGTAGGCCAAGTTGTATACGGGCGTCTGGTAGGCCACGACCAATTGACCGAATGCGTTCTGGTCACCCGCCCTTGCCTCTCGTATCCAGTCTGACTCCTCAGTCACACGAGTGCTCCATTTCACTCAAACTCTATTACGCACGGTATCTCAAAAGGTTGCACGGCAAAAAGGGTTGCTTGGTATCGTCAATTGAATTATACTGAGGCCGCGTTCAAAAACAAGGTCGTACTTTCTGGACGAAATCACCCTGGACAATGGGAGAAAACACCCGAGTTGTTTTTTAACGCTTACTGAGCCCATTTGGGCCACTATTTTCAGGAGAAGGGCCATGCCTTTTACAGTCAAGGATATTCTGAGGATGGAAGTAGCTCCCGCGCTGGGGTGTACCGAACCCGCGGCTATTGCTCTGGGGGCAGCTGCGGCCGCGTCGCTTTTGAAGGGCGAGGAGATTGCCGCTATCGAGATTTGGGTCGATCCCAACATCTATAAAAATGGCATCGCGGTTTCGATCCCGGGGACTGGCGGGCTCTGCGGGCTTGATACGGCAGGCGCTCTCGGCGCGGTAGGCGGTGCGCCAGAGTTGGGGTTGGAGGTCTTGGAACCTGTGGACGAAGGCAGCGTCGCGCAGGCCCAGGAGATTCTTAGGGCGGGCAAGGTCAAGGTCAATCTCTTGCCGGATCAGGCAGGGCTTTTTGTCAAGACCATCGTGCAGGGCGGGCAAGACGTGGCCGAGTCCGTCATCAGGGATTCTCACGACAACGTCGTCTCTCTGGTTCTGAACGGTCAAGAGATTTCGGATAGCCCGTTGTTATCAAAAAGGAGTGGGGGGAAGAGCAAAAGTGAGTTGAGCGATCTTGAGGATTGGCTAAAGGGCCTTTCTTTGGCTGATCTGTATGGATTGATCGATAATCTGGATGCCGAAGACATCCGATTTCTCGAAGAGGGCGTTCAGTTCAATTTGCGATTGGCTGAGTATGGTCTCAAGCACGGCTGTGGCTTGGGGGTGGGTAAGACGTTGGATCGGCTTGCCAGGCAGCGGCTGATCAAGCGCGACATGATCCTGGCAGCCAAGATCCTCGCCTCCGCTGCTTCGGATGCGCGCATGGCCGGTGTCAAGATGCCGGCGATGAGTTCTGCAGGGAGCGGAAATCACGGGTTGACGGCGATCCTGCCTATATGGGCGGTCAAGGATTACGTCGAGTGTGACGAGCGGACGGTTTTGGAGGCCATCGGCTTGAGCCACATCATCACGGCTTTCATCAAGGCCTACACCGGCAGGCTCTCTGCTCTGTGCGGGTGTTCGATCGCGGCCGGGGCGGGGGCCACTGCCGGCATCACCTACCTCCTCGGTGGCGCCCTTCCCCATATCGCCGGGGCGATCAAGAACCTTGCCGAAGACTTGGCCGGCGTCATCTGTGATGGCGCCAAGGCGGGTTGCTCCCTGAAGCTGGCCACGGCGGCAGGGACTGCCGTGCAGGCGGCGCTCTTTGCCCTTCAGGGGGTGCAGGTGCATTACACCGATGGGATCATTGCCTTCTCCCCGGAAAAGACGATGCAGAATATTGGTACGTTGAGCACCCAGGGGATGATTGAGGCCGATCGCACGATTCTCAGGATCATGATGGAAAAGCAGTTCTCGGAGGTGTAGGCTTTGCTGTGCTCCAGGTGATCCTGCCTCTTGAGTGTTGATAACTATGGAGGTAGCAATTTGAACCGCAAAGAACGCAAAGAAAAAACAATAAAACTTGGCGCTCGGGCGGGCACGCCCGCCTTGGCGCCTTTGCGGTGAATTGTTCACTCGGCAGGATTGTAAACACCTTATAGTGGGACCACCAGACTCTAGACTGAGTTTGAAGTGGATGGAGGAAGAAATCGTGAACCAGCGTTTTGTTGTGGACACGCACGTGCACGTAGCGCCCGATCTGGCGGCGCTGATGCTAGAGATCATGGGGGCCGCTGGCCTGAGCGCTGTGGTCAATGCGGGTATTCTGGAGGTGCGCGGTATACCCTTCGAAGAGGGGATGCGCGCTTTCGAGCGGGTGTTTGGAGAGCGCATGCGGTATTTCGCCGCACCCGATTTTAGCGATACCGCACCCGGTTTCGGCGAGCGCATGGCGGAGGCGCTGGCGCGCCAGGTAGAGCGCGGGGCGTGTGGGCTAAAGATATTCAAGGAGCTGGGGCTGCGTCACAGGGATGCCGGCGGCGACTTGATTCCGGTGGATGATCCGCGTCTGGACCCGCTGTGGGCCAAGGCTGGCGAACTGGGCGTACCCGTGTTGATCCACACCGCCGATCCGGTGGCCTTTTTTCAGCCGCTGGACGAGGCCAACGAGCGCTGGGAAGA
>Ga0316577_10001211_pt1 | contig 11967 bp, 12 predicted proteins | sample S5NA_FD_203073 | JGI IMG/M metagenome (GOLD analysis project Ga0316577, IMG submission 203073) | Rhizosphere microbial communities from salt marsh grasses in Alabama, United States - S5-7_050615r2r1 | ecosystem: Host-associated > Plants > Roots > Rhizosphere | place: USA: Alabama | collected... | reverse complement strand
ACCGTCAACCCGTTGACGCGAAAGATGCTCGAGACCCGATTCGATTTCGTATAAAAATGACTGCAGACAACCGGCCAGCCCGACCTGATCCTGAATCTGATCCAGATCAATCTTTTACAAGCCTGCCTTTATTACACTGTTAGTAAATGATGAAACAACTCAATTACCTGCCCGGTCTGATGCTCCTGCTGGGCTTTGCCCTGCCTGCCGTGGCTGTTGAGCCCTACTACGCATGGCAAGTGGACGAGTTCGCCATCAATCAGCCACTGGGCGGACTTCAGGGTGATCCGGCACGCGGTAAAAAAGTGGTTATCGACAAGAACCGCGGCAATTGCCTTACCTGCCACGCAATGCCCATCCCGGAAGAACCCTTTCACGGCACGATTGGCCCATCCCTGGCGGGTATTGCCTCACGCCTGAATGAGGGACAACTGCGGCTGCGAATAGTGGATGAAAAGCAAATCAACCCTATGACGATCATGCCCGGCTATTATCGCGACCCGAAAAATTTTAACCTGGTACTGGACGAATATAGCGGCAAGACTTTCCTGACCGCCCAGGAAGTGGAGGACGTGGTGGCTTACCTGATGACTTTGAAATAATGAAACGCCAGCTCAATAAATTACTGATGATCATCGCCTTGTTGGTGTCGGGCACTGTTGGTTTTCCGCTCCAGGCTGCCGAACCTCACTCCGGCTATGACTACCTGACCCAGAGCACTCGGGAAATGCAGGACGATGAGTTTGCCAACCCGGGGATGGTGGAAGTAGAAAAGGGAAAACGGCTGTTCAACCGGGTTGGTAACAACGGTAAAAGCTGCGCTACCTGCCATGGTGCCGAAGGTGAAAAACTCAACACCAAAAATATTGCCCACTACCCGGTTTACAATGAAGAATTCAAGGAACCGTTCACCCTGCAAATGCAAATTAACCTGTGCTGGGAAGATCAGCTCGACGAGGTTCCATTTATTTATGACTGCGTTGATCTGGTGGCCCTGGAGACCTTTGTACGCTCCCGCGCCCGCGGCGAGAAAGTCAACGTTGATGTAAGCGGCCCGATCAAGCCTTACTACGATGCTGGCAAGGAACTGTATAACACGCGTTTTGGCCAGGTCGATGTGTCCTGCGCGCATTGTCATGAGATGAATGCCGGAAAACACCTGCGCGGCCAGGTATTGAGCCAGGGTCAGACAAACGGCTTCCCGGAATACCGGCTGGGCAGCGGTCGCATTACCAGTCTGCATCGACGCATGACCGAATGTTTTCGTTCATTCCGCGCCGAGCCGTTTGATCTTGGCTCGGAGGAATTTATTAACCTGGAAATTTACCTGAATGCCCGCGGTAACGGGCTCAAGATCGAAACGCCGGCGGTACGCTACTAGCGCAAGCAAGGCAGGCTACCTGTAACGGTAACCTGCCTTGGGTTGGATTCAACCCAGGCCGCGGTCCAGATCAGCCTGGATATCCTCGATGTCCTCCAGGCCGACGGCAATCCGGACCAGGCCATCGCCGATCCCGGCTTCGGCCCGTTCTTCCTCGGTCAATCGTCCATGCGTTGTTGTAGCCGGGTGCGTAATGGTGGTCTTGGTATCCCCCAGGTTGGCAGTGATCGACACCAGCCGGGTGCTGTCGATGAGTTTCCACGCCGCTGCCTGCCCACCCTTGACATCAAAGGACAACACACCGCTATGACCACTTTGCTGACGACATGCCAGCTCATGCTGGGGATGGCTTTCGAGTCCCGGGTAATAGACGCGGCTCACTGCCGCATGGGCTTCCAGATAGCGGGCCAGTTGCAGGGCATTATCGCTGTGCGCTTTCATGCGTAAGTGCAGCGTTTCCAGTCCTTTCAGGAACACCCAGGCATTGAACGGGCTCATGGTGGGGCCGGCAGTACGCAAGAATCCAAACACGCCCTCACCCACCAGTTCCTTGTTACCCACCACAGCACCGCCAACGCATCGACCCTGTCCGTCGAGGTACTTGGTTGCCGAGTGGATGACGATATCGGCCCCCAGTTTGAGTGGCTGTTGCAAGGCCGGTGTGCAAAGGCAATTATCCACCACCAGCAGACAGTCATTGGCATGGGCCAGTTCTGCCAGGGCGGTAATATCGGCCACTTCCGTCAAGGGGTTGGAGGGTGTTTCCAGAAACAGCAAGCGTGTCTCGGGGCGAATCGCGCGTTGCCAGGCATCCAGATCCGCCAACGGGACATAACTGACATCGATGCCAAACGGCGATAGATACTTGTTGAACAACACCACCGTGCTGCCAAAGATGGCATTGGATGAAACGATATGATCGCCACTTTGCAGCAAGCCCATGCAGGTGCTCAGAATGGCGGCCATGCCGGACGAGGTCGCCACACAGCGCTCGGCGCCTTCCAGTGCCGCCAGCCGCTGTTCGAATGTCCGTACTGTCGGGTTGGTAAAGCGTGAGTAGATATTACCCGGCTCATCACCCCGAAATCGCGCCGCAGCCTGAGCAGCGCTGTCGAACACATAGCTGGATGTCGGGAAAATGGGTTCGGCGTGTTCATGCTCCAGGGTGCGAACCTGCCCGGCCCGCACCGCCAGCGTATCAAATGCCCAGTTACTGTCGTTTTCCATGATGCCTCCTGTCGCATGCGACAGATCAATCACAAGTTTCAAGATTCCATCCGCCGGGCATAAAAAAACCCGCCGCAGCAGTCGCTAAAGCAGGTCGTGCTCGCTTTAGCTGTATTTGTTATGCGCCCGCAAGCTGAAACTCAAATCGGCGCAAATGTTACATTAGGCGAAGCGGGCAATATTGTCAACCTATCAAGGTACGCAGTGGAATCTACCACGCAATGGCAGTCTCCCGAATGCCCCGCTTGTTACTCGCTCCCTTCTCCCCCGTAAATGCATCCCTGCCTTTATGCTGTATTGTATATTTCCATTACTTCATTATCCTTTTCCTCCACGTTCTTCTGTCGGGCGGAATCGTTGCGCAGGGCTTCTACCTGCCGCAGGTAGGCTTCGCTGACATCACCGGTGACGTATTCGCCATTGAACACCGACGTATCAAACTTCGTGATGTCGACCTTCTTGCTGACAGCTTTGACCAGATCATCCAGGTCCTGGAAAAACAGTCGATCCGCGCCGATAGCTTCGGCAATCTGGTCGACATCCCGCCCATATCCGACCAATTCATCGGCGGCCGGCATATCGATACCATATACATTGGGATAACGCACGGGGGGCGCGGCTGAAGCAAAATAGACTTTGCGTGCGCCGGCATCACGCGCCATCTGGATAATCTGTTTTGAGGTAGTGCCCCGCACAATGGAATCATCGACCAACAGAACATTCTTGCCGCGAAACTCCAGTCCGATGGGATTGAGTTTCTGCCGTACTGATTTCTTGCGTTGGGTCTGACCGGGCATGATAAAGGTACGCCCGATATAACGATTCTTGATAAAGCCCTCGCTGTATTTCACCCCCAGTACATAGGACAATTCCAAGGCAGCGGTGCGACTGGTATCCGGGATGGGCAGCACCACATCGATGTCATGGTCTGGAAATACCCGTTTGATTTTTTTGGCCAGGTATTTCCCCATCCGTAAACGCGCCTTGTAAACGGAAATACCATCCATCAGCGAATCGGGACGGGCGAAATAGACATGTTCAAAAATACACGGCGTCAGAACCGGATGTTCGGCGCATTGGCTGGTATGCATGACGCCTTCCATGTCAATGAATACGGCTTCGCCTGGCGCAACATCACGTAAAAGCTCATAACCCAGCACATCAATCGCCACGCTTTCGGAAGCAACGATGTATTCCATGCCCTTGTTGTTCTTCCGCCGACCAATAGTCACCGGACGGATGCCATGCGGATCGCGAAACGCCAGAATACCGTGACCGGTAATCATGGCGACTGCCGCATACGCACCACGGCAGCGCCGGTGCACGCCGGCTACCGCCTCGAAAACATCGCTGGGGGTTATTTTCAGTTTACCGCTGGACTGCAGTTCATGGGCAAAAACATTCAGCAGAATCTCGGAATCAGAATCCGTGTTGATGTGACGACGATCCTCGAGGAACAGATTCCGTTTCAGTTCATTGGCATTAATCAGGTTGCCATTATGGGCCAGCGTGATACCAAACGGGGAATTGACGTAGAAGGGCTGGGCCTCGGCGGATGAAAAGCATCCGGCTGTCGGGTAGCGGACATGGCCGATCCCCATGTTGCCCTTGAGGCGCAGCATATGGCGGGTACGGAACACATCGCGCACCAGCCCGTTGTCCTTGCGCATAAAGAGCCGGTCGTTCTCGCAGGTCACAATCCCGGCGGCGTCCTGGCCGCGATGTTGCAGAACCGTCAGTCCTTCATACAGCGCCTGATTTACCGGACTTCTGGCGAATATACCAATGATTCCACACATGAAGATTTGCCTCGGTCGTTATGCCGTTGACACACAGTAGATAAAACTAATTATAACTGACATGGCTGGAAGTTTTGGCCCTCTCAGAAATTAAAGTTCTTCGCCACGTCCGTTGGCAGGAAAGCTGATATCCACTCCGCTATCGCCTGGAAGCGAAACAATAAAAACGAATCATGCCACCAGGGTTCCTTGGGCAGGCTGGTCAGACCGGCCAGAAGTACCAGTACGGAAACCAGCAGGGCGCCACGCAAAAAACCGAAAATCATACCGAGGAACCGGTCCGTGCCTGTCAGTCCGGTGCGTTGCACCAGCCGCGAGGCAAAAAAATTGGCTACCGATGAAACGATAAGGGTCAATATAAACAACACGATAAATGACAGGATCAGGCGTGCGGTGGGATCCGCCATGCTCGACTGAAACAGTTTCGACATGGGTACGGCGAAACTTAACGAGACCCAGAATGCAAGTCCCCAACCCGCCAACGACAAGGCCTCCTTGACGAAACCACGCAACAGACTGATGAACGAGGAGATCAACAGAATGCCGAGAATCGCGTAATCCACCCCGATCATATATCAGGCCCGTTTACGGCAGGTTGATGGAACGACTGAGTCAGGGATGCTCAACCACGATCCCCTTGAGCTTCATTTTTCCCGCGACAGCCTCCTGTGTCTTTTCCGCCTGACTACGTTTCACATAGGGGCCAATGCGAACCCGGTAAGCGGCACCGGAAGCCAGTTGAATGTGTTCAACAAAGGCCTTGAAGCCCTTACCTCGCAGCTTGTCGCGCAACTGCATGGCATTGGCTTTCTGGCTGAAGCTGCCAACCTGAACTGCCCAGGCCTTGGGTGCGGTTTGTGGTGTGACCGTTTTGGTCGGGGCCACAACCGGGGTGGCAGGGGCCGGGTTTGGTTTTTCGGCCGGAACGGGCTCAGTCGGCGGCTCCGGCAAAGCCGGTGTTTTTTCATCAACTGGCGTGCGAACTGCCTGTTGGGGTGGAGGTGGTGTTACCGGACTTTCCATCTCCAGCACCCGGATATTTTCCAGTTTATCCGGTCGGGGCGGAATCGTGGAATCAGCGTCAATAAAACCGGAATTGCGATGCCCGGGTAGTAACATGGGAATAAAAATAATGGCCAGTGCCACCAGCACGATTGCCCCCACGATACGTTGCTTGAAAGTATGTTCATCCACGTCAGTTTACTCGTCCGGTTCAGTGCAGGCCGAATGCGGCCAATATCAGAACTTAATTATATGTCGTGGGCCAAGGCCCCGGCTACCGTATAAAACGATCCACATGCCAGGATACGGTCCCCTGCCCGGGCCGACGCCCGGGCGGCGTCGCAGGCCGCCGCCACATCGTCACAGATTCTCACCGTCTCACCGGACTGGGCCAGCATGGCTGCCAGTTCCTTGCCGCCAAGACTGCGCGGGGTAGGTAAAGCGGTCACAAACCAGACGTCAACACAGGGCTGCAGCAGCTGGATAACGGAGGGAATATCCTTGTCCTTCAGCATACCGAACACCGCCAGGGTTCGACCCGCTCCGGCCGTCGCCTGGAGCTGCGAGGCGAGCTGGCGAATGCCATCGGGATTATGGGCCACATCCAGCACCCAGTTGATTTCACCCGGCACCAGCTGAAAGCGCCCCGCCAGCCGGACACCGAGTAACCCGTTCCGAATGGCCTGCCGCGCGACCGGAAGACGATCGTCCAACCTTCGCAGCACTTCGATCACCCCTGCGGCGTTCTGCAACTGGTGCTCCCCACGCAATGCCGGCAACGGCAGATTCACCGGTGGGCGGGACCCACTCTGCCATTGCCAGTCGGTTTCGCGGCTGGTGTAGCGGAAGTCTGTTCCAAGACGGGTCAGATTAGCACCAATGCGTTGCGCGTATTGCGCAATCGCTGCTGGCATAGCCGTCCCACTGAATACTGCCGGGCGTCCGGCCCGCAGGATGCCGGCTTTCTCACGCGCAATGGCTTCCCGATCATTGCCTAGCCATTCACTGTGATCGACGCTGATGGCGGTGATCAGGGCCACATCCGGATCAATGATGTTGACCGCATCGAGCCGACCGCCCATCCCGACTTCCAGCACTACCACCTCTGGCTGCATGCGGTAAAAAATATCCAGCGCGGCCAGCGTGGCGAATTCGAAATAGGTCAGCGAAACCTCGCCGCGGGCCCGGTCAATGCGATCGAAGGACGTGACCAGCGCTGCGTCATCGACCTGCTCACCGTCCAAACGGACACGCTCGTTGTATCGCAACAGATGGGGCGAGGTATACGTGCCGACCCGGTAACCGGCCGCCAGCAGCATGGCTTCCAGCAGGGCGACGCTGGACCCTTTGCCATTGGTGCCGGCGACGGTAATGACCAGAAACGGGGGCGCATCGGCATGCAGGCAGTGGAACACCTGCTGAATGCGTTCCAGCCCCATTTCGATCTCGGCGTGATGCAGGGTCTCCTGCCACCTTAGCCAATCATCAAGCGAAGTAAAGCGCATGGAATCTATCGGCAGAAAATGAGCGACGCATAACAAAAACATGTTCAGACCAACTAAAAAGGGGCATCTTCAGATGCCCCTTCCACACTGCTCGACACTTTGTTCTACACATTGTCTGCCTCCTGCCTCCTTGCAGTCTTCGTCCCTGGTCGTCTCATGTCTCTGTGTTTAAGGGAAAGGATTTAGGGTGTGGGCTTATGGGTCATCATTGACAACAGCCGGGCCAGTCGGTCGCGCATGTCGCGGCGATCGATGATCATGTCGATGGCGCCATGTTCCAGCAGGAATTCACTGCGTTGGAACCCCTCGGGCAAGGTTTCTCGGACGGTTTGTTCGATGACGCGCGGACCAGCAAATCCGATCAGGGCGTTGGGTTCGGCCACATTGATGTCACCCAGCATGGCAAGACTTGCAGACACGCCACCCATGGTGGGATCGGTCATCACTGAAATGAAGGGGACGCCCTGTTGGCTGAGTCTCGCCAAGGCAGCCGACGTCTTGGCCATTTGCATGAGGGAAAAAAGGGCTTCCTGCATGCGTGCGCCTCCACTGGCGGAAAAGCAGATCAGGGGCGCACGTTTCTCACCGGCCATTTTGACGGCGCGCACGAAACGTTCGCCTACCACGGCGCCCATTGACCCACCCATGAAACGGAATTCAAAAGCCGCGGTGACCACCGGCAAACTCTTGAGGTGGCCTTGCATAACGACCATTGCATCACTTTCATCGGTCGCTTTCTGTGCCTGAATCAGGCGATCCTTGTATTTCTTCAGATCCTTGAATTTCAGCGCATCGACAGGTTTGAGATTTTCTCCAAGTTCAATGCGGCCTTCTTCATCCAGGAAATGTTCCAGCCGCCAGCGTCCACTCACGCGCATGTGGTGATCACATTTCGGGCAGACATACAAGTTACGTTCGATCTCGGCCCGATACAGCACGGCGCCGCAGGCATTGCATTTGTCCCACAGCCCTTCCGGAATACTTTTCTTGGTGCTGGTCTCGGTCCTGATCCGCGAGGGCAATAATTTGGTAAACCAGTTCATGATTTATTTCCTGACAAGGATTGTTGTTGATTAATTCGTATCATCGGCGTTCATGGCCTGACGCATTTCCCCCAGCAGTGCGGTTACCGCTGAATTGATTTGTCCAGGCGAGGTGATATTTTCCTCCACTTTCTGGACCAGTGCGCTCCCGACTACCACGGCCTCGGCGAGTTGCGCAATACGGGCTGCGGAGGCGGCATCTCTTATTCCAAAGCCTACTCCCACTGGCAGATCTGTCAACTCATGAATTTCCGAAACGCGATCCCTGACCGTATCCGTATCCAGGTGACCAGCGCCCGTCACCCCCTTGAGTGAAACATAGTAGACAAAACCGCTGCCAGCAGCAGTAATTGCCTTAATCCGCTCAGTGTCCGTGGTCGGCGAGACCAGGAAAATCATATCCAGCTCATGCTGGCGCAGCGCAGCCACCAGGTCGACTGCTTCCTCGGGTGGCATGTCCACCACCAGCACGGCATCGACCCCGGCCTCGGCCGCTGCGACGGCAAATTCGGCATACCCCTTCACCTCAATCGGGTTGAGGTAGCCCATCAATACCACTGGTGTGGTGCTGTCCTGCCGGCGAAAATCACGGACCAGGTCCAGCACGTCATCCAAAGTAACATTATGTTCCAGAGCACGTTCCATGGCGCGTTGAATCACTGGTCCCTCGGCCATGGGATCGGAAAATGGCACACCCAGCTCAATGATATCAGCGCCCGTCTCCACCATGGCATGCATCAATGGTACCGTGACCGACAAACCGGGATCGCCGGCCGTGACATAGGGAATCAACACCTTGCGCCCCATTGACCGGCAGCGTTCAAAGCAGGCCGGGATACGACTCACAGCGTGATCCCCTCGTGGGTGGCAACCGTGTGGATATCCTTATCGCCCCGACCCGACAGGTTGACGATGATGATCTGTTCCTTCCCCATGGTCGGTGCCAGCTTGGCCGTATAGGCCAGCGCGTGACTCGATTCCAGGGCCGGTAGAATTCCCTCGATGCAGGTCAGAGCATGAAAAGCATCAAGCGCCTCGTCGTCGGTCACTGCGACATAGTTTGCCCGCCCGGAATCCTTCAACCAGGCGTGCTCCGGGCCCACGCCCGGATAATCCAGGCCGGCGGAGATAGAATGGGTGTGGATGATCTGGCCGTGTGCGTCCTCCATCAGATAGGTGCGGTTGCCATGCAAAACGCCGGACTTGCCTGCGCACAGTGGGGCGGCATGCTTGCCGGTTTCCAGACCATAACCGGCCGCCTCGACCCCGTACATGGCGACAGCAGTGTCTTCCAGGAAAGGATAAAACAGCCCAATGGCGTTGGAACCGCCACCGACGCAGGCGACCAGCGCATCAGGCAGACGCCCTTCGTGCTGCTGGATCTGCGCGCGTGCTTCACGGCCGATAATGGCCTGGAAGTCCCGCACCATGGCCGGATAGGGATGCGGCCCGGCCACCGTACCGATAATGTAGAACGTATTGTCGATATTGGTTACCCAGTCGCGCATGGCCTCGTTGAGGGCATCCTTGAGGGTACGCGAACCCGACGTGACCGGGACGACGGTGGCGCCCAGTAACTTCATCCGGTAGACGTTCATGGCCTGCCGTTCAATGTCCTCGGCGCCCATGTAGACCACACATTCCACTCCAAGCCGGGCAGCGACCGTGGCGCTGGCGACCCCATGCTGGCCGGCGCCGGTTTCTGCGATGATGCGGGTCTTGCCCATGCGCTTGGCCAGGAGCGCCTGACCCACGGTATTGTTTATCTTGTGGGCGCCGGTATGGTTGAGATCCTCGCGTTTGAGATAGATGCGTGCGCCGCCCAGCTCCTTGCTCCAGCGTTCGGCGAAGTAAAGTGGGCTGGGCCGGCCAACGTATTGCTGCAGTTCAAAATCGAGTTCGGCCTGAAACGCGGGATCTGTGAGATAGCGCGCGTAAGCCTCGCGCAGTTCCTTGAGCGGCCCCATCAGGGTTTCCGCAACAAACATGCCGCCATATGGACCAAAATGGCCCCTATCGTCCGGTAAATGATACTTTTCAGTCAACTGCCCTGCCTGCTTCAACGTGATTTACCTCATGCATAAACGCCGCCATACGGGCTGCACTTTTAATCCCCTTACTGGCCTCAACCCCGCCACTCACATCCACCGCCCAGGGCTGGACCTGCTCGATGGCGGCTGCCACATTGCCCGGTTCCAGACCCCCTGCCAGAATCAGCGGCGTGTCCAGCGCAGCGGGTACCCGCGACCAGTCAAACGTAGTGCCCGTACCGCCGGCCTGACCGGCCTGATAACTGTCGAGCAGGATACCGCTGGCGGCCCGGTATTGGCGCGCGCTGTCAATAACATCCAGCCCCGGGGCCATACGAAGCGCCTTTATCCAGGGCCGTCCATAACCTTCGCAATCGGCTGCCGGCTCGTCACCGTGAAATTGCAACAGGTCAAGCGCGACTTCGGCCAGGATCCGTTCGATCTTGCCCCGCTCGGCATTCACAAACAGGCCCACCCGGGTCACAAACGGGGGCAGGGCTTCACAAATCGCCCTGGCCTGCTTCTCGCTTACCGCCCGCAGACTGGGTGAATGAAACACCAACCCGATCGCATCCGCCCCAAGCCGGGCAGCCGCCAAGCCGTCTTCTGGACGGGTGATTCCGCAAATCTTGACTCGCGTCCGCATCCTGACTCCGTCGGAGCTAATAAAAGGCACGCAGGTTACCAGAGCCCTGATGCAGGGGAAAGTTCCGGCAGGTTAAAACCGTCCGGATAGGTTACGCCCATCAGGTACAGCCCATCGGGGGGCGCCGTTACCCCGCCTTGCGTCCGCTCGCGTCCCTCGAGCACGTGGCGTGCCCAACCCGGTTCAGCCTCGCCCGCGCCAATGCTCATTAACACCCCGGCGATATTGCGGACCATATGATGCAAAAAGGCATTTGCTTCGATGTCCAGCATCACCAGCTCATTCCTGCGCGCTATATCGAGACGGTAGACGGTGCGTACCGGGTTTTTTGCCTGACAGGCTGTTGCCCGATAGGCATTGAAATCATGTTCACCCAGCAAGCTCTCTGCGGCCATCTGCATGCGGGTCTCATTAAGCGGCCGGTACTCGTGCGCAACCCGCCCGGCCAGAATCGCCGGGCGTACCGGACGGTTGAAAATAACGTAACGATAACGCCGGCGGACTGCCGAGAAGCGGGCATGAAATACGTTCGGCACCTGCCGGGCCCATAAGACGCTGACCGATTTGGGCAGATTGACGTTGCTGCCCCTCACCCAGGCCACCTCATCGCGGACCGCCTCGGTTTCGAAATGTACCACCTGTCCAACGGCATGTACGCCCGTATCGGTTCGGCCGGCGCAGATCACCCGTACAGGGTTTGCGGCCACGCACGACAGGGCACGTTCCACCTCCGCTTGCACTGACGGATTGTGGTCCTGCCATTGCCAGCCACAATAGGGCCGTCCATCATATTCAATACCGAGGGCGATGCGCATTGGTCACGTCATACATAACAAAGCCCTGGCAATATTCATTGCCAGGGCCTTCAATTCACAACCATCCGCGAAACGGGAACCGCCCAGCTCAGGCAATCTGTTGCAGCAACTGCTGGGCTTCCTCTTTCTGAGCATCACTGCCTTCTTCCATGACTTCATCCAGGATGCCGCGTGCACCATCCGGATCACCCATGTCGATGTAGGCCTTGGCCAAATCCAGTTTGGTACCCACTTCATCAGCGCCACCGATATCATCGCTACTCGCAGACGAGGGTTCCATGTCAAAAGCCATGGTCTGGCTGCTGGGTTCGGCCTTCATGCTATCGAAATCCATTTTCATTTCAGAGGTGTCATCGGTGGTATTGACCTCATCGATATCCGCCATATTAATGTCGGCCATACTTAGGTCCAGATCCGGCGCCTGTTCAACTTCGTCCGATACATTGGGCTGGGGCATATCACTGGTATCAAGATTGAAATCAAGATCACTCAGTTCTGTTTCTCCTGTTTCGGGTTCCG
>Ga0316577_10001209_pt1 | contig 11976 bp, 8 predicted proteins | sample S5NA_FD_203073 | JGI IMG/M metagenome (GOLD analysis project Ga0316577, IMG submission 203073) | Rhizosphere microbial communities from salt marsh grasses in Alabama, United States - S5-7_050615r2r1 | ecosystem: Host-associated > Plants > Roots > Rhizosphere | place: USA: Alabama | collected... | reverse complement strand
TGCTGCTGGCAACCGCAATCTTTATGATCTGGGCAGCGTCGCGGGTCTTCCGGGCAGGGATGCTTCGCTATGGGCAGCCGCTTACCCTGAAATCGGCCTGGGCCGCCGTCAGGGGGAGTGTCTAGCTAGCAAGGCGATGAGCAGCTTCTCGGTCTTGGCTTTCATCAGTAGGGGGAAAACTCGATGCGAAATATATGGTTAGTCGTGAAACACGACGTTGGCGTAACGTTGAGACAACGCTCCTTCTGGCTCTTTACCTTTCTCGTCCCGGTCATACTTCTTGGTCTGAACATCTACAACGTCATTGAGAGCGGCTCTATGGGTGGCGCCGACACCTCCGCCACCGACGAGGCGACGCCTCCTGAAGTTACAGACCTGCCTTCCATAGGCCTCGTAGACGAGGCAAACCTGATCATGGAGATGCCGCCTGGCTTCCCTGATAATCTCTTTGTGCGGTTTGCAGACGAGGCTTCTGCCCGCGCTGCCCTGGAGGATGGGGCGATCGAGCAGTACGTCCTCCTTCTGGCCGACTATGTGAGCGCCCACCTGATCGAGATATATGATCGGAACTTTCAGATCGTGAGCACGGGCGAGAATATGGGCCTCGCTTCTCTCGGGGGAGACAGTGGATGGGTGCTGCCATACATTATCAACTATAACCTCGTCGGGGATGAGCAGCTACTTACCGCCTTGCAGAATCCCGTTCCCGGCGCGCTGGCCGAATACCACGCACTGCAGCCACAGGCTGGGCCGGAGACCGAAAACGTGGAAATGGCACGGTTGATCGGCACGGTGCTGCCCTATATCTACTACTTCTTGCTGGTGATGGGTGGCAGCTATCTGATGCGCAGCGTCGTTGCTGAGAAAGAGAACCGCACCGCTGAGGTGCTGCTGGTCAGCTTGAATCCGCGCGAGTTGATGATCGGCAAGATGCTCGCCATGAGCGCGGTCATGTGGTTGCAGGTGATCGTGTGGGTGGGGGGCGGCATCATCCTCCTGGACAAGGGGGCCGATGTGCTGAACATGGCCCGCTATTCCTTCCCGCCTGGATTCCTGGTGTGGGCCATTGCCTTCCTGATCGTTGGCTATGCACTCTTTGCCTCGGTGATGGCGGCGGCGGGTGCCATTGCTCCCAACGCGCGCGAGGGGGGGCAGGTGATATGGCTGCTGATCATCCCGCTGATGCCTACGCTGATGTTCGGTACGGTCTTTTTCGAGGATCCGAATGGGACGCTATCGGTCGTGCTGAGCCTCTTCCCCTTCAGTGCTCCTAGCGCCATGGTGACGCGATTGGCTCTGGCCCCGGTGCCGTTGTGGCAGATCCTCGCCAGCCTGGCAGGCCTACTTCTGACGGCGTACCTATTCATCGTCCTGGCAGCCAGGCTTTTCCGTGCCGGCAACCTCTTGTCGCAGGAGTCGTTCAACTGGCGGCGCCTGGCAACGGGGTGGCGAAACACCGGCTAGCCTGCTAGCCTCGTTTGCTGCACATCCGCTGGCCTGGATCACAGGATCCGGGCCAGTTTCTTCTTGAGACCATCCGCTTGATTCCTGACCAATGGAGGCGGGGCGCAGTTTGGTCTGCGAAAGGCTGAAGCTTGGCAGCTTCGATGGCTGTGGTATAATTGGCGCCGGACGCATAGTAGAACAACAGGCAGAGCGCCGATGCTCTGATTCTCGCGGAGCAAGTGGCCCCGATCGATCTGTTGGCTTTGAGGAGGAACGAGTATGGAAGCGGAGCCTGTCATTGTCGCCGACGGTCTGACCCGACGCTTCGGTGACGTAGTGGCGGTCGATGGGCTGACGTTGGAGATTGGCCCTGGGGAGGTATTTGGCTTTCTGGGGCACAACGGCGCCGGCAAGACGACCACGGTTCGCTTGCTGAATGGATTGCTCTCCCCGGATGGCGGTGCCGTACGCGTACTTGGCCTGGACCCGTTGAACGACGGCCCTGCAGTGCGACGGCGTACCGGTGTGCTTACCGAGACCCCTTCACTGGACGAGCGGCTGACCGGGCGCGAGAACCTCGAAATCTATGCCGAGCTGTATGACGTGCCCCGTGCCAAGGTGGCGGGCCGCATCGAGTCCTTGTTGGAAGGATTCGAGTTGGCCCATCGCGCCGATGAGAAGACAGGGGCGTACAGCAAGGGAATGAAGCAGCGCCTGGCCCTGGCTCGTGCCCTGTTGCACGAGCCCGATATTCTGTTCCTCGACGAACCCACGTCGGGCCTCGATCCGGTGGGCGCTCGCCGCGTGCACGAACTGATCACCCGCCTGAGCCAGGAACAGCAGCGGACGGTGCTTCTATGCACGCACAATCTGGCGGAAGCCCAGAAACTGTGTGGCCGGGTGGCGGTGCTCGAGCGGGGGTGTCTGGTTGCGCTGGGGACACCTACCGAGTTGGCCCGCAGGTTGGGACGCAGCCAGCGCCTGGAGGTCGATGTGGCATCCAAAGATGTTCCAGCTGCCCTGGAGGTACTCCAGGCCCAGCTGGGCACAGCCGATCCAGAGCACGTCAATGGCAAGATCATGGTTGTGGGTGCTGACCACGAAAAGATCCCGGATCTGGTGGCAGCACTGGTGGAGGCGGGCATCCGTGTCTACGAAATCACTCCTCAGGAGCCATCATTGGAGGACGTGTACTTTGCCCTACAGGGCGAGGAGGTGACATGGTGAACTGGCGTGCTGTGAAAGCCATTGTCCGCAAGGACCTAAAGGTGGTGCTTCAGAACAAAGGGGTCTCTATCCCCATGGTCGTGGTCCCGGTGATCATCCTCGTCGCTCTGCCTGCCCTTGCTGCCTTTGCTCCGGCGCTCCAGAGCATGCCGGGTACCCCGTTTGCCGGTATCGATAACTTTATCCAAAGCATGCCGGACGGTCTGCGGGCCGAACTGGCAGGGCTCGACGAGGCGCAGACGATGGTCGTCCTCATCCTAGTCTACATACTAGCGCCGATGTTTCTCATCCTGCCGCTTATGATTGCCAGTGTGATCGCCGCCGATAGCTTTGCAGGCGAAAAGGAACGCAAGACGCTGGAGGCGCTGCTCTACACACCTACCACCGACCAAGAGCTGTTCCTGGCCAAGCTCCTATCGGCCTGGCTGCCGGCGCTGGCCGTTGCCTGGTTCGGCTTCATCCTCTATTCGGTAGTAGCAAACCTGGCCGGCTGGTCCACCATGGGCAGGATCTTCTTTCCCAACCTGATGTGGGTCATACTGGCGGTGTGGGTTGCACCTGCTGTCGCAGGCCTGGGTCTGGGGGTCACGGTACTGGTGTCGGTCCGGGCACAGGGCTTTCAAGAGGCCTACCAGTTGGGGGCTATCGTTGTGCTGCCCATCCTCTTGCTGGTCATAGGCCAGGCGACCGGTGTGATGTACTTTAGCACCTGGTTGGTGCTCCTGCTAGGGCTCCTATTCTGGGTTGTGGATTTGTTGATCCTGTGGTTCGGCGGGCGGACCTTCCGCCGCCAAAAACTGGCGGTGCAGATGTAATGGCCATGCGGTAGGAGGCGAGATGGAAATGCAGGCTGATTTGGTCTTGCACAATGGGCGCGTGTATACCATGGACCCCGCTCGCCCGCGAGCACAGGCGCTCGCGATCGCGGGGAACCGGATTCTGGCTGTGGGCAGCGATGCCGAACTGCTGCCCCTCCTCGGTCCGGGTGGTCGGGCAGTGGATCTGGCAGGACAGGCAGCCATTCCCGGCCTGATCGACGCCCACATCCACTTTGGCTGGTATAGCTGGGCCATATACCAGGGCGAAGTCGAGCTGGACAATGTCCCCACCAAAGCTGAGGCGGTCGCCAGGGTTGCGAGCCGGGCGCAAAAGCTGGCAGCCGGACAGTGGATCCGGGGTGCCGGATGGAACAAGAATATCTGGCCCGATCCCTCGTTCCCGACGGCCACCGACCTGGACGCAGCGATACGAGATCACCCTGTGGCATTGGAAGACAAGAGCCATCACGCGACCTGGGTGAACAGCCGGGCATTGGAACTGGCGGGCATCACGGCTGCCACCGGCGCTCCCCCTGGCGGCGAAATCGTCCGAGATGAGCGAGGGCAACCCACCGGCATTCTCCTTGAGACGGCTGCGCAGGTGGTCCACGATCTCATCCCGGACCCCGATGTAGGGACGATGGTTGAGGCCCTTCGGAAAGGCGTCGCTGAGGCTCATCGCCTGGGACTGACCGGGGTCCACGATCCGGGTCATGCCACCGTGCTGTCCGCCCTCCAGGTGCTTCGGGCGCGAGGGGATCTGGGACTGCGTGCTCTGGTACACATCCCCACAGATGGTTTGGAAGCAGCCCTCGAGCTGGGACTGCGCTCTGGTCTCGGAGACGAGTACCTGCGCATAGGCGGAATCAAGCTCTTTGCCGATGGCGCGCTAGGCCCGCAGAGCGCCTACATGCTTGCCCCGTACGAGGACGCAATTGGCAACATTGGCATTCCAACCCTGACAACGGAAGAGTTGCGTGACATCGTGGGGCGTGCCAGAGCCGGAGGATTGTCCATTGCTGCCCACGCCATCGGAGATGCGGCCAATCGCAGCGTGCTCGATGCTGTGGAATACGCCCAAACTGCGTACTCGGGTTTGAAGCAGCTCCCTTGGCTGCCCGATCGGCTGGAGCATGTCCAGCTTCTTCACCCTGACGATCTGCCCCGGCTGGCAAGATTAGGTGTCGTCGCCTCGATGCAACCGATCCACGCCACATCTGACATGGAGATGGCCGAACGGCACTGGGGCCGGCGCTGCGATCTGGCCTATGCGTGGCGCAGCGTGCTCGACAGTGGTGCGCACCTGGCCTTCGGTTCCGACTGCCCGGTGGAGACTCTGGACCCGCTGCTGGGTATCCATGCTGCCGCGACGAGGCGCCGCGCTGATGGCAGCCCGGGACCTGAGGGCTGGATCCCGGCCCAGCGGATCACGGTCACTGAGGCAGTGCACGCCTACACACTCGGCGCTGCGCATGCTGCGGGAGAGGCGCATCTCAAGGGCTCCCTGAGCCCGGGCAAGCTCGCCGATGTGGCTGTCCTGTCGAGCGATATCTTTGCCATTGAGCCGTCTGGGATCTTGGATGCGCGAGTTACCATGACGGTCTTTGACGGGCGGATCGTCTTTCCGGATGCGTCGGTGGAGGCGGTGCGTGCGGCATAGAGGGCTCCCATAAAAAGAAGCCCGGTGTCATGCTTCGGGGGAAGTAAAGCATGACACCGGGCCGGTTCCGGTGTGCGGTGGCTAACGGAACCTGAACGGCGCCGGGGCTGACGCCTCAAACAAGGGCGGCTATTAGGTTGTCCCTTTTACACCGATCTTGGACAGCAACCCTGGCTGGGAAACCAGGGCACGCTGAGCTGCGGTGATCGCTTCCTCGTACCACTGGTCGGCGGCAGCGAGGTACTGTTCCACAGGCCTGTCGCAGCTAATGAGTTGGGCGAGCACAACCTGACCCTCGGCCCACTTGACCTCGTCATACCCCTGCACGGCCATTGCCTGCGCAATGTCGAGATCCCACGGGCCGTTCATCACCAACTTGTGCAGATGCTGAATTATTGTGCTCGCGTCCCTCCTTTCCTTCCGGTGAGCAACTTTTGTGGCCATGCCATTTCCTCATGATTCATGGCGGCTTTTTCTGCGAGCGTCTACGATCTATTATAACATACCAGGTCAAGCGAAATGTGACAGAAGAGTGTCAAAAGAGTTTTAAATCGGTTTCAATTTTCCGTTTGGGCTTGGTTTCTTCCCAAATCTGGTGTAAAATTCACTGCAGCTTCTCCATATGCTGCGGCAGCGCGGGGTCACGTTGACAAGGAACGGTAATGCCTCTATAATGGGATGGGGAGAACCTGCGGGTCCGGTGGGCATGCAGGCAGGCTGGGGTCTACGGGGGAGAGAGACTTGAACCACACCAACCGCATTCTCGTCGTTGACGACGACTTGGATACCTGTGCTTTGGTCGTGGATATCCTTTCGGGCGAAGGCTACTTGCTCCGCTCCTGTATCGGAGGCGAGCAGGCGCTGGATCTTCTAGAGCAGGAACGCTTCGACCTCGTTCTGGCAGACATCAAGATGCCAGATATGTCTGGGGTCGATTTGCTTCAGAACATTCGAGAGGTGAGTCGCGACACCAAGGTCATTCTGATGACTGCCCACGCCTCCATAGACACCGCTATCCAGGCTGTGCGTCACGATGCATCTGATTATCTGGTCAAGCCGTTTACGTTAAGGGAACTCCGCCGGCGCGTGCGCGATGTACTCTCACTCCCGGGCTCGGCGGATCATATCTGCCAGTATCGTGATCTGAGCATCGATCTTGACGCTCGCAGGGTCTACGTGGGAGAGCGTGAGGTGGAGCTGACCCGTCAGGAGTTCGACGTCCTGGCTTTGCTCTTTAGGCGACAGGGGTGTACGGTTTCCTGGCAGGAATTGCTCCGGCGGGTGTGGGGCGACGAGGACCCCCAAAAGGAGAATGTCGGGATTCTTAGATCGTGCATTCGCCGCCTCCGTCAAAAGCTCGGCGACAACGCCCGCGTGCCCAAGTATATCCACAACCGATGGGGAGAGGGATACCGGCTGGGGGAGTAGCCTGCGCCCCGTCCCCTCGCTGATCCATTCAAATCTGGTCCGGCCAACTGCCACAACACCGGACCTCTCTTCTCCGCTTCGTGAAGCCCGTCCCCTCTGCCTTTACTGAGGCAAGTTCTGGGAATGCTCTCCATATAGTAGGCTCTCAAGCAGCCTACTCGTCTCTCGCGTGCCTTTGGCTCTTGTGGTATACTGGCGTTGTGCAATTTCGCTCTGCTGCTGGCGCAGAGAGGAGACAAGAGATGCCTGATATCTACCCTCCATACATTTTTGGCATGCATGATCGGGGCGGCGAGCACCTGATGACGAGCCAGAACAGGCGCGGCTGGGTGTTGGTCACCGAAGGAATTGGTTCCGATCCCAACAATCAGGCGGGCAGCAACTACACCGACCTTGCCAACCAGGGGCTTGGCGTGCTCGTAAGGCTCAATCATGGGTATGGGTCGGCGGGCACGATCCCCCACTCGAGCCGGTACGACGATTTTGCGCGCCGCTGTGGGAACTTTGTGCAGGCGAGCCCAGGCTGCCACGTATGGATCCTTGGCAACGAGATGAACCTGGCCAATGAGCGACCAGGCGGGCCCGGTGGGCAGATCATTACCCCGCAGCTGTACGCGAGTTGCTTTGCCAAATGCCGGGACGAAATCAGAAGCCGGGCAGGTCACGAGCAGGACCAGGTCGTCGTTGGCGCGGTAGGCCCCTGGAACGTGCAGACTATCTATCCTGGCAATCCCTCAGGAGATTGGATTCGCTACTTCAGCGACATCCTTGAAATGCTTGGATTTGGCGTCGATGGCATATCTGTGCACACATATACGCACGGGCAGGAGCCGCACCTTGTGTTCGACAACGCCACGATGAATCCGCCGTTTGATGCCTATCATTGGCACTTTCGGGCCTATCGCGATTTTATGCAGGCCATCCCCCTGGGGTTGCGCGACCGGCCGGTGTACATCACCGAGACCGATCAGTACGGCGCCTGGCGAGACAGCAACACTGGTTGGGTGCGCAATGCCTTCAAAGAGATCGATGACTGGAATCAAAACTCGGCCAACCAGCCGATCCAGGCATTGGTTCTATTCCGCTGGATCATTGGCAATCCCAACGATCCGCAGCAGGTCGGTTGGGCCATCGAGAATAAGCCCGGCGTGCAGGACGACTTTCGGGATGCGATGAACAACGAGTACCGTGTCATACTGCCGCACATCCAGCCCGACTATCGGGTCGCCTGGCTCGAGGTGAACGCCCCTTTGCGGATGGCGCCGGGAGCGCTCGTCCAATTCAGTACAAGGGTACGCAACGATGGGCGCTCCACCTGGGCCAACGCCGGCACCGCAGCCGTGCGGCTGGGTTATCACTGGATCGACGCCGCTGGGACGACTATCGAAGGGCAACAGCGCACCAAGCTGCCTCGTTCCGTGGCACCCGGCGAGGCGGTCACGCTGCCGGCAACCAGCGTGCAGGCGCCTGAAACGCCCAGCTACTACACGCTGGAGCTGGACATGGTCGAGGGGGCCTCCGGCTGGTTCGCCGCGCAAGGATCGCCAACGTGGCAGGTGGCAGGGGTCCAGGTCGGGCCGCTCTACCGGGTAGCCTGGCTGGTCGTGAATGCGCCCTCGCAGGGGACCGCCGGCGAAAGAATCAAGTTTCCGGTCCGGGTGCGCAACGTTGGGGCTTTCACCTGGCCTCCCGGCGGTCCCAATCCAGTGAACCTGACGTACAAATGGCTCGATGCCGGCGGGAACGTCGTGGTGGCCGATGGCCTGCGGACTCCCCTGGGGCGGGAGGTACCTCCCCAGGATGAGATCGTCTTGAATGCCCAGGTCCAGTTCCCGGCGGCGCCCGGCACGTACATCCTCCGGCTCGACATGGTGCACGAGTTTGTCGTCTGGTTCCACTGGAAGGGCTCGCCGGTCTACGACGTCGATATAGAGGTGGCTGCGGCGATGCCGGACTATGCGGCAGAGTGGCTCGACTACGACGCGCCGCAGCGGCTGGTGGTGTGCGAATCGGGATTCGCCTACATTGAGGTGCGCAACACGGGTGCACTGCCGTGGCCCAACTCGGGGGATGAAGCGGTGCGCATGGGCTACCGCTGGCTGGACAGCCAGGGGGTGGAGGTGCCGGTGCTCGGAGCCCAAACGTGGCCCCTGCCCAAAGCCGTCGGGCCTGGCGATACGGTGGCGCTGCACGACGTCCAGTTCTTGGCGCCCGATGTGCCTTCCTCCTACGTTCTGGTGTGGGATCTGGTGCAGGCCGGGACCTGGCTCTCGGAGAAGGGTGTGGCAGTCCGAGAGCAGCCGATGCAAGTGGTCGCCGCCGAGTATGGAGTTGCGTGGGAGTCACTGCAGCCCTGGCCCACGCTGGTGGCGCCCGGCGAGGAAATCCAGGTTGGCCTGCGCCTGCGGAACACTGGCACAAGGACATGGTTAGCCTCGGGCGCCTTCCCTGTCCACCTGGCCTACACCTGGTTCACCGAGCAGGGGAGCCTGTCTGATCCATGGGACACCTTCCGGACCAAGTTGCCGCACGATGTGTTGCCGGGCGAGATGGTGGAGCTGCCGGATACGCGATTTAAGGCGCCGGATGTCCTGGGTCGTTATGTGCTGCGTTGCGATCTGTTGGAAGAGGGGTTGTTGTGGTTCTTCCGGCGAGGTGCTGCACCGCTAGAAGTGCCGATTGAAGTCTCGGACACAGTGTTGTTCGTGCCGTGGACCGCCCAAGCTAGCCACAACTCTGCCGGCGTGACGATGGCCTTTGACGGCAATCCAAACAGCGTCTGGGACAGCATGGCTGTCCAGGCGCCGGGCATGTGGTTCGAGGTCGATCTGGGACAGGTACTGGTCATGGACCGGGTGCGGGTCACCAGTCCGGGCCGGGGGTTCCCCGTGGGATACCGAATGTTGCTGTCGGTTGATGGGCAGGACTGGCACCTGGTAGCCCAGAAGGCGCAGAACTGGGCGAATGTGGAAGCGGTCTTTGCGCCATGCCAGGCCCGCTATCTGCGGCTGGAGCAGACCGGGCAACCGGAGTGGAACACGACGTGGATGATCAGCGAGATCACGGCGAGTGTCACTAGTCCATGGATCGGCGGGAAAGCCAGCCATTTCAGCGGCGATGCACATCGGGGCCTCGATGCCCGGCTGGACACGACCTGGAATACGCGGAACGCCAGGCAGAGGCCCGGGATGTGGTTCGAACTGGACATGGGCAGCCCGCGCCGGATAGAGCGAGTGACGCTAGAGCATCCTGCGAACCAGCAGCCCCGGGGCTACGTCGTGGAGGTCTCGGTCGACGGGCAGACATGGCAGGAGGTCGGCCGCAACGACGACAACTGGGGCAGCGTCGATGCCACGTTCTCAGCCGTGCCAGCGCGGCACGTCCGGGTGCAGACTACCAACTCTTCGCCGTACCATCCTTGGGGAATCTCCGACGTTGCTGTGTGGCGGTCGTCGCCGATCTGGTTGGCGGGACGCCCGGATTAAATGCACGGCGACCTATCGGCCGCCGCGCGAGCGAACTGTCAGGAGGGCCTGCGGCTCAGGGTAGTAATTGCAGCAGGTCGTCCAGCTGCTCTAGGACTTGGCAATCGGCCTCCGGGAATAGACGATAGGGGTCGAGAAGAATGGGCCTCAGACCGGCTCGCTGTGCGCCTAGCACATCGGCCCAGTAGTTGTCGCCAACGTAGACTGATGCCTCGGCGCGGGCTTCGATCCGTTCCAGTGCGGCGGTAAAGATGCCCGGGTCTGGCTTGTGGACCCCGACCTCGCCAGAGGCCAGGACCATTTCAAAGTAGGGCTGCAGGTCCAACTGCTCCAACAGGTCGTAAAAACGCTCCACACTTTCGCGATTGGTCACCAGTCCCAGTCGATATCCTCTGGCGCCAAGTTCAGACAGAATCTGGTAGCCAGGCTCTGGGCAGTGATACGTCAACTCCAGTTCGTGGAATCTGCTGGTTAGTTCCCTGGTGAGCAGATCCAGATCACCTTGGATGTTGAGCGATTCAAGCAGGTGCCGGTTAAAGTGGGGCCAAAAGTCGTCGCTGGAGAGCCCGGCTATCTGAGCGCGGATGACGGGATCGATAAAGTACTCGTGACGCGTCCGCCGGCCAAAGCGCTCGGCTTCGGCGCTGAGGGGCTGTCCGATTTCGGTGCAGAAGGCACTGATCACGTCTGAGGTGTCTGGTACGTGGAAAACCAACGTGCCGTCAAAATCGAAAAGGATGGTGTCAATCGTATTCTGTCTTCTCATTGTTCTGCAATCTCAGTTCTGGATGAAGGCGGCAGCGTTCCTGCCCAGGGCGCAAGACGGTTCGCGTATTCTAGCATCTGGCGGCGGCCCTGTCAAAGCTACTGAACGGCATGGGCTGTCGACCGAAACCGTCGCCTTGCGGAAACGGTCAGTCTTTGGTACACTAGAGGCAAGACTGGGCCACCCAAGTCGCCATACCCGGCGCCCGGCTGGCTGAGGAGAATCGATGACCGCGCAGGCACTCTATCTCAAATATCGCCCGCAGACCTTCGAAGATGTGGTGGGGCAGGAGCCCATTACCCGCACCCTCAAGAATGCGCTGCGACACGGCAAGATCCGGCATGCCTATCTGTTCACCGGGCCGCGCGGCACGGGCAAGACAACTACTGCCCGCTTGCTGGCTAAGGCTGTCAATTGCCTCGCGCCCGTCGAACAACGGCCTTGCAATGAGTGCTCCATCTGCCGTGCCATCAACGAAGGGCGATTGCTTGACCTGATCGAGATCGATGCCGCCAGCAACCGAGGCATCGACGAGATCCGCGATATTCGGGAGAGGGTGGGTTTCCGGCCAAGCGAAGGCCAGTACAAGGTCTACGTGCTCGACGAAGCGCACATGCTCACCGAGCCGGCCTTCAACGCGTTGCTCAAGACCCTGGAAGAGCCACCGCCCCACGTGATCTTTGCTCTGGTCACCACCGATCCACACAAAATTCCGGCGACGATTACCTCGCGCTGCCAGCGCTTTGATTTTGGGCGAATCCCGGTGCAGGCGGTCGTCGACCGACTTGCGTATATTGCCCAGCAGGAGCAGGTGACTGTGGAACGGGGCGCGTTGTCGTTTATCGCCCACCACACTACCGGCGCGATGCGTGATGCCATAAGCCTTTTGGACCAGTTGGCCAGTTATGGCAGCGAAATTACACTGGATCAGGCCAAGATGGTGCTGGGTACTGTTGCCAGTGAGGCAGCCGCCAAGCTGGCTGCCAAGCTGGTCGACGGCGATTTGCCGGGCGGCCTGGGCCTGATCAATGACGCCGTGGGCGATGGGGCTGATCCACGTCAGTTTGGCAGAGAAGTGATCGAGTACTTGCGCGGGCTGCTTCTTATTCGGGAGGGAGCAGGTACGCGTCTGCTAAGCGCGACCGA
>Ga0316577_10001208_pt1 | contig 11977 bp, 7 predicted proteins | sample S5NA_FD_203073 | JGI IMG/M metagenome (GOLD analysis project Ga0316577, IMG submission 203073) | Rhizosphere microbial communities from salt marsh grasses in Alabama, United States - S5-7_050615r2r1 | ecosystem: Host-associated > Plants > Roots > Rhizosphere | place: USA: Alabama | collected... | reverse complement strand
CACCGCCACCGGGTAGACCATGGCGCCCTTGACCTGGGACTGGAGCTTGACCGACTTCTCGATGTAGGTCGCGAGGCGCTTGAGGATGGTGTCGAGGATACCGCCAGCCTCCCCCGCCGCGATCATGTTGGTGTAGAGGTCGTCGAACACCTTGGGGTGCTTGCTCATGGCGTCGGCCAGGCTCGCACCACCCTCCACGTCCATGCGGGTCTGCTGGAGCACCTTGGCGAAGGTCTTGTTCTCCTGCTGGCCGCCCAGGATCTCCAGACACTGGACGAGCGGCAGACCGGCGTCGATCATGACCGAGAACTGCCGGGTGAAGACCGCCAGGTCCTTGGCCGGGACCCCACCGCCGAACTTCGGCAGCGCGATCTCCCGGCCCTTCTCCTTGACCGACGAGACCAGGATCTGGTCCCGGCGGAGCAGCGCCATGACCGATTCCTTGTTCTCGGCCACCCGCTCACCCGAAACCGCCTTCCCGTCGCGTGTTTTGCCCTTCCAGACGAAAGCTGGCATCAGCTCCTCCCGAAACGACTAGCGCGTCCCCGGCCGTGGCGGCCGGCCCCCCGCCTGCGGGGTGGAGAGGCCGGCGCCGCGGTTGATCATGTCCTGCAGCTCCTCGGGGTTCGAGCTCACCGCGAGCGCGGTCTGCAGGGTGAGCTGCTTGGCGAAGTAGAGGCTGGCCAGCGACTGGTTGAACGTCTGCATGCCGTGCCTCTCCTGGCCCGTCTGCATCGCGGAGTAGATTTGATGGATCTTGTCCTCGCGAATCAGGTTGCGCACCGCGGGGTTGGGCACGAGGATCTCCATCGCCAACACGCGCCCGGTGCCGCTCGCGCGCGGGAGGAGGGACTGGCACATGATGCCCTCCAGCACGAGTGACAGCTGCGCTCGCACCTGCGACTGCTGGTGCGCGGGAAAGACGTCGACGATTCGGTTGATGGTCTGCGCGGCCGAGTTCGTGTGAAGCGTCGCGAAGGTGAGGTGGCCGGTCTCGGCGATCCGCAGCGCGGACTCGATGGTCTCGAGATCGCGCATCTCACCGATGAGCACGACGTCGGGGTCCTCGCGCAGGGCGGCGCGAAGAGCGTTCGCGAAGCCATGGGTGTCGGCGTGAACCTCGCGCTGGTTCACCACGCACTTCTTGTGCTGGTGAAGGTACTCGATCGGGTCCTCGATCGTGATCATGTGCTCGTGACGCTCGGAGTTGACCTTGTCGAGCATCGCGGCCAGCGTCGTGGACTTCCCGGAGCCGGTGGGGCCGGTCACGAGGACCAGCCCGCGCGGCTTGTCGCAGATCTGCGACACCACCATGGGCAGGCCGAGCTCCTTGAAACCCTTGATCTCGTACGGGATCGTCCGGTAGACCGCGGCCACCGCCCCCCGCTGCATGAAGACGTTGGCCCGGAACCGGGCCATGCCCTTGATCCCGAAGCTGAAGTCCAGCTCGAGGCTTTCCTCAAAGCGGTGCTTCTGCGCGTCGGTGAGGACGCTGTAGGCGAGCTGCTTGGTCTCCACCGCGTTGAGGGGCGGCAGATCGAGCGGCCGCAGCTTCCCGTCGACACGGATCTGCGGGGCGGAGTTCGTGGTGACGTGGAGGTCGGTCCCCCCCATCTCCGTCATCGTCTTGAGCAGTTGGTGAAGGCTGACGGCCACGCCATGACCCCCTTCGAACACGACGGCCGGACCGGCCCCCAACGAGGGCCCGGCTCGGCACGTCAGTCACAACTCTAGAGGACGGTCTCCCTGAGAACCTCCTCGATGGTGGTGGTACCGGCCTTGATCTTCTCGAGGCCGCTCTGCCGGAGGGTGAGCATCCCCTCCTCCAGGGCCTTTCTCTTGATCTCGATCGCCGTCGCTCCCACCATGATCAGGTCGCGGATCCCCTCGGTGATCTCCATGACCTCGTAAAGGCCGATACGCCCCTTGTAGCCGGTCCCGTTGCAGGCCCCGCACCCCTTGCCCTTGTAAACCTTGAAGGTCTCGACCTGGTCGGGCTCGAAGCCGATGTCGATGAGGGTCTTCGCGGGCACGTCGTCCTCGGTCTTGCAGCCTTTGCAGACCCGCCGGATGAGACGCTGGGCCTGGATGAGGTTGACCGCGGTGCCCACGAGGAAGGGCTCGATGCCCATGTTCACCATGCGCGACACCGTCGAGGGGGCATCGTTGGTGTGGAGCGTCGAGAGCACGAGGTGCCCGGTGAGCGCGGCTTTGACCGCGATCTCCGCGGTCTCGTAGTCGCGGATCTCCCCAACCAGGATGATGTTCGGGTCCTGGCGCAGGAAGGAGCGGAGCACCGACGCGAAGTTCAGCCCGATGTTCTCGCGGATCTGGCACTGGTTGATGCCGGGGAGGTTGAACTCGACAGGGTCCTCCGCGGTCATGATGTTGGTGTCGGGCTTGTTGAGCGAGGCGATTGCCGAGTAGAGCGTGTTCGTCTTGCCGGAGCCGGTAGGACCGGTCACGAGCACGATCCCGTAGGGCTTGCCGATCGCGCTCTTGAAACGCTCGAGCGAGTGCGGCTCGAAGCCCAGCTTGGTCATGTCCAGCATGAGCTTCGACTTGTCCAGCAGCCGCATCACGATCTTCTCGCCCCACAGCGTGGGGAGGCTCGAGACACGGAAGTCGAGATCGCGGCTGCGGTTCTCGACCTTCATCTTGATCTTGATCCGGCCGTCCTGGGGGAGCCGCTTCTCCGCGATGTCCAGCTTGGCCATGATCTTGATGCGGGAGATGAGCGGGTCCTTGAGCTTCATCGGCAGCGCCATCACGTTGTAGAGAACGCCGTCGATGCGGAACCGGACCCGGAACTCCTTCTCGTAGGGCTCGATGTGGATGTCGGAGGCTCCCCGCTTGAGCGAGTCCACGAGGAGGACGTTGGTCAGCTTGACCACGGGGGCGGCGTCGGCCGACTTGCTGAGCATCCCGAGGTCGATCTCGTCTTCGTCCTGCCTGACCTCCTCGACGTCGGCGTCGGCCTCGCTCATGGAGTCGAGGTCGATCTCGGAGAGGCCGCCAATCCCGGCCATGTCGTCCATGGTCAGGGCCGGGGCGTCCATCGCGTCCTTGAGGGCGTCGCCCCCCACGGGCGTGAGCCCCCCGGCCATGGCCGGATCGCGCCGCAGTTCCAGCGAGCGCATCGACCCGTAGTAATGGTCGATCGCCTCCTCGAGGGTCGTCTCCGAGGCCACCACCGGCTCGACGTTGTAGCCCGTCATGAACTTGATGTCGTCCATGGCGAAGACGTTGGTCGGGTCCGCCATCGCGATGGTGAGGGTCGCTCCCGAGCGGGACAGGGGGAGCACCTGGTACTTGCGAGCCGTCTCCGCCGGGATGATCTTGATGATCGCGGGGTCGACCTCGAAGTGATCGAGGTTGATCGACGGGACCCCGTACTGGCGAGAGAGCAGGCTCGTGATCTCCTCGTCCTTGACGAATCCCAAGGAGACGAAGGCCTTGCCGAGCTTGCCCCCGTTCATCTTCTGATGATTGAGGGCGTCCTGGAGCTGCTGAGGAGTGACCATGTTCTCCTTCAGCAGCAGTTCACCGAGTCTGACAGGCATTCGCTCCCAGCCGAAAAAGTTTAATTCCTACAACAATTTAGTCGCCAAATGCTAACGCCCTGGTCTAGCTAGTGTCAAGCCCTGTCGTGACGTCAGCTGTCCGATTCCCTGCCGCTTTCCGTGCACGCCGGAGAAGAATAGCACGGGCCGTGCCGGGCAGTGGTGAAACAGGACGAAGGCCTCATCTCCGGGCGGCGACCATCACGCCCAGGAGCCCGAGGGCCGCTAGCCCGAAAGCCAGACGAGGCCAGCGAGGGCGGTAGCGCAGGATGAGCTCGCGCGGCCCGCCCGGTGTCGCGACGATCTGGTACCGCCCGGGGCCCCGGAGCAGAGGCACGGGACCTGACCGGTCCTCGGCCGACCAGTCCGGGTGGTGGCCATCGAGCACCACGATGAACCCCGGAGGGGTCGAGCCCGTGACCCGCACCGTGTGGGGGTCGAGGCGCTCGTATCGGACATCGGGGGCCCCCGGCACCGGCTCGACCCCGTCGGCACGGGGCACCCAGAAGGCCCGCGGAAGGGGCCGGCGCAGCTCGTACAAGGCCAGGGGGGACCGTATCTCCGGCAGCTTCACCTCGCCGCGCCGCTCGACCAGATCCCCCGGGAGCGGCCGGAAGGACATCACCCAGCGAACGTTGGCCAACCGCAGTCGGTCGTGGAGGGCGCGGAAACGCCCGGGGGAGGCCTCGGGGAGGGCTAGGGTGGCCCCCTCCGGGGCCCATCCCGTGCGGTCGACGTCGTAGGCCCCCTCCAGACCGTCGAGCGCCGGTGTGCGCGCCAGCAGGGCCTGCCGGTCGAGGTAGTAGAGCCAGACGTCGGAGCGGGCCCGGGACATGAGGGGCTCGAAGCGGAGGCCCGGTGTGTGCGCGACACCGTAGGAGAACCACCGAAAGCGGCCCTCGGCCGCCGCCGGACGCACGAGGTCGGCCACCTCGGGCCGCAGATCATAGAAGGACGCCTGGGTGAGGGGATTGACGGAGCCATTGACGATCAGCAGGTCGAGGGCGACGAGACCCGCCGCCGCCCAGGCGATCCGGCCGCCCCTCCCGATCGCCAGGCCCGTGGCGAGGGCCACCGCTCCGCTCGCCAGCCACAGCGTCGGCCAGAGCTCCCGGGCCGCGACGAGGCCGCGGGGGTCGAGCACTGGTGGGACCACGTGCCCGAGCACCGAACGCACCGCGCCGGGCCAGACCTGCAGCAAGGCCGCCACGACGAGGAGCATCGCGCCGGGAAGGGCCAGAGCAGGCCAGAAGCGAGGCCGTCCGCCGGGACGACGCACCGCACGTTCCAGCCCGAACCCGGCGAGGAGCGCGAGGGAGACGTGGGTCAGGAAGAGGAGCTTCTGGGGACCGCGGAACGGCAGGCCCACCTCGGCGGGGAGTAGGCTCAGCGGGCCGTGGCGGCCGAGGGCCAGCACGAGGCCGACGAGGGCCAGCCCCCACAGACGGCGCCTCCCCCGCGCGTGCGCGGCCAGAAGAAGAGTCGGCAGGCCGAGGTAGAGCGTCACGAGGTAGGGAAAGCCCGTCGGGGAGTAGGCCCGCCCCCAGTAGTCGCGGTCGGAGAAGGCGAGGGGCTCCCCGAGAAACCTCGGGAGAAACATCTCACCGATGACGACCGGATGCAGGGAGAAGTTCAAGACCTCGCCGGGGGCGAATCCCCTTTCACGCGCCGTGCCCGACAGGAGGGCGCGAACGCCGAGCACGGCGGGAGCGGCGAGAAGCAGGGCGAGGACGCCCGCGGCAAGGAGCCGGACGAGCCTGGTGCGGTCTCTCCAGAGGGTGGGTCCCGCGGCCAGGACGACACCCACGACCAGCGTCTGCAGGACGATCTCCACCGCCAGTGTGCTCACCTGCAGCGCGAGCAGGGCGGCCAGCCCCGCCAGACGACGGCCGCTCGGCCGCGACACCGCCCCGAGAAACGCGAACACCACGACCGGGGCCCAGGCCATCGCCTCGAAGAGGGGGAGCAGGTTCACGGTCGAGAGACAGAACCCTCCGAGGCCGAAGACCGTCCCGACGAGCCACGCCGCCACGGGGCCGAGCCCGAGTCGCCGCCCCAGAAAGGAGGCGCCCACGAGAGCGATCAGAAGATGGAGGGCCGCACCCACGCCGAGGGGGGCCGGCCACCCTCTCAGGAGCAGGAGGACGAGGTCCACGGGGTAGACCAGAAGGAAGGGCTCGCCGGCGTTGGCGAGGGGATTCCACAACGGCCAGAGGCCCTCACGCAGCGAGCGGGCGGCAAACGCGTACTGGGGGGCGTAGTACGTCGAGAGGTCCCGGAAGTACAGCAACCGCCCATCGAAGAGGGCCCCGCCGAACAGCCAGAGAGTCGAGGCGAGGTGGACGAGGACGACCGCGAGCCACGCCCCGCGGTCGTGGGCTCGACCGAGCCGGGTGGGAACGGTCTCGACCGGGATGGGCCCTCCCCCGCGGGCCGCTCAGGAGCGCCGCGACGCCGCATGCTAGCATACGCGCGGAAATGACGGCTCCGCGCGAGGGTCGAACGGTTCCGTACCACGTCCCCTGGCTCGACGAACGGGAGCTCGAAGCGGTGCGGGCCGCCCTCGGCGGGCGCGTTGCCGGCGACGGCCCGATCGGCCGGCGCGTGGAGCAGCGCCTGGCCGACAGCCTCCAGGCTCACCGCGTGCTGCTGACGACCTCCTGCACCCACGCGATGGAGCTGGCCCTGCTGGCCCTCGGCATCGGGCCGGGGCAGGAGGTCGTTTGTCCCTCGTTCACCTTCGTCTCCACGGCCAACGCGGTGCTTCGCGTCGGCGCCCGTCCCGTTTTCGCCGACATCGAGGACGAGACCCTGGGGCTCGATGTCGAGGACGTCGCGCGACGGATCACCTCGCGGACCGCCGCCATCATGCCGGTGCACTACGCCAGCGTGGCCCCTGACATGGACAGGCTTCTCGAGTTGGCCCGCGACCGGGACTTGAGAGTGGTCGAGGACGCAGCCCAGGCCCTGGGCTCCCGCTGGCGGGGACGGGCGCTGGGGACTCTCGGCGACGCCGGCTGTTTCAGCTTCCACGAATCGAAGAACGTCACCTGCGGGGAGGGAGGCGCGCTTGCCCTCGTCGATCCGGACCTGGCCCACCGCGCCGAGATCATTCGCGAGAAGGGGACGAACCGGGCCGCCTTCCTGCGCGGCGAGGTCGACAAGTACACGTGGGTCGCGGAGGGCAGCAGCTACGTCCTCTCCGACGTGCTGGCGGCCATTCTCGAGGCGCAGCTCGACAAGGCCCCGGAGATCGACGCGAGGAGGGCGGCGGCGGTGGCCCGCTATCGGTCCGGGCTCGCCGACTGGGCCGACCGCGTGGGTGTCCGGCTGCCTCCCGAGCTGCCCGATCGCCAGACCAACCACCACATCTTCCACCTGCTCTACCCTGACGGGGCCAGCCGCGACGCCGCCCTCGGCGCCCTGCGCGAGCGGGGGGTGATGGCGTCGTTTCACTACATCCCCCTTCACTCCGCACCACAGGGGCAGGCGATCGGCGCCGGCGAGGTGTCGCTTCCGGTCACCGACCGGGTGGCGGCTACGCTTCTTCGACTGCCGCTGCACGCCCGGCTGAGCGACACCGACGTCGACTACGTGATCGAGGCGGTGCGGGAGACGGGGGGGCGACGGTGAGCGACCGGCCACCCCACGTCAGCGTGGTGCTCGCCTGCTACAACGAGGCCGAGCACATCGAGCAGAGCTTCCGGGAGATCCGGGAGACCCTGGTGCAGTCGGCCTGGGGGTTCGAGATCCTCTTCGTCGACGACCTGAGCCGGGACGGGACCCGCGAGATCCTGAAGGAGATCGTCGAGTCCCACCGGCATCTCGACCTCCGGCTCATCCTGCACGAGACCAACCGCGGCCGGGGGGCCACGGTGACGGACGGCTTCCGCGCCGCCCGCGGCACCTTCGCCGGGTACCTCGACGTCGATCTCGAGGTCCACTGCCGCTACATCCCATCCCTCGTCCGCGCCCTGGAGCGGGGAGCGGACATCGCCACCGTCCGGCGGATCTACGCCTTCCAGATCGCGTCCCTCGACCGCTACTTCATGAGCCGCGGGTATTCCTTCCTCGTCCGGAAGCTGCTCGACATCCCGGTCCGCGACACGGAGACCGGCTACAAGTTCTTCCGCCGGGAAACGGTGCTGCCACTCCTGGACGAGATCGAGGACGAGGGCTGGTTCTGGGACACCGAGTTCATGGCCCTCGCCGCCCGAAGGGGGCTGACGATCGAGGAGATCCCGGGGGCCTACATCCGGCGGAGCGACAAGACGTCGACGGTGCGGGGTCTGAGCGACTCGGTGCGGTACTTCCGTCAGCTGCTGGCCTTTCGTCGGACGCTGAAAGGGCGGCCGTCTTGAAGGCGCTTGGCGAGATCGGCTGGCGGCAGGCCTTCCGGTTCGGGTTCTACACCCTGGCCATGATCCCGTATCGGCTGGCCCTCGTGCCCCAGCTTCGCGCGCCCTGGCTGCGCCTTCTCGGGGCCCACCTCGGGCGGCGGGTCATCCTCCACGACGTTCGCTTCTTCAATCTCTACCGGCGCGGCCTCGCGGGCCTGGAGATCGCCGACGAGTGCTTCCTCGGCGACGAGTGCCTTCTCGACCTTGCCGAGGGCATCCAGCTCGAGCGGCAGGTCACCCTCGCCGAGCGCGTGCTCGTCCTGACCCACACGAACGTCGGGTACCGCGACCACCCGCTGCAGCTCCACTTCCCGGCGAAGGCGGCCCCCGTCGTCGTCGAGGCCGGGGCGTTTCTCGGGGCGAACGTCACGGTGCTGCCGGGCGTCCGGATCGGCGCCCGGTCGTTCGTCGCCGCCGGGAGCGTGGTCACGGAGGACGTGCCGACGGCGACCCTCGTGGGGGGCGTTCCGGCGCGGGTGCTGCGGGCGATCGGCGACGGGGCCACCGAGCGGTGAGCGGCGTCCGGCGACGCGAGGCCCTGGTGGCCGCGCTCGTCGGCCTCGTCGCCTTCCTGCCCTTCCTTCGCGGTGCGTTGTCCGGGGCCTCCCTCTATTTCCGCGACCTCGCCCTCTACTTCCTGCCCCTGCGCCGCCTGGCTCTCGAAGGGCTGCGCGCGGGCGAGGTTCGCTACTGGAACCCGTACCTGCACGAGGGCGTCCCCCTGTCCCTCCCCGCGGTGGGGTACCTGCCGGACCTCCTCCAGCTGCTGCGACCGGACGAGACCGGAATCTCGCTGGTCCTGGCGCTGCACGTGCCGCTGGCCGCGCTCGGCGCTTACACACTCCTCCGGCGCCTCCTCGGCCTGCCTCCGGTCGCGGCCGCCGGTGGTGCCCTCGTCTACGCCCTGGGAGGCTTTCTTCTCTCCACGGTCAATCTCTACGTGCACCTGCAGGCCGCCGCCTGGGCGCCCTTCGTCGTGCTGACCCTGGCCCGCGCGGCGGAGGGAGCCGGCCGAAGGGCGGTGGCCGGCGCCTCCCTCGTTCTCGCGGTGGCGGTGTCCACGACGGGCATCGAGATCGCGGCGCAGGCGGCGGTCGTCGGTCTGGTGCTGGGGCTCCGGCCCCGGAAGGGACGGTCGGCCCACCAGCTGGCCGGGGCGGCGGCCACCCTGGGACTGGGGGCTCTCCTCGCCGCGCCTGTGCTCACGCTCGTGGCCTCGCAGGTCGCTGACAGCGCCCGCAGCCAGGGCTTCACGACGGACGTCGTGCTCGCGCACTCGGTCCACCCCTTCACGCTCCTGCAGTCCCTCGTCGGCGGTCTCTACGGGAACCTGTCCAACCTCGCCGGGGAGTGGTGGGGGCAGAGCTTCTTTCCCCGCGGCTTCCCCTACGTCCTGAGCCTCTACCTGGGTGCCGCCGCCCTCGCCGTCGCCGCGGTCGGGGCGACGGGGCGCCACCCGATGCGCACGCGCCTGGTGGTCCTGGTCGGGGGGGGGCTGGTGCTGTGCCTGGGACGATGGGCCGGGCTCGCCGTCGTGGTCGACCCGTTCCCCGCGCTCCGCGTCCTGCGCTATCCGGTCAAGGCATTCTTCACCGTGCACCTCGGGGTGGCGCTCCTCGTTGGCCTCGGTCTGGCCCACCTTGCGTCGACCGAAAGCCGACGATGGTGGAAGTGGCTGGCCCTCGCCGCCGGGGCGCTCGGAGGCCTGCTCGTGCTGGCTCCCCTTCTGCCCCGCCTCGTCCCGGCCGCGACGGTCTCCTTCGCGCGGGCGTTCTTCCCGCCGGGCTTCGGGGAGGTTATGAGAGCAGCGCTCCTCACCCGCATCCTCGCCGACGCCGCCACCGGGGGAGCGATCGCCCTGGCCGTCGCGGCGGTGGCCGTGGTCGCGTGGCGCGGGAGGCTCCCGGCCCCCCGGGCCGCGCTCCTCGTGGTGGCGCTCGTCGGCGCCGACCTCCTGCGGACCGGGTCCGGGCTGAACCCCATGGTCACGGGCGCCTTCTTCCAACCGTCGCCCGAGCTCGCGGCGGCTCTGGAGACGCTGCGCGCGGGGCGGACGTTCACCTGCAGCTTCGACGCAAGCCGGCGCTACCAGGACGCACGCCGGGCGAAGGGCACCGCCCACGAGGCCTGGACGTTCGCGGTCGCGCGGGAGACGCTGACGCCGGCCTTCAACGTCCCGCTGCGCGTGGCCGCGGCGATGAGCCCCGACCTCACCATGCTCGTTCCGGAGGACCGGGTGCTCTCCCCGGCCGACGCCGGGTGCCGGGACCTGGGCCTCATCCTGCCACGCCTCCGCCGAGCCGGCGTCCGAACGGTGCTCAGCACGGATCCCCTGACGCATCCCGATCTGCGGCCCCGCCGGGTGATGAGGCCGGAGCGCATCGCCCCCCTCTCGGTCCACGTGTACGACCTGGCTTCGCCCCTGCGCCGCGTTCGCGTCGCGTCGAACGTCGTCCCGGTCGCGGACGCGCGCGAGGGGGCAAGCCAGGCTGCGGAGCGCGGCTTCCTCGAGGCGGGGGGTGCGGCCGTCGAGGGCGGGGCCGCCGCCCGCGGCGTCCGCGGCCGGGTCGAGCGCGTCGTGTCGACACCGGGTCGGCTCGAGATCCTGGCCGAGGCCGATGCCCCGACCGTGCTCGTCGTCCGCGACGGCTGGGCACCGGGGTGGGAGGCACGGGTGAACGGCGAGCCGGCCGCGCTGCGGCGGGCCGACGGCCGTCACCTCGCGGTCGACCTGTCGCAGGGACGCAGCGAGGTGCAGCTGAGCTTCCGGCCGCCCGGGCTCTGGTTGGGACTCGCCCTCGGACTCCTCGGCCTCGTCGCCGTCGCCGTCCTCGCCCTCCCGCGTCGGTCGGCGAGGGCCTCGGAGGAGTGACGAGCACCCACGAGCGTGGACAGGTATTGGCTCGAATGCTAGCGTGAGCGCGTGCCTCCGGCGATCCTGCTCCTCCTCGCGCTGGTCGGCGTGCCGCCCGGGGACGGGCCGGCCGGCGGAGAGGGCGAGGCTCCCTCGGCGGAAACCCTCCGTCGTGTGATCGACATCCCCCGCGCCCGGTACTCCCCGATCGGCCGTCCCCCGTCACCGCCGCTACGGCGCAGCGTCGACCTGCTCCAGATGGACTGGGACGGGCGGGGCGTCACCGCGCACCGGGGGCCGGAGGTGACGGTCCTCGACCAGGCCATCTCGCTCATCCCCTTGCCCTGGCACACGAGCAAGGGCTCGATCACGCAGCTCGTGACTCGTTCGGTCGGGCTGGTCTCCGAGGAGGCCACCCTCTCCCTGGTCCTTCCGGACCGGGGAAGCTGGTGCACTTCCCCACTCGAACTGGAGCCGCAAAGCCGGCTCCGCTTCGATGCCGTCGCGCTCGGACCGGGCGGCGGGGTGAGGCTGAACGCGACCTGGGAGCCGAGGTCGGGGACGAGCTGGAGCACGACGGTCGACGCCGCGGCTCCGGCCGATCCCGCCGGCCGACCGGTCGACGAGCCGCTCCCCGCAGGTCACGGAGTCCTGTGCCTCGAGGCTCGGGGAGGCACGGTCTCGGTGGGCGAGCCACGGATCGTGGCCCCAGAGCCCCCGGGCGAGGATCCCCGGCCCCGGTGGATCGTCCTCGTCGTCGAGGATGCGCTGAGGGGAGACGTGCTGGACAACCCGCGCCTCGACGAGGTGGCGCCGGCCCTCGACCGCCTCGCGCGCCGCGGCCACCGGTACGAAGAGGCCGTCTCGGTGGGGTCGCACACGCAGGCCGCCCTCTGGCCGCTCCTCACCGGACGATACCTCGCACGCCTCGACCCCCGACGTGCCCGCCGCTCCGCCGGCGCCGGCCTGCCCCTGGAGGTTGTGTACTCGCGCGGCAGTCTGCTTGTGTCCCACCTCGCCCGGGATGCCGGCTACCACACGGTGTTTCTCGGCAACAACTCCTTCCTGCGCGACGTTCCGGCCTTCGACCGGTTCACCAACCGGGGCAAGGCGGACACCGGGACGATCGACACCATCGCCGCCCTGCCCCCGACCATGGA
>Ga0316577_10001207_pt1 | contig 11981 bp, 9 predicted proteins | sample S5NA_FD_203073 | JGI IMG/M metagenome (GOLD analysis project Ga0316577, IMG submission 203073) | Rhizosphere microbial communities from salt marsh grasses in Alabama, United States - S5-7_050615r2r1 | ecosystem: Host-associated > Plants > Roots > Rhizosphere | place: USA: Alabama | collected... | reverse complement strand
TCCTCACCATCGGAGAGAAGAACGGGGGCCAGGTCCCCTTCCTCCTGGCCAGAAACACCGGCCCCGATCCCGTCCTGATTCTGGACGGGGAACAGCTCATCGGGGCCCGGCAGAACCGCATGACCAATCGCTCCATCCTCCTGGCTCCCAAGAGCACGACGGAGATCCCGGTCTCCTGTATGGAGCAGGGGCGTTGGCACTTCGTGGGTGAGGCGTTCGCCCCTGCACCCCAGAATGCCCCCTCGAAGGTCCGGAGAAAGGCGAGGGAGACGGAGGCCAGAGCGAGCTATGCCGCGGAGGCCAGAGGTCCAGGCGCTCGTTCCAGTCACCGGGACCTGGCCGAGGCCCAGGGTGACGTGTGGGAGGAAATCCAGGTGATGGGAGACATGCTGGGGGGAGCCTCCCCCACGGGGGCCCTGGACTCCATTTACCGTCACCGCCGCCGGGACACGACGGAGTGGCTGGAGGCATACCCCCTCCTTCCCCATCAGATGGGGCTCCTGGCCTTCACAGGGAGCGTCCCTCTGGGGATGGACGTGGTGGGGTCTCCGGTTCTCTTCACCAGCCTCCACCAGCGCATCCTCACGGGCTACGTCCTGGACGCCCTGGAAGGGATGGCAACCTCGGGGAGGCGGGAGGCGGAACCCACCGCTGCCGAGCTGGCCGAAGGGTTCATCGGATCGGTGCGGGAGGCGGAGCGCACCCCGTCGGACTCCGTGGGAATGGGGGAATACCGGATCCTCCGGGGAACGGTACTGGGGGGCGAGCTGGTGGATCAGGATCAGCTCGTCCACCTCTCCGCATTCCCGGCACGGGATGAGCGAGACGCACGAAGGGGAACCAGGCAGGCTGGGCACGGAGGGCCCGATTCTCCCCGGGGCACACCCATCGCCCGCCCCAGCCGGCGGAGACGCGGGTTCTAGAGGGCGACGGCCCGGGGCCCCACCGTTACGTGAGCGCCCCCTTGCTCCTCATGGCCCTGGAGTAGAGGTAGAGGAAGAGGGACACCACGAAGATGACCGCCGTGAACACCAGACCGGAGACGCCGGTCACTTCGAGCCCATCGGACAGGAGGTAGTTCCGGATCATGGTCACGACCATGGCCAGGAAGGAGACCAGGAACGTCCCGACGGCGAACCGATTCCGGAGCAGCAGGAAGATCGCTCCCAGGACTCCGCCCCAGACGGCGATGGCCCAGAAGGCCACCACCCAGGCCGGGAACCCGTAGAAATACTCCAGCTGCTCGGGGGTGAACTGACCCATGTACCCTTCGTTCCGGGTCTCGGTCATGAGGTAGTCGAAAGCCCCCATGGCGTTCCAGAGGAGGGCCAGGACCCCCACAAGCCAGAGGTGCCAGGGGGTGCGGAGGGTGGTGGTAGCCTGTTCTTCGGACACGCCTCTCTCCTTTCAGGCTTTCAGGAGTGATGGAAAGCTCTCGGTGATCCCGGCTCCGCTTTCGCGGGGGTCAGACGCCGTGGCTCCGGGCCAGCCGCTTCAACATCTGGATCTGCCCGGCGTGGTACGTGTCGTGGAGGACAATCCCGGTGATGAGGTCCGCGAAGGTCGCCCCCCCCTCGTCTCCGGCATGATGGTCCAGGCGGCCTGGGTCGAACTCCGTCATGGCTTTCAGGAGGGTCTCGTGGGACTCCTTCACCAGGCGACGGTCCTTGTCCCATGCCGACGCCGTGGTTCCGGCAGGCACCCGGGGCCAGTTGGAGGGCGAGCGGGGGAATCCTCCCTTCGCCTCATCCGTGAGTCTCCGGCGTACGGCGTAGTCCCAATAGGCGACGTGCAGAGCCAGGGCCCAGATGCTGTGTCTGTCCGGGTACGGTTTCCACGCCGCCACCTCGGGAGACACCCCCCTCAGCGCACCGAGTACCGTGGCCCCTCCATGCCAGAGCTTCACCCCCGGCGGAGGATGAAAGTGCCGAAGGGCTTCCTCCAGCCTCCTGTCCCTCACCTCCCGACTTTCAGCCTCCGGGGGGACGACGGCGGAACCTCCTGATTTCGAGACGGTCTTCCTGACTACCATTCAGCCACCATCACCATGCGGACGGGGGATTGCCCCGGAATGATGAGCTCGGCATCCGGGGTGTGGAAGGCGAGGGCCTCGGCCACGGCGCTTCGGTTCCCGGCTCCTCGCTCTTTCGGAGATGACCGACCTCTTATAGGCTGCGTGAGGACGCACTGTCAAGCTTCGCAACCGGAGGGTACGACATGTCGGGGACACGCCCTCCTGTCTCCCGGCCCCCCAAAGCCAGAGGCTCCGCCATGAAGAGATCTCGCATGCGGTACCCGGTCGCTTTCGCCACCGCCGGGCTGGTGGCGCTGGGCTCCTCCACGCCGACCCTGGCGCAGACCCGGGAAGCCGTTCCCCCCGAGCGGCTGGCCGCCCGGGAGTGGTACCGGGACGCGAGGTTCGGGATGTTCATCCACTGGGGGGTATACAGTCTGCTGGGGAACGGGGAATGGGTCATGCAGAACCGATCCATCCCAGTGGACCGATACGAGTGGTTGGCCTCCACCTTCAATCCGGTGAAGTTCGACGCCGAGGCCTGGGTATCCATCGCCAGGGCGGCGGGGATGAGATACATCACCATCACGGCCCGGCACCATGACGGCTTCTCCATGTTCGCGTCGGACGCCACTCGCTACGACATCCTGGACTGGACCTCCTTCGGGCGGGACCCCCTGAAGGAGCTGGCGGAGGAGTGCCGACGGCAGGGGCTGCACCTCTTCTTCTACTACTCCCAGCTGGACTGGCACCACCCGGATTACTTCCCCCGGGGACAGACGGGGCGCGAGACGGGACGCCCGGCGGAAGGGGACTGGGAGCGGTACCTGGACTTCATGGACGCTCAGTTGGAGGAGCTCCTGACCGGGTACGGCCCCCTGGGGGGAATCTGGTTCGACGGCATGTGGGACAAGCCCGAGGCGGAATGGCGGCTGGAGCAAACCTACGACCTCATCCACCGCCTCCAGCCCGAGGCCCTCATCATCCCCAACCACCACCAGGCCCCCCTCCCCGGGGAGGACGTCCAGACCTTCGAGCAGGACCTCCCGGGGGCCAACACCGCGGGGTTCAACACCACCACCATCGGCTCCCTCCCCCTGGAGACTTCCCTCACCATGAACCGCTCCTGGGGCTTCAACATCACCGACACCGCCTTCAAGTCTGTGCCGGAGCTGGTTCGTTATCTGGTCAGGGCCGCCGGGAATGACGCGAACCTTCTCCTGAACATCGGGCCTCGCCCCGACGGCACCATCCAGCCGGAGTTCGTGGAACGGCTCCAGGAGCTGGGCCGGTGGACAGAGCGCTACGGGAGGTCGGTCTACGGGACCCGGGGCGGTCCCATCCCTCCCCGGGACTGGGGAGTCACGACCCAGCGGGGGGACACCGTCTTCGTCCACGTGCTGGACTGGGCGGACCCGGTCCTATCCATCCCATCGGTCGGAGGCCGGGTCACCCGGGCGACGGCCCTGGCTTCGGGGGAAACGGTACCCTTTTCCCAGACCGCCGACGCGGTGACGCTGGAGCTTCCGGCAGGTGGGGTCAATGAGCCGGACCGGGTGGTGGTACTGGTGAGGCAACCGACGCGGTGAGGCAGCCCGAAGGGTGAGAACCTCCCCAGGGAAGCCGGGCCTAACCGGCCCCCTGGACCGCCGCCCGAACCATCAGGAACTCCCCCACGTTGTCCGTGGTCAGGATTCCCACCAGCCGCCCACCACGGACCACCGGAACGGAGCGGCATGAGCAGCTCTGGAGCCTGAGAAAGGCGGGCTCCAGCATCTCCCCCGGATCCGCGGTCTCGAAATCGGTGCGCATCACCTCCGCCACCGACGCGCTCATCCCTTCCCGGGCCAGAGCCTTCATGAGGTCCTCCCGAACCAGAACCCCCACCAGCTCCCCACCGCTCATGACGGGAAAATCCTGCTGGAACCCTGCGAGGATGTGGTCTGTGGCGGTCCGGAGGGTATCGCCGGGACGGAGGGTCTGGAATTCCGTGATCATGGCCCTGCTCACGGGGATCCCGCTCAGGGACGACTTCATTTGCACCATGCTCGCCTCTCCCGCCGCGCCCATCCAGACGAAGAGGGCAATGAAGACCAGGAAGGGGTTGGTGAAGAGCCCCAGGAACCCGAAGACCAGTGCCAGCATCTGCCCGATCTGGGCCGCCACGTGCGTGGCCCGGGAGTATTCCATTCGCATGGCCAGGAGGGCCCGGAGGACACGCCCACCGTCCATGGGGAATGCGGGAATCATGTTGAAGACGGCCAGGGCGACGTTCACCCAGAGCATTTTCCGGAGGAAGTCCCCACCCACCAGGGGGATCTCCCCCAGGAGCTGGCCGTGGGTCACCAGGACCATCCACGCGGCGATGAGAACCCCCAGAGCGACGTTCACCGAGGGTCCTGCTATGGCCACCAGCAGCTCCTGCCGGGGATCCTCCGGCATCCGCTCCAGACGAGCCACACCGCCGATGGGGAGGAGGGTGATGTCCCGGGTCTTGATCCCGAACCTCCGGGCCGTGAGGGCGTGGCCCAGCTCGTGGAGAATCACGATTCCGAAGAGAGCGAGGATGAAGACGATGCCCGACCAGGCGTCCCCGAGGTTGTGACGCACGAGGTAGTGGCTCACGCCCACCCAGAGGAGGAGAAGGACGAAGGTGGCGTGCATGTAGACGTCGATCCCCGTGATTCGGCCGAGGCGAACGGACCACCTCATGGCATGCCTCCTTGGCTGGCCTTCGCCCCCCCCGTCACCTCCTTCTCCCCTGCCCGGCGGGGTCGACACGGCCCGTGTGCTATTCTTGACCGACCTCCACCTCCACGTCGGCCCCGACCCTCTCCAGGATCTTCTCCTCGATGTCCTCTTCCGTCACTTCCAGGGGCGCGACCCCGACGAAGGTGATCCGGTTCTTGGACCTGCGGCTCCTGGTGTGCACCACCGAGCATCCGGAGGCGGCGACCCCTTCAGCACCCTTCCGCAAGACTTCCGCGAACTCGTCCCTCCGGATTCCCTGAATATCCACCAGGTACGTGACACGGGGGGGGAGGAGGTAGAGGAGCAACCACCCCATGCCGGCTCCCAGCACCGCGAGGGGGAACGCGTGCAATCCGCACGCGATGCCGATGATGGTGACGAGAATGAGCTGTCCCGTATCCGAGGCCGCGCCCACATTGGTGCGAAACCGAAGGAGTCCTCCGATCCCGAAGACCACGAACGCGACGGGGGGGTGGATCACCACCGCCTCGGCGATCATGGCACCCACGATGCCATAGACGAAGAGCGTCCGTGGATAGGCGATCTCGTCAGCTGTGATCCCCTGGGGGTATCGTCGGGGGTGAAAGGCGATGATGGCAGTCAAAACCACCGAAAGGAGGAGTCCTACGATCAAACGGAGCATCGACCGATAGTCGGCGAAGTCGCTCCAGGAGGCCAGGAAGGACTCCCAGCGAAGGCCACGACTCGCCTCCCCGATTCCGCTCCCGGCGACGAGAGAATCGAGAGTCGATTGGAGCAGGCAGTGACCCAGATCCGGAAGAGCCAAGGGTGTCCCCCGTGGAAGCGGTAAAGGTGCCACTGCTGCACGCTACACGGGCTCTCCCGCCGGCGCCAGCGTGGCCGTCGCGTTCCGGTGGTCACGGAGCAGCCCCATGTCCGGACCACCCCGTAGCCCTCAGGTGTAGGAATTCGCCGATGTGGTCAGGGGAGTCAGGCCGCTTGTCCTATATGCCACATTGTCGTTCCCACCATGACGGAACGCGGCCCACAGGGTGAACAGCAGACTTCAGGAGGAGGACAGGGCTGTGCAACTGGGAATGATCGGACTGGGACGGATGGGAGCCAACATGGTGCGGCGACTGTTGAACGGAGGCCACGAATGCGTGGTCTTCGACCTATCCGCGGACGCGGTTCAGAGTCTGGTAGGGGAAGGAGCCGTCGGCGCCTCGTCGCCGCAGGAGCTGGTGGCCAAGCTGACAAAGCCCCGGGCTGTGTGGCTGATGGTTCCCGCCGCCGTGGTGGACGAGACCATCACCCAGCTTCTGCCCCATCTCGAGGCGGGCGACATCCTCATCGACGGTGGGAATACCTACTACATCGACGATATCCGGAGGGCCAAGAAGCTGGCCCCCATGGGCATCCACTATGTCGATACCGGCACCAGCGGCGGCATCTGGGGCCTGGAGCGGGGGTATTGCCTGATGATCGGGGGCGAGGCAGAGGCGGTGGAGCATCTGGGCCCCATCTTCTCCACTCTGGCCCCGGGGCGAGGAGCAATTCAGCGCACCCCCGGCCGGGAGTCGGTCGGCGGAACAGCCGAGGACGGGTACCTTCACTGCGGAGCGAACGGCGCCGGCCATTTCGTGAAGATGGTCCACAACGGAATCGAGTACGGCATCATGGCAGCCTACGCCGAAGGCATGGGCGTGCTTCAGGCCGCTGACATCGGCGCCCGGGAGAGCGCCATCGACGCCGAGACGACGCCGCTACGGGATCCCGAGCACTATCAATACGACCTGAACCTGCCGGACATCGCGGAGGTCTGGCGCCGGGGCAGCGTGATCGCGTCCTGGCTCCTGGACCTGACGGCAACCGCCCTCCTCGAGGATCCGGACCTCGAGGGGTTCTCCGGCCGGGTCTCCGACTCGGGAGAGGGAAGGTGGACCATCAAAGCGGCCGTGGACGAGGGCGTTCCCGCGCACGTGCTCTCCTCGGCCCTCTACGAGCGCTTCAGCTCACGAGGCGAAGGGGAGTTCGCCAACAAGCTGCTATCGGCCATGCGCTACCAGTTCGGCGGGCATCGGGAGAAGCCGACGGGAACCTGACCGCCAGCAGGAGCGGGGGGGGACGGGGGACTCTGGCCGCCGACTGCGGGCAGGACGAAGGAGAAGAGGCTCCCGCTTCCGGACTCGCTCTCCACCCCCACCTCCCCACCAAGCTTGTTCACGATCCGGAGAACGATGGAGAGCCCCAGACCGTGGCCCGGCTTCCGCACCTTCTCGATCTGTTCGAAGGGCACGAACAGGCGCGTGCGCACCTCTGGATCCACGCCGGGGCCGTCGTCCCTCACCCAGAAACGCACGCGCTCCGTTCCTTCCCGCGTGGCCCCGAGCTCCACGTGGGGAGGACGGCCCCCGTACTTGACGGCGTTGCTGACCAGGTTGGCCCACACCTCCTCGATCCAGGGCGCGTAGCCCATGGGAGTCGGCCATTCGGCAGGAAGCGTCACCCGGGCGTCGTGTTGGCGAATCATGACGCTGAGACGCCGGCAGACGTTGGCCACAACCGCCCCCATGTCTACCGGCTCCGAGGGCACGTCCACCCTTCTCACCTCGGAGAGCATCAGAAGATCGTCGACGATGTCCCCCATATGGAGGGCGGTGGCCCGGATCTCCCCCAGGAGCTCCTCTCTCCTCGCCTGGGGCAGGTGGTCGACCTCTGACGCCAGCTCCCCTGCGGAAATGATGACGGACAGGGGGTTCTTGAGGTCGTGGGCCACGGTGTGGGCGTAGGCATCAAGCTCGGTGTTCCGCTGCCGCAGGAGACCGGCGTCTTCCTGAAGCCGCTGCTCGGAACGGATCAACGCCTCGTTGCGCGCCTCCAGGGCCGTAGCGTACTCCTCCAGTTTCTCCTTCGAGTGCTTCAGGTCCCTGAGGAGGAGAGCGTACGGACGCTCCAGTCCCGTTTCGATGATGGCCTTGTACAGTGCGTAGGACCCCATCAGGCGAAGCATGTGACCGGCCATGTTCGCTTCACCGTACAGGCTCAGATAGAAGGTGAATGTGATTTCCGAAGCGATGAGAAGGAGCAAGGCCGCCGCCAGCAGCCGCACGACGGAGGGATCAAACTCCTGGCGCTTCCTGATCAGGAGCCCGATGGCGGCCAGGAAGGTGAAGGAGACCACATATTCCGCGCCCTTCTTCACCGCTGTGAGCCCGACCCCGTCCACGTACATGACGGGGAAGACATGCCACCGAAAGATCGCGAGGACCAACAGGCCCGTCACCGCCGCGAGAAGGCCCAGCGTGAAGCGGACCCGCAGGACCCGCCCCAGGAGCAGGGGAGCGACGAGGAACGAGGCGCTCTGGAGAAGGCGCCCCCCGATCCAGAGCTGGGTAGCCAGGTTCCCGGTTCTATCCGAGAACACCCCCATCCCTTCGTACGCCAGCGTGTGCAGCAGGTCCAGAAAGGCGACAAAGAGAGAGGCGAGGCCGACGAAGACCAGGTAATTGTTGGTCAGGTTGCGCCGAGCGTTCCAGGTGATGACGAAGATCCCGGTGGCGACAACGATGGTGAAGAGCTCGATGAGGCTGTGGAACAGGAGGTAGCTGCGCTGGCTCGTGAGGTAGAGAGCCACGAGGAGCACCAGCCCCGTGACGATCTCCCCCCGGTTGTTCTCGAGGATCTCCCTGGACGCCCGCATGGGAACCTTCCCTCCGGAGCCGGACCCGGGTCTCGCGTGGAGAGTCTCCAGAGAGAAGAATACACGCCGCTCGCCCACGGGGCGACGGTTTCAAACCGCTCTCAACTCCTATACGCCAGGGGAGGCTCTTCAGCGACGGTGGAGGGCTGGAATCAACGGGCTACTCCGTCCCCCGGTGGCGGAGCCACACGCCTCCCATCCCCACTCCCACCAGGGCCAGCACCACGATAAGGAGGAGAAGGAACGCCTCCGGTTTCATCCCCGGGTGCTCGAGGGACGCTCGGTCGACGCCATTCAGGCTGAGAACGTACGCCTCGATGTTGGCGATCTCCTCCTGGGTCAGGGTGTGGCTGTCACCGAACGCCTGCATGGAGAGGGAGGGGGCCGGCCCCGTCGGCGTGGAGCCGTGCTGGATGAAGCGGTCGATGTTTTCGGCGAAGACCCGAGGGTCCGCATCGGCCAGCATCGGGTCGATGGGGTCCAGGGCCGGTACTGTCCCGTCGGCCGATCCCGGGTTCCGGACCCCTCCCTCTCCGGCCTCCCCGTGACAGGACCGGCAGGTCCCGGCAAAGAGATCCCCGCCGTGTCTCACATTTCCGATCATGGACGCCGCGGGACCCGGGGGGCCGAGCCGGGAACCCGGGGCCGAGCCGGCGCTGTCTTGCGGCGCGCCTCCGGAGCCCGGCAAGCCGCCGGACCCACGTGAGGAGTCGCCGACCATCCCCGCCGTCGTCACGCTGGGCACCGTTTCCACGCCCCCCCCGGTCGCCCCCGGCAGGCTGTCCGCTCCCAGGCTCATGAGGTAGTCCGCCAGGGCGTTCTTTTCCCCCATTGCCAGGGAGGCGAACGAGGGCATGACGGAGGCGGTGTCGTGGGACCTGGGATCATCGAGCTGTTCCAGGAGCCAGGCCCGGCTCCGGTTCTGTCGGGCTTCGTTCGTGAGGTCCGGCCCCACCGACCCTCCACTGCCACCGATGGCATGACATCCCGTGCAGCCCAGTGACTGGAAGAGCCTCCGTCCCCGGCGGGCGCTGGCGGAGAGTCCAGCCACCGATCCCGTGGGAGGACCCGCCGAGGCGGCGGCCCCTGATCCCCCACCCGGGTGGCTGAAGTAGCCGAACACGGTGAAGAGGACCACGGCCCCGGCCCCGAGGGCGCCGAGGGTCGATGCGGCGGGCCGTCGCGCCGGGTTTCGTTCCTCCCTCCGGTCCAGAAAGGGGATCAAGACCAGAATCAATACACTCAGGGTCGGGATCCCCACGGTCCCCACCGGCTCCAGCGGGCCCTTGAACAGCTTGAGAGCCTGATAGAGGAAGAGGAAGTTCCACTCGGGCTTGGGGGTGAAGGAGGAGTCTACCGGATCGGCGGGACCCGCGAAGGGGGGAGGGGCGTACGTGACCAGGGCCACCAGAATCACGAACAGAGCCATCCCCACGATCACGTCCCGGAATGCCTGATCCGGCCAGAACGGTCCGGAGCGGACCCGCTTCTCCTCCTTCCAGGGTCCCACGCTCCCGAACCGCCGGAAGGCGATGATGTGGAGGACGATCAGGAGAACGATGGCCCCCGGAATCAGCGCCACGTGGAGGACGAAGAAGCGGGAGAGGGTGAGCTGGCCCATGGACGCTCCGCCCCGGAGGACCTCCATCACCGCGTTCCCCACCACCGGAACGGTGCCGGCGATGCTGGTGCCCACCTCCGCTGCCCAGTACCCACGCTCGTCCCAGGGGAGGGGGGCGCCGGTGAAGCTCATCCCCATGGTCATGATCAGGAGGGCCACCCCCAGGACCCAGGTCATCTCCCGGGGTCTCTTGTACGCACCCCAGATGAAGACCCGGGCCATGTGGAGGGCCACCAGGATGACCATGGCGTTGGCTCCCCAGTAGTGGAGCCCGTGGATCAGCCAGCCGAAGGGCACGGACGTGCGGAGGTAGTCCAGGCTGTCGTAGGCGTGATCCACCGTGGGGACGTAGTAGAAGAGCTGCCAGACCCCCGTCAACAGTTGGAGGAGGAAGACGAGAAGAGTAGCGCTTCCCAGCGAGTAGGCGATGCTCGCACCCCCGGGGATGTCCTCGTCCAACCCGAGGCGGAGCAATGCCGACAGGGGCCACCGTTCCTCGATCCATCGCCTCAGGCGAACGAGCATGGATGGCCTCCTAGACCGGCACTCTTTCGGAGATGCCCACCTTGAACCGTTCCCATTCCACGAAGATCTCGTCCCCCTCGATGCGGGTGGAAAGGGTATCCAGAGGCCGGGGGGCAGGTCCCCCTACCACCTCTCCAGCCATTGAGAACACGCTCCCGTGGCAGGGGCAGAGGAACTGGTTCCGTCCGGAATGCCAGTCGAAGCGGCATCCCAGGTGGGGGCAGATGGGGGAGAACACGTCCACTTGGGAGGGGCCGTGCTTCACGACCCAGACGTCCCGAAGGACGGTCTCCTGGATGAAGGCGTCGGAGACCCGGTCGGCGAAAGTCCTGTCCACCGGACTTCCGGTGGGAAGGTCTCCCAGCCGGGCCAGGCGGGAGAAGTGGCTCTTCCTCCCACGAAGAGCCGGAGTGACCACCGACTCCAGGAGGGGGATGACCAACACCGCCCCCATGACGCCCCCGAGACTGGCGGAGGCGATCTTCAGGAATCTGCGACGTGTCCTCGAGCTTTCTTCCGTCATGTGTCCGTCCCAACACGTCCGAGGAGGAATTGGGCGGCCCCTCCTCCACAGCCCCGTCTCACTCCAATCGCCTCTCCAGGGGCTTCGCACGTGGGGACCGTCCCATGAATCAGGAATGTACCCTCCCTGCGGGGCCGAGACGAACGTGGCAGTGAGGAGGAAGGGGCCCGGGGCAAACAAGACGGGGGTCGAAAACCTCCCGAATCGGCCCTTTTCGGCCACCACCCGGCACCCTTCGCCCAAAGATATTCGTCTCCCGGGGAACGCACCGTATTACCATTATCCCATGTTCCAGGCTCCTGATCGGCTCAGGCAGGAGGCGATGGCTCTTGCGGCACGCCCCTTGCCCCGGCACCGGTGAGAGAGGCCTCAAACGGGGAATCGAGAGGAGCGGGAGGTTCACCGAGGAATGAAGGCGACTGGTGTCCCACAGGCTCGGGTCCTGGTGGTCCCGGAGAAGGAGTTCGACGAGAGGGTGGCGGAATCCCTGGCTCGAGCCCTGGAGGATAGCACGAACACCGGGCCCGGCAATCTGACCCTGGCCGGGGGCGGCACACCCCGAGGTGGGTACCAGCGGCTGGCGGAGGCTCCCGGCCTCCCCTGGGACCGAATCGAGGTCTTCTTCGGGGACGAGCGGGCGGTGCCACCCCACCACCCTGAAAGCAACTTCCGCATGGCGATGGAGGCCCTGCTCTCCCGGGTCCCCGTCCCCCCGGGACAGATCCACCGCATGGAAGCAGATCTTCCGGACCGGGAAATGGCAGCCAGAAGGTACGAAGCCGTCCTCCCCCCCACCCTGGACATCCTGATCCTGGGAATCGGCGGCGATGGGCACACCGCCTCCCTCTTCCCGGGGGAAGAGGCCGTGCGAGAGCGGAGCCGG
>Ga0316577_10001206_pt1 | contig 11984 bp, 12 predicted proteins | sample S5NA_FD_203073 | JGI IMG/M metagenome (GOLD analysis project Ga0316577, IMG submission 203073) | Rhizosphere microbial communities from salt marsh grasses in Alabama, United States - S5-7_050615r2r1 | ecosystem: Host-associated > Plants > Roots > Rhizosphere | place: USA: Alabama | collected... | reverse complement strand
GCGTCCTGTTTCTTTCCCTCATGGGTTTGGCACTCCGGATTGCCATGGCCGACGGCAATTTTGTTAATTAGATTGGCCTGGTAACCCGCGCCGAAGCCGTTGTCGATATTCACCACCGATACGCCCGAAGCGCAGCTGTTGAGCATCGTCAACAGGGCGGAGATCCCGCCGAAGCTGGCGCCGTAGCCTACACTGGTGGGCACGCCGATGACCGGGCAGGAAACCAGGCCGCCGACCACGCTGGCCAGTGCGCCCTCCATGCCGGCGATGACGATGGCAACATTGGCTTTAAAAAGATCCTCACAGGAATTTAGAAGACGATGTATACCGGCGACGCCCACATCGTAAAGACGATCCACACGGTTGCCCAGCGTCCCTGCTGTCACGGCAGCTTCTTCGGCTACGGGTATGTCGGATGTGCCCGCGCAAACCACGGCGATGCGGCCGACCTCAATTACCGGACGGGGATTGATGACCACAATGCGGGCCATTTCATGATATACGCAATCCTCGGTCACGGACAAAACGCCATCGTAGTGACCGTTGTCGGCCCGGGTAGCCAGAATGTTGTGATGATGCGGCATCATCCGCTCCACAATGCCTTTGACTTGATCGACAGTCTTGCCCTGGCAATAGATGACTTCAGGGACGCCGTTGCGCAAGCAGCGGTGATGGTCCACTTTGGCATATCCCAAATCTTCGAAAGGCAATTTCTTCAGACGCTGCAAGGCATCATCGGTGCTGACCTTGCCACTGCGAATACCGGCAATGAGATCCTTGAGTTGCTGGTTATCCATTTTGGTTGCCCTCCTTTGGCAATATCTCCCTATTGAGGCTTCCCATGGCATAACCCTCAAGATCCAACGCCACGAACTGGAAACCAAGCTTCTTGAAATAATCCGTTATTTTGGTGCGATTCTCAGGCTCGATGAATTGCTGGAAGGTTTGCGGGTCCACCTCTAAACGGGCTACCGGCCCGTGGTGGCGCACCCGAACCTGCCGGCAGAGGCCCATGGACTGCAAAAAAATTTCCGCTTCATCGATCTGCTTGAGTTTCTCGGCGGTAATCACATAGCCATAGGGCACCCGCGACGCCAGGCATGCAAATGCCGGTTTGTCCCATGTTGGAAGGCCCAGTTGATGGGACAGTTGTCGAATATCCTCTTTGGAGAATCCGGATTCGCTCAAAGGGCTGCGAATCCCCAGTTCCTCGATGGCTTTCATACCGGGTCGATAGTCGTCGAAATCATCACTATTGGTGCCGTCAACGACGAACTTCAACCCTTTTTCCCCGGCCATCTGCTTGAGCAGGCCAAAACGCCTCTTTTTGCAATGGTAACATTTATCCCGGGGGTTGGCCGCAAACACGGGATCGGCCAGATCATCGGCGTCCACCTGCAGATAGTTGGCCCCGATCAGTTCAGCCATCTTTACGGCATCTTTTCTCTCCTGGCGGGGGGTCAGCTGGGAAACAGCCGTGACCGCCAATACCTTGTCACCGAGCACATCATGGGCGACTTTCAACAATAGGGTGCTGTCCACGCCACCGGAAAAAGCCACCAGAACGCTTCCCATCTCCTCAAGCGTCGCCTTGAGCCTTGCAAGTTTGTCATCATTCAAAGTGTCTTTTTCCGTATTCATGATTACCCGGCAACAGCTTCTTTAGCCGTTTTTTTTAAGGGCATGCGCCGTTTCCTGGCTTGTCGACTCGATTTTGGCAGAAATCCCATATACTTGAATTTAATCCCGTACAGCCGGAACGTCCGCTGCTTGATACAGCCCCACAAGGCACCGGTTTGGTAAAAAGCGTGCTCGGCAAGATAAAAAAAGGCAAACACCGGAAAGCTCATACGGGGCCGTTTGCGCATATAAGCCACCAAGGTGGGGAAAATCGCAAGTGCCATCCAAAGCCAAATCAAAGAAGGCACGGCAACCGAAAAAACGATAAAGAGCAACAAGTGATACCGCACCAGATAAAAAGCAAGGTAGTAAGCCAATTGAAAATGGTCTTTGCCCACCGCCGCGGCTATCCCGGAAACGGGAAGTCGGATGTCCATTTTCCTTTTCAGCTGCATCCATTTCCAACCGATCTCAAGCCCAAAAATCGCTGCAGCCGCCAAAATCCAAAACCAGGACATGGCGGCCAGAGACGCCATAACAAATAAAATAATACACAGTCCGGCGGGCTGCCAGGGAAAAAGTTTGGCCACTTTGGGAAAGCGCGCATACAGCACCGCCTCCGAAGTACCATAATCGAAGCGTCGCAGGAAACCCGAGAGCAACCGATTGCGATGCTTGTGCAGCACCTGACCTCGGGGAACGTAAAAAAGATGGTGCCCGGCCTGCATCATACGCCAGCACAAATCCACATCCTCCCCGACTTGCAGCGTCTCGTCCAGACCGCCCACTTGTTCATAGATTTCCTTACGAACCAGCATGTTGCAGGTAGGCACATAAAAGACACTACCCTCCCCGCGTCCTAAAACCACATCGGCGCCCATATTGAGTGCGGAACAAACCTGCTCGTAGCGATCCATCTGTTTCTCGTTGTAGTATGCGCCGACATAGCCCCCCACCAAAGCCACCCTGGAGTCCTGAAAATAAGGCACCAAATCACGCAGCCACGCCTTTTCGGCAATGCAGTCGCTGTCGAGAAATGCAATGATCTCACCGCTGGCGGCCGCTACACCGGTATTACGGGCTGCAGACTGCCCCATGTTGCTCGGTTGTACGATCAGGCGAACATCGAAACGGCGCACTTCCGCAACGGTACGGTCCCGAGAGGCATCGTCCACGACGATCACTTCGATTTTATCGGATGGATAGTCAAGGGCTTGCAGGGATGCCAGGCACTCTGCAATCTCCGCAGGCCGGTTGTAAACCGGAATCACGATGCTGACCAACGGCAATGTTTCCGGCTTGGCCGGCGTCCAATCCAGCAAACCGCCTTGATGGAGGGTGTCCAGAAATAAAATCCCCCCTTTGGAACCATCGCAAGAAGCAGCTTGCGCTTCTGTTGAACCGGATCGGCAACCATCCAGGATGTCAAATGCGGTCTGGTTGATTTTCAGTGCCCGCAGCGGATTGGATTGAAGAAGAACCCCCCCCTGGGAAGCGCGGATCAACCGTATGCCGCGCTTCAAGCGAAAACATCCGCAAGGGGGGTGATCATGCATTATCCGACCTTTTTAGTGATGGCTTTAACCGTAACACAATTGGCCAGGCATCCGGGATCCGGCAAGCCCAATTTGCGCTGAGTGTGGTAGGCGATGGCGGGGCACCCCCCATGGCACATGTCGAAACGCTGGCAGCTTTCGCAGGATTTAATCTCCAATCTCCGAAAGGATTCAAAGACAGGAGATGTTTCCCAGAGGACTTTGAAATCATCCTCGGGCAACTTGCCGGCACGAAATTCAGGCTCCTGCAGGAATGCGCACGGGTAGATATCCCCCTTGGGCGAGAGGCAACAGGTCAATTTGCAGGCGCCGCACATGTTCAAGCCCAAAGAACGCCGCTCTTCGGTGGTGACCGAAAAGAAGGAGTCGCCGGTTGAAACCGCAAGGTGGCGCGACAGCCATTTAGAGAATTCGGCCATCTGCTCGCGCTCGACATTGAGCTCATCCCATGACTCCTTGCCCCGGCCGGAAGGCCTGAAGCGTGAAACCCTTAATTTGGCGCCGAACGAAGCGGCCAATGGCACCAGCTTATCCAATTCCGGATAGCTGTGCCGGGTCAGCACGCAATTGATGCTGACCTCTATATCTCTTTTGCGCAAATGTTCCAGCGCATTCATTACTTTTTTATAGCTTCCGCGACCGCGGATGGCATCGTTGGATTCCTCGCTGGCACCATCCAGACTGACCTGGATATAAACCAGGGGGTGATCCAGTCGGCGGGCGGTTTCTTCATCGATCAAAGTTCCATTGGTACTGATACAGGTGACCATCCCTTTATCGTGGGCATGGTCCATTAAATCCAGAAAATCCGGCCGCATGAAAGGTTCACCCCCGCCGACGTTGAATTGAAACACCTTCAGGGCGGCCAGTTGATCGATCGCTTGAATTGCCTGCTCGGTAGTCAGCTCCCCTTCTCTTTTTTTGCCGGCGTCCGACAAACAGTGAATGCAGCTTAAATTGCAGGCATACGTCACTTCCCAGGTCACATTGACAGGGGCCGTCAGCCCCATCTCAACATATTGATTGCCCATGAATCAGTCCTTTGGTCTCCAGTTGGTCTAAAATTTGACCAATGCGTTCTTCTATCCACGGCCGAGGCCACTTGTGGCTTGTGTGGATGCCGTTCACCAATTCTTCCAGAGATTGCGCACCTTCAAAGAAAGTGTCTTCCACTAAATCTCTGCTGGGCAGAAAATAGAGTCGCGGGCCGCGATAGTCATAGAATAACAAACCGAATTTTTCGCGGCGTACCTGAACTCCTTTATTGAGTTGATATACACGATACAAATCCATCTTTGTCCCTTGCTAAGTTGTGCCGGGTGCGGGTCTGCAAACAGGCCCCGCGTTCATAGAACCCGTCACCCAGGCACAGGAGGAACCTCCACAGGGGGAGATTAGTAGATGCCGCAAATTCCGTCTACGGCAAGCTCTTCGATATTGACTTCTTCCAGAATTGCGGGTTCTTGAACCTCACGGCTGTCATCCACAATTACTTCTTTTTCTTTTCTTTCAGTTTCCATTTGAACTCCTTTCATTTATTAGGGTGTTAATTCTGCGGCCTCGGGCCTGTCGACAAGCACCGACTATTTTGCATCTTAAAAAGCGAGATGCGCTGTTCATCCCTGTGGTTGCCAAGCCCAATACGCTGCAAATTCCCCCTCGCTACGGAAAAAGGGGGGGCCAGCCCTGCTTGATTGGGAAGGCCCTGACCGTCTTTACCATCCAAGGGAGAATTTGTAAGCATGACCGCATTGCGACCAACCTCGGCTCATTCTGGAATGACTCCAGGTTGAGTCTAATGCCAGAAAGCCAATCAGGGAGCTTTGGCCGTCCAGCCACCATCCACGGTAATCATATTACCGGTGATGCAACGGGCTTCGTCTGTGACCAGCCAGCGCACGGCCCGGCCGATGTCTTCCGGCGAAACTTCGGGGTCTTTGATCATATGTCCGGCAAAGAACTGCTCTTTAGCATCGTCGCCTTCCATCCCGAAGTAAGCGGCAATGCCTTGCATCATAGGCGTCCAAACCGTTCCGGGGCATACGACGTTGCTACGGATATTGTGGTCGGCGACCTCCATGGCGATGGATTTGTTCAGGCCGATGAGGCCGTGTTTGGCGGCGCAATAGTGTCCGCCCATGCCAAACCCGCGCTGCCCGCCCACAGACGAGATCTGCACGACATTGCCGCTGTGCTGTTCAATCATATGCGGCAGCACATAGCGGCAGCACAGGTAGGTTCCCTTGAGCTGGGTGTCGATGACGTCGTCCCAGGTCTGCTCATCCATCTCAGCGATAGCCACCATGGACGAGTTGCCGGCGTTGTTCACCAGAATGTCGATGTGGCCGAAAGTCTCAAGGACTTTGTCGACCATGGCCTCAACATCGGCGGCCTTGCTGACGTCGCATTTGATGCCCATGGCCTTGACGCCCATGGCTTTGATGCCCTCCACGGATTCGTTCATCGACTCCACGGTGGACATGTCATAAGGAATGGTTTCCTGGTTTTCGCAGATATCGGCGATGGCGATATCCGCACCTTCCTCGGCCAAGCAACGGGCAATGGCCAGACCGTTTCCCCTGGCACCCCCGGTGACAATCGCCACCTTGCCTTTGAGCTTCATGGGTTTACTCCTTTCCGTCGGTTTATCAATTGTTGGCAGTTCATTTTTAGATGTCACTCTTCAGCTTGGGCAGCAAATCCTTGAGCATCTTGATATCTTCCGATGCGACGTTGACACCGTACTCAGCCACCTGAAAATCGAGTTCATGCTGCAGCGAAGAGATGATCATCAGCGCATCCAGGTAATGGACCAGGTCGGGATTGGTCTTGAAATCTTTTTGGTATGCTTCCAGCAAGCTGTCGGGATCCAAGGATTTGAGTCCCTCGGCGTAAGCCTCCAGGTCAATCGTCAACCTCATCAGCTTGTCCATTAATCCGGTTGCCTGGTGAATCATATCAACCACAGATTGGTGCAGCTTGGTGGCCATCTATTTACCTCATTAGCAATGATTAATCAGATAAGTCCATGCTCGGCCAACAACTCTTCAGCGGCCTGTGTGACGATAAAGCGGACCAGGAGTGTGCTTCCTGGCCGCTTAATCCGCTGACGCTCCACCAAGCCCATGCGCATCAACTCGAGCAGACGATTCTTGACGCCCTGGGAAGAGATGTTCAGCATTTTGCCGAACACATGGCAGTGAAACTCGCCCGGCTTTCTATGATGGCAGGTACCGGTACAATCCGTTCCACCTTCAGCCTTTAGCACTTTCAACATGGTGAGTAGATCGTCATTGATTTGCTGCATGGCATCGCGTCCCTTTATATTTAGGTCATCCGAACAACAAAGGTTTTGATTCTGTGAATCAATTCATCCGTACCGGCGGTCAAGGGCTCAAGAATTTCCTTGGCCTTGGCTTCATCACCGGCGCCAACGGCATCCTTCAATTCAATAGACATTTCTTTCAGGTCCCAGGTCATTTCACCGGCTTTAACGGTCTTCAGAAAAGCCATCTTGCCAATTTTTTCCAAATCGGCGCCTCTGTCGGCCAGTTGAGACTCAAGCATATCCTTCATTGCACCGCCGTTGGCGATGATGTCTGCAAACAATCCTACCATTTCTTTTGCCAGGCCGGGTCCTTTGCCCGTCACATTCGGTCTCTCTTTCGTGGTCATTTACTCTTTTCTCCTTTCAGTGTCATTTGCTTTAATGAGTTAGCACTTTATAGTTTTTGGTGGTCGCGCCCCTCTTCCCAGGAGCGTTCCTTGACCACCACTTTCTCGCGAGGGGGAAGGCGTTCAAGCAATCGATCGGCAATCTGCATCATGGCCTTGGCCGTGAGCGACTCGGGGTATTTGAAAACGATGGGCACGCCAGTATCGGCCGCATCCGAATACTGTCCGTCCAGGGGGATGCCCCCTAAAAAGGGAATGGCGAAGGTTTTAGCCAGGCGCTCGCCGCGATCCTTGCCGAAAAAATGCTCGACTCGCCCGCAATCCGGGCAAACGTAGCTGTTCATATTCTCGATAAGCCCCAGAATCGGTGTATTGAGCTCCTTGGCGGCATTGATGGCCCGGCTGCATACCAGGGTCGAAATTTCCTGGGGGGTGGTCACCACGACCATCCCGTCCAGGTCGGGAATCGATTTCATGATCGTGGTGGGTTCATCGCCGGTACCGGGCGGCAGGTCGATGAACAGAAAATCCATTTCAAACCATTTGATGGCACTCAGGAACTGTCTCAGGACCCGGGCCTTGTATTGCCCCCGCCACATGATGGGCGTCATATCCGTGGGCCATATCAGGGCCACCGACATCACCTTCAGCCCCTGTTCGGTCTCCACCGGATCGATGCCGTGGCTGCCGCGCAGCATATCCCGCATCTCGGTCTTGACACCCACCATTTTGGGAACGCTGGGGCCGTGGACATCCGCATCGAAAATACCAACCACCATCTCCTTCTTTTTGACTGCGGCCGCCAAATTTACCGTAACGCTGGTCTTGCCAACGCCGCCCTTGCCGCTGAGAATGGCGATCTTGTAGTTGATCCCCGCCATGGCATCCTTGATCGGGCCATGTCTGTCACGATATGAACTTTCCTGTGATGTTTGATCCACTTTGTTCCTCCCCGTTGAATCCCAAGGGTTTATTCGCTGATAAGCAGTTCCAGTTTGCGGCTGCCCAGCCCCATTTTCTCGGCGTAGGCAAGCATGTGCTCCGGAGTATAGCCGGTGATAGCCTTCAGTTTATCCTGACCTTTTTCCAGAACATCCATATTTTGAGCGACGGATCCGGGAACGCCCGGACTCTGCACGATCATTTGATAGGTGGCCCAGTCGGCGGCCACGGGATCATTCGAGGCGATGATGCCCAAGTCGGGAATAAACGGAATATCGGAGTAAGGGTATTCATCCGGCTGAGGGGTAACCGACTGCAGGAAATTGATAAAAAAGGCCTTGCCCCGCAACTTGCGGGCGACGGTGTGGGCGGCTTCCACGATACACTCCTGATAAGTGGGCACGGTCTCCGCGTCAACGATAATGGCGCCATTGGGGCATGCCATATGGCACCCCAGGCACTGGTTGCAAATGCGGGCATCGAATGCAACTTTGCCCGGCTCGCCCGAAATGGCCCCCGTGGGGCAAAATGAGAGGCACTCGCCGCAATGATCGCATTTTTCGGCATCCCAGTCCACTTCCAGGAAGCCATGGATGCGCTGCCGTCCCGTGGCGGTGAGAAAACCGAGACCCAGGTTGGCGACAGCACCACTGAGCCCCAATTGCGGGTGGGCCGTTATATGCGAAACTACCAAGAGGTTATTGGTATCGGTCAGCAGGCTGCCGATATCGATGCCGGCCAGATTCTCGCCTTCGCTCGGCCAGAAATTACCCTCCTCGTTGGTGTAGCCGCCGGATTGCAGGAGTTGATTTTGAAAGCTCTCGCCGCTGCTGAACCCCAGAAAAAGCGTGCTCTCGGTCCAGTGGTACCCGTCGAAACGCGAGCCCTTGAAGATGCTGCATCCATCGGTCAGCAAGGGACGAACCTCTCTGTTCCGGGCCTTTTCAAAGAGGGTGGTAAAAATAAGCGGCGGCAAATAGTGACCGTAACCGATCTCGCTCAGGTTGAATTTTATGGCCAGGCTGGTATCGGGAATCATGAGATCGCTCACCTCTTCCAGGCCTATGAGCGTATCGAGTTTGGAAATCAGGTTGTTGCGGATATTGTCGGAGCGTCCTTTGAACCAATAGACGTTGGCCATAAATCATTTTCCTTCTTTATTATAAAGCGGGCTTGCTCAAAAGCCGCTACCCTAATAATGGTTTTCCACCCTCCCGGCTTCGGGAAAAGCTGTATGTATAACATTATATTTGTTATGGCAACAAACAATTTGCGGGCGGAGGTATTCCTCCGCCCGCGATCCTGACTACCTAAAGACTACATGGTGGGATCAAAATTCTTCCACTCATCAAGCCATTTCTTCAGCGGCTCACGGGTGAAGGGGTACTCCCTGCCGCAGTGGTGGCGATGAAATGCCTGACGCATGGGATGAACCGTCATCGGGGTCTTGCGAATCTGCCATTTGGCAATATTCTCGGGGTTCAATTCCGGTTCATACTCGATCAATTCATAGTTCATCGTCCCCATGCCGTTCTTTTCGCCGGCCTTGAGCTGAATACGCGGGGTAAAGGCGTTGACGGCCTTGAATTTATCCTCGCCCGGTTTCAGACCCAGCTCTTCGGCGCGGGAATTCGGGCCGATGGGGGCCTTGTCGATCATATCGGCGATGGCCGTATCGATGGCCACGGGGTCCATGGATGCGAATACGCCGATATCCGGTGTCACATAGGTGCCGTTCCAGGGGAAGCAGTCGCATTCGGGAGCCACGTCGAAGGCATAGGCCATGTAGCCGACTTTACCCGGCTTAAAGGTCTTGATGCAGCCCAGGGCGGCATCGGCCATGGCGATCTGGGCCAGCGGGAAATAGTCATCCCGGAAACCGATACCCTGCATACCGGTGAACATGCAGGTCACCTGGCAGGAGTAGCACAGGGCGCACTTGGCGTAATCCATCTCGACGCCTTCGGGTTTAACGGTGATGGCTTCCTCCGGACAGCTGTCCTCGCACATCTTGGCATAGGGGCATTCGGTGCCTTGACAGGCGACTTTGTTGACCTTGGGATAGCCGATGGCATCTTCGGGATCGCCCCAGAAGGCCAGATGGGTTTGGTACTTGCCGCGTTTGGACTGAGCGCCGATGCCGAAGTTCTTGATGCAAGCGCCCATGGCGGTGATGGGATGACCCTTTGCATGGGCCAGGTTGATGATCGCGTCGGCTTCGTAAATGCCGCGGCCGATATAGGTTTCTTTCAGGATGTTGCCTTCGGGCAACTCGATGCGCAGGTCGTCTTCACCATAGAAACCGTCGGCGATGATAAAGGGGCATTGCAGGCTGGCCCAGTTCAGGCCATGGCGGTTGGCGCCTTCCTGTGCCATCTGACCGGTGCAGCGGTTGTTGTACAGATGGTAGGTCAAGGTGGTGGTATCGGCGACGAACGGACGACCGCCGCAAGCCTTGACCTCTTCCACGATGGCGGTCACAAATTCCGGACGCAGACAGGCGGTACGGTTGTACTCACCGGCATGGATTTTAACAGCCACGCTGTCGTCTTTTTCGATGCATTTATCGAGACCTGCAGCGTAGAACAGGTCTTTGGCCTTGCAAATGGTGCTCTCAGTCCAGTTGGTTGCTCCGGCAGCGGCAAACCAGACTTTTGCAGCTTTCTGCGACATAGCATTTCTCCTTTTTTCATCTAATGTTGTGGGACTTTCCAACCAATGACAAGTGACAAGCTATAGGTTAATGGTTCCAAACCTGATCACACGAATTCGTATCAACCCCCTTTCAATAATTTTGATCGAGAAACCGAAGCCTCTATTTGGAGATAAGCCGCTGATTGCGCCCTCTATCAATCGTCATCGTCATTTCGCGTCGGTTTATCTGTCGCGTTCGGCAACAATGCTTTAATGTAAGCGGCCAGGATTTTTCGAATCGGCACTACCTTTGCAATCAAACGCCTGTTTTGTCTCAGCATAGGCATAAAGGCAGAAAGCCATGACCCCTATGACTTGCAAGCATTGTGCCCACACAGTATCCGGGATCGCAGATGGAACCCCACGGCTTGTATTGTCCTGTAATTTCAGATTCTCTCAGGACCGCCTCCCTCAGAATAACCTGCTTAAAAATGAGATTTGCGTCGGGTCGCAAAACCTCTCGGCGGGTCAAAAACACCCGTACAGAGGCATCAACAGGCCATAACATACAGAAATATATTGATTTATTAAAATACGGGGCCTTGGGGTAAAATGGGGCAACGGGCCACAATGGCCAACTATGAAAATATTTTGTACCGATGGATTTTTTTATAAAGGGTCTTGCGGTTGATACCCAGGATTTCAGATGCTTTGGTCTGGTTACCCTCTGTCTCGGCCAGGACGTTAATGATGTGTTCTTTTTCCATATCCTCCAACGTCTTGGACTTGTGGGGCGACTCGTAGTGTCTGGCTTTCATGTGCGCCGGCAGATCATCGGGCTGGATGACTTCCGAATCGGTCAGCAGGGCGCACTTTCCTATTACGGCTTTGAGTTCGCGGATATTGCCCGGCCAGGGGTAAGATACCAATATGGCCTGGGCATCTTTGGAAATCCCCATCTTCGATCCCGAGTGGGGCAGGTTCTGCAAAAAATAATCGGCCAAGGCCAGCACATCGTCCGGCCTTTCCCGCAACGGTGGAATGACGATGGTGAATTCGGTGATGCGATAAAACAGATCGCTGCGCAGGGTGCCCTCTTTGGTGGCCCTTTGGAGGTCCAGATTGGTGGCCAGCATAATGCGGGTATCCACATGTTGTTCTTTGGTTTCCCCCACCTTTCTGAACCGCCGTGTTTCAACGAAACGCAGGAATTTTTTTTGCAGTTCGAGATCGATGTTTCCGATCTCGTCAAGAAAAAGCGAACCCGTGTGGCTCTTTTCCACCAGGCCGATTTTGGCATCGGTGGCGCCGGAGAACGCCCCCCTGCGGTGGCCATACAGCTCGCTCTCGGCCAGATTGTGCGTCAGCAGGCCGCAATCGACCACCACAAAGGGGCCGTCATGACGCAGGCTCTGTTCATGTATCTGGCGTGCCAGAACATCTTTGCCCACGCCGGTTTCTCCATGTATAAGAATGGTGTGGTCCGTCTTGGCTACGCGTCGAACCATCTGATAGACGGTTTGCATGGACGAACTGGGGCAGAGGACAAAACTTTTT
>Ga0316577_10001205_pt1 | contig 11985 bp, 8 predicted proteins | sample S5NA_FD_203073 | JGI IMG/M metagenome (GOLD analysis project Ga0316577, IMG submission 203073) | Rhizosphere microbial communities from salt marsh grasses in Alabama, United States - S5-7_050615r2r1 | ecosystem: Host-associated > Plants > Roots > Rhizosphere | place: USA: Alabama | collected... | reverse complement strand
GCCGCCTTGCCGAGGCCGAGACGCAGACCGAGGCAGGACTCGCCCACCTCCGGCGTCTCGAGGCCGAGATCGAGGCGCGGCGCGCGGAGTATCTGGCAGCATCCGAGGCATTCAACGCGGTTCAAGGACACTTCTACGCGGTCGGCTCAGAGATCGCCCGAGCCGAGCAGGCGATCCAGTTCGCCAGCGAGGCACGTGGGCGGCGGGAGGGCGAGCTGGTTCGTCTCGACCAGGAGATCGGTGACGCCGAGGACCACCTGGAGCGCGACCAGGGGCGCCTCGCCGAGATCGATCGGAATTTGCGACGCGACGAACCCGGTTTGAGCGACGCGGATGGGGAATTGGCCGAGGTCCTCCATGCGGTGGCCGGGGCCGAAGAGCGTGTGCAGGACTGGGAGCGTCGATGGGATGACTTCAGTCGCGAGGCGGCCGGCCCGGCCGAGCAGGCACAGGCGGAGCGAGCGCGAATCAATGCACTCGAGCAGCGTGGCGATCAGGATCGCGAGCGCCTTCGCCGACTGGACGAAGAGATCGCGCGCCTGCAGGCTTTGGATCTGGCGGCGAGGATCCAGCAACTGGCCGAGCGGGAGATCCGGCTGGACGCGGCGATGGCGGAGCTTGAAGCACGCCGCGAGGAGCTCGGCGGCGATTTGGCCCGCCGGGACCAGGACATCGAGACCTTGGCGGTCGAGATGGACCGTGTGCGCACCGATCAGCAGGAGTCCAAGGGCCGGCTGGCGTCACTGTCCGCGTTGCAGGACGAGGCGTTGGCACGATCCGAAGATGAGCAGGCGAGTTGGCTCGAGCGCTCGGGTCTCGCCGACGCCCCTCGGCTGATCGATCGGCTGGAGGTCGCTCCCGGTTGGGAGCGCGCGGTCGAGGTCGTGCTCGGGGACGCGATCCGCGCGGTGGAGGCGCCCGGGCTCGAACGGGTCGTCGCCGGCGGGGGCGGTCTGCCCCCCGGGCTGGTCCTGTGGGAAGCCGCCGGGACGGGGGCGACGTCAGCGGAGCGTGAGGAGCCGATTCCACCCGAACGGGGCTCGGACGCCGCCCTGCGGCTCGGCGGCTCGTCCGAGACGATTTTCTCCCATCTCCGCGCCCCTGCTGCACTCGCCGGTCTGATCGGACCGGTGCTGACCGTCGAGGGGCTGGCCGAAGCCTTGCAGATGCGCGACGCCCTTGGGCTCGGCCAGCGTCTGGTGACGCGTGACGGTCACCTGGTTGGTCGTCACTGGCTGATGACGCCCTTCAACGAGGCTCAGGGCGGTGTGATTGCTCGGGCCGAGGCCATCAAATCACTGAGCGCCCAGATCGCCGGTTTGCAGGACCGGGCGACGGGCCTCTCCAGCGAGCAGGAAGGCTTGCGCGCGGCGCGTCTGCAGGCCCGCGAGGAGCTCGCCGCTGCGGCACAGCGGTCGGCGGCGCTGGGCCGGGAGCTCTCCGCCCTCAGGTCCGAGCTCGCAAGCCTGCGGACTCGACGCGAGGACCGGGAGGAACGGCTCCTGGCGCTCACTGCCGAGCGCGACGAGCTGATGGCCCAGATGGCCGACAGCCTCGAGGCGATGGATGGGGCACGGGAGAGGCTGCACGAGCGCTTATCCGAGGTCGATGTCCTGGCCGAGCGGCGAGAGGCAATGCTCCAGGAGCGGGACGACCTGCGCTCTGCCCTCATCACGGCCCGTGCCGAGGAGCGCCGGTGCCGCGAGCTCAGCCAGGGGCTTCGGGTCAGCGTCGAATCCAATCGGGCAGCGCGGGCGGCCACGCAGCAGAGTCTCGTGCGGATCCAGGAGCGCCGTGCCCTCTTGCACGAGCGCCGGGCCGATCTGCTCCAGGCGTTGGAAGCCGGCGTCGAGCCTCTGGCCGAGCAGCGGGCGCTGCTCGATGAGCAGCTGGTGCTGCGGGTCGAGGTCGAGGAGGCGTTGGCCGCGGCGCGCTCGCGGCTCGACGCGCTTGACGGCGAGGTCCGCGAGCTTGAGCAGGATCGGCACCGCGTCGAGCAGGAGAGCCACCTCGGGCAGCGTGAGCTCGATCGTCAGCGTCTCGAGCACCAGGAGCGCCTGGTTCGGCGGCAGACCCTTGCGGAGCAGATCGCGGAGGCCGGGCAGACCCCATCCGAGGTGCTGGTCGGGATCGACCCGTCCGCCAGCGAGGCGCTCTGGCTGGAGGCGCTCGGCAAGACCACCGCTCGCTTGCAGCGGCTGGGTCCGGTGAACCTGGCGGCGGTCGAGGAGTATCGACAGCAGACCGAGCGCAAGGCCTATCTGGATTCACAGCATGATGACATCAGCCGCTCACTGGAAACGCTGGAGCAGGCGATCCGCAAGATCGATCGGGAGACCCGGAGCCGTTTCCGTGACACCTACGATCAGGTGAACCAGGGCCTGCAGCAGATCTTTCCGCGGCTTTTCGGAGGTGGACACGCCACCCTGGACCTCACCGATGAAGATCTGCTGGAGACCGGCGTGACCGTCATGGCTCGTCCGCCGGGGAAGCGGAATGCAAGCATCCATCTGCTTTCGGGGGGCGAGAAGGCGCTCACGGCTGTGGCCTTGGTGTTCGCCATCTTCCAACTCAACCCGGCGCCCTTCTGCATGCTCGACGAGGTTGATGCACCGCTCGACGATGCGAACGTCGGTCGCTTCTGTGAGCTGGTTCGCTCCATGTCGGACCGGGTGCAGTTCGTCTTTATCAGCCACAACAAGGGGACCATGGAGATCGCAGATCATCTGCTCGGCGTCACCATGCACGAGCCGGGTGTCTCGCGTCTTGTCTCTGTAGACGTCGACGAAGCGGTCCGACTCGCCGCGGTCTCCTGATCACTGCCGGATCGGGGGCGATTCGCCGGCGATCCGGCATACAGGTGGGTCGAGCATTGATATACTCCTGACAGTCTAGAACGTCAGACCACTGCCAATGCCAGAATGGACGCCGACACTATCCGCATGATTCTCATTGTTGCCGGGGCCCTTCTCATCCTTGCGCTCTACCTCTGGGAGCGGAGCCGCGATAGCGGGGATGAAGACGAAGACAACGACCTTGGGAGCGAAGCGCCCTATGGTCTCTCGTCAGCGAAACGTGAGCCCAGTCTGGGGCGCAGTGCCGATTCAGATCCTGTCGGGGGCTCGGCTCGCTCGCGAGCCACCCCCGATCGGGCGAGCCACCCGACGTCGGCAGCCGAAGCGAGCGGGGCCGGGGCCGCCTCGGAGCGATTCCAGTCCGGCCTGCCCGAGCCCCTGCTGATTCAGTTGAGCATCAGTGCCCGGCGTGAACCGTTCGACGGGCCCGACCTGATGGATGCCGCTGAGGCCTGCGGTCTGCGCCCCGGCAACATGGACATCTTTCACTGTCTCGACGAGTTTGATGACGATACGCGCGTTTACTTCAGTATGGCCAACATGGTCAAGCCGGGGACCTTCCCGTTCGATGCCATGGATGATTTCTCGACCCCGGGTCTGATGCTGTTCGCCCAGCTGGAGGGACGCCCCGAGGATATGACTATCCTCGAGGAGATGATCGCCACGGCGCGCAAGCTCGCGAACGAGCTCGATGGCGATGTGCTCGACGACACGCGCCGGCCGCTCACCGTCAGAAAAGAAGAGGTGATGCGCGAGGCCGTGCTGGAGAACGAGCGCCGATGGGCGAGGGTCGCGGAGCGTTGAGCGACCACGACGCCGCGCGCGAGCGCGCGGGTCATCTGCGTGCGCTGATCCGCCACCATAATTATCGCTACTATGTGCTCGATGACCCGGAGATCCCGGACGCCGAGTACGATCGTCTGGTCGCCGAGCTCAGGGTTCTAGAGGCGCGTCATCCCGAGTTGGTGACCCCGGACTCTCCGACCCAGCGGGTCGGTGCGGCGCCGGTTGCGGCGTTCTCTCAAGTCCGTCACCGCGTGCCGATGATCTCGCTCGATAACGCCATGAGCGACCATGACCTGGCGGAATTTCACCGGCGGATCGTCGCTGCCCTGCCCAACAGGGATCCGATCGTCTATACCGGCGAGCCCAAGCTCGACGGTCTCGCGGTGAGCGTTCGTTACGAGGCGGGTGTCCTCGTCCAGGCCGCTACCCGAGGCGACGGATCCACCGGTGAGGACGTCACGAGCAACGCGCGGACCATCCACAGCGTGCCTCTCCATCTGATCGGAGACGACTGGCCGGCCGTACTGGAGGTGCGCGGTGAGGTCTACATGACCCAGCGGGGGTTCGAGCATCTCAACGAAGCTGCTCGGCACCGCGGCGAGCGGACCTTCGCCAATCCGCGCAATGCCGCCGCTGGCAGCCTGCGCCAGCTCGATCCTCGGGTCACGGCCGCGCGCCCCTTGCGATTCTGCTGTTACGGTTGGGGCGAGATCTCGACCGCACCCGGGGACAGCCAGTATCGGATGCTGCGACGCCTCGCCGGATGGGGAATCCCGATCTCCAAAGAGCTGCGCCGGGTCAATGGCCTTGCGGGCTGCCGCGACTATTTCGAGGAGCTCGGTCGTCGTCGGGACAGCCTCGAATACGATATCGACGGCGTGGTCTTCAAGGTCGACCAGATTGCCGATCAGGCCAGTCTGGGGGCGACCAGTCATCATCCGCGCTGGGCGATCGCACGCAAGTTCCCGGCTCAGGAGGAGCTGACGGTTGTCGAGTCGGTGGGGTTTCAGGTCGGGCGCACGGGAGCCGTCACGCCGGTCGCGCGGCTCAAGCCGGTGCAGGTGGGGGGTGTGACCGTGGCCAATGCCACCTTGCACAATATGGATGAGGTCAAGCGCAAGGATGTGCGAATCGGTGATACCGTGAGCATCCGCCGTGCCGGCGACGTGATCCCCGAAGTCGTGGGCGTGCTGCTCGAGCGCAGGCCGCCGGATGCCCGCCCGGTCGAGCTGCCGTCCCATTGCCCGGTGTGCGGATCCGACGTCATCCGCCCCCCGGGTGAAGCCGTGGCGCGCTGCACCGGCGGTCTCTATTGTCCTGCCCAGCGCAAGCAGGCGATCAGGCATTTCGCATCGCGACGGGCCATGGATATCGAGGGTCTGGGGGACAAGCTCGTCGAGCAGCTCGTCGATCTCGGATTGGTTCGCGAGCCCGCCGACCTCTATCGGCTGACCGCGGAGCAGCTTGCCGGACTGGAGCGGATGGGAGAGAAATCCGCGGCCAACCTGATCGCGGCTCTGGAGCGCAGCAAGTCGACGACATTCGCGCGTTTCATCTATGCGCTGGGGATCCGGGGCGTCGGGGAGACCACGGCGCGCGCCCTGGCAGAGGAATTCGCGGGGATCCCGGACCTGGAGCAGGCGAGGGAGCCGGAGCGATTCCAGGAGCGCGGGGTGGAGGGTGTTGGCCCCGTCATTGCGGCACAGATCGCCGGCTTTTTCGCCCAAGCGCACAACCGCGAGGCGATCGGCCGACTCCTTGGGGCCGGAATCCAGTGGCCTGAACCGTCCGCTCCGACGCTGGCCCGGGAGGACCGCCCGCTTGCCGGCAAGACATTCGTCATCACCGGGATCCTGAGTCGTCCGCGCGAGGAGATCGCGACCTGGTTGCAGGAGCTGGGCGCGAGGGTGACCTCCGGCATATCGAAGAAAACGGACTATCTTCTGGCCGGCGAGGCGGCGGGCTCTAAGCTCGAGAAGGCGCAGTCGCTCGGCATCCCGACGCTCGACGAAAAGGGACTGCGGACGCTGCTTGATCGTCCTTGATCGACCCATCCAGCCTACGGACTTACAAACATGAATGAGCTGAGCAAAGAGCAACAGATCCTGATCGCGATGCGCAAGACGCTGTCGGCGATCATCAAGGACGTCACCCCTCCGCCCGGCATGCGCCACCCCCTGTCGGACTCAACGATCGCAGACGTTCGGCAATGCCTCGGCTTGATCGCCGCGCGCGAGAAGGAGCTGGCTGATGCGCAGGGCCGAGGCGGTGAGCGACCCTATTATGCCGATGAGCCACCAGCAGCCCGAGTGGTGCCGATCGCCAGCCTCAAGAAGCGGGAGGAGTGATGCAATGATCTCTGGCTTTCCGCATTCAAGCGGTTTACGTCGCCGCCGTTTCCTCGTCCATGTGGGGAGGCTCATGCTGGCGGCGGGCGCTGCCGAAGAGGCATCGGCGCGAGATCCAGGGGCTGGCACGGAACCGGATTGGTCCTACTCGGGTCCGCTTGGCCCGGAGCATTGGGGGGCTCTCGGCACGGCGTACCAATCCTGCGCAACAGGTGAGCTGCAGTCGCCGATCGACATTTCCGAGACCCAGCGGGTCACCTACATCCCGTTGCTCTTTCGTTATCGGTCGCAGCTCCTCGAAGCGGAAAACACCGGTCGCGGTGTCCGGCTGCTCTCCCCGCCTGGCAGTGCGCTCGTCATCCGTGGTCACGCATACGACCTGATCGAGTTCAGTTTTTACGTGCCGGGCCAACACCGATTTCAGGGTGTCGCCTCGGAGGCGGAGATCCACCTGCTGCATAGAGACAGCCAAGGCGGCCATGCGATCGTTGCCGTGCGGCTTCGAACCGGTGAGCGCGAGAACCGGATACTCGACCGCATCCTGGACTATTGGCCGATCCGCCCGGGCGAACGGGTGCGACATCGCCAGGTGGGGATCAATCCCCTGTTCCTGCTGCCGGTCGACCGAAGCTACTACCGGTACACGGGGTCGCTGGTGACGCCACCTTGCACCGAGCCGGTCCTATGGCTCGTCTTTCGTGAGCCGCTCGAGGTCAGTGCCGCTCAGATTCAACGGATCGCCCAGGCAACGGGAGCGAATGCGCGTCCCATTCAGCCACTCAATGGCCGTCCGGTCTTTTCGCACTTCCGCTATTGACTCCGTAAAGCAAGAGGCCGCTGCATCGGCAGCGGCCCCGTTCATGTTGGGCGGCGCCTGCTCCTCAGGGCGTCACGACGCTCCGCTCTGCCGCCGCGACCAGCACCGGGTCGGTGAACTCCTTCGGCAGCTGGGCGAATTTATCCACCAGGGAGGGCCACAGCAGGTTGTAGTACAGCTCCCCTCGGACTAGGACCACCCCCTCTGAAGGGATGTCGTAGACCAGCTCGCGCGTCTCGTGTGGCTTGAGTCGAGAGTCCAGGCCGGGCTGGGTTGCCGTCGGTGGCGGGGCGGGCGCCCCTTTGTCATCCGCCAGACCATAGAAGAAGTAGGCCTGCGGGTCGTTCTTGGCGGGATGGCCCTCGGCGTTTTCCCAGACCACCTCGCCTTGCTCATCATAGGCGGTCAACTTCAGGTACATGTTGCGGAAAGGCGCACCGGTGGGCAGCGCGTGGGGCTGCGCGTTTTGCATGAAGACCCGGGTCTTCAGGACCTCGCCTTCCGGCTCGCTCTGAAGATCGAGGACGATCGCACGTTTGAGCATCTTGTGATCATGTCCGCCGCCCATGGAATGATCGACCAGACCGGCTGTGATCGGCATGTGGCAGGATTGGCACGCGGCCTTGCTGCCGCTTGCCAGGAACTCGTCGCCGGTCGCGCACAAAGCCACGTTCTGCGGATTGTTGCGTCTGTCGTGGCAGCCCATGCAGGCGTCCGAGGTCTTCATGAGGATCGGGCTTGCCTCCATCGTCAAGGCGGGGATTTCGATGCCGCCCATCTCGACGGGCTCGCCGAGGTGGGGGTTCGGTTTCTGTGAATCCGATGCCTCCTCGACCGCGCCTCCGAAGAGATCGTCGCCGGCCGCGGCGAGCTTTTGCAGTCCGCGTGGGAAGGCCGCCGGCCCGTGCAGCTTGTCTGAGACCTCATAGGCCTTCAAGCCCAGCTGCAGCTTGCCATCCTCTCCCTCGATGCCCTTGTAGCTCTGCAGGGTGTGGCAGGCCACGCAGTTGACGCCTTGGCTGTAGGCAACATGTCCGTTGAGCTTGGTGGTGTTGTCGCGAGCCGCGTTCGGGGCATGACACTGGAGACAGACCGGGAAGGTCCCCGACCTCTTGTGCACCTGCCCTTCGGCCGTCGGGTCGCCGACCTCCGAACCGTAAAACGCAGCGTGGATCGGGTCTTGCAGTGCCGTGCTCTGGGCATGCATCGATCCTTTCCACTGCCGATAGATTTCCTCGTGGCAGTTCTGGCAGACCTCCGCCGGGATCCTGTGGATCGGCTCCGCTGCGGCTTCGGACGCGGCTGCCGCGGAGACGGCGGCGCTGAACCCGACGGCAAGGCAGAATGACATGGAGAGTCCAGCGAGCTTAGGTCGCATGGTCTGTCGCTCCTCATCTGGTGATATTGACGGTTCGATCCGGACGGGTCATCCAGTCGGACAGGATTGTTATCGACCTCGACTCCGCATTAAAGTGCGCCCGGTCAATTAAACGCGACTCGCGATTCATCGATCCGAAAAGGAGCAGCTGATCGCGCATGAATGTGGCGGTTGGCCGCGTGCATCGAATACCTGCAGGGGCAGCATGGAACAGGGCTGTGGAATGACCTGATCATACCCTATTGATCCCGAGGACCAGCGCTTATCGCGAACGCGGCCTTCGACGTCCCATATATTCAATTGGTTAAGTTCTGGGATGGATGCCGCCCCTGCCTTGCGCTCGAATCGCTGGACCAGTCGGCATTGACCTTGGGAGACGGGTATCGCCCATTTTTGATTATTATTATATTAATTTGGAATGAAATGCGGATGCAGCGGATCGGCGACTGGTGAATTGAATTGCCGTGCCCAACGAGCCTCCTATAATCCTCGCTGCATGTCTTCTGCGCGTTAGGCTTCAGAGGTAGCACCAATGTCGATCAAACCGCTCTCGGTCCCGTTTCGATCCCTTGTTCTCGTTCTCATCTCCTTCGCGGCGCTCCCGTCGGTCGCCGAGAAGGTGAAGCTCGATCCCGGCAACTGGGGACACGAGGCCGGGAGTGACTGTGTGAGCTGCCATGCCAAGGCATCGAGCGGACTGGCGCAGCAATGGCGAGACAGCGCCCATGCCGCGGCCGGCGTCAATTGTATGGACTGCCATCAGGCGGCGCGATCCGACATCGACGCCATCGAGCATGAAGGGCAGGTCATCGCGACCATCGTCTCGCCGAAGGACTGCGGACGCTGCCACGTAAAGGAGCTCGAGGAGCACCAGGGCTCGGTCCATGCCGAGGCCTATTCGATCATCGAGAAACGGCTGCCGGCCCTCGCGGACAATGTCGGCGGGTCGCCGATGCGGGCGGCCTCATGCGATCAATGCCACGGCTCACAGGTGAATGTCCGGGGCGACGGCACACTGGACCCGGCGACCTGGCCAAACTCGGGTATCGGCAGAATCAACCCGGACGGATCCAAAGGGTCCTGCTCATCCTGCCACGGTCGGCATCGTTTCTCGAAGGCCCAGGCGCGCGAACCCGATGCCTGCGTGCGCTGCCACTCCGGCCCCGACTCTCCGGACAAGGAGATTTTCGAGGCGTCGAAGCATGGGATGGTCTATGCCGCCCACCGTGACGAGATGAATCTTGACGCGGGCGAGTGGGTCGCCGGTCGCGACTACACAGCGGCGCCAACCTGCGTGACCTGCCACATGGGTGCGGCCGGCAAGCTCCCCTCGACACATGATGTGGGACTTCGCAATGCATGGAGCCTCAACACCCCGGTCTCAAAGCGGCAATTCCTGGTGATCTTCGAGGACGGCCACAAGATGGAGCTCGCGGCAGACGAGGCTGCCCCCAGGCGCGGGACTGAGCTGAGGCGTGCAGATGGAACGCTCGGCACCGTGAAGACGGTGGCGACGCCCGAGCGCCGCCGTCAAGCCATGACCTTGGTCTGTCTCGAGTGCCACGGCAAGGGCTTCACCGAGAGCTTCATGAAACAGTTCGACTCGGTTGTTGAGCTCTACAACAGCAAATTCGGCGAGCCGGCCCGGGCGATCATGGCCGGGCTCTACGACCGGGGTCTGCTCACACCCACGCCGTTCGACGAGCCGATCGAGTTCATGTATTGGGAGCTGTGGCACGACGAGGGTGCGCGGGGTCGCCACGGGGCGTCCATGATGAGCCCCAACCACGCTTGGTGGGAAGGTATGTACCTGGTCGGCCGGAATTTCTACTCAGCGTTCCTCCCCGGGGCGCGTGCCCTGGCCAAGGAGCATACCGGTACGCTGGTTGACGCCGTCCTGCGCGGCAGCGAGCACCATCGCTGGCTGGATCAGCCGGACCAGACGAGTGCAATCCTGGGCTTAGGTCGCAGGGAGGGCGACTGATGACTGCGCCGCGCACATCCTCCGGGTTCATCACCCGTCCGGTGCTGATCGCACTGGCCGTCGGCAGCCTGGGCGGGGTGCTGTTCATGGCGTTCCTGATCGAGTTCGATCATTACGCCAGCCAAAACAGCTTCTGCACGACCTGCCACTCGATGTCGTATGCGAATGAGCGCTATCGGCAGACGGTTCACTACAACTCGGCATCGGGGGTGCGTGCCTCCTGTGGAGACTGCCATGTCTCGGAGGGGATCTTCGCGGCGACCTGGGATCATGTCAGGGGGGGCAAGGATCTGTTCAAGCAACTGTTCGGCCCCGACTACGACGACCCAGTGATTAACGCCTTGCACCTGCCGGAGGCGGCGTTTGCGGCACGGAGATGGTTCCGCGACCGCGACTCAGTGACCTGCCGGCGTTGCCATCTCCAGGACGCGATCCAAGGCACGCGCGCCGACACCGCGGCCATCCATCGCGAAGAGACAGAGGGCAAGTCCTGTATCGACTGTCATTACAACCTGGTCCATCGCACGGTGCCCGACAAGAGCACCTTCAAGCGCGAGGCCTGGAACCGTATGGTGGAAGAGCAGTTCGGGCTGGATCCGGGGGCTGCCGACCGACTCCTCGGCGGACACTGAAGCCCGGCAATCCGCATTCGGGAGGTGCCTTTCCGGTCAGTGCCGGCAGTTCTCGAGCCGGCGGCCCGCACCGGGAAGGATCGCCAGTATGAAGGCGGCCGCCAGGGTTGCAGCACCGCCCAGCACGGTGAGCAGGGCGATGTGCGCGGTCGGCACGGACAGACCGGTCGTCTCGGCGATCAGGAGCAGCAGCATCCCGGAGAGAAGCAAGGCCCCCGACAAGGCGACGAAAGAACGCATCATGGTGCAGGAGGTTATCATTCTGTCTCTCCATAGAATCACTATAGAAGCAAATTCTAATACATTCTTGTCAAGATGCAACTGACATGCGCGTCGTGTGCTTGCTTGAGAGACGCGAGCCTGCTTTGACCGCGCGAGCCCGGGCCCGGTGCGCGTCAGGTCGCGTCAATCTTGGGGGCTTGGTCGCGCGGGGTGGGGGGAGGGGTTTGCACCGCCGCCGTCGATGGCATCTCTTCGGCAGCGGCGCGAGCCGCGGGCGGTCTCGGTCAGGCTACGTCGGACCTATTTGCTCGATGGCTCGTCAGTCGACTGGTCCTCGCTGGATTTTAGCTTCACGACATCCTCGTTCAGCTCGACCATGGCGCTGTCGCGCATGCCGATGAGCTTCTCGGAGAGCTTCTGGCGCTTGAGCATGGCGGTCAGCTGCGGCTTTGCCTCCGCCAAGCTCGGTGGCGCCGCCTTGCGCGAGTCCTGAAGGTTGATCACGTGCCACCCAAACTCCGTCCGCACGGGTTGTTTCGTGTACGACCCGACCTCCATGGCGGCAACCGCGTCTGAGAAGGGTGCCACCATCTGTCCGGCGTCGAACCAATCGAGCTCACCCCCGTTCTTGCCGGTCGGCCCGAGTGAGTGCTCTCGTGCGAGATCACCGAAATCAGCTCCGCCGTCGAGCTCGGCGATCAGCTTCTTGGCCTCGGCTTCGTCCTTCACGAGGATGTGGCGCGCCTTATACTCGGTTCTGCCAGCGTTCTCCTTGAGCTCCTCATAGGCCTGCTTGAGCTCGTCCTCCGTGACCTCGAGCTCCTCCGACATCGACGCCAGGGCGGCATTGGAAAGGATCTTCATGCGTTGCAGCTCGACTGCTGTCGCGACATTCTTGTCCTGCTCGAGCTGGCGACGGGTGGCCTCCTGCGAGGCGACGACCAGGCTCATGAAGTCGTTGAA
>Ga0316577_10001204_pt1 | contig 11990 bp, 7 predicted proteins | sample S5NA_FD_203073 | JGI IMG/M metagenome (GOLD analysis project Ga0316577, IMG submission 203073) | Rhizosphere microbial communities from salt marsh grasses in Alabama, United States - S5-7_050615r2r1 | ecosystem: Host-associated > Plants > Roots > Rhizosphere | place: USA: Alabama | collected... | reverse complement strand
CCGGCGAATCGCTCACCGAAGCTGGCGCTGTCGCGGTCGCTCCGGTCGATGGGAGCATCGAGGCTGAGCTCGCTGGCTGCGACCCGTCTGAGAGCCCTGATCGTCTCCACGGGCTCTTCCATCTCCACCGCCAACTCCTGATCGGTGGGTGTCCGTCCCAACTGTTGGGTCAGCGCCGTATTTGTCCGCGCCAGCTTGGCGAGGTTCGAGTTCTGATTCAGGGGGATCCGAACGGACCGCGTCTGCTCGGCCAGAGCCTGGAGAACGGTCTGCCGGATCCACCAGACGGCATAGGAGATGAACTTCACCCCCTTGTCGGGATCGAACTTCTTCACGGCTTTCAGGAGCCCCTCGTTCCCGATACAGACGAGCTCCGCAAGGCCCAACCCCCGACCCTGGTATTTCTTCACGTAGGATATGACGAACCTGAGGTTGGCCGTCACCAGTCGCTCTGCGGCCTCCTTGTCCCCGGTCCGCGCCCGCCGGGCCAGAGCGCGCTCCTCCTCGGGATCTTGAATCAGGGGGTATTTCTCAACGTCCTGCAGATACTGATCGAACGAGTCCAGGCCTCGGGAAGTAGAGAACATCCGTTTTCTGTACCTCGCGCTTGAGACAATGACGGAACACACAGAGGAACAGCTCTATGAGCCAAAATGACCGATTTTGACTCCCGGAACCCGGTCACGTTGACCGAGGGAGATCGGAAGATGAAAAGTTCGTGAAAGTTATTCCGACCAGTGCGCTAAGTCAAGAGTTTTGTGTTACTTATGGGATCTTATGTCCGGTGAGTGTCTCTGCAAGAAAAGTGCCCATCGATTCCCGTTCGGGCCCTCCATCGCCACCCGGCGCGCCAGGTCGAGTGTCCTCTCTCCAGCCGGCGGGAACCCGGGAAGAGGGATCACACGAGGTCGCATCAGGCGCCGAAATGCAAACTGGTATCCGGTACTCGTGTCCAGAAGCCAGCCCTCACGAAACCTCCTCTTGCCCCCGAGGCCCAGGGCTGCCGCCGGAAGGCCCCTCACCCGCCCGGGACTTTCGCCCGCCCCCGTCTCTCCGGCCCAGTGAGGCAACTCCTCGGAGGTTCGCCAACGGGGTGCGTCCACCGCGCTCCAGATTCGATCCCTCAGGAGATGGAGACTGAAGCGGACGACGTGGTGAAGGGGACCTCCGAAGATCAAACCCAGGATGAGGAGGGGGATGGAGAGAGGGAACGCCAGGTCGGGACGCCCCATGGCCAACACCAGGAAGGCCAGGACCAGCGTGTCCTCCGCCAACATCCGGGCGAAAAGGGAGACCTTCCGATCAGGGTCGAGGAAGAAGAGGAGCTTCTGACCCCAGCTGAGGACATGTGTGAAGGCTCCCACAACCCCGGCCAGGAGGGCTCCGAGAAGCTGGAGGGCCGCTGGAGAGCCGTCCAGGAAGGTCAGCGCAAGGAGAATGCCTCCCAGGGGCCGGAAGAGGAGCTGGAGGGTGTGCCAGAAGAGCGCTGAGATGGGCCGCATCTCCGCGGCGGTCTCGAAAAGGTAGAGGGCTGCGAGACCCGCCAGGACGCTCCAATGGAGTGGGTGAAGACCCGGCTCGGTGATTCCCGGCCAGCCGAGGCTCTGGGAAAGGCCCAGGACGAGGAGGGTGAGGAAGAAGTCCGCGCCGGCCGCCAGGGAAATGGGGAGGAGCAGTAAGAAGGGGACCGGCAGTGCAAGAAGCTCGCTCACGACCTGGAACCTCCAGTTCTCTGGTAGGGCGAACCGGTCCTCAACGCCGCCATCCCCCGGGCGCCGCTCCCCCGGGCCCGTGTACGGTGCTCCGGACCATCACCACGGGAGTGAGACAAGGGTGGGCCGGACGCCGTTCCGGAGGCTCCGGACCAGCTGATCATCCCGAAAGCCGGGGAGGAGGCCCAGGATCTCCTGGAGACTGATGCGGAGGATGACGTCCTTCAGCTGGGCCCCGGGCCCCACGGGAGCCGCAAGGTCGATTCGGGTCATGTTCCCCGTTCCAGGCGGGAGGCCGAAGCGGATTCCCACGCCGAACGCAGCTCTCCAGCCCGAATCGACTCCGAAGGGAACACCTCCTGGCTGAATGTGCCCCAGGTCCATGAACATGGAGAGGCCGAAGTCGAACAGCTCCGGCGCTGGCCAGGGGAAGTAGGTCCGCTCCTCGACGCTCATCACCAGACGGCGGCCGCCTGGGAAAGCAGTGTCGGCATAGCCTCTCACAGCTTGCCGACCGCCCAAAGTGAGCTGGAAGGGTGTCTGCACCGACCACCCTCCGGTGGCCGAGAGGCGGAAGAGCAGGGTGTTCCCCTCGCTTCCTCTGGGTTGCCAGTAGAGAAAAGCGTCGGCCTCCCCGAAGATGTCGTCCACCCTTCCCGGCTCATCTCCGCGGGCCAATACCTGCCGAGCTTCGGCATTCATCTGAGCATTCAGGGTCCACCCATCCCACGCTCCGCCGGCGAACAGCGATACCTGGGTGTGAAAATCGCCGGGCAGGGGCTCCCCTCCGTCGCCTCGTACCTTCAGGGTGCGTCCCAATCCAACGATCACCTCCGTCCCAACCTGGACGTCCTGGATCCCCTTGAGAGCGTCCAGGCCACGCCGCTGGACGAAGCGGAGGTTCCGCTGCCCCACGAACACGTTGACTCGGTTGGCCGTTCTGTCTCGGGCCTGAGACCGCACTGCTTCCACGCTCTCCTCGTCTGCCGGGTCTGTCCTGGAGAAATTCCTGTTCCGAACCAGCTCCAGGTCGGCCGGGAAGTCCCGGAACTTGATGGACTCCCTTGACAACCCGGCGCCGAAGACCGTGAGGCTGCCCGGCTCACCCACTCGCCCTCCCACGACGAGATCCCAGCGATCGTCCAGGAACGGCACCAGAAGGTGGGTATGGACGGGATCGTGTGGAATCACATACGCGAAGAGGGTCTCCCGCCAGAGATAACTCTGCCGGGCGCCTACTTTTCCAACTTCCCCAACGAACGGGTAGAATAGACCTTCCTCAAAGAACTTTCCTGTCCGGGTCCTCCCACCGCTGACGCGGGCGTTCCATCGCGTGTTGAAGAGCCGTGGGGTTTCCATCTCCACCCCTAGATCTCTCTGCTCCTTCTCCTCCGCGAAGTAGAAACCCGCAAGGATCCCTCGGCCGAGGAGGTTCTCCTCCGCCACCTTGACACCCGTGATCTTCGGTCCGTCATCCAGGCGAAAGCCCACGTCGACCTTCGTGGTCCATTCATCCTGCGTGTCCACGATGACGTGCTGGGTACCGTCGGGCTGAGGGAGGGCGAAGACGTCCGACCTGGCGATGAACCGGTAAGCGCGAAGGAGCCGCTCCGACTCCGCCAGACGAATTGGATCGAGACAGTCCCCGACCTTGAACAGTAGCTCGTCCCGGATGAACTCCTCCCGCGTACGCATGTGGAGGGCATTCGCCAGGTGGTATGCCCAGAGGAACGGCGCGTCCGGGTCCAGCTCGGTGGTGTCGAAGATGGACCGATTGTCTATGAAGATGTAGGAGATACGGCCTGGCTCGCACGCCTGAGCCAGGGCCCCCTCCGGGAGGAGGGTCAGCGCCAGGACGAGGAGGATGGCCTTCTGAAGGTTGGAAGAGCCAGGCATGCAGCGGCGGTGGAGAATGGAGGAGGCCCCCTCACCCGTTCGCCGAGAAGAGGTCTTCCTGGTCCTCGGCCTCTTCCCTGGTGGATGACCTGAGCAGGACGGACTTCAGCCGGCGTTCCCAGACGTCGAGATCCAGTCGGACTTCGTTCTCGAGCATCCTTCTGAGGACAGGCGTCACATCGTGGATGTCCTCCAGGAGCTCGCTCAAAAGTCCCCTGGCCTCTTCCGCCGCGAACTCCTCGCTGGGGAGGCTGGCCATGTCTTTGAGAATGGACTGCTCGGACCGGGAAACCAGGAGGGGCTCCTCCCTCGTGCTGACGAAGACTTCGGTCCGTCGTCCCGGACCACGGTCCTCTTCGATGGGGCAGAGGCCGACGATCTCGTCGGAACGCCAGTACTTACCGTAGCCCAGATGGACCATACGCCCGTGCTTGATCTCCAATGTCGCCTCCCGCCGGGGTGTCTCGCTAATTTAGGAGGTCTGCTCCCGGGGGCAATCGAAGGGACCCCTGCGGTCCGGATGTTGCATTGACCCCCTCATCGGGACAGGGTAGGATTTCCAAACTGAGCAACATTTACCCCACCAGGATCGAGGAACAATGGCCATCACGAAGCAGGATGCCCTCGACTATCACACCATGGGGGGACGCCCTGGAAAGATAGAGGTCAAACCCACAAAGCCCATGGCCACCCAGCGGGAGCTCTCCCTGGCGTACAGCCCCGGAGTCGCCGATCCCTGCCTGGAGATCGAGAAGAACCCCGATGACGCCTACATCTACACCACCAAAGGGAACCTGGTTGCTGTCGTCTCCAATGGGACAGCGACCCTCGGGCTGGGCGATATCGGAGCCCTGGCCTGCAAGCCGGTTATGGAAGGGAAAGGTGTCCTGTTCAAACGTTTCGCGGGGATCGATGTCTTCGACATCGAGCTCGACACCCATGATCCCCAGGAGGTGATCCGGACCTGCCAGCTCCTGGAGCCGACTTTCGGCGGGATCAACCTGGAGGACATCAAAGCTCCGGAGTGCTTCGAGATCGAGACCGTGCTGAAGGAGACCATGGAGATCCCGGTCTTCCACGACGACCAGCATGGTACCGCGATCATCGGAGCCGCAGGCCTGGTGAACGCCCTGGACATCGTCGGGAAGAAGCTGGAAGACGTCCGGGTCGTCTTCAGTGGGGCGGGGGCGTCCGCGCTCTCCTCTGCGCGTCACTTCATGCGACTCGGTGTGAAACACGAGAACATGACGATGGTGGACTCCAAAGGGGTCATCTACAAGGGCCGTGCCGAGGGGATGAACAAGTACAAGGAGGAATGGGCCGTAGAGACGGAGGCTCGGACGCTGGCAGACGCCATGAAGGGTGCCGATGTCTTCGTCGGGTTGTCGGTGGCCGGAATGCTGAAGAAGGATATGGTCAAGTCCATGGCGGACGACCCCGTCATCTTCGCCCTGGCCAACCCCACCCCGGAGATCCTCCCTGAAGAGGTGGCGGAGGTCCGGACGGACGCCATCATGGCCACGGGTCGCTCCGACTATCCGAACCAGGTGAACAACGTTCTGGGCTTCCCCTTCATCTTCCGGGGCGCCCTGGATGTGCGGGCCCGTTCGGTGACGCCGAACATGATGGTGGCTGCCACGCAGGCCCTGGCCGAGCTAGCCCGTCAAGAGGTCCCTGAATCGGTCATCATGGCCTACGGGGGGGATCAGTTCGAGTACGGTAGGGAATACATCATCCCCAAGCCTTTCGACCCGCGGGTCCTCTTCTGGGTGGCACCCGCCGTGGCCAAGGCCGCGATGGAAGACGGCGTGTCCCGGATCGAGCTCGACCTGGACGACTATCGGGACCGCCTGAAGGCGAGCCTCGGCCCGGGCATGGAGGTCATGCAGCGCATGGTCTCCAAGGCCCGGCGAAGCCCCAAGAGAGTAGTTCTTCCGGACGGGTTCAGCGATCGCATCCTCCGGGCCGCTTCCATGGTGGTGGATGACGGGGTCGCGTCACCCATCGTCATAGGGAGACCGGATCAGATCGCTGCCCGGGCGAGGGAACTGGGGATTGATCTGAAGGGAGTCGAGGTGGTGCACCCCGCCGAGGAGGAAGACCAGCGGGAGAAGTATGCACAGGCCCTCTATCGCCGCCGCCTTCGTAAGGGACTGACGCTGGCGGAAGCTCGGGATCAGATGTCCCGTTCCCTCCATTTCGCCGGAATGATGGTGAGGGAAGGGGATGCCGACGCCATGGTCGCTGGGATAGAGTCCAACTATCCAGAGATCATTCGACCGGCGCTTCAGGTCGTGGGGCGGGCCGACGGAGTGAAGCACGCGGCAGGCCTCTACATGATCGCTCTTCCGGACAAACGGCTCCTCTTCTTCGCGGATACGACGGTGAACATCGATCCGGATTCGGAGGCTCTGGCCGAGATCGCGCTTCTCTCGGCGGGTTTCGTGAAGGAGCTGGGGATCGAGCCCAGAGTGGCGATGCTGTCTTTCTCGAACTTCGGGTCTGCTCCCCATCCCTTCTCCGACAAGGTCGCCAAAGCCGTACTCCGCATAAAGGAGCTGGCGCCAAGCCTCGAGGTGGACGGGGAGATGCAGGCCGACTCGGCGGTGAGTTTTGACATTCTGAAGAACATCTACCCCTTCACGAAACTGAAGGGACCGGCCAACGTCCTGGTCTTCCCGAACCTGGGCGCGGCCAACACCGCCTACAAGCTCGTCGGCCAGATCGGGGGGGCGGAGGCCATCGGACCCATCCTTCTTGGAATGCGGAAACCGGTCCATGTGCTGCAGCGGGGGGGGACCGTTCAGGACGTGGTGAATCTTATCACCATCGCCTCCGTGGATGCGGCGGGACGGGTCGTCAAGTAGAGAAACCCGGCAGCATCTGTGGTGGGTAGAATGCCTGCGACTGGCAGTGTGAAATGGGCCGGTGCTCTCCTGGGAGAGGGCCGGCCCTCATCCGTTCTGACGATGGTCAGACAATCCAAGCTGGACGACTCGGCGGGGAGATAGAACGATGGCGAGTAGCGCAGCCGGCGGATCGAGACGCAAACGAGAGAAGACCATACTCTCCGTGCGCCCCGAGAAGAGGATCCACTACTTCGGAAGGCTCGGCTCCAGGCGGACCAGGTTTTCAGCGGAGCGTTTGGGTGGCAAGGGTGCAAGCCTCGCCTACATGCATTCCCTGGGCCTACCGGTTCCACCGGGGTTCACCATCACGACGGAAGTGTGCGCCGAGTATTACGCAAGGGGCGGGAAGCTTCCCCCCGGCCTCATGACACAGGTACGGGAGAACCTGGAAAAGCTGGAACAGGAGATGGGCAAGACCTTCGGAACGGGTCCCCACCCCCTCCTGGTATCGGTCCGCAGTGGAGCGGCCGTGTCAATGCCCGGAATGATGGACACGGTCCTCAACCTTGGGCTGAATGACGAGACGGTGAAATGGATCGGACAGGCCATGGGCAACGAGCGAGTCGCCTACGATGCCTATCGCCGCCTGATCCACATGTTCGGTGACGTAGTGATGGGTGTGGGACACGAGCTTTTCGAGGATGCATTCGGGGTGGTGAAGGAAAAGCACGGTGTCCAGAACGATGTCGACGTGCCCGCGGATGGCCTCAAGGAGTTGGTGGAACGGTACAAGGAGATCTACCGCGAGCACACGAAGGAGGCTTTCCCACAGGATCCGTTCAGGCAACTGCACCTGGCTGTGGAGGCCGTGTTTCGGAGCTGGCACGCTCCCCGGGCCGTCCGGTACCGGGAGATCAATCACCTCTACGGATACGCCGGGACCGCCGTGACCGTCCAGGCCATGGTCTTCGGGAACCTGGGTGAGGACTCCGGCACCGGCGTCGCCTTCACACGGAACCCCTCTACCGGGCAGAACGAGCTCTTCGGGGAGTTTCTGGTCAATGCCCAGGGTGAGGACGTGGTGGCAGGCATCCGCACCCCTCGGCCCGTGAAGGAGCTCAAGTCCTGGAACCCGAGGGTCTTCGACGAGCTCGTCGAGATGAAGTGGGTGTTGGAGGAGCATTTCAAGGACATGCAGGACCTGGAGTTCACCATCGAGGCCGGCGCCCTCTACATGCTCCAGAGTCGGCGGGGGCAGCGCACGGGAGCCGCGGCGGTGCAGATCGCGGTGGATATGGTGAAGGAGAGGATCATCACGCAGGAGGAGGCGATCCTGAGAATCCCCCCGGAAGCCATGACCCAGCTTCTTCTGCCGTCTTTCTCGGCCCAGGACAAAGAAGGCGCCAAGGTGGTGGCTCGGGGTCTCCCCGCTTCCCCGGGGGCAGCTCGGGGCAAGCTGGCGTTCACGGCGGAGGAAGCGGTGCGCAGGACGGCTTCGGGAGAGAAGGTCATCCTCGTACGCCGGGAGACCTCTCCCGAAGACGTGGACGGGATGCACCACGCCGAGGGAATCCTCACCTCAACCGGGGGGATGACCTCCCACGCGGCGGTCGTGGCGCGAGGGTGGGGAAGATGCTGTGTCGTGGGGGCCGGGAGCCTGTCCATCTATGCGGGCCAGGGCAAACTCGTGGTGGGAGGAGTGACCTACGGAACCGAAGACACATTCTCCATCGACGGTGCCACCGGCGAGATCATGCTGGGGGAGGTACCCTACTCCCGCCCGGAATTCTCCGGGAACTTCGCAGTGGTGATGGACTGGGCTGACAACTTCCGCGTCCTTGGGATCCGGGCCAATGCCGATACCGCCGGGGAGGCCGAGCGAGCAAGGGACTTTGGCGCTACCGGGATCGGTCTTACCCGCACCGAGCACATGTTCTTTGGGGAGGGCCGAATCGAGGCCATGCAGGAGATGATCCTGGCCGATACTGCCGAGGAGCGCCATGTCGCCCTGGAGAAGCTCCTTCCCCTGCAGCGGGATGACTTCAGAGGGATTCTCACCGCCATGCGGGGGTTCCCCGTTACGATTCGTCTCTTGGATCCCCCGCTCCACGAGTTCCTTCCCAGAGACAAGAAGAGCCAACAAGCCGTGGCGGACAGCCTCGGGATCGCCCTGAAGACGCTCCAGGACCGGATCAGCGCTCATGCGGAGTCGAACCCCATGCTTGGCCATAGAGGATGTCGTCTCGCCATCACCTATCCCGAGATTCTGGTCATGCAGGTTACCGCTGTGGTGGAAGCTGCCATCTACTGCCGGCGGGAGCACATCCAGGCACTTCCGGAGATCATGATTCCCCTGGTAGGCTCCGCCACGGAGCTCTCCTTCCTGAGGGATCTCGTGGAGGACACCATCCAGGACGTCATGGAGAGGGAGAAGTACACCGGAAACCTGGAGATTCCCATCGGAACCATGATCGAAGTACCTCGAGCGGCGGTAACGGCGGGGGAGATTGCGGAGAAGGCCGACTTCTTCTCCTTCGGGACAAACGACCTCACCCAGCTCACCTACGGGTTCAGCAGGGACGATGTGGGGACGTTCCTTCCGGATTACCTGGGCAAGGGAGTGTTGTCCGACGATCCCTTCCACACTCTGGACCCGGTGGGGGTGGGGCGTCTCGTCAGGATGGCGGCTGTGGAGGGCAGGAAGGCGAATGAGGAGCTGAAGGTGGGGATCTGCGGCGAGCACGGGGGCGAACCCCAGTCCATCGATTTCTTCCACGAGGTGGGACTGGACTACGTCAGCTGCTCTTCCTTCCGAGTTCCGGTGGCCCGGCTCGCGGCGGCCCAGGCAGCGCTCAGGCAGATGGGAGTGGACGAGTAGCGAGGGCGTCCACGAGGCTGGGAGGGATGGCAGCCCTGAGGGTTCGCCACCTCCTGTCCTTTGCACGGACGAATCCCTGGCTGAGCTCGACCTCGATGCCGATGTAGAGGTCCTCTCCGAACGTCCGCCTCAACCATGTGGGGATTCCGTCCGATACACCGCGATACGGCTGGTTGAAGCGTATCCGGGTTCCTGCTGCCGTACCGGAAATCCTGGCCTTGAGTGCTCTCTTCCATTCTCGGGAGAAGGCTCTCTCCCGTGCCCGGGATGGGTCGTAGAGGATACCCATCTCCAGGGGCCTCACCTCTCCGTCCAGGACGGGTGTGAAGGTGTGGATCGCCAGGTGAAGAACAGCAGCTCCGTCTTCAACCCCATCCCTGATTTCCGCGGCCAACGCTCGGCGATACGGCCAGTAGTACCTGTCGAGTATGTCCTCTCGGGTGGAAGAGGGAAGACTCCTGACGGAAGGTGAGAAGAGGGAGGGGTGATGGGGAGAGCGGTTCAGATCCACGACCAGCCGGCTGACCCTGGAGGCGTGGAGGGGAGCGCCCAGCGCTTTCGACAGGTATCGCGCCACGGGCAGGGCTCCGGGATCCCACCCTCTGTGACTGTCCAGGATCGGCTGGTGGCCGACGAAGAGGTATCGGTACGGCTCAGGAACACGGTTTCCTCCGTGTTCGCAGCTGACGATGATTCTCATCTCTTCAGCCAAGGAAGATCTCGCCTGTCTGAAGACACTGGGCCAGCTCTCGGTACACTTCCTCCACCTGGGCTCTTGGAAAGGACAACCTCTGGAGAGCCGGGTTCCCCGTCCGAATACCGAGAGCCCGAAGAATCTCCGTTGAAAGCGTGCCTCGGCGTAGAATCCTTTCGAGGAGGCGGTGCTGCCCCGATTCCGGCAGCACTCCTTCTGCCGCTACCCTCTCCAGGAGGTGCAGCCAGATTTCCCCGGCTTGAGCGGTCTTCCCCGGGAACCCGATTCCTCTCATGAAGGCGGGGTCACGGACCACTGCATCCTCCCCGTCCCGGATACAGTCAAGAAAGATCCCGGAAAGCGGCCTGGTGCCCACCCCTTTCTGAAAGGCGGCGTCCGAAAGGGAACTCTCCACGAGGAGCCGCAGGACCCCCACAGAAAGGGCCACGAGAGCCAGGTCGGCGGCCGGTGACTCCTGTACGTCCACGACCCGGATCTCGATACTTCCCCGTCCGAATCGCGGGATCGCCCCCCGGGAATTGAGAAACTCGTCCCGAAGCAAGCCTTCCGGATCCAGCGGTGCGATGTCTCGGTACATCCGACCCAGGATCTCCTTCTCGTACGTCGCCTGGGCATATACGGGCTCCGGAACAACCTCTCCGGCGACGGAGGGTACCCTCTCGGAGTTCTTGCGGTAGAACTCCATCCGGTTGTCCCTGAGCCCCGTGAACCTCCCTTCCACCAACGGCGAGCTGGCGGCCAGAGCGGGGAGAATAGGGAGGAGGAGGCGGATGGCGGCGTGGAGACGGCCGAATTCCTCGTCGCTGGTGAAAGGGAGGTTGATGTGCGTGCTCTGGAGATTCGACCATCCATGCCCCTGACACCCGAAGATCCTGTCGTAGGCGCCGTAGACGGGGCTGAACTCGTGCGGCCAGAGCACGGTCTCCCGGAGGGGGTCCATCCATGGGTGCATGGCTGTGGGTAGGAGCGCCCCCCCCATTTCCTCCAGGATGTGATTGATCTTGCGAACGTCGGATTGAAAGAGGCGATCCAGCCCCGAGAGTTCCGCCGCTGGACCGTTCGTCTTCAGCTCCACGACGTGGAGGACCAGCTCATTGGACCAGGCCAGGGGTCCCTGATCGCACTCGGAGACGATCTCGCCGGCCACGGCCTCGAGGATCCGGTCTACCACGGGGAACACGGAGAGGGATTCGCGGTCCACCACCATGTATTCCAACTCCACTCCGAACCCCTGGAACAGGCCCAGGCGGCTCACTCCCTCTCCTCCCTCTTGTGGCGGGCCTCGAGCCTGGCCAGGAAGCTCGCCATGATGCGGCGATAGACATCTCTTCCCTGGATCTTGTCCTCGTAACCTGCATCCACGTTCGGGTTGTCATTGATTTCCACGACGTACACCCTCTCATCCCGTGTCTTGAGATCCACCCCGTAGAGGCCGCTCCCGACGAGAGCTGCACTCTTCAGGGCGGCATCGGTGACCCCTGGGGGCACCTGGTCAAGGGCAACCGCCTCCACCCCTCCGTACCGCGTCTCGGTTCCGCCGTCCCCATGGATGATCTGCCAATGCCCCTTCGCCATGTGGTACCGGGCGGCGAAGAGAGGCTCTCCGTCGAGGATTCCCATACGCCAGTCGAATTCCGTGGGGAGGAACGCCTGGGCAATGAGGAGATCCGAGCCTCCGAGATAGCTTCGAGCCTTGGCTTCGAAGGCCTCCCGGTCGTCCACCCTCACGACTCCCTGAGAAAAGGAGGAGTCGGGGAGCTTGAGGATCATGGGGAACCCGAGGGTCTGAATCGCTTGGTCCAGGTTGTCCCTGTGAAGGATCACGGTGGGAGGAGTGGGGATCCTGTTTCTGGCGAAGAGCTCAGCCAGGAAGACCTTGTTCGTGCACCGGAGAATAGAGTCGGGATCATCGATGACCACGAGGCCCTCGGCCGAGGCCC
>Ga0316577_10001203_pt1 | contig 11991 bp, 8 predicted proteins | sample S5NA_FD_203073 | JGI IMG/M metagenome (GOLD analysis project Ga0316577, IMG submission 203073) | Rhizosphere microbial communities from salt marsh grasses in Alabama, United States - S5-7_050615r2r1 | ecosystem: Host-associated > Plants > Roots > Rhizosphere | place: USA: Alabama | collected... | reverse complement strand
GCCGCCGACCACCACCAGGACCACCCCGAGCACGACGATGCCTTTGCCCAGCGTCGAGAAATCCATCAACTCCCTCACAAGGCCCCAAAGTTGATCAACTCGATGTCCGGTGCGGCCAGCCGCTCCCTGATCCGCGGGTCGAGAAGTGCCCGCAGGTCCTCCTCCCGCCAATCGCCGTCATAGCCTGGGTGGGCCAGCAATTCGCTGGTCCAGCCCTCCCGCAGGCCATCCAGCACCGACAAGAGGTACTCGGGTGTCCGGTGACCCGGCATCGAAAACCCTTGGATAAAGGAGTTGGGCCGCCGGATGCCGCCACGATCCACCCGCCTCCGGTAGTAGGCCCCCTGCCACCGTATCAGCCACGCCGGCAAGTGGTTGTGGCTGGCGAGTTGCTCTGCCTGTTCGTCCAGATCATCCCCAAAAGGGGCGCGGATCGGCAGCCCGTATTCCTTTGCCAGTTCCAGCGTTACCCGGAAGCGGTCGGGCCTCACGTACGAGATTGAACAATGGTTATCCAGGTGGTCAGGGGGACGGCCGACGTCACGGATGAAGCGCTCGATCTGGGCGCGGAATTCAGCGCGGAGCTGGGCCGTCGTGCCTGGCCGCAAGTTACGCAGGATCTGTCCGTCGTTCAGAAACTGGCCATCCCCATTCACCAGGGCTGGCACCTGTTTCCTGAGCAGCACCGGGCTCCCCTCATTGAACACCAGGTGCACACCAGCCCCCAGGTCTGGATGTTCGCGCAGGTAGGCCGCTGCCAGATGCCAGGCCGGCATGTTGGTCATGCACGACGTGCTCGTAATCAAGTTTGCCCGGTGCAGTTCGATGATCCCTCGCACCACGCCATTGCTGTGACCCATGTCGTCGGCGTTGACGATCAGGCGCTTCATCGTTCATCCCCCCCGTGCACCTCTCCCTGCATCGACCAGGGACCGGTGCGTGTGATACGGACGCGGGCCAGGCGCCCTGTCCAATCTCTGTCGCCCACCTCGAAAAAGACCAGCTTGTTCGTCCGCGTCCGGCCGCGCCACTTTCCCTTGTGTCGCTCTTCCACCAGGACCTCCACCGTTTCGCCCAAGAGTTGGGCGTTGATCTGCCCCACGATCTCCTCCTGGAGCTGGTCTACGGCTCGGCGGCGCCGCTCCTTCTCCGTAGCCGGTACGTCGTCGGGCAACTGCTCTGCCGGGGTATCGGTCCGTGGCGAGTAGGCGGCTACGTGGACTATGTCGAAGCTGAGTTCCTTGAGTAGATCGAACGTTGCCTGGAACTGCGCCTCGGTCTCCCCGGGAAAGCCGACGATCACGTCGGTGGCCAGGCCCACCCCCGGCATCGCCTGGCGAATGCGGGTCACCAGCTCCCGGTACTCGGCCACCGTGTACCCCCGCCCCATCCGTCGCAGCACCGCATCGTCGCCGGATTGGACCGGCACCTCCATGTGCTCGCAGACCTTGGGCAGCCGGGCCGCCGTCTCGATGAGGCGCTCCGTCATGTCGGCCGGATGGGAGGTGAGGAAGCGGATACGCTCCAGCCCTTCGATCTCGTGCGTCGCCTCCAGAAGCTCGGCCAGGTCCGGTCGCCACCGTCCCTTGGCTTGCCGGCGGTCCACCCCCGCCAGGTCATGGCCGTACGAGTCCACGTTCTGGCCCAGCAGTGTGATCTCTTTGACCCCGCGCTGTGCCAGCTCCCTCACCTCGCCCACGATTTCGTCCACAGGCCGGCTCACCTCCGGGCCGCGCCGCAGGCGTACGATACAGTAGGTACACAGGTGATCACAACCATAGCTGATCGGCACGCCCACCGAGACGGGAGGACTCGGAGCCTCGAGGCTGGGAAACTCCAGAGTCGCCAACTGGGCCGCCTGTTGCCGCGCCAGATCCACAACGGCGTCGACGTCCGATGGTTTGACAAAGGCATCTACCCAGGGATAGCGATCCCTAAGAACTGGTATTTCATTGACATAACATCCCATGAGCGCCAGCTTGAGATCCGGCCTGCGCCGCTTCAGTCCCTGCAGCGAGGTGAGGCGGCCCACGACCTTGTCTTCTGCACTCTGGCGCACCACGCAGGTGTTGAGCAGGATCAAGTCCGCATCCTGCGGGCGCTCCGTCGCCTGGAAGCCGAGTTTTTCCAACTCCTCCGCGGCTCGGCGTGAGTCGGCAAAATTCATCTGGCAGCCGATGGTCCACAGGTAATAGTTCATGGCACCCGGTATTCGAAATTGTGGTCCGCATCCCTCAGCAGCGGCAACTGGGCATCTTTCGTCGAGAGCAGTGGTTCGGCAATGGGCCACCGGATCCCAATGGACGGATCGTTCCACACAATGCCCCGATCTAGCTCCGGTGCATAGTCCTCGGTCACCTTGTACAGGACGTCTGCTTCCGGGCTGAGCACGCAAAAGCCGTGGGCAAAGCCAGCCGGGATGTAGATCATGCCAAAGCGGTCGGCAGACAGGGTCACACCGGCCCAGCGCCCAAAGGTGGGCGAGCCCTGGCGAATGTCGACGGCCACATCAAAGATCTCTCCTCGGAGGACCATCACCAGCTTTCCCTGGGCTTTGGGCCGCTTCTGGTAATGCAGGCCCCGCAAGACCCCGTAGCTGGAATGGGACAGGTTGTCCTGCACAAAGCGGCTTGGGATGCCATGGGCCGCAAAGTCGGATGCCCGATACGTTTCGAGAAAAAAGCCGCGGCTATCCGCGAAATGCTGGGCCTGGATGAAAATCAGTTCTGGGATCTCTAGCCTTTCAAACCGAAACGGCATGCTTGGGCCTCCTCACCATGACACGGCACTTGTTTTGAGCGACGACTTCAGTCGTTTTCCTGCGTTTCCGGTCACTTATCTCACCATCCTCGTGGAGCGACCATGGCAAAGAGGCTGCTCCGGCTGACCAATCAAGTTGTCAATACTATCGACGGTCTCAGGGAACATGCTGTTGGGCGGCTCACGGCCTGCGCAGGATCTCGCGGGCAGCGAGGAGCCCCGAAGCAGACGCTTGCACCAGGCCGCGCGTGACCCCGGCACCGTCGCCGGCCGCAAAGAGGTTGCTCACTTCTGTCTCCAGGTCGCGGCTCAGCTTGAGGCGCGAAGAGTAAAATTTGGCCTCGACGCCATAGAGCAGGGTGTGCCGTGAAGCGACCCCTGGTGCGACTTTGTCCAGGGTGTCTAGCATCTCCAGAATGTTCACCACGTACCGGTAGGGCAGGACCAGGTTCAGGTCACCCGGCGTAGCTTCCCTGAGCGTGGGACGGGTGATACAGCGCTCCAGTCGTTGGTCCGTGGTCCGGCGGCCGGCGCGCAAATCGCCCAGACGCTGGACAATGATGCCGCCCGAGAGCAGGTTGGCCAGCCGCGCGATATACTTGCCATAGGCGGTGGGCTCCTTGAATGGCTCGGTAAAGTTCTTGCTCACCAGCAGGGCAAAGTTGGTGTTTTCGGTCTTGATGTTGGCGTAGGAATGGCCGTTCACCGTCAACACGTCCCCGGCCCACTCGGTGACGACCTCGCCATAGGGGCAGACGCAGAAGGTCCGGACCCGGTCGTCAAAGGCCGAGGAAAAGTACAGGAACTTGGGTTCGTACAGCAGGTCGGTGAGCGGCGCCAGCACATGAGCGGGCAACTCCACCCGCACGCCGATATCCACCGGATTGATACTCAGGCTGAGCCCGAGTTCTTGGGCAATGCGCGTCAGCCAATCGGCCCCTTCCCGGCCCGGTGCCACGATCACATACGGTGCCATCAGCACCTCACCCTGGGTCGTCTCGACGCCGGTTACCGTCCCGTTCGCCGTCAGGATTCCAGCGACGTCGGTGCGGGTGCGAACCTCGACACCCCGGCTCACCAGCTCCCGGTACATGGCGCCCAGGATGTCCCCGCTTCGTTCCGTGCCCAGGTGGCGGATCGGGTAGTGCTGCAGTCGCAATCCGACCAGGGACGCCTGCCGGGCTACCTCTTCGATGCGGTCCAGGTTGCCCTCGTAGGGGGCGCCGTTGGCCCCAAAACGGACCCAGAGCTCGTCGACCTGCTCGATGAGCTGCTTCGTCTCGTCTTCTCCGCGGATCTCAGCCAGGAGGCCGCCCACCTGGCTGGTGAGTGTCAGCTTCCCGTCGCTAAAGGCCCCAGAGCCCCCCCAGCCGGTCAACAGGGCGCAGGTGGCACACTTCATGCAACGTCCCGTTTCCCGGGAGGGGCACCGTCGTTTTTCCAGGGCGGGTCCCTTGTCCAGGATCAACACCCGCGTCTGGGTGAACTGGGTCAGTTCCAGGGCGGCAAAGATGCCCGCCGGCCCTGCCCCCACGATGATCACATCATATTCTGATCGGCTCATTGCTTCATCTCCCGCTGCCACATCCAAGCCGCGCTTTCCTCCCCGCCTACCAAGTGCACCGTATTCGCGTCCACTGGGGGGCCATCTCAAACCGTCCCTGTGGAAGCAATGATCAGGATCGGCACGAACCACGTAGACTCGAGCCTCACCTCGCCCGCTGGTAGGTCAGACTGCTCCAACAGGGCCTGTGCCTCCGCGCGTGTATAGCCCGCTCGCACCGATTCGTAGTAGCCCCCATAGCCCGCGTAGCTGCCCAGGGGCAGGCTGATCGCCGGGATGCTGGCGTAGGCAAAGAGCCGTTGCAGCGCATTCACCTCCCGGCAGACATCGGCGATGAAATAGCGACCGCCGGCCTGGCCCTCTCCTGGCCTGGGATGGCGGAGCACGCGGGCCATCTCGTTCAGAACGAGAAGCGGATCCTCCCAATGATGGAGGGCAAACGAGCTCATCACCAGGTCAAAACTTTCGTCAGGCAGGGGCAGATCGTGCCCGTCTGCCCGTAGCCAGAGATCTCGCCCGTTCCGCCCCGATCGCGCTGCCTCGCGACTGGCCTGAGCCATCATGTGGCCTGCCAGATCCATCCCCACCATCTTGAGGCCGGGTCGCTGGCTGGCGATCTCCAACGTCGCCTGTCCCGGACCGGCGCCTACATCCAGCGCGTAGCCGCGCGTCACTCCCTGGCCCAGGGCGCCCGCGACAAAGCGGTGGTGCGTGGTGCGGACCACCGGTACCCGGCCGATCAATGAATAGAACTGGGTCACTACTTTCGGTTCGAGCGCCGAGATTTCTGGCACCCGCCGGGCCAGGCTGAAGTAGCTCATCGCCGGTATCCTCGCTGGATCGTGAGCTCAGGATGCCTCACTGCCTGCCCTGCCCAGGGACGGCCCGGTGGCCTGCCGAAAGGGAACGGTAGGTCCTTTCCAACCCTTCGTGGAGTCCGACCTCCGCCCGCCAGCCCAGGTCCCGCTCGATCTTGCCGCAGGCCAGGTACGAGTGACGGACATCCCCGGGCCGTCGCGGCCCATGGCGTGGCGCCAGATTTTGACGGGCGATGTTGCCTAATATCTGAAACAGGGTATTGATGCTCGTCCCTACGCCCGTACCGACATTGTAGGCCTGTCCATCGCCTCCATGGAGGGCCAGGAGGTTGGCCCGGGCGCAATCGCCCACGTAGACGAAATCGCGCGTCTGCTCTCCATCCCAGTGGATCACTGGCGCTGTGCCGTCGAGCAGGTTCTGGCAGAAAATGGCCACGACCCCTGCTTCACCAAAGGGATCCTGGCGCGGGCCGTACACATTGGCATATCGCAGGCAGACCCACCGCAGCCCGTGCTCCTGGCCATAGAGGCGGACGTACCGTTCGCCCGTGTGCTTGCTCAAGGCGTAGGCCGAGACCGGCTTCGAGGGGTGATCTTCGTCTATCGGCAGGTGGTCCGGCTCGCCATACATGGCGCCGCCGGACGAGATGTAGAGGAATGTTCCCACGCCCGCCCGGCGTGCCGCCTCCAGCAGGTTGATCGTCCCCACGATGTTTTGCCGGGCATCGTACCCCGGCTCGCGGACCGACAGGGAGACGCTCGAGTTGGCGGCGTGGTGGTTGACCACATCAGGCTTTTCCTGTTTCAGCAACTCGAATAGTGCCGCATCGTTGAGGTCCATCTTCACCAGCCTGGCCTCAGGATGGACGTTCTCTCGCTTGCCGGTGCTCAGGTTGTCTACGACCAGTACCTGGTGCCCTGCCCGGACGTACTCGTCTACCACGTGGGACCCAACAAAGCCGGCTCCCCCCGTCACTACGATCTTCATAGGTTCGCTTCTCGACTCTCTGGTCGGATATGTGCCGCAAAGGCGCCGCTATTGTAGCATGCCTGGGGCAAAGGCTCAAGTTTGGCGGGGGAGGGTTCTGAGCCTAGCGAACGATGACCGTATAGGCACCTTCCTGATCCGAGCGTTCCCCGGCATCCAGGCGGGTGATGATCAGACCGAGCCTGTCGGATTCAGCTGCATCGATCGCCGGTAGGGCATAGACGTACGCTCCATCCGGATCGGTCCGCTCCACAGTCACCGGAGCCGCAGTCTTCGCTGCCGTGGGCTGGTCGCTCAGCTCCCAGAGCTGCACGCCGAACACCGCAGGGGATCCAGGCGCGCTATCGACCTGGATCGTTAGGGGCCTACCACGGGTGCGGGCGTCCAGCCTTACCTCTATCAGATCTATCCCAAAACTGCTCGGGATCCCGGCTGGGTACGCCTGGTCCGCAGCCGAGTGGATGACCTCCTCACCCCGGTAGGTGATCGCACTGACGGCAGGGTTGTCGTAGAGGTTCTCCGGGTCGTAGAAGCCGCAGCCCTTTGCGATCCCCGGCTCCACACACCGGCCTCCGTCCAACCGCAGTGCATAGACGGCCCGGGCAAGGGCCAGCAAGCTCTCCTGGTACGTCTTGAATGGGCATGACGAGCCTTTCAGCACCTCGTCCATGATGGCGGGCAGGTTCTCGACAAGATCGGTCGACGCGCCGGTGTCCACGATCTCTCCAGCGTACAGGGTTGTCAGCACTTCCCGGATGACCCTCATACCCGCGGTAGGATCCTCGCCACTGCCTGCCATTCCTCCACACTGCTCATACAGAAAGCGCCAATACGCGGCAGCATGATAGGCATTCATCCGCTCGTAGCTGCGATTCAGGTCTCCTCCCGAGATCCCGTCGCGTCCCACGAACCCCCGGGCATTGGAAAGGTAGGCGCGTGATCCCCACGTCTGGCTGAACTGGACGTCAGGCTGTCCCACCGAGGAGGCCAGCACCGCCATCCCCTCGGCGAAAAAGTCCCAGGCGCCCTCCACCCCGCCAACACCTCCACGTCCGCCGAGGCGCTGCTGGAGGTTGCGCTGGTGATTGTGGAACAGCTCGTGGTGAAAGGTACTCATCAGCCCGTCGGTCAAGGACTCGTACTCGACCTTGCCCGCACTAACATTGATCGAGATCCCCGAATTGCCCTGACCAGGGGCTTTGCCGTGGAACCAGGTCTCGCCATCGGACAGGGCAACACTCAACCGTTCCGCATCATCGCCTGGACGGTAGCTCGTCCACTCTGCGTACCAGGGGAATCCCCACTCGTCAGTCTGGACCTGGTAGGCCTCGACGATGGCCGGGATCAGCTCGCCGCGGACGTAGCTGGGCACCGTCTCCCTCGGCAGCCAGGTGGCGGCATCGTGGCGGTCTCTCCGGAAGGGAAACATGTCGCAGAAGTAGACCACCAGCTCATCGGGTGCGGCGCCGGGAGATGCCTGTTGCACCTCGGGCAGGGGGACGATCCACTGATCCTCCAACAAGAAAGCATGGTCCTGGCCAGAGGCATGAAGGGGGCCTGTTGTCGGCTGCTGGCCACCGGTCACCACCAGGTCGTATCGGAAATAGTCGGTGGGCGTGCCGATCCTCTCACTGCCCGTCAGCAAGGTATCGTCGAACTCGTGACGAAAAGCCATCGTGACGCCCGTCTGGGTGAAACCGGTAGCGTTGGCGATCCACCGCGATTCGCGCCATACAGGGATTCTCTGCGGCTCGTCACCATCCTGGTCTGGATCTCCATGCTGGGTTTCGATGGTGAGCGTGACCGTCACGCCAGCCGGGGGTACCTCGATGCCTGCCACCTCCACGATCAGGGTGCGTTCCAGGGGATCCACCAACATTCCGTTGCGGTGGAGCACCAGGCGGGGCACCTGCCGCGTCTCTGTGGCAGCCTCATCCCGGGTCTCGCCGTTTTGGGTTTGGAACTCGATGGTCGTCCCGGACGCTGTCCACAGGGCGACGGTTGGCCCAAGGGCGCCGGGGGAAGAAGGGACAGCCGGTCGAGGGCCGGCGGCTGCGTCCGCAAGCCCGGAGTTCATGTCTCTCTCCACCTGGCCGACCTCGGCGCGGGTCGAGTCTCCGGGCAGCAAGCCTCCAAACAACAGAATCAGCAAGAGAAGGATGCTGAGCCTGTTCCGATCTACCGTTACTCTCCTGGCCATGTCTTCGATCTCCCTGCCTTTCATTGTCGCCATCGAGCGGTACCGGAGCGTCTGCGGAAGCGTCCCACTCAGCGTTACGCGCAGGTGATTGCCAAACTTGACATTCTGTGCTAAGATCACATAGGAGGAGCATCGAATTGCCTGAGCGAGAACCATCCGCAACTCTCAGACTGTCCCTTCTGGGAGCACCTCAGATCGAGCGAGACGGCGTACCGGCCAATCTCCGCACGCGCAAAGCCATCGCCTTGCTCGCCTACCTGGCTATCGCTCGACAGGTTCACAGCCGTGAAGCGCTGGCCGCCCTCCTCTGGCCAGACTATGATCAGGCGCGCTCCTTCGCCAACCTGCGCCGCACCCTCTGGATAGTCAACCAGGCGATAGGCGCCGAGTGGTTGGATATTGATGCCGGGACCATTGGCCTCCGGCGCGGGCCGGGCTTCTGGCTGGATGTGGATGCCTTCCGCAACTGCCTGGCCGAGTGTGAGGCCCATAGACAGGCTCAGGGACACGGGGAATCGGAGGTCTGTTCTGCCTGCTTGCGCCCGTTGACCGCTGCCGTGGAGTTCTATGGCGACGAGTTCATGGCCGGCTTCACGTTGCCCGACAGCCCAGGCTTTGACGAGTGGCAATTCTTCGAGAGGGAGGGCTTGCGCTCCGAGCTGGCCAGTGCGCTGCAGAGGCTGGTGCGTTGCCACGCTGCCCAGAGGGACTATGGCCTGGCCATCACCTACGCCCGGCGCTGGCTGGCTCTCGATCCCCTACACGAGCCAGTCCACCGGGAGTTGATGAGGCTCTATGCCTGGGATCGCCAGTGGGCGGCTGCCCTGCGGCAATATGAGGAGTGCGTGCGCCTCCTGGATGAAGATCTGGCTGCCTCTCCTGAGGAGGAAACGCTCCGCCTGTACGAGGACATTCGTGCCAGGCGGCTACTGTCGCCGTCTGAAGAGCCCGGGAAGATCCCATTGCCGCCTGTGCCCCGTCACAACCTTCCTTTCCCACCTTCAGCCTTTGTTGGGCGTGAGCCAGAGTTGGTCGACGTGGCCCGGCTGCTCCACGATCCCGATTGCCGGTTGTTGACACTCGTCGGACCCGGGGGTGTGGGCAAGAGCCGGTTGGCACTCGAAGCGGCGGCGAAGCAGGCAGATCTTGTTCCACCGCCTTACCCTCATGGCGTGTACTTGGTCCCCCTCGCTCCGGTAACCTCAGCCGAGTTCATCGTACCCACCATCGCCGCTGAACTGGAGTTCTCGTTTTACCCGGATGAGAGGGAGGATCCAAAGCAGCAGTTGCTCAACTACCTGTGTGACAAGCAGATGCTTCTGCTCTTGGACAATTTTGAGCAACTCATCGGCAATGCAGAACTGCTCTCCGACATCCTGGAGCGTGCCCCTGCAGTCAAGCTCCTAGTTACCTCGCGCGAGCGCCTGAACCTACAGCAGGAGTGGGTGTTCCAGGTGGAGGGCCTGCGTTACCCTGGCAAGGAGCCTGTGAAGTCTCTCGAGGGCTACTCTGCTGTTGAGCTGTTCCTGCGCCGGGCCAAACAGGTCGATGCCGGTTTTTCTATCCCCGATCAAGAGATTCCGGATCTGGTACGCATCTGTCGCCTGGTCGAAGGCATGCCCCTCGGCATCGAGCTGGCGGTGGCATGGGTCAAGATGCTCTCCTGCCGCGAGATCGCCGCCGAGATCGAACGCAGCCTGGACTTTCTCACCACCTCCACGCGGGATGTGCCAGAGCGGCACCGGAGCCTGCGGGCGGTTTGTGACCACTCCTGGGCACTGCTTTCGGGCAATGAGCAGGATGTATTCAAGAAGCTCTCGGTATTCCAGGGTGGCTTCCGGCGGGAGGCAGCCGAGCAGGTGGCCGGTGCTAGCCTGTCCCTCCTTTCGGCTTTGGTGGACAAGTCACTGGTGTATCGGACTGGCCCTGACAGATACGGACTTCACCAGATGCTGTGCGAGTTTGCGGCCGAGCAGCTCGGCAAGATGCCCCAGGAAGAGACGGAAACCCGCAACCGGCATAGCGCCTACTTCCTGGCCTTTCTCCAACACAAGGAGACGGCTCTCAAAGGAGCCGGCCAGATGAAGGCTCTGGAGGAGATCTGTGCCGACCTCCAGAATGTGCGAACCGCGTGGCGTTGGGCCGTCGCGCAGGGCAAGGTGGCGGAGATTACTAGAGCCGCGCCGGTCCTCTGGCTGTTCTATGAAATGCGCAATCTATTCGAGGAAGGCGAGCAAGCCTTCAGCCGGGCAGTGGCCATGTTGGAGGCCAGGACCGGACAGGGAGTTGAGGTGGACACCGCTTTGGGCATGGCCCTCGCCTTCCAGGGGCGATTCGCCGGTCGCCTCTATCGCTATCAGGACGCTGCCCAGTTGTTCCGAAAAAGCCAGGTGTTATTGCGCCGGCTTGGCACGCAAAGGGACGTGGCGCTGGCCAACACCTTGCTGTTCTATCCTGGGGCAGAAGATAGTTTCCCCGAGATCGAACAATTGCTTGAGGAGACTCTTGCCATATACCGTAGCCTGGGGGATCGATGGGGAATCGCCTTCGCCCTCACTCGGTTCCTCTGGCTCACAGGGACAGCGAGTGCTCTCTCCCGGGATGCAGAAGCCTTGCAGGAAAGCCTGGCCATCGGTCGAGAGATCGGTGATCAGTCGATTGTGGGCCTTTGTCTCTTTCAACTGGGCGTGATATTGCAGAGCTCAGGGGCGTACCGGGAGGCCAAACTGCGCTACCAGGAGAGCCTGGCGGTCTTTCGCGAGCTTGGCGATCGCAGGCTGGCGCAGATGTGTCTGGACCATGCTGGGTATGTAGCCCGTGCACTGGGAGAGTACGAGGAGGCCCGCCGATATCATCTGGAGAGCCTGACGATCTGTCGAGAGGTGGGCGACCGTCTCGGCACGGCCGGCTCCCTCAGCAATCTGGGATTGGTGGCTCGCGACCTGGGCGACTACGTAGAGGCAGAACAGTACCTCCAAGAAGGCCTGGCCATTCGCACGGAGGTTGGGCATCAGTGGTCCATCGCCATCTCTCTCGAGTACCTGGGTGATGTTGCACTGGCACAGGGAGACTGTGGGGCGGCCCGGCGATGGTACCAGGAGAGCCTGGAGGTGAGTGGAGGCAGTCAGTTGCCGAAGCAGCTGCCGGAAGCCCTGAGGGGGTTGGGGGAAGTCTCCAGTGCTGAGGGGGAGTTCGAGCAGGCCAGGCAGCTCTTCCGGGAGGCCCTGGAGCTAGAGATGGCCTGGCAGGTGGTGTATATTCCCTTGATCCTGGAAATCCTGGTCGCCGTCGCCGAGCTTGCAGCTCGGATGGGAGAAACGCAAAAGGCTGCGGAGTGGCTAGCCTACGTTGCAGGCCAGGCTGGTATCACCGCCCAGACGCGGGACAAGGCGAATCGCCTTCTCGATGAATTGGTCTCTCAGCTCCTACCCCAGGCCATGGCTGCCGCCCGCCAAAGATACAGTGGCGGCACACTGGATGAGATCGTGCAAGCGATTCTACAGGAACTATGACCATGGGCCAGAGCGGGACACTTGAAGCAATGTACCAGATTAGTACCATTACCCTACCGCTACCATTCCGGCTCGGCAGCGTCAATTGCTACCTCGTCGAAACCGGCACCGGCTTTGTCCTGATCGACACCGGAAGCGCCAATGCGCGG
>Ga0316577_10001202_pt1 | contig 11993 bp, 12 predicted proteins | sample S5NA_FD_203073 | JGI IMG/M metagenome (GOLD analysis project Ga0316577, IMG submission 203073) | Rhizosphere microbial communities from salt marsh grasses in Alabama, United States - S5-7_050615r2r1 | ecosystem: Host-associated > Plants > Roots > Rhizosphere | place: USA: Alabama | collected... | reverse complement strand
AGGATAAAAAAAACGTTTTATTTTTCGATTTTCCTAACCGATGGGGGAGCATTTGAGCCATTAAGATAAAATTAACAATGCTGAAAACCGTGCCCAGGATCAACCCCTTTCCCACAGGTTTTTGACCTGCCAGAATTAGAAAAAGCCCTGCAAAGATTGCTGCAGTGATGGCCCTGGAACAATATTTTTTCTGGGTTTGTCTAAGCGGTTCCATTCCCGGAAGTATTATCCTCTTTTTTAACTTCGGTGATCTCCATGATTTGACGGTAAACGACCACCCCACCTCCGATAACACCCAAAATAATAAAGATGGTTATAAAGACACCCTTGGTTCCCAACCATCTGTCAAGGTATCGTCCAATAAAAAAGCAAAAAGCGATACAACCGACCATTGTAAGGCCCAGTTGCGTTACAATGTAAAGATTTTCGACCCAGACCCGGTTTCTTTTGTAGTCGAAAAGCTTTTTTTTCTGTTTTGGCATCCTGCCTGATAAAAACTCTTTAAATTCGAAGCATTGCCTTGATTATCAATAAATGCCTCTAAAAAAATGATAGTCTGATAACAGATATTATTTGTAACTGTCAAGAAGATAAACCATTTTTTTCTTGATTTATCTGAATCGAAAAAAAACTATGATTGCATTAATTTTTTTTTGTAATATAGTATGGATTATATAGTGCTTTTCCAAATATCTTATTTTTTGGGCCAAAAATTCGAAGACAGAAGTTCGAATTTGGCATTGGTTTAAAACAGAATCTTAACTGCATGGATAAGCGTTTGACTATATGTTCATATGACACTCTCAGCCGTCGAAAAATTGCGCCGTTTTTATGAACCGTTTGGAGGAGACAACACGGTTCTTATCCTGATCAATGCCGATCCGGATTCAATTGCAAGCGCGATGGCTGTCAAAAGATTGCTTTGGCGCAAAGTATCCAGTGTAACCATTTCCAATATTAACATCATTAAACGTCCGGACAATATTGCAATGATCCGACTGTTGGGTGTGGATCTTGTCCCAATCAAAGACATTGTCAAGGACGCCTTCAACCGTTTTGTATTTGTCGATTCCCAGCCCAGTCATAATGAAGTATTTACAGGCTACCCGCCGCATGTGATTATAGATCATCATCCCGACACAGGCGTTAGTGCGCCTTTTGTGGATATCCGCCCCAAATACGGAGCAACTGCCACCATCATGACCGAATATTTAAGGGCGGCAAAAATTAAACCTTCCCGCAAACTGGCCACCGGCCTGTTTTATGCCATTAAAACAGATACGGACAATTTCGTACGTCAAACCTTAATTGAAGATGTCAGGGCATTTCAGTTCCTTTACCGTCATGCGAATCTCCATCTTATCAACAAGATTGAGCAGTCGGAATTGACATTCGACTTTTTAAAATATTTCAAAATTGCCCTTGATAATAGGCGTAATCGTAAAGGACATATGTTTACTTACCTCGGTTCGGTCGCAAATCCTGACATTTGCGTAATTATAGCAGATTTTTTCATGAAAATCAGCTCTGTGAACTGGAGCATTGTCTCTGGGTTATATAGTAAAAAGCTGATTATTGTTTTCAGAAACGACGGTCTTCGCAAGGATGCAGGTAAACTCGCCAGACAAAACTTCGGACAAATCGGCTCTGCAGGGGGCCATAAAAGCATGGCACGTGCTGAAATTCCAGTTGAAGCCCTGAAAGGAGTTGTCGACTATACGAATGATAAAAAGGTCTTAAGATGGATTATAAACAAAATTGAAAAAAAAGCAGGCAAAAAATGAGTTCTGATCCTGTCGAGCTATCTGTCACCATCCTGGGCTCAGGAACATGTGTCCCTTCTCTTAAGCGCAGCTCATGCTCAATACTTATGAAAATAAGGGACAAATTTCTTCTGTTTGATTCCGGAGCCGGTACCATGCGAAAGCTTCTTGAACACGGTATCCAGATTTTCGATGTTTCCTTTGTCTTTTACAGCCATTTCCACCCGGATCATACCGCTGAGCTGGTCCCGTTTTTATTTGCCAACAAATATCCTGACGGGAGCCGGCGTAACATTCCGCTTACCCTGACGGCCGGGAGGGGATTTGCAAAATTCTATGACAACCTGAAAAATGTTTACGGCCATTGGATCGAACTTGCACCGGGTCTCTTAAACATTGTTGAACTCGATAATACCGGTTATGACATGAGGGAGTTTGATGATTTTAAAGTAGAATCGCTTCCGGTTGAGCATAACCCGGAAAGCATTGCATTCAGAATAACAAGTCCCGCAGGAATATCCATGGTCTATTCCGGGGATACGGATTTTTCCGAAAATCTGGTGGCGCTTTCAAAGGATGCAGACCTTTTTATCTGTGAATCGGCCCTTCCCGATGAATTGAAGGTAAAAGGGCATCTTACCCCCTTTCTGGCAGGGGAAATTGCAACCCGGGCCAATGTCCGCAAACTGGTGTTAACCCATTTTTATCCGGAATGCGATCAGGTTGACATCAAAAAACAGTGCCGAAAAGCTTATTCCGGCCCCCTGATTCTTGCAGAGGATCTGATGCAAATCAATCTGACGGTTTCGTAAAAAGTCCAACTTCTGCGTTGTGCTGCATTTCGTAATTATTCAACGTACGAAAAGTACGCATCATGATTACAAAATTTGCACGCCTTGAATTTGAACTTTTTACGAAACCGTCTAAATCGGACGTTTTACAAAAACATCAAACCTATAGCAATCCCGTAAGCGGATCTATGAGTCTGTTGATTAATGGTCTTTTCGCACAATCTCTGCATTATGCTCAAAAAATAATCCTCGGAATATCAAATATATGCCTGTGGTTATTTTTTTCGCATGCCTTGATCTTGAACGAAAATCCTCATTAATCAACAGACTCATCTAAGGAAAAAAATTATAGGTTGCCTTGTGATTCTTTCAATCCAACAGCGTCGGGCGTCGGTTCTGCGGAATGGTCCCGTGCAATCAGCATATAAATCGACGGAACAATAAAAAGGGTGAAAAGGCTGCCGATGGCCATGCCGCCTACGATCACCAGACCGATGGAGTTTCGGGCCGCAGCGCCTGCGCCGGTGACCAGGGTCAACGGGAAATGACCGGCAATCGTGGCCCCGGTGGTCATGAGTATCGGGCGCAGCCGGGTCAAGGCCGCCTCTCTAACCGCCTCTTTTTTGGATCGTCCTTGATCCCGGACTTTGTTGGCAAACTCCACAATAAGAATGCCGTTCTTGGACACCAGCCCCACCAGAGTCACAAGGCCCACCTGGGAATAGATATTCATTGTAGAGGTCCAGCCGTGGGTCCAAAACGGAATATTGGGATCCGGCATTTTTAGGAAAGTGAACACCAGTGCGCCGAACATGGCCAAAGGCACCGATCCGGCAAGGATGACGAAAGGATCTCGAAAGCTGTTAAATTGTGCGGCCAGTACCAAAAAAATAAGCACCACGGCAAGCCCAAAAGCGGGAAGAAATTTATTGCTTTCCGTGCGCAGCTGACGGGACTCTCCTGTGTAATCCACCACGTATCCTCTTGGAAGAATTTTTGCCGCTTCATCTTCAAGATAGCGAAGCGCCTCATCCAGGGGGCGCACCGACACCCCGCTGATTTTTACGGCATTTAACTGTTGGAACCGGTTCATGGAACGGGGTACGGTGGTGTTACGAATGGAAGCAACCGTACTGAAGGGCACCAGATTTCCATCCGGGCCCGTGATGTAGATATCATTGAGTTGCTCCGGATTGAGTCGATCCACCCGTTTAATCTGGGGAATGACCTTGTAGCTGCGGCCGGCGATGTTAAACCGGTTTACAAAATTCCCCCCCAGCATGGACGCCATATCCACTCCTACTTGCTCAAGGTTTAGCCCCAGGTCCGCCACCCGGTCACGATCAATAACAAGTTCTGCCTGAGGCTGGTCTATCTTAACGTCAATAATCGGTGGGAAAGCAAACAAACCGCTTTGCATGGCCTTGAGTTGAATCTGTCTGGCAAAAGCGAGGATCTGTTCTGTTTCGGCCGTGGAGGCCAGGACAAACTCGACGGGAAACTCACCCCCTCCGGGAAGCGCGGGCGGTGTTACCGGAAGCACTCGAACCCCGGGAATGGCATGCAATTTTTGCTGTACTTCAGGTAAAATCTGAAAAATCGTCCGTTCTCGTTCGCTCCACGGAACGGTGGCCATCCCCCCGAATCCGGAGGAGGGCATGGTCAACTGAAACGTGTGGTCCGTCTCCGGTATACTGAAGAAAATCCGGTTCACCGCGGCCGCAGAATAACTGGTCTGGTCAAGGGTCGCGTTAGCCGCAGCATCAATGATACCGAAAATCACCCCCTGATCCTCAGAAGGTGCAAGTTCTACCGGAGACATGATAAACATTGGGATGGTGAGCACACTGACGACTATCCATACCATATAGACCGCCGGCCGGGCGTTAAGAGTGACATCCAGCAATCGTCCGTATGCGTCTCTGAGACGACTAAACCCCCGGGAAATTTTTCCGGCCAGTCCGCGTTCCCCAATTCCGGGTTTCAGCAATTTTGATGCCATCATCGGGGAAAGGGTCAGGGCCACCACGCCGGAAATGGTTACCGCACCGGCCAGGGTAAATGCAAACTCCCTAAACAGAGACCCGGTAAGCCCTCCCTGTAAAGCGATGGGAACATAGACCGCTGCAAGGGAAACTGTCATGGCAATGATAGGGCCCACAAGTTCACGGGCTCCCAGTATGGCGGCATCAAACGGGGACAGTCCTTTTCTCAGATGCCGTTCCACATTTTCCACCACCACAATGGCGTCGTCCACCACAAGCCCCACGGAAAGTACGATGGCAAGCAGGGTGAGCAAGTTAATAGTAAAGCCAAACATCTGCATCAGAAACACCGCGCCGATAAGAGACAGGGGAATGGCGACCACAGGGATTAATACGGATCGAAAGGAACCGAGAAATAGAAAAATAATGATCACAACAATAAGCAGGGTGTCACCAAGGGTTTTGGTCACTTCTCGAATGGCATCCTTGATGTATTTGGTGCCATCGTAGGCAACGCTTGCCTCCATGCCTGTGGGGAGTTCTTTTTGGATGCTTTGCATCTGGACGCGAATCCGGTTAATGACATCCAGGGAATTGGCGTTTGGCAGGGGCCAGACGCCCATAAACACAGCGGTTTGTCCTGAAAAACGCACTTCGGTATCATAATTTTCCGCCCCCAACACGATATCTCCGATATCCTCAAGTCTTATAATGGCACCGTCCTGCTGTCGAATAATCAGCCGTTTGAATTCTTCCACGGAGCGAAGGTCGGTATCGGCAGTCAGATTCACCTGAATCAACGCCCCTTTGGTGCGGCCCACCGCGGCAAGATAATTGTTGGCGGCCAGGGCACGTCGCACCTGAACCGGACTGATATTGAACGCGGCCATGCGATCGGGTTTCAGCCAGATGCGCATGGCAAATGTCCTGCCGCCCAGAATATCGGCACGCTGAACCCCTTCTACCGCAGAGAGTCGGGGTTGAACCACACGTACCAGGTAGTCGGTAATCTCATTTTGCATCAGCACATCGGAAGTAAAACTCAGATACGATGAGGCAAACCGGCTCTCAGCCGATTCCACATCGATGGTGGGAACCTCAGCCTCCGGGGGCAAATCGTTTCGAACCTGGTCCACCTTGGCACTGATTTCGGAAAGCGCATCGATGGGGTCGTAATTGAGTTTCAATCGAACATTGATGGTGGAAAGGCCAAGTGCGCTTTGTGATTCAATATACTCAATGCCGTCGGCCGCGGCAATGGCGCGCTCTAAAGGGGTAGTAATAAATCCACGCACGAGATCGGCACTTGCCCCCACGTAAACCGTGCTGACCGTAACCACGGAATTCTCGTTGCGGGGATACTGGCGAACATTGAGCGAACGGATCGCCTGAAGGCCCGAAATAATGATCAGAAGGTTGATGACCGATGCAAGGACCGGACGCCGGATAAATAAATCGGTTAGTTTCATAATAAAATGAGTTGAACGCAACGACTCAGGCAGACCGGCTCAAGTCGATCTATCCACTTGGGTTATATAAGGGGTCGGGGAGTTTTTTTAATTCATTCCGCTTCATTTAAGGGTTTTAAGGAAAAACTCACCGACCCCTCAGTTATATAAAAATTATTTGTGTTGTGTGGTTTTGAATTATGCATCCGCCGGTTTAGGCATTTGCTTGAATTCAGGTGACAAGGTGTTGTCTATAACAACGGTCTGGCCGTTTCGAAGCTTAAACACGCCGGTACTGACCACCGTCTCCCCCTGTTTGAGTCCGGAGATAATCGATACATAGTCCCCGCGTGTTTCTCCCAAACGCACGAATTTTTGGTTCAGCACCAGGCCGGACGATTTATTTGAATCATTTTTTTGCTCCTCAACCACAAACACGGAGTCTCCGTAAGGTGCATACAGCACTGAGGTGGCGGGAATGGCAAGCACCTCTATCCGGTCCGGCAACACCACCGATACGTTTACGTACATACCGGGGCGAAGCAACTCTGCCGGGTTTTCCACGGTTGCCTGAATCCGAATATTTCGGGTAGCAGCATCAACCTGGGGGTTTATGGCTGTAATTTTTCCGGAAATCACCTGTCCGGGAAACGCATCGGTGGTCAGTCGAATGGCCAGACCCGGGTACACTTGGGCAAGCCGTTGCTGGGGTAAAAGAAAATTCACATAAATGGGATCCAGGGACTGGAGCGAAACAATCTCATCTCCCTCATTGAGCGTTTGCCCCAGGTTCACCTGTCGAATACCCAGACGGCCGGAAAAAGGAGCCCGAATGGTTTTTTTCGCAATGACAGCACGAATATTGTCTACCTGGGCCGCAGCCTCCTTAAACTGTGCGTTGGCATTATCAAAATCGGATCGGGATACGGTTTTATTGGCCACCAGTTTTTTTGTGCGCTCAAAATTTATTTTTGCGAGCGTCATTGCGGCTTCGGCCGCGCGCAACTGCGCCGATTCCACAGACGTATCCTGCTGCACCAGGAGATCACTCGCTTTCACCATGGAACCCGGTTCAAAGGCGATATGCACCACTTTTCCTGTCAGTTCCGCGGTAACCACTACCCCCTGCACAGCTTCCAGGGACCCGATGGCGGTTAAAAAAGATTCCCACGAGTCGGTTTTGGCCATGGCCGTTGTAACAACTTCCGGAGGCGGCACAAAATTGTCCCCATGGGCTATCATCCGTTGGATTTGAAGGCTTTTAATCCCGGCCAACCCCCCAATCAATACAATTATTCCAATCAAAGTGATAATTATTCGTTTTAACATAACCCTATATTTGCTCTGCCGGCCCCTTGCGCCCGGTCCTGTTTTTTGATGTTCCGTTCAGTTTTCAACAAATTTTAAGAATACTAAATTTAAAAGAGATATTCAAGAGAAACACGCCCTCGCTTCGCTGCATCGAAATCAAATACCTTTCCCCTGATTTTTCAGAGACACTAAACAATTCAGGGTTCGGGGAGTTTTTTAGGTTCCATATTGTAGTATTCATCATTTTTAAAAGATTTCGAAACAGAATCAAAGGTCAAAAAGTGATTGATTAAGCAATGGAACCTGCTATAAATTTAATTTGTGTCCATTATAGATTTATGGATCGACATTAGTTAATTGCCAATGAAAATTAAGCTTAGCGTTTAAAGGAGAAAGCAATGAAAAAAGCATTTATTCCGGTATGGACGGTGAGCCTGATGCTCATCGCGCAGTCTGCCTTTGCTCAATGTCCGTCTGCTCGGGATCGTAATTTAATTCTTACCGATGGCATGGCCGAGGTCACTGGCCAAAATGATTCAGCCAAAGTGTCCGTTGCCGTCGTGACCCAGGGGCGAAATTTGGAACAGGTTAGCTTAGAAAATGCCGGCAAAACCAAAGCGGTCATACAAGCCATCAAGGGATTGAACATTAAAGATCTTAAACTGAAGACTTCCGATTATCGCGTGACGCCCCAAAGGGATTATAAAGCCAGGCCCCCGAAAATTAACGGGTATGACGTACACAATGCCATTGAAATTACGCTGGAAGGCTTTGAGCCTGAGCCGTTATCCAAGAATATTTCCATGATGATCGGTAAAGCTCTGGAGAGTGGTTCCAACAATATTAATCAAATTCAATTTTACATTAAAAATAAATCAGCGTTAGAAAAGCAAGCCTTAAAACAATCAACTCAGGAAGCCATGGATCGGGCGAGAACCCTGGCCGAGGCAGCGGGTGTGAGGTTAAAACGCATTGTTTCACTCAGCACCCAACCGATTCACATACCGACCCGGCAACATATGCTTCGAGCAGCCGGAATGAAGAGCGAAGCCTCAGCAGCACCGCCGATTGAAATAGGGGAAAGCCAAATTCGCGTTCAGGTCAGCATTGCATATGAAATAGAGTGAGAAAAAAGGGGGGGATAAACGAAGCACAGCCACGATCCAAGGAAGCCTCCGCTCCCGCCTTGTTCGATTGCTTTTATTTGATGCTATTGTAGTAGCGTGATGGACCGCTCCAGATGTCCCAATTGCTTTCCTGAAAAATAGATCTGCAGCTACTAACGGTTTCACCTCTGCCTTGTTCTGTCTTTTCTTCTATATCTCGGGGATTGGCCCCGACTTCCGCCCAGAAGAGATTTGCTCCGGCGATCGCACCTAACGTACAAGGCTCATGCGTACAATTGCCCATCACAGATCGTGGCATTCCCAATCTGGTAACGGCAACGATTTGGGCCATACGCATCTCGGTAATTACCCCGCGTTTGGCTATCTCGGTTCCGGGTATGGGGATCCGTCTGGCTGCACCGCTGTATGAGGGATCGAAGGAAGCCGTGAACTCTATCATCTCAGCCAGCTCCTCGTTTGTGTGTTCCGGTCCTACAGGTTCGACGCAGGTGCCCACCTCAAGACCGGCTTCCTTGAAGTTGCGGATACTTTGTTTTCTCTTCTCCACTGAAAGGCCGGTGTCTTTTCCCTCTCGCAGGCGAACGGCGTGATACACGCCGGAAAAGCCCGCCTCCTTGAGCCGGATTGCATTCTTGTGAGACTGGTCTCCGACGTTAGCGATCATTGTTGTTTCGGGCTTCATGTTTTTTCTAACCTCCCTCGACATTTCTATAAAGCGTTCAAACGGGTACTTGGCCGTTGACATTATGAATACCGCATTCGCGCCGTCACTCTCAAACTGGCAGGCATAGGCCACGGCCTGCTCCGGGGTCAGCTCTGTGGCTACGCTGAAAATATCGTTGATCTTAGCGAAAGAGCAGAAGAGACAGTTGCAAGCACACGGTGCGAGATTGATGGCAAACTGAGCATGGACTTCGGCCTTGCCGCATGACAGCTCTTTCGAAACACGGGTCGCCTCAGCCATGACCAGGTATGTTTCAGCAGAATCCGGCGCCAGGCTAAGCAGGTAGACAAGTTCTTCTCGTGACAGCACGTCGCCCACTCTCGATTTCTTTATTAATTTGTCGATATGCACGATCTATCACCTTTATTAAATGTTATAATTTCATGATTATATAAAAAAATAATGCGGTTACAGCTGATATTGGCATTGAAAATGCGTCTTACAGCATAGAAAAATTTTAGAATATAATGAAGGTAAGGAAAAATTCGAATGTCTTATTCAACCTTACTTTCGTAAAATTATTTGTCAAGGATTTTAGGCCATTCGGAATGATTGTTACATTTAACTGTTCCGGTAGGTTGAGGGATAGGATCGATGGATAATAGCTGCTCGGTTCATTCCACGGAATCAGGTTGAACTTCCCATACAGAGCCGTCTCTGATATTGTCCGCATAACATTTGGTTTTTGCACGTTTAAATACGCATTCACAATTTTTTAAAAATAACAAATAATTAGCTTGCTTTTTTTTAAATAAAGATTATAATGTATTTAATCAATTAAGTCCTGTTTAATCTGCAGGACGGTTTATCTCTGAAGGAAAAATCCATTTGTCAAAGTGGCACCCTCCAGTTTGCGACCTTGAAAATTATTAAGAAAGGAGGATGTTATCATGACCAATGGAACTGTAAAGTGGTTTAACGACCGAAAAGGGTTCGGATTTATTGAGCAGGAAGACGGATCCGATGTGTTTGTTCATCATTCAGGAATCAATGCAGACGGTTTTAAATCCCTCAATGAAGGCGATCGAGTTTCTTTTGATATAGAGCAAGGACAAAAAGGTCCTTCCGCTAAAAATGTCACTGTGATTTAGCTTTATGTTTTGAGTAAAAAGGGCATTCCTTCTAATATTGAGGGGATGCCCTTTTGTTTGGTTTGAAGTTATACCTCCACAATTCGAAATCATCAGACCTTAAACCTCAAAAAAAGTCCGCTCATAGATCCTTTTCTTGTTGTCGATATCAAAAATAACAGGCAAGGAGGTAACAAATTGGCAAGATCAAATCATCAATTTAATAAACGTCAAAAAGAATTAGTGAGGAAGAAAAAGAAAGAACAAAAGAGACAACGCAAACTAGATAAAAATACTCTAAAATCGGAAGAGAATCCAAATCTGTCCCAGAATGAAGGAGAGAATCTATAAGCTTAGAAACCGGATGGAAAGGAGAAAAGATATGCGTCAAAAATATGTGCTTTCTCGAGATGATGTCAAAAATAAACTCAAAATCAGGGAATATGCAATTATCGACAAAAATCTGAAAAAAGTGGCGTCTTCAATGCTGCAGAATGAAAGTTTTTCATTTCTCTGCGAAGAAATCTATGAAAATGAAATTATCGTGAGGTCCATCTCCAAAGGAATGAACGCCTTGATTGCAATCCTTCGGACCCACAATATATTTCCCATCGAACCCTATTCCACCAAAATCGCCGAATCAGTCATGGAGTTATACAATTCATCCGAAGATGGTTCGGTAGAGCTGTTTTTTGACGACATCGATTTGGTATCTGTTTGATATGATCTCATTTCAAACTATTGACTTATTATTACGAATGGATTAACTCAAGATTAAATTAATTCTACTATTCACTACTTGTGTATATTTCTGGTATTTATTTTGGAGCCTGTCTAAAGAACCTCTCTTTTTGGCCTTCCTTCAAAGTGATTTCCTGAGCATTTGCACAAGATATAAGTAAAGGAAAAACTTTAGATGGAAGGTTATGTCAAATCGTACAGTGAAAAAAAGGGCTATGGTTTTATATATACTGAAGAACATGGGGACGTTTTTGTTCATAAATCAGGCATCAAGGAATTTGGGCATTTCGGTTTACAAGAGGGTGACCCCGTATCCTTTGAATTAAAAGAAACCTCTAAAGGCATACAAGCCATTAACTTAAAGCCCGTCAAATCTTATTAATCTGGAAACGCACAACATTTTTCTATCCTACTGCTTACCATCGGTAATAAAGGGTGAACCGTCTTGCGAATAAAGATAAGTCGTTTTCTTGCGTCAGAGGCGTTCATTTCTTTCTTTTACCGATTAATTTTATTTTATTCGTGGACGCTTCGTTTAAAGATTGAAAATGATAAAGACTGGATGGATTATAGAAGAAATGGCGGTGTGGTTTTGCTTTGTACTTGGCATCAACAATTTTTTTCTGCTATTCTTCCGTTTAACAATTATAAAACCTTCAACCCAAATATCATGATTAGTCAAAGCAGAAACGGTGAAATAGTCGCCAAGATGCCTCGCAACATCAGCTTCGGAATAACCAGAAATAATCTGCAATCAGGTCGGTTTTACCCAAAAAAGATCCTCTGAATAGGATTAACCCCAATTAAGACGAAAGGTTTAATGAAATGCTATCCAAATTCGGCAATGAAGTTTTATTATATGGGCCTGATGCACTTTTACCGCAGAATCTGAATAATGAATGGTTAAATATTCTACAAAAGATGGCCGGAGATTTTTTAGATGCAAGTTATGATCTTGAAGAATGTAAAAAGCCGGAGGATGTTGCGGATCCGATTCTATCTATCTGTGTATCAGAAATATTAAGATCCCAAC
>Ga0316577_10001201_pt1 | contig 11996 bp, 17 predicted proteins | sample S5NA_FD_203073 | JGI IMG/M metagenome (GOLD analysis project Ga0316577, IMG submission 203073) | Rhizosphere microbial communities from salt marsh grasses in Alabama, United States - S5-7_050615r2r1 | ecosystem: Host-associated > Plants > Roots > Rhizosphere | place: USA: Alabama | collected... | reverse complement strand
TGACAGCCTGCATGGCGATCCAATTACCCACATGGCCTATTCATCACATGCCCATGCAAGGGCTGCGGCCAGTCTGAGCGAAATCGCTGATCAATGTTGCCAGGGTCGTTTGCTGGCGATGGGCGGCGGTGGCTACAACCTGGAGAATATTGCCGCAGCTTGGACAGCGGTGGTCGCGACCCTGATGGAAAATAAAAGCCAGGCATAACACCATTTCGGTTCCAGCACAGGAATGCGAGCCGGATGCAAGCCGGAACTGAATACGTACCGGGCACTAAAGATCGAGCAACTCCCACAACGCACCTGCCTGGCCCCGATCATAATCAGGCCTGTCTTGTCCGCAGAGTCGGGCAGTATTATCTCCTGTTCCAAAGTCGATTATCAGTTTCCTTCTGCTGAGTATAGTCAAAAGAGGTGGATAACCTGGTATTTCAACCCGGGCAACCTGCCGGGACTGACGAGGAAAAGAGATTGTGCTATAAATTAATTATGTACCTGCGCTGGATACATAAGTGAGCCTCCAACGTTTTACGGGTAGCAATATCACCAGCCTGTTGCCTGGCGAGCCGCTCTGGAAGCGCGTCCCTACCACAGATACGGACGGCACCCGGTTGAGTGATTTCATGATGATCATTCCCCGCCTGCGCGACAAGCCACGGGATGCCATGCAAGCCACCGTTCAACGTATCGAAGGTGTACTGCGTTGTTATCAGGACAATGTCGTGTTTGCAGATCTGAATCTCGCACTGAACGTGCTGTGGGTTTCAGTCCGGCCGGTGCCGGGGATTTGCCTGGAACTACCGACCGCCATCAAAATACAGGTGCCAGAAGCGCTGCTGGTGTCCCACAAGTTCAGCAACGATTAGCTTCCTCGATTTGCTTCGTCCAGGCATCGCGATCGTGACGCTTGTTACGTCGGGCGCAGTCTGCCAAAGTACGGCCGCAGACGCAATCTAAGGAGATCAAAGTGACGAACACTGCCTTGTCAGAAGAGGTTCTGGATACGCTGTTTGGCCAGGCCCGCAGCCATAACGGCTGGCAGGATAAACCTGTCTCTGATGACCAACTAAGACAGATCTATGGCTTGCTTAAAATGGGACCTACCAGTGCCAACTCCTGTCCCGCACGGTTTGTTTTTATAAAATCAGCTGAATCCAAGATGAAGCTCAAGACCTGTCTGGATGAAGGCAATATCAAAAAATCAATGACTGCACCGGTGGTGGCGATTATTGGTATGGACCTTGAGTTTTATGACAAGCTCAACAAACTGTTTCCCCATACTGATGCGAAATCATGGTTTGCAGGTAAGCCGGCCAAGATCGAGGAAACAGCGTTTCGTAACAGCACCCTGCAAGGTGCTTATCTGATTCTGGCTGCGCGCAGTCTGGGTCTGGATTGTGGCCCCATGTCCGGTTTTGACAATACTAAGCTGGATGCTGCTTTTTTCCCGGGCGGCAAGGTCAAGTCCAATTTCATTTGTGCAATTGGCTATGGTGATGCCTCGAAACTCTATCCGCGTGGTCCGCGCCTGGCCTTTGACGAAGCCTGTGAAATCGTTTGATTCAGATCGCGACCCTGACGATGCCGCAACGACGCAGGTAAAGCTTCAGCGCTGCTTCAGCCTCTGTTAAGTGCTGGAAGGGGCCATGACGCTGACGATTGCGGGTGACAAAAAACCACTCGTTGCCCCTGTTGTAAATACGGCGTGAGCGTAACGGGATTGCTCCGAATTCACCGCGACGATTCAGTTGTTTTTCCAGTTTGAAATCACGCATATATACTGCCTACAGCTCTACAGTTGATATATATCCTGATGGGTCGGCGGGCTGGCGACTTATCAGCTCTACGATAAGGTCCTCGGCATCCTGTTTGTCAGTGAAAGGACCTTTAAGTCCTTCCCGCGCATGCACATACCAGCCCACGTTTTTTACCTGGAACAGCCGGTCCGGATTGTCCCGGAACGCCTTGCCCGCACGGGGTTTACCGCTGCCGATGGTGCGATCCATCTTCATTTGTATGTTCCCTTTTTTAGTTCGCACTTTTAAATTTATTTTAGACTGAAATGCCAGTGGCGTCAGTTAGACAGGACGATCACGGGTCAGAAAATGCCTACCACCAAAGTTCTAGAGTGATGTAGTTACTTGCCGTGGAGATAACGCGCATCATCAAAACTACAGACCCAGTTGGGTGCCATGGCCACCATCATTGAAATGAGCATACCGGTAATAAAGCCTTCGGGAAATATCATCAACGGAATGAAGGGGTAATATTCCTTGAGCAGGTGCGTGAAGTTGTAGACATCGCCCAGGATCAGTATTCCGGAGGCGACGGCAATCATCGCCAGCAGCGCCAGGCCGGCACCAAAAAAGGCGTTGAGAAAGATGAATACAAAAAAATGGTTGGGCAGTTTACGGTCTACCAGTCTGTAGATGAGCTGGGTGGTCAGGATTGGCACCAGGCCAGTCACTAGGATATTGAGAGGCAAGGTTTGCCAGTCGCTGCTGCCATTGAGGAACATACCGAGATACACCAGGCTAAATGCAACCAGTGCCAGTTGCCAGCCGAACATCAGGGTCAACAGGGTGGCGCCGATATAGTGATAGTTGAGACCCGGGAAAGCGGTGGTCGTGATGTGCCATAAAAACAGCAGGCCGACGCAGGTACCGAGATAGACATGCACGGTTTCCTTCTGTCGAAAGCGTTGCCAGGGTGCCGTTAGCAGAGCAGGAACCAGCCAGAGTAAATACAGTCCGGTGGCAATCCAGTGCCAGCTATTCATTAACAGGCCGTAGGGATAATTCATGCCGGTTTACAGCGTTGTTAAACACAAGCGCTATGATAGCATAGCCGCGCCGACATCCCGGAGAGCCCTTGGCGACTACTGATTAGTGACACAATTTTCAGGAGTAATTCGTGAGCAAGCCAGCACCCCAAAACAATATAATCACCCTTCGAACTGATGGCCCTTTGATCTGTCAGGGCAGCTTTACCCTGTTGTCAGTGGACGGGGAGGTTCTGGCGCACGAGGAGGAACTGTATCTGTGTCGTTGCGGCGCCTCAAGGAAGGCGCCATTTTGTGACGGCAGCCACAAGCGCATCGGGTTCGTGGACGACGCACAGTTCGAGGATGAGCGATGCGAGGAACTGGATGAAACTTGCGGGCAGGTAACCATTACCTGCCGTACCGATGCCATGTATGTGATCAAGGGACCGGTTACCATCCAGAGCGAGGACGGCCGCTCAGTAACCCGTCGTTCCCGTGCGGCCCTGTGCCGCTGCGGTGCTTCCGGCAAGAAACCGTTTTGCGATACCAGCCATAAGCTGTGTGGTCATATTCTGGACTGAAGCAGCGATTGCGCACGTCCTGCACCATTGGTGACGCAGGCCGGCTGAATTGCTCAGGGGCTGTTAACCTGGCCGGATGAGCCGGTCGAGGCCGGGTTGTCATGAAACTCGGCCATCGCTTCATCAATATGCGACGTCGGTACCTCCAGGATTTGCAAGAGGTTCGAGGCCAGTAACAGACTCGATTCGATGGTCTCGGGAATGATTTTGGTTGCCCCCGCAGCGCGTAACTGGTCCATGCCGCTCCTGTCGGCGGTGCGGACCAGAACCGGAATGTCCGGCATGGTCTGGCGTACCCGATGCAGGATTTTCAGCGCAGTTGAAAAGTCCTCCACACTTACCACCACCGCCGCCGCCCGCTCCAGACCCGCCGCCTGCAGCAGACCGAGATTAGCCGCGTCACCGTAGTTAACGGGTTCACCGGCCTGGATGGCGTCCCTGACCCCTGCCGGATCGAGATCCAGGCCGGTATAGGGAACCCCGGCCTTGCGCAGCAAACCTGCAATGTTTTGCCCTACCCGGCCATAGCCGCAGAGGATGACATGATTCTGCATTTCCCTACTGGTGATGGTGATCAATTCCTGCCGGGATTTCTGATCCAGCCGTGAACCACCAGGCAGCAGCCATTGGGTCAGGGGGCCGTTGAAGCGAATCGCCATGGGGGCAATGGCCATACTTAACAGCAACGCTGCGAGCACCACCTGGCCGACATGGGCTGGAATCAGACCGGTGCCCAGCGCCAGGGTCAGAATCGCAAAACCGAATTCACCGCCATGGGCCAATACCAGACCGGTGCGCAGCGAGACGGAAGGATCCCAGCCGAACACGCGACAGAAACCGGTTATGACCACCAGCTTGCCGAACACCAGAACCACCAGTAGCAGGAGCACCCAGGGCCAGATATCCAGCAGGCCACCCAGGTTAAGCAACATGCCAATGGTGATGAAGAACAGCCCCAGCAGGACGCTGCGAAACGGCCGGATTTCCGCGTCGAGCTGGTGTCTGAATTCGGTTTCGCCCAACATCATGCCTGCCAGAAACGCGCCCAGCGCCAGCGACAGTCCGAGTTCATGGGTAATCCAGGCCGCCCCCAGTGCCACCAGCAGGGTGGTCAGGGTAAATAGTTCGGCAGAGCGAAATCGTGCCACCCCTCGTAACAGGGGCCGCAGCAGCCAGCGGCCGGTGCCCAGGATCAACACCAGGGCGAGCAATCCCTTGCCCATTGCGATTCCCATCGCGGCACCCGGCTCATCGCCGCCGGTACCGGACAGGGTGCTGACCAGGATCAGGAAGGGGATCACGATGATGTCCTGGAACAGTAAAATTCCCACCGCGTTACGGCCATGACGAGTATGTAACTCGCCCTGTTCGGACAGTTGGCCTACCACCAGGGCTGTGGATGACATTGCCACCACGCCCCCCAACACAATGGCGACGTTCATTGGCAGGCTCTGTTGCAGAGCGATCGCCATGGTGATGAGGGTCGTCACCAGCACCTGCAGTCCTCCTAGCCCCAACACGGCAGTTTTCATGCGCAATAGCAGGGACAACGAGAATTCCAGGCCGATGGTGAACAGCAGCAGCACCACTCCGAATTCCGCCAGATTACGGGTATGCTCCGAATCGTCTATCCAGCCCAGCCCGTAGGGGCCGACCAGTGCGCCAATGGTCAGATAACCGAGAATGGGTGGCAGTCGCAGGCGCAGGAACAATGCCAGTACGGCCACTGCAATAATCAGCAGGATAAGGATATCGTGAAAGTAGCCTCCGCTCATGCATGGAAGGCTACCACATGGACGGGCGATGGGTAGCATTGCAGCCTACGTCTGTTCTCGTCTAACAGGGTAGGTGACCCAGTCACTTCCGCCCGGGTGACATACTTGGTGGCTCCGGAACACGGACGTATACTTGTGTGATTTGTCATGTCGTAGCGCAAGGAGACAACCATGCACGTGACCTTCGTTCATGTTCACGTCAAGCCGGATCATATTGAGGACTTTATTGCCGCGACCCTACAGAATCATGCGGCGTCGGTGCAGGAGCCTGGCAACTTGCGATTCGATGTGTGTCAGCAGGCCGATGATCCGGCACGGTTCGTGTTGTATGAAGCCTACCGAACTGCGGCAGACGCCGCCGCACACAAGCAGACCGGACATTATCATCGCTGGCGCGAAACGGTGGCCGAATGGATGGCTGAACCACGCCAGGGCGTGGTTTGCCGGGGAATGATGCCAGACTTCAATGCTGAATAATCAAACCGCTAAACAGACAAGGATTGAGTTGTATGGATGAGATCGCGCCGTTTTTCATTGCACGTCTGCCTCGCATCGAATTCGGCCGCGGTGTGTTTGGCAAGTTGCCGAAACTGATCCGCCATTTCGGCAGACGGGTCCTGCTGGTGACCGGGGAACGGTCAATACAGGACAGCGACAACTGGCTCTGGCTACTGGCCGAACTGAAGGAGCAGGGTGTCAGTGTGTCGCACTGCACGGTGGCCGGCGAACCTTCACCGGACGTGATCGACATGGCGGTGCGGCAATATACCACCGAGGCCATCGAGGTCGTGGCCGGCATTGGTGGCGGCAGTGCACTGGATGCAGCCAAGGCCATCGCCGGTTTGTTGCGAGTCGGGGATTCGGTGTTGGACTACCTGGAGGGCGTGGGGCCAGAGAAACGCTATCCCGGACCTGCGGTGCCGTTTATTGCCGTGCCCACTACCGCGGGTACCGGCAGTGAGGCGACCAAGAATGCGGTGTTGAGCCAACCGGGCCGGGACGGTTTCAAGAAATCGTTTCGCGACGACAAACTGGTCGCGGAATATGCGGTGGTCGATCCTGATTTGCTGCTGTCCTGCCCACCAGAACTGATCGCGGCCAATGGTATGGACGCGCTGACCCAGTTGCTGGAGTCCTATACTTCCTTGCGCGCTAACCCGGTGACCGATGCACTGGCAATCAGTGGCCTGCGCGCAGTCCGCCACAGCCTGCTGGCCTGGTATGACGCTGCCTCCGCCGAGGCGGAAGTATCCGCGATGGCGCGTAGCCAGATGGCCTATGCTTCCCTGCTGTCGGGCATAACACTGGCGCAGGTCGGACTGGGTTCGGTCCACGGCCTGGCCTCACCACTCGGGGCGTTCTTTCCCATTCCACACGGCGTGGTGTGCGGCACGCTGGTGGCGGAAGCGACAGCGATGAATATCGCGGCCATGCAACAACGCGAGCGGCATAACCCGGCGCTGGCCCGTTATGCACGGCTGGCCGAAGTACTCTGCGAGCAACGCCTGCACGATCCGGAACTGGCCTGGCAGGGGTTAGTAGACCGGTTGCAGGCCTGGACCGAGCACCTGCACCTGCCCCGCTTGTCCGCCTACGGTGTGAACGAAGCGGATCTGGAACACATCGTGGCGCATGCCCGCGGCAGCAGTATGCAGACGAATCCGGTGCGGCTGGAAGATGCCGAACTGGCGGCCATTCTGAAATCCCGTCTCTAACCGCGGCATGGTCCAGACGGTATGAACCCGCAACAGCGCTATGCGCGTGATCTGGCCGAGCCCCGTTTTCAGGCGGACCCTTTGCAGGCCTGCGCGGTGGCCCATACTCAGCGCCTGTACGACCAGCTGGTGAACACAGCACCACCCAAACCGGGTCTGCTTGGCCGGCTGTTCAATACCAGGCCCGCGCTAATCCCGGGCCTTTACTTCAGCGGCGGCACCGGGCGGGGCAAGACCTATCTCATCGACAGCTTCTACCAGTGTCTGCCCTTCGACGCCAAGCGCCGGGTGCACTTTCATCGTTTCATGCTGGAGATGCATGAATGGCTCAGCGCCTTGCCTCGCTCACCGGACCCCCTGCAGGTCATCGGTGCCGAACTGGCGAAAAGGTACCGCGTGCTGTGTCTGGATGAGTTTCATGTGCACGATATCGGTGACGCGATGATCATGGCAGGCCTGTTACAGGCTATCTTTGAGCGGGGTCTGACCCTGGTGGCGACGTCGAATATTCCCATTATCGAGTTGTACAAGAATGGATTGCAACGCGCGAGTTTTCTGCCGGCCATTACATTGTTGAAACAACATCTGGTTGAGGTGGACCTGCAGGTGGGGACAGATTATCGTCTCCAGCACATGAGTCGTGCCAACGTCTATTTACTGGTGGAGGATGATGAGTCGGCGTCAATGCTGCAACCACGTTTCGAAGACATTGTGCCGTCAACACCGGACTACGATGTCAGCCTGCGCATCAACCACCGGAATATTCCGGTGGTTGCAATGGCGGATGATGTGGTCTGGTTCGACTTTCAGGTTTTGTGCAATACGCCGCGCGCTGCCAGTGATTACATCGAAATCGCCACCCAGTTTCATAGTCTGGTGCTGGGACACATCCCGGTGCTCGGCGAGGGGCAGGATGACGTGGCCAAGCGTTTCATTCATCTGGTAGACGCGCTGTATGATCATCGTGTCAAACTGATTGCCAGTGCCGAGGTCGCGCCGGAAGAGCTCTATACCGGTCGGCGCCTGGCGTTTGCTTTTAAACGCACTGCCAGTCGTCTGATAGAAATGACCAGTCATGAATATCTGGCCAGGCCACATGTGGCCTGAGACGTTCAATGTACGATCGTCGAAAACTGTCCATCGGGCCATGTCATGAAAGATTTGTCTTACGCCTTCAACCCGATCGGGATCATCCGCTCCTGTTTCCCGGAAAAATTTGGCATCCCCCGGCAACCTGGTCTGGTGAAGGAAGCGCGCGCAATACTGGAATTACTGCCGCCATTCGACAGGCCCGAGGCGCTACAGGGGCTGGAGGAATTTAGCCATATCTGGTTGATCTTCGTGTTTCACGCCAGCCTGAAACAGCACTGGAAGGCCACGGTGCGACCACCGCGGCTAGGCGGCAACCGGCGGGTCGGGGTGTTTGCCTCGCGTTCCATGTTCCGGCCCAATCCCATTGGCCTGTCGGTGGTAGAGCTGGAACGGTTGGACCTTGAAAGCGGGACACCGCGTCTGCATCTGCGTGGGGTGGACCTGCTGGATGGCACACCGGTACTCGATATCAAACCCTATCTGCCCTACGTGGACGCGGTCCCGACTGCTCACAGTGCCTGGGCGGATGAGGCGCCGGCCCCGGAATTGCAGGTGATCTTTAGTGCTGCGGCCGAGCAGCAGTGGCAGGAAATACAGACACATTACCCGGAACTGAAACAGCTCATCGGGCAGGTGTTGGCGCTGGATCCGCGTCCGGCCTATTACGACAGCGTCACACCCCGCAAAAAGTTTGGCACCCGGCTGCTGGACTTCGATGTGGCGTGGGAAGTCGAGGGTGACATTGCCACGGTTCTGGCCATCACTTCGGTGATGCCCGGCGAAGGGTAGTGTTCAGTGCAGTATTTTTGATGTGGCTGTGTCGGAACGGCCAGTCTGTTTTGGAGCCGGTGAGGCATGATGCATGATTATCTTCCAGCCACGGGAGGTTTTTTCATAGATGTTGGTGGTAATCATGCGGGATTCTTCCAGACCCTTGTCACCCAGTTGCAGTATTTCGTAAATCACGTGAATTGACAGCTTCCCCTGACAGGTGATGTTCGGATCACTGTTGCGAAACGTGACTTCGGGGGCGCGTTTGAGGATTTCCGCCCAACTGGCGCGTATGGCCGAGTGCCCCTGCAACCGATCCTGCATGGGATGGATGCATTCAATATAGTCGGCGTCGCTCCAGACTTGCATCATCGCGTCAAGATCGCGCAGTTCAAACGCGCGGTAAAAGGCCTCTTCGGCTTGTTGCGGTGTCTCAAATTCGCTATCTGGCATGGTTCCTATCCGGGTTCGGGACTGCCTCCCAGTGTGCCACATAACCAATCGACAAAGTATCTCGGTGCCGGCGAGTTCGCATTACGGTAAACCAATCCCGGCCAGGACATTTCTACTCCAGCTTAAAGTGGAACCTATCATCATACTTGACTGTCAGAAAACTGAACGACACACTCTTGTTCGCTAAGTCAGGATTACCCCTATGATTATTGCAAATCGAAGTTCCTTATTATTCGTGACGATTCTGGCGTCGATATTCGTCAACCCGCTGGCGATAACCAAAGTCCAGGCTGCTGTCCTGCAGGACTTCAATGGCAAGCCAAGTTCCATTGAGCGTTTCACTGGCCAGGGTAAATGGACGGTGGTGATGATCTGGGCATCCGATTGCCATGTCTGCAACAAGGAAGCAACCTCCTATGTGGATTTTCATTTCGCCCACTCCGATGACGATGCGCAGGTATTGGGCATATCCATTGATGGTCAATCCAAAAAAGACGAGGCTGAGAAATTCATCAAGCGGCACAAGATTAACTTCCCCAGCCTGATTGGGGAGCCACAAGACGTGGCACAACTGTACACCGAATTGACGGGCGCAACATTTATTGGCACCCCGGTATTCCTGTTCTATAACCCGCAAGGGGTGTTGGTGGCCCAGCAGGCGGGCGCGGTACCACCCGAATTGATTGAAGAGTTTATCCAGCAACAATCCCAGCCAAGGTCCCAGCCTACGTCCCAGACAACATCCCAGCCGGCAAGCTAGACACACCAGACAGCGTCGCGGTAGTGTCCGGGCCATCGGTCCAGAACGATATTTTGTGCCCGGCAATCCGCATTTTATGCCCCAGCGGTGCTATAGCCTGTGGTCTTTATCGGCTGTCAGCAGCAACAGATTTTCTGTCATAATAGGGCCGTATTCTCTGGTCAATAATCGAAAGAATAAAATCATGAGTGATCGAGTAGTGGTACTGCTGGATGGATCCGCGCAAATCGAATACAACAGGGCCTTGACGCTTACAGAACAACAACGCAGCTACCTGGACCGCATGGACCAGGAGATGGACGCCGGTATTCAACTGGATGATCAGTTTGTAGCCCAGCCGGATCAAACACAGCGGCTCCGGTATGTTGCGATTAGCCTGGTGCAGGCAATCCTGGCCGACCAGGATCAGCGCATCGCTGCAACCTGTTCCTATTTGGCCAGTCGGCTGCCGGAGCTGAAACAGGTCAGGATTGCCACCCGCCCGGACGGGACGGCGGGTATTGAACTGATATTTGACAAGCCATACCAGGAACCGGTGAAAGTAGAGTTTTCACCCAACCGGCAGCTTCACTAGATCTGCAGATGCATGACAATGACGGACAAATTAAAGTTCGCTGACTACTTTTCCACCGCCGATCGGCATGGAAACAGAATGACAACAAGGACCCGGAAAATGATTGAACACGTCAGGACTGTACTCAGAAAACTGCGCCCGCTACGCGTCGTGCTGTTACTGGGCGCGATTATTACCATTTTCCTGCGGCCCGAGATTGGAACGCCGGTGGCCTATGAAGGATGGGGGATAGTAAGCAGTCTTTTGGCGCCGGTACTGGCGCCGTTATTCTTTATGGTACTGATGCTAGATGCTCTGATGAGTAGGGTCTGGATGTCGGAAGCAGAGGGTGCGGAGCGGGATCGTCTGCAACTGGTCGTGCGCATTGATATGACCATAGGTGTGTTGTTGTTGATCGCATGGTTGCCGTTATTTATCGCACTGACAAAATAGCCTGTAGCGGCAATCTTCCGAATCGATACCTGAAGGGTAAGGCGGGCTGAAGTAATGGCAATGTTATTACAACAAAAACCGGAGGGAGCCGGTATCAAACTGGTAATCGCCAAACAGCGGATCATGATTGGCCGTGATCCGGCTAACGATATCAGTATTGATGATGACCTTGTCAGCAAGGAACACGCTGTGCTGGAGGTGGCTCTGAGTCAAAGTGACGAGAGTAAGCTGGAATACTACCTGCAGGATCTCGATAGCACTAACCACACCTATGTCAATGACGAGCGCATTACCCTTTTCAGGTTGAATAATGGTGACATGATACGGATTGGCATGACCAACTTCAGGTTTATTGATGAGGAGAATGGCAATCTTGAGGAAACTGCCAAATTGCACAAGACCTGGATCCCCGGTCTGTATCTCAAGAAAGGGAAAAAGTAGGCCCTGATGACCTGCTACTGGCGAAGCGAAGAAATCTGTCTAGCGCAGATGTTCAGTAAGAAACGACTCGATAAATGACGCCGGTTTGGCGCCACTGAAGCGGCCCTGTTCCTCACCATTCTGAAACAGGATGATGGTTGGAAACCCGCGTACCTGATAGCGACCGGCCAGTTTCATATTTTCCCCTGCGTCGACTTCCAGTTTGGCCAGCCGAATGCCACCTGCCTGCTCGTTTACAACCTGCTCCAGCAAGGGCGCAATAATGACACAGGGCGGGCACCAGTCGGCCCAGAAATCAACCAGCATCGGTATCGTATAGGAAGCCTGTAGGACGTCGTTCTCGAAGTTATCCAGGGCAGTGTCAAATACCAGCGTTTTGGTCATCATTTATTTACGAACGGGAAATTGAAACCGGCCTAGTATACCTTTACCGGCATTGACCTGCCGCTATACTTAACGTGTACTCCTGATCTGAACTTATGTCTGCGAAAATATTTGACCTGCAATGCTCGATGCACCTCAGCCGTACGCTGGCGGCCGCCATCCGTTCTTATGTGGCGATCCATTATCCGCACGGTGTGGCGGACTGTGCCCAGGCGGCCCGCGAGGCCTTGTTGGGGGTGGCACAGGACATTGAA
>Ga0316577_10001200_pt1 | contig 11996 bp, 10 predicted proteins | sample S5NA_FD_203073 | JGI IMG/M metagenome (GOLD analysis project Ga0316577, IMG submission 203073) | Rhizosphere microbial communities from salt marsh grasses in Alabama, United States - S5-7_050615r2r1 | ecosystem: Host-associated > Plants > Roots > Rhizosphere | place: USA: Alabama | collected... | reverse complement strand
AGTTCGGCGTGGCGAAAGAAGGTGGTACCGCCGCCACGCCGGTTGGCATAGAATTTTTCCTGCTCGGTGAGCTTGACACCGCTGCAGTTGACCAGCCAGACCAGCGGCAGATTCAGGCGTTTGGACAGATCGGTGACCCGCAGGATGTTTTCATACTGACCGGGCACCCAGGCACCGGCAAAGACCTTGTTGTCGAAACCGATGATCACGGCCCATTTGCCGGAGATCTTGCCCAGACCGTCGATGACGTTGCTGGTGCCTTCGGCGTTGTCTGCGGGATTGTACAGCGTATGCAGCGGACACCAGGTCCCGGGGTCCACGAGATAGCGAAGCCGCTGCCAGATGGTCATCTGGCCCCGGGCGTTGATTTTTTCTTCCGGCAACCCGACAGTTTTGACTTTTTCGACCTCTTTGCGGATTTCTTCCTCGACGTCCTTGATTTTCTTGACGTTTTCCTGGTTGCTTTTGATCTGTCCCGGACTCAGGTCGGTGCCGAAGTCCTTCATTTTTTCGAAGTAAGGTCTCATGGTGTCTCGCTCCCGGTTTCGTCAGCGGTTTTATCTGTTCTGCTCGATCGGCCACAGCCCCTTTTCTTTCAGGACCGACCGCAGCGTCTTCAGGGCGGTGTTGACCGTAGGGATGCCCGAGTAGGTGAAGGTCTGGAAGATCGCTTCCGCGATGTCCTCCGCAGGGCACCCCACATTCAGAGCGGCCTGGATGTGGAGCCGGAGCTCTTCCGGGCGATCGAGGACTGTCAGGACGGCGATGGTGATCAACTGCCGCGTCTGATGGGGGATCTTTTCGCGAGCGTACAGTCTCCCCGTGATAAACAGCGACAGTTCCCGGCCCAGTTCCTTATCAAAGGCCTGCCAGAGTTCAAAGGGTTTTTCCTCAGTAACACCCCTGAAGTAGAGCGCGGCGGTGATTTTTGTTTTTTCGATCAATTCCTTATCCAATTGCCGCGGTCTCCTTTTTACCGGTTCAATCTTGGCCGCTGCACGGCGAAACTCAGCGGTTCGCCTTGCGGATGCCCAGTTGGTCCAGAGCGATGATCCATTTGCAGATGTTGGCCGATCCCTCGACCATCGTGTAGGTGGGGGTATCGCGGTAGAACCGGGCGACCGGATATTCAGTTGAATATCCGTAGGCCCCGAAAATCCGCATGGCGTAGTTGGCGCACTTGGTCACCACTTCGCCGGCAAAATACTTGGCCTGGGCCACGTCCAGGCCATTGTTGAGACGGCCCTGATCCTTTGCCCATGCGGCCTTGTAGACCAAGAGACGGGCGGCTTCGATTTCAGCCGACATCTGGGCAATCATGTCCTGGTTCATCTGAAACTCGCCGATGGGTTTGCCGAACTGTTTGCGGTCGCGGCAATATTTTACAGACGCGTCGAGGCAGGCCTGCGCCACGCCGACCGCCCCTGCCGCGGCCGATAATCGGGTCTGGTTCAGAGAGCTGAAGACAATTTTAGCCCCGTCTCCGGGTTGCCCGAGGATGTTTTCCTTGGGGACGCGGGTGTTGGTCAGAAAGACTTCGCCGGACGGTGAGCTGTGCGACCCCATTTTTTCCAGGGCCGTGGTTCTGATGCCGTTGAAATTCTTCAACTCGACCACGAACGCCGACAATCCTTTGGAGCCCTTTTCGCGATCCGTGTAGGCATAGTAAAGGATCACATCGGCGATGTTGGCATTGGAAATCCAGGTCTTGGAACCGTTTAACAGCCAGTGGTCGCCCTTGTCTTCGGCCGTGGACTGCATCGACATCACATCGGATCCGGCGTCCGGCTCGGTGATGCCGAATCCGCCGATGTATTCGGCATTGACCAGTTTGGATATATATTTCTGTTTGACCGCGTCGGCGCCGTAGCGATAAATAGTGTAGGCACATCCAAGGGTCTGCATGTTGACCTGAACCCTCAGGGAGCTGGACGCCCGCGCAATTTCTTCGGTCACGATCATGGCCGCCAGCCAACCGGCGTCCATTCCTTCCCCATCATATTCTTCCGGTATGACGGTGCCGAAAAAGCCAAGTTCGGCTATCGGTCTGATGGCCTCTTTGTAGGGGAAATAATGCTGAGCGTCCCACTCATCGGCATAGGGGGCGATTTTTTTATCGGCGAACTCATGGATCGCTTTTCTCAGCATTTCAAGTTCTTTGGTCAACGCAAAATGCATCTAATGTCCTCCTCTACAATTGGGTCGGCAGGATTATTAAATAGCTGCCATATAGCTATACCGCAACCGCAATGTCAAGCGCTTTTAAACCGATGCCCGTTAAGGCTTCAGGCGTTTGGGTCGCTTTTTCTCAAGCGGGGGCCACCCTTCGTCGGCCCGGCCGAGAAAACAAAACCGCTTGACAATCCGGTAAAACTGGATTGAGATCTTTTACCGGGAAATTTTTTGCAGTCACGGGAGCGAATCTGGATAGCTCTTACACTGCGGTGGCGTTTTTATATCAAGGATCGTCAGATGCACAGCGATCAAAACAAGGTCATGGACCTGAGCACGGCCATCCGGCGCTTTGTCAATGTCGGCGCGCACATTTCGATCGGCGGTTTTACCCTCAACCGCAACCCGATGGCGGCAGTTTATGAAATCATCCGTCAACGCATCACGGGGCTCCATGTCTATGCCCACTCCAACGGTCAGGGCGTGGATGAACTGGTCGGCGCCGGCTGCGTGGCCCGGCTGGAGATTGCTTATGCCGGCAGCGGTCGCTTTGCACCGACCTGCATTCGGTTCCGGAAAGCCGTTGAAAACGGATCGCTCGCTGTGGAGGACTACTCCAACTACCAGATGACGCTGCGGTTCATGGCCGGTTCCATGGGGGTTCCCTTCCTGCCGACGCGCTCGGGACTTGGCACCAGCATCATCGACAAATGGGGGTTTCCGGCCGAGCTAAGAAAAACCGATTCCAAGATTCCGAATCAAAAACTGGTCGTGTTGGACAACCCGCTCGATGGCTGGGGTGACGCCGATCGGGTCGTTCTGGTACCGGCCATCAACCCGGACGTGACCATCCTGCACGCCCAGAAGGCCGATGCTCAGGGCACGGTCCGCATCGAGGGACTTACATTTGCCGATGTCGAGCAGGCCAAGGCTGCACGATGTTTAATCGTGACCTGCGAAGAGCTGGTTGAGGTCGATGTTTTGAGGGCGGCACCCGATCAGAACCAAATCCCTTTTTTTTGTGTCGATGCAGTCGTGCCGCTTCCCTGGGGCGCGTTTCCCACCGCCTGCTATCGGTATTACGATTACGACCCGGTCTATTTCAACCAATACCGTCAAGCGGCCATGGACGACGAGCGGTATCGGACGTATTTGGAGATGTTTGTGTACGGCGTACCGGATCACCAAACACTGATCGAAAAGGTCGGCTCCCGGCGGCTCGATGCCATCAAGGCCGACCCGCGGACCGGCTATGCGGTCAATCTTGATCGCCGTTAAGCGATGACGTGACGGGAGTTCTTCGAGCTATGGCAGAGTATACCCTGCGCGAAATGATGGCGATAGCCGCGGCGCGACAGATTCGTGACAAAGACATCGTTTTTTGCGGCACCGGGATTTCGATGCTGGCCGCCATGGCGGCCAAACACATCAGCGCCCCAGACAGTGTGATTTTCTTCGAGACCGGCGCCATCGATTCGCTGCTGGCGGAGGTTCCCATGGCGGTGGCCGACCCACGCGTCATGCATTGGACTTCGGTCAACGGCAGCCTGGCGGATGCCTTTGCCTTCATGCAGAATCAGACCACCGGCCGGCAGGTTGTTGGCATCATGGGGGCCGCTCAGATCGACCGCTACGGCAATTTGAATTCAACGGTCATCGGCGACTATTTTAGTCCCCGGGTTCGATTTTCCGGCAGCGGCGGTGCCTGTGACGTGGCCTCCTTTGTCGGCCGCACCATCATTTTCATGCAGCACGAAAAGCGCAAGTTCGTCAATCGCCTGGATTACGTGACCAGTCCGGGCTGGCTTCAGGGGGCCGGTATGAGGGAACAGTCCGGGCTTGCGGCGGGTGGTCCGGCGGTGGTGATCACCAACATGGCGGTAATGGCCTTCGACGACACCACGCGGGAGATGTATCTGATGGCGGTTTTTCCCGGCATTTCGCCGGCGCAGGTGCTCGATCACATGGAATTTAAGGTGGACGTATTGCGGGCGCAGACTTTTCCACCACCTTCAGACGCTGAGTTGGCCATTCTGAGGGAAAAATGCGACCCTCAGCGGCTGATACTCGGATAAATACGGCGCGAGCAAGCTCGTGCCGTATTTATTATTTTTGTTTGAAACGCGCTTGGCCCTGGTCTTCCACAGTTTATAAAAATGGTGCGCCGGAGTGCGGATGAACGATTGCGAAAAGCGGCTGACTGTCTGAGCTGTCTACAGGGTCTTAGGCCGGACCCAACGCCAAAACTTAAGAGAAGGCACAACTTTCACGGCTGTATAACCCAAATCCTTTTTTTTAAGATGGGCATAGTCCGGGCTTAGAGCCCGTTGGCGGCAGTTTCAGCCGTCTTCGCAACCGTTCATCCGGGCGGAGGCGCCCACCTTATTTTCGTGCTGACTCACTGAAGACATTTTTTCGTAATTTTTGCAGCGCGACCGCCGACATAAAAGCAATGAAGCCCAGTAGGTCCCCCCATGCCTGCGGCCAGAAAAGACCCGCCGCACCTATGATGAACAGCCCGGTTTCCAGCCAGGTGGCCCGGCGGATAAAATAACGCTCCAGCGCCGAGGCAAACGCCACCAAACCCAGGGTGGTGGTCACCATGGCGAAGGCCACTTCCCAGTGCAGCAGTTCATAATTCTCACCCATGCCGAGCAGCGGACGGTAGGCCATGATGAGGGGGATGATGTAGAGTCCCTTGGCGAGCTTCCAGGACGTAAAAGCGGTCCGCATCGGATTGGCCCCCGCGATCCCGGCGCCGGCGAAGCTGGCCAGGCTCACCGGTGGCGTTACATTGGCATCCTGCGAGTACCAGAAGACGATCATGTGCGTGACCAGCAACGGAACGCCCATGTCGAGCAGGGCCGGGCCGGCCAGGGTCGCCAGCACGATGTAGCTGGCGGTTACCGGCAGGCCCATTCCGAGCACCAGTGAAGCCGCTCCGATCAACAGGATCGCCAAAGCTTCGATGCCGAAGCTCAGGTCGAGCACCAGGCTGGAAAATTTCAACCCCATGCCTGTCAGGGTAACCATGCCGACGATAATACCGGCCGCCGCACACGCCACCGACACCATGACGGCATTGCGCGCGCCCTTCTCGAGAGCCCCGAGCGTTTGCCTGAGTTCCCGGAGGCCGAATTGCGTCAGGCTCAGGCGATCGGGGCTATCGGGAGGATGCCGACGGCCGCTGGTCGCCCAGCGGATGCTGTTGGCCGCCAGACTTGCGGCGACAGTGCTGAGCACCGCCACGAAGCCGGCCATCATGGGTGAGTAGTTGGCCACCAGCACGTAGATCAAAATCACGACCGGAATGATGAAGTGCAATCCCTTCCTGATCACTTTCATGGCCCGGGGCAGGTTTTCCCTGGGTTGGCCCGCGAGGCCGTATTTTTTGGCCTCGTAGTGAACGAAGAGGAGCACGGTGAGGTAGTACATGATGGCCGGCACCAGGGCCACTTTTACGATGGTCAGGTAGCTGGTTTCGGTAAACTCGGCCATCAGAAAGGCGCCGGCCCCCATGATGGGCGGCATCAACTGACCGCCGGTGGAGGCGGCGGCTTCGATGGCCCCGGCCACATGCGGCCGGTAGCCGACTTTTTTCATCATGGGGATGGTAAAGGAGCCGGTGGCGACAACATTCCCCACGGCCGAGCCTGAAACTGAGCCCATGAAACCCGAGGCCACCACGGCGGTCTTGGCCGGTCCACCCGAAAAACGGCCGGTGATGGAGTAGGCCAGTTCGATGAAAAAATTTCCGCCGCCGGTAGACTCCAGAAACGCCCCGAACAGCACGAAGACAAAGACGAATGTGGCGGCCACCCCGATGGGAAGACCGAAGATGCCTTCGGTCGTGAGCCACAGCGTGGTGGCGATCCGCTCGATGCTGTACCCCTTGTGGATGATCAACTCGGGCATGTACGGCCCGAAGTGAGCGTAGAGGATGGCCGCCAGGCAGATACCGGTCATGACGAGGCCGATCACCCGTCGACAGGCTTCCAGCACCAGTAGGGTACCGACGATGCTTATCGCCAGGTCGCTTTTTAGCCAGTCGCCCTGACGCTCGAAGATATCGGTGAGATTGTAGCAGATGTAAAACGTGCAGGTTACCGACGCCAGGACAAGCACCCAATCCACCAGGACCCAGACCGTCAGCTTGTCCTTGCGAGCGCTTTTGAAAGGCGCCTTGAGCAGAAAAGTAAGGCTCAGGATGGCACCCAGGTGGATCGAGCGCTGAACCAGGGCTGTAAGGGCGGTAATGCCGGCCGTGTAGAGCTGGAAAAGACTCAAACTGATGGCCAGAACCGCTACTATGCGGGCGGTCCATTGAACCAGGTTACGATGGCGGTCGGGCAGGGCGGCGACGGCTGAAACCGACCGGTCTTGATTTTCCCGGTTTCCTGGCAGATGTGTTTCCGGCATCGATGGCTCCTGGCTTTGCTTTACCTGGGAGTGGCGGGATGGGGGCAGAACCTGCGCCAGATTCGGTGGAGTCGACTCACCGGCCGCGCCGAGAATTGAACGGCGCTGTGGGGTGCCACGGAGGAGAGGTTCGTGCGGGTATGCCGCCAGATGACGGTGTGGTCCACCCCGGGGCTGCCGATGCGCAGGACGAAGTTGCCGGTCGGCAAGTGCATGTTTTCGATGGCTTCATAGGGACCGCGCTGCACCATCCGCCCTACTCCCGGCATGCGGCCCATGCCGGCCCCGAACTTCAGATAGCGTTCTTCCTCGATGTAGATTCGGCCCGCACGATCCAGGCTGTGCTCCTCCCAGATGGGAGCGTTTTCCACCGAGTGATAATACTGTAAGATAAACCGCTCGCCAACCTCCAGCGGCAGCACCAGCAGCGGCGGTCCTCCCTCAACCGGGACCACCCGCAGTTCCAGGCCGCCGGATGTCAGGCCGGCGGCAAGCAGCACCAATAAGACCAGGCCGGAAACCGCGAAAAGTATCCACCCTGCCGGCCGGGTCATTGTTCCGCCTTCAGGGCATCAGCTTGGCCGGTACCGCAATCCCTTTTTCCTTTAGGTACTTGACAGTGCCTGGATGGAGGGGGATCGGCGAATACTTGACGGCATTTTCAGGTGTGGTGTAGGCCGCCGAGGGATGGATCTTGCGCAGGTAGTCGTTGTGTTCATAAAGCGCTGCGACCAACTTGTAGACCATATCTTCCGCGAGGGATTTCTGACAAATCATCACGTTCCAAACGCCGATGGTGGGAACCGGTTTGTCGACCCCTCGGTAGACGCCACCGGCCAGGTCGACCGACGCATAGGTGTCGTTGGCGGCGAGGACCTTTTGGGTTTGCGCCGGCGTGATCGGGATGATGACAATGTCATGGGTGGTGGCCAGATCCAGGATGGAACTGGTCCCGGGACCTACCGACCAGAAACCGACGTCGATGGTGCCGTCCCGCAGCGCATTGGCGGTTTCCGTGAAGGACAACCGGCTGTCCTTGAAGGAGTCGAGCGGGATGCCCACCGCTTTCAACACCGCTTCGGCCATGAAATTGGTGCCGCTGCCCGGGCTACCGCTGCTGATGCGCTTGCCCTTTACCTGCTCGATATTGGTGATGCCGCTGTTTTTCAGGGTGACCACCTGCAGCAGATTGGGATACATGACGGCCATGGAAAGAATACCGTGTTTCTTGCCTTTGAATTTGTCGAGTCCGTTGTAACCGGCTTCGGCGACATCGCCCATGACTTCGCCGATGACGGTCTCCCCCTTGTCGGCCAGTTTGACGTTTTCCACACTGGCGCCGGTCACTTCGGCCACGGCTTGGATTCCCGGCACGTATTTTGACCAGATCTCGGCCACCCCGCCGCCGTAAGGATAGTAGATGCCGCCGGTCCCGCCGGTACCGATTCCGATGAAAGTCGTTTTTGCCGCTACCGGCCCGGCCAGGGCCACAGTTATGCAAAGGATCGTAATAAGACAAATTCGTTTCATGTGCACATCCTCCATTTGACTGTTCGGCTGCTATTGTGAAGCGGTCTTGATGATCAGCGTCATTGCTTTGGGGCTTTGGGGCATATCCACCACCGGATAGTCAAAAGACTTGGATTGACCCGGGTCGACGAGGCCTTCTTTGGTGGTGCGCGGAATGAGACCGCCCACGGCTTTGCCGTTGTCCATGAAAAGGTTGACCCGGTATCGCTGGGGTTTGTCGCTGACGTTTTTGACGGCCACCGTGAGGTGCAAGGTGTCTTTGCCCTCGTATTTCTTAAAAGAACAGGTCAGGCTCTCCAGGGCGGCCTCCGGTACGATGTCTTTTTCCAGTTGGTTCTCCGGTACGCATGGAAAACTGTCGGGGGCCGTTCCGGGCGTATACCCTTTTCCTCCGCAACCGGTAAACAAAAGACAGGCAACCGCCATTAAGGCGGCCCAAAGGACCGCTGCACCAGGTGATTTTTTCATCTTCCCTCCTTCCTCCCTTGGGGTTGACCCTAAACGGATGTTAAGACTTTTGAAAAATCACACCGGTCTGGCGTTGTCAATGGGAAACTCCAGCAATGACATGCCGGTAATCCGTCTAAAAATCCATATCTTACTCTTGCTTCTGAGTGACTTTCTCAACCAACTGCTGGGCGGCGGCCAGAACATCGTCGCGGAAACGGGTGATCAAAGCGGCCCTCAACATGTCCATTGAAATGATTCGATTTGTTTTTGCCAGCGCGGCCAAGGCCGCCAGAGCCCAGTCCTGGGGCTTGATCCCCAGAGATCTGAGATCGATGCCGCTGACCCTGGCCATTGTCGGCGGCAGCGTGACTTCCGGCACTTGAAGCACGCGTGTTGTTGATTTCAGAGCGGCGAACAGCTGCCTGCGCCGGTCGACGCCTTCCTGGCTCAGGGCGAGGATGACATCCGGTCGCTCGATACCGGCATATTCGATCGGTTCTGCGGACAAAATCAACTCGCTGATGGAAGGCCCCCGCAGGACGGTGATGTTGTATTCGTTTTTTTGTGATGCGTGCAGACCCGCGGTCAATCCAGCCAGGCACAGGATTTCACCGGCTGTCAGAATGCGCTGCCCGGCATTTCCCAGGAGAAGGACGGCATGCCGGCCGGGTTGGGGCGGGTCGAATTGTTTTTCGACGACCGCCGGCGGGGCGGTCGCTTTCAACGCCGAAGCGGTTTCCCGGTAATGGGTGCCGTATTCCTCGCGCCGATTTTCAGGGACTTCGCCTGCCACTGCCGGCAGCCGGGCCATGGCCGTTTCGATGGACCGCGGTGTCAGCGTGTTGGAACGGGTGTAGCGACCGGGACAGATGCCCCAGATATCTAAAACGGCAAAGCCTTCGTAGCCGATCGCCCGGGCGATCTCCTGCGGCAGATCTTTCTGGTAGCTGCTGCAGCGGCGCGCATAAGCCGCGCCGGCCGAAACGGCGAGGCGGCCAATGTCCAGTGGTTTTTCCAGGCGGTTCAGGAAGCCCGAGCCCAGCCGGGCATCGATCGGAGTTGTGGCGGAGAACTGGCCGCCGGTCATGCCGAAGTTGAAGTTGTTGAGAACGAGCAAGGTCAGATTCAGGTTCCGGCGGCAGGCGGCCAACAGGTGCGCTCCGCCAATACCCTGCCCGCCGTCGCCCATGGTGACCACCACGTTCAATTCGGGTCGCGACAACTTGATACCGGCCGCATAGGTCAGTGCCCGTCCGTGGAGGCCATGCAGGGCGTGGGTGTCGAAAAACGTGTCGAACAGCCCGGAGCAGCCGATATCGCTCACGATGGCGATTCTGTCGCCGGGCAGTTCGAGGAGTTGAAAGGCCTTGTCCAGGGCCTGGGTCACGCGTTCGTGGGAACACCCCGGGCAAAATACGGGGGGACGCTTTTTATTCAGCAGACTATCCACGGGCGACCACCTCCAGGATCTGCGGGGGTGTGATCAGACGTCCGTCCATCTGACCGAAAAAATCGATCGGATTGTCCGGCAGCACACGGCGGATCTCATTGACGTACTGGCCGAGGTTCATCTCGATGACCACCACCCTTTCGGCCTGCCGGGCCGATCGGCGAATGATGTCTTCCGGTACCGGCCAGAGGGTCTTTAAGACCAGCAGGGATACCGGGTTGCCCTGTTGTTTTGCGAGCCGGCAGGCGGCCTTGGCCGCCCGGGCCGTCACCCCGTAAGTGATGAGCAGGGTCCGGGCGTTTTCATCGATGAACTCGTGGTAGCTGTAATGGCCGATGCTGCTCTGCAGCTTGTCCTGCAACCGCCGTTGAAAGGATCCGATTTCTTCGGCGTCGGTGGTAATGTATCCGTCCGCACCGTGGGTTGATGAGGTCTGACGGACCGGGACGCTGTCGCCAATGGGCAAAAAATACGGCACGGTTTGACCGTTTGAGATCTGAAACGGCTGGAATTGGGCCCTGTCCGGCGGCGCCGTGCGGGTGACAAGCGCCGGCTTTTCGAGGGCTTCCAGGTCGACGCTTTCACGCGTCATGCCGATTTCCTTGTTGGAAGCGACAAACACCGGACAGCGGTAGGTTTCAGCCAGGTTGAAGGCGCGCACGGTCAGGGTAAAGCAATCCTTAATATCGACCGGTGCCAGAACGATTACCGGCAGTCCGCCACTGTTGCCCCAGCGCAGGAAGTTGATATCACCGTCGGCCCCGCGCGTGGCCGAACCGGTGGAGGGCCCCAACCGCTGGACATCGATGATGACGATCGGGATTTCGCTGCCGATGGCAAATGAGATTTGCTCGCTATAAAGGCTGATACCGGGACCGGAGGTGGCCGTCATGACTTTCAGACCGCTCATGGCGGCTCCGAGACAAAAACCGATCGAGGCAATTTCGTCCTCGCCCTGAAGGCAGATGCCGCCGCTTGGCGGCAGCAGTTTAAGCATGGTGTTGAAAATCGTGGTGGCCGGGGTGATGGGATATCCGGCAAAAAAGCGGCAGCCGGCCGTCACAGCACCGTAGGCAATGGCTTCGTTGCCTTCGATAAAAGAGAGTCCCATAGGTGTTGAACCTTACCCAATAGAAAGATAATCTTTATGGAGTTTGCAATCCCAATAACCGGGAGCCAAGCCAAGGGTTAGATCAAATTTAATGGCCTGTCAATTGCCATTGTGGTATTCGAATGGCCGATCTCAAGGGGCACGGCAAGAAATAATGCCACACGATTGCGCCGGATTATGGTTCGTCTGCAAGGCACATCCACCTGCGCCTATCGGGATATGGGTGGGTGGATGCCACGCCGTCGGCGGGCCATAGGACAAGCAAGAGGTGGAATTATTTCTTGCCGGGGTCCTTAACCTTGATGACGACCAGGGTGATGTCGTCTTCTGGTTCCGGATTTTCTCGGAATCGGTCGAGATCCTCGATGACCCGGTCGGCAATATCGGCGGCGCTTGCGGCCGCATGGGTGCGTATGAGTTCGTAGACTCTCTGTTTGCCGAACATGTCGCCCCGGGGACCGTGTGTTTCCCAGATGCCGTCCGTACCGATAAAAATGATCTGTCCACCGACCAGTCCGGACTTTTGGTGTTCTTCGTAGCGCCAGCTCCGGTCGACGCCCAACGCTATGCCCTCGCCGCGCAGTTCTTGGAAATGCCCGGTTGCCGGGTCGAATATGATAGCGGGATCATGCCCGGCCCGCACCCAGCCCAATCGGCCGGCTGCCGGGTCGATGGTCAGGTAGAACAGCGTCATAAACCGGCCGGTCTCATAGAGATCGGCGGTCAAGTGCCGGTTGACGTCGGTGACGACCTGCGCCAGAGAACCCGGCTGAAACGTCCGGGCGCGCAGGAAGGCGCGTGCGGTTGTCATGAGAAGAGCCGCCTCGATGCCGTGGCCGGTGACATCCCCCACCACCACGTCCA
>Ga0316577_10001199_pt1 | contig 11998 bp, 12 predicted proteins | sample S5NA_FD_203073 | JGI IMG/M metagenome (GOLD analysis project Ga0316577, IMG submission 203073) | Rhizosphere microbial communities from salt marsh grasses in Alabama, United States - S5-7_050615r2r1 | ecosystem: Host-associated > Plants > Roots > Rhizosphere | place: USA: Alabama | collected... | reverse complement strand
GTCTGATTCTCATGATAACTGCGTCGCCATCCAGCAGGCTGTGCGGCTTTTCAAGGACTGGAATTGTGATCTTGTCATACACGCAGGAGATTTTGTCGCCCCCTTTGCCGCTCGAGAGCTGGCACATCTCCAGTGTCCTGTAAAAGCCGTTTTCGGAAACTGTGATGGGGAAAAAAAGGGATTGGAGAAAACCCTCCATCCTTTTGGAGAGATCAGAGAAGCTCCGTTCGTATTTTTGCATGCAGACCAGAAGATCTTGATTACACATATCCATGTTTCTGTCGGCAAGTATGCCGCCTCACAAAAATATAGGGTCATCGTGTTCGGACACACCCATAAACCTGAAATCAGAAAAACCCACGACACGCTGTTGCTCAATCCGGGGGAGACGGGAGGATGGCTGACCGGCAGGGGAACCGTTGCGCTTCTGGACCCGGCGACTTGGGAAGCGGAAATAATCACGTTGTGAATAAGCAAGTGTTGATCCGTGACACGGGTCAAATAATTCGGGCCAGGGAGAAGAATGGCGAGAAGCATAGATCGCAGGCAAAAGCCCGCATGGCAAAAAACCAGGAAGCCAATCCCGCCACCTAAGAAAAAGCCAAAAAACAAAACAAACCCCAGCAAAAAGAAATAGCGATTATTTTCCCTTGTTCAGACGTGATTGAATAAGGGGTAAGGGTGTTGACAGTAGGGAGCTAAATCTTTAATATATAAAAGCTTGAAACACTAGGCGCGTAGCTCAGTGGCAGAGTGCTTCCTTGACGCGGAAGAAGTCGAGGGTTCGATCCCCTCCGCGCCTACCATCAGCACGATTTTTGAATAATACATGGCAAAGGAGTCTGTGTTCATAAGAAGGACTGAAAAATCCGGCGATAGGCCTTCCCCGTTGAATGCAAAATAAATAATCATGGCTGAGTTAATTGAAATTACCATAGATAAGTCTACTTATCCTCTCGCCAGAGGCACGAAGATTTCCGATTTTATCGTAAGCTTGGGGATGGAGAAAAAACCTCTTTTTGCCCGAATAAACGGCCGTCTCGCCTCCCTTGATACTCCTTTGACCGAAGACACGAAGCTTGAATGGGTCGATGAGGATTCAGAAGAGGCTTTGGATGTGTTGAGGCACAGCGCATCCCATCTTTTAGCCCATGCTGTCCTGGATCTTTTTCCTGGGACGCAGACAGGTATCGGGCCTGCTGTGGAGAATGGCTTTTATTACGATTTTTTAAGAGACCAGCCCTTTACTCCGGAGGACTTGGATGCCATCGAGACAAGGATGAGGGAGATCGCTAAAAAAGATGTTCCTATCGATAGAGTGATCTTGTCCAAAGCTGAAGCCATAAAGCTTTTTAAAGAAAAGGGACAGGATTTGAAGGTGGAACTAATCCAGGAAAAAGGTGCTGAGAAGGTTTCTCATTACAAACAGGAAGATTTTATAGATTTTTGTCGCGGCCCGCATGTTCCTTCCTCAGGATATATCAAACATTTCAAGATTCTCTCTTCATCAGGGGCCTATTGGAAAGGGGATGAAAAAGGCAAGCAGCTTCAGAGGATTTATGGGACAGCCTTTTTTTCCAAAGAAAAATTGGATGAGTACCTGAACCTTTTGGAAGAGGCGAAAAAACGCGACCACCGCAAGCTGGGTCCAGAGCTCGATCTGTTCAGCTTTAACGAAAACCTGGGCGGTGGACTCATCCTCTGGCATCCCAAAGGTTCGGCAGTCAGGCGGGTTATCGAAGAATTCTGGTACAAGGAGCACTTCAAGGACGGATATGATATCGTTTATTCCCCTCATATCGCCAAACTGGATGTCTGGCGTCAGAGCGGTCATACAGAGTTTTATGATGCTATGTATCCCCCACTGCTTCATGAGGGGATGGAATATGAACTGAAGCCCATGAACTGCCCTTTCCATATCATGGTCTACAAAAATAAACCGAGAAGCTACCGGGAACTTCCCTTGAGATGGGCGGAGCTGGGAACCGTGTACAGGTATGAAAGAAGCGGTGTGCTCCATGGTTTGATGCGGGTCAGAGGCTTTACCCAGGACGATGCGCACGTTTTTTGCCGTGGGGACCAGCTGGAGGACGAGATCAAGAAGGTCATCTCTCTGGCGTTGAAATTGTTGAAGGCTTTCGGGTTTGAAAATTTTGACGTTTACCTTTCTACCTGTCCAGATAAATACTGCGGATTGCTCGAGGACTGGGAAAAAGCAACGGCAGCATTGGAAAAAGCCTTGAAAGATAAAGGCCTGTCCTATCAAATTGACCCGGGGGCCGGCGTATTTTACGGCCCGAAAATAGACATCAAAATAAAAGATGCGCTCCAGAGATCGTGGCAGTGCACCACAATCCAACTGGATTTCAATTTGGCGGAACGATTCGATCTTAGCTATATAGGCGAAGATGGAGAAGCCCATAAACCCTATCTGGTCCATAGAGCTTTGCTGGGATCACTGGAAAGATTTTTTGGGGTTCTCATCGAGCATTATAACGGAAATTTTCCTGTTTGGCTTGCCCCTGTTCAAGCGATATTCATTCCTATCGCGGATAGGCATAATGAATATGTCGAAAAACTGAGTGGGATTTTCAGAGACGAGGGCCTGAGGGTTTCTGTCGATTCTCGGCGTGAAAAAATGGGCTATAAAATCCGGGATGCCGAACTCCAAAAAATACCTCTTATGTGCATCGTGGGAGATAAAGAAGTATCTGAAAATTCTGTGTCTCTTAGAGTTCACGGGGAGGGTGACAAAGGCAAAATAGGTGTTAATGAATTCCTTGAAAAAGTTAAGGAATTAGTTGAAAATAAATCATTGAGTACAAATTTTTAGGAGGTCAATCATCAGAAGACGGAGATTTCATCCTGGGAAAAGAAAGGAAAAGCCGCATAGGATCAACGAAAGGATTCAAGCGCAAGAGCTCAGAATCATAGATGAAGATAAAAAACAGGTTGGTGTTATGTCGCTGCAAAAGGCGTTGGAAATGGCGAAGGACAGGAATCTGGATCTGGTGGAGGTCGCTCCAGCGGCGAATCCGCCTGTCTGCCGCATCATGGATTATGGTAAATTTTTGTACGAACTGCATAAAAAAGCCCATGAAGCCAAAAAACATCAGAAACAAGTCCAAATCAAAGAGATTAAATTCAGGCCGAAAATCAGCATCCATGACTACACTTTCAAAATGCGTCATGTGGAACGGTTTTTAAAGGATGGAAACAAAGTGAAAATCACGGTGATGCTTAGAGGACGGGAGAAAGCGAAGCCAGAATTGGCTCATAAAATCCTGGATCGGGTGTTCGAGGACATCAAAGAACTGGGACAACAAGACGGCACAATACGAACCCAACCCTGGGCTGTTTCAGCACTGTTGACCGCGACCAAGTCAGGAGGTAAAGATGCCAAAACTAAAGACACACAAGGGAGCCAAAAAGAGGTTCAAAGTAACGGGAAAAAAGAAAGTTCTTCGTAACAAAGCGAATAAAAGTCACATACTCACAAAAAAGTCCGCGAAGAGAAAACGGAATCTAGGCAAAAAGGATACTCTTAGCCAGCCAGATCGTGATAGGGTCAAAGAAATGCTTCCTTACGATTTGTAAAGACTGAGAGTCTTAAAATCCCAGGGGAACTCCAGATTTTCTATTTTCCGGAACGGGAAGATGAAACTTTTTAGATGCGAAAAATCATGACTTAAGGAGAATAAAATGCCCAGAGTAACCAGAGGTACGAAGAAAAGCCGGAGAAGGGCAAAGATCTTGAAGATGGCCAAAGGCTATTGGGGAGCGAGGAGCCATAATTACAGAACGGCCAAAGAAGCGGTGGAGCGTTCTCTCCAATATTCCTACAGGGATAGGCGGACCCGAAAAAGGGATTTTCGTCGTCTTTGGATTATTAGGATCAAGGCAGCAGCCGAACAAAACGGCCTTTCCTACAGCCGTTTTATCCATGGATTGAAGCGGCTGAATATCGAGTTGGACAGGAAAATTTTAGCCGATTTAGCCGTTCATTCTCCGAAGACTTTTTTCCGGCTTGTCGAAAAAGTCAAGGAGGCCAAAGCCTAAGGAATAAGACACAAAAATGGAGAATCTCAAGACCGAAATCCGGGACAAAAGAAAGGCCTTCGACCTTGCCCTTGCGCGGATCAAGGACAGTCGGTCTCTCCTGGACATCCGGAATGAATATCTGAGCCGCCAACGGGGCGTTATCACCGGGATTTTTGAGCGTTTGAAGCACCTAAAACCGGAGGAACGACCGGAAATCGGCAGATTGATCAATGATTTTAAGAAACATGTTCAAGAAAACCTCGAAGCTATGCAGAAAAAGTATGCTGTCCCGAAAAAGGCCACGGAAAAAGTGGATCTTACGTTGCCTGGAGAGAAGAGATATTGGGGGGCCCCTCATCCCATCTTGTTGTTTCAGCAGAAGATAGAGAACATTTTTTTAAGAATGGGATTTTCTATAGCGGATGGGCCGGAAATAGAGACGGATTATTACAATTTCGAAGCTCTCAACTTTCCCCCTCACCATCCTGCCCGGGATGATTGGGACACGCTTTACATCACGGATGACGTACTCCTGCGCACACACACTTCTCCCGTTCAGATCAGAGTCATGGAGAAAAGAAAACCCCCTATCCGCGTCATCAATCCGGGTAAAGTCTATCGCAAAGAAGCACCCGATCCCACGCACCTCCCGATGTTTTACCAGGTCGAAGGGCTGGTGGTGGATCTGGGGATCACTTTTGCCCATTTGAAAGGCACTTTGGAATATTTTCTGAAAGCCCTGTTCCATGAAAAAATAAGAATTCGTTTCCGGCCGAGTTTTTTCCCTTTTACCGAACCATCCGCAGAGGTCGACATCGCATGCACTGTCTGTGGAGGTAAATCAGAGAATTGCCGGGTTTGCGGAGGAGGCGGGTGGATAGAGATTCTCGGATCGGGAATGGTCGATCCCCAGGTATTGAAAAATGTGAACATCGATCCTGAGAAGTACTCAGGATTTGCCTTCGGTTTGGGAGTGGACAGGACCGCCATGTTCGCCTACCAGATTCCGGATCTCCGGTATTTTTATGAGAATGATTTGAGATTTATCAGACAGTTTTCGTTCAAATGAAAATAAGTTTAGATTGGCTCAAGAATTATATCGATATCGACATACCCGTTCCTCGTCTTGTCGAAGTTTTGGACAACATCGGGTTATTGATTGAAAGCCGGGAAAAAAAGGAAGGTGATGTCGTACTGGATGTGGAAACTTATGCCAATCGGCCAGACACCCTTGGGCATTTGGGCATCGCAAGGGAACTAGCTGCTGCCCTGGGACTTTCCCTAAAGGAACCACGGCTTCCACTGACCGAGGGGACGGAGAACATATCTGGCCTCATAGATGTTCAAATTTGGGATGAGGACCTCTGCCCTCGCTATTGTGGGATGGTAGTGAAGGATATCGAAATGGGGCCTTCTCCTGGGTGGCTGGCTAAGAAATTAGAGGCCATGGGGCTGAAGCCTATCAACAATATCGTCGATGTGACCAACTATGTCCAATTTGCCACGGCTCAACCCATTCACGCCTTTGATCTTGACAAAATGGCCGGAAGCAAAATAATCGTCCGCCGGGCAAAGCAGGGGGAAAAACTTCTGAGTTTAGAAGGGAAGGAAGTGGATTTGACGTCCGAGATGCTCGTCATTGCCGATGAGGAAAAACCAGCGGCTCTTGCTGGGGTTATTGGGGGCGAGAATACGGCCGTTTCCAGCACAACGAAAAATGTGTTTATCGAAAGCGCTTATTTCGATCCGGTATCGGTAAGAAAGACGGGGAAAAAAACCGGAATCCAAACCGATGCCGCCTACAGGTTCGAGAGGGGAGCCGACATCTCCTTTCCTCCCGAGGCTGCCCGTATGGCCGCCTCCTTGTTTTCCCAGTTCGGTGGCAAGGTATGCAGGGGGATCGTGGATGTTTACCCCAAACCACGAAAAATAAAGACTGTCATGCTTCGTCTTCACCGGGTGGCTTCTCTTCTCGGAGTGGATGTCGAGAGCGAATTCATCGAAAAAACTCTTGCAGCTTTGGGATTCCAATTAGAAAGAAAGAAGCAGGGAATTTGGCAGGTCAAAATTCCTCATTTTCGTATCGATATCGAGAGAGAAGCTGACCTTGTCGAAGAAATTGCTAGGTTTTATGGGTATGAAAAAATTCCGATCCAGCTTCCGCCCGTCCGAGATCTGGATTTAAACCTCGATCCCAAAAAGGAAAAAATCGAAGCGATGCGGCAGCTCCTATTCCATTTTGGATTCGATGAAGTCGTGAATTTCAGTTTCATGGATCCTGAAAAAGAAGAAAAATTCGATCCGGATTTAATTGCCGTGCCTATCCGGAATCCCATCTCGACGAAAGCCGCGGTGCTGCGTACCAATCTCCTCGGAGGGCTGTTGGAGAACATTGTCTGGAACACGAACAGAGGGGCTGAAGGCGTCCATATTTTCGAGATCGGCAATACCTTCAGGCTGATTAATGAATCTCACCGTGAACATTTGATGCTCAGCATGGTCATGACAGGCAGTAGGGAGGAACAGCATTGGAAAGAAAAAGACCAAGAGGCTAGTTTCTTTCATCTCAAAGGGACATGCGAGTCGCTTTTGTCCCGGCTGCGTTATGGGCCTTTCGTTTTTAAAGAGGAGACACATCCTCATTACCAAGACGAGCGCTCCCTGGCTCTTCACGTCAAGGGTGAAGAAGTAGGCTGGCTAGGCGCGGTGGATCGAAAGATTTTGGATGCCTATTTGCTGAAACAAGAGGTCTGGGCGGCGGAAATTAACTTGAGTCTTCTGTTCCAAAAACAGGCTCAGACATTTCATTACGCCGCGGTGGCAAAATTTCCCAGTGTAACAAGAGATGTTTCCTTTATCGGAGATAAAAATATTTTATTCGAAGAAATAAAAGAGTCTCTGGAAAAACTTCGGCTTCCCTATCTGGAAAAATTCATGCTCTATGACAGGTTTGCTGGCCCGCCTTTCCCGCCGAATAAAGTGAGCCTGTCCTTTCGGTTCGTCTTTCGCCGCCCCGATAGAACGCTTCAGGCGGACGAGGTGGATGTTATTCAAGAAAAAATAATCGGCTCATTAAAAAGCCGTTTCCAATTTCGATTAAGGGAAGGAGGGAAAATTGACAAGTGAACTGGAAAGACTTAAAATCTTAGAGGGGAAAATCTCCCAAGTTGTCGATCACATAAATAAGCTGGTAAACGAAAACGACCGCCTGAAACAGCAGTTGAAAGAATTAAAGGCCGAGAAAAAGAACTTCGAAGAACAGGCAAAAAAAGTCGATAAGATCGACCAGGACTTGAAAAAATATGAAGAAGAGAAAGCGGCCATCAAAGGGAAAATAGAGATGATTATCGGCAAAATAGATGAATTAGAAATATGATGGACAAAGTTATCGAAATCGAAATTTATGGACAGAAATACAGAATTAGAGTTAAAGGAGAAGAAGATGAAAAATATATAAGCCATCTTACTTCGTATGTTGATCAGAAGATGCGAGAGGTGGCCGTGAAGTCAAAATCTGTGGATGTTCTCAAGGTTGCCGTACTGGCAGCATTGAACATCGCGGATGAATATTTCCTCTGTCAAAAGAATCTCGATCAGCTAAACGAAGTAATCGGGCTTATGGAGAATGAAATAGAAAATTTGGAGGTTCTTGCGTTTAGAGATGAAAATACTTACCAAGATTTGGAAAAAGCTGCAGATTGAAGCGGGAAATCCCGTCTTGCATATCATAGATAGGAAAAGGGAACGCTTTATCCCCATCTGGAAGTTCGAAAAAGCACCACAAATAGGAAATTTAGTCAGGTATCCCACTGAAAGTTTTGAAATCATTTCATTCCATATAGAGTGAGTATTTTCTAAACCTCCCATTTTCATCTCCTTTGATGGCACCCATAAGGAGGTGGTCAAAGTGAATTTTATGCTTATTGTCATAGCGGCTATATTGGTTGTTGCATCTGCGGCCATAATATTCATCTTGGTCAAAAAGGCGGGAGGGACACGGGCTCTTTTCCGTGCTCAACAAGAGGCTAAAGAAATCCTTGGGACTGCCGAGGAAGATGCCGAAAAGATAAAGCGTGAGGCCGCGATTGCGGCGAAGGAAAAACAACTCAATCTGAAGTCGGAATTCGAGAGGCAAACTCGGGACAGGAGTCGGAAACTGAATGAGCTGGAAAGACGTCTTGTCAAAAAAGAAGAAAATCTCGAACGGAAGTACCAGTCTCATGAGAAAAAGGAGCGGGATTTTGCACAAAAGGAACGGCGGTTGTTCTCCCGTGAACGGGAACTTTCGGAAAAGGAAAACAGGATCGGGGATCTGAGAAAGAAAGCGGTGGAAGAAATCGAACGGGTTGCTCTCATGTCTCAGGAAGATGCTAAAAAAGAATTGATGAAAAAGATGGAAGATGAAGCCAAGCTGGAATCTGTTCAAATTCTGCGAAAATTGGAGGAGGAAACACGTGAGAAAGCGCAAGGAATGGCAAAAGAGATCATCAGCCAGGCTATCCAACGGTCAGCCGCCGAGCATGTGGTAGAAACGACTGTTTCTGTCGTCGACCTTCCTTCAGATGACATGAAAGGCCGGATCATCGGCAGGGAAGGCCGGAACATCCGTGCCCTTGAATTAGCGACGGGTGTCGACATCATCGTCGATGACACGCCTGAAGCCGTGATTCTCTCCAGTTTTGATCCCATCAGGCGGGAGATGGCCCGGCTGGCCATAGAAAAGTTGGTCGTGGATGGCAGAATCCATCCAGCTAGGATTGAGGAAGTCGTGGAAACCGTGAAAAAAGAGGTTGACGAGAAAATCAAGCAGGAGGGGGAATCTGTGATTCTCGAGCTGAGGATCCAGGATATCCATCCGGAATTGGTGAAACTGCTGGGAAGGTTGAAATATCGAACCAGCTACGGGCAGAATGCCCTTCAGCATTCCAAAGAGGTCGCGTATCTTGCTGCCATTATGGCTAAAGAACTGGACCTGGATGCCAATGTTGCGTTGAGAGCCGGGCTTCTCCATGATATAGGAAAGGCCGTGGATAAGGAATTTGAAGGAACCCACACAGAACTGAGCGTCGAGCTCACCAAGAAATATGGGGAAAAAGAAAGGGTAATTCAGGCCATTGCGTCTCATCACCGAGATGTAGATTTTCCCTCGATCGAGGCTGTTTTGGTGCAGGCTGCCGATACCCTTTCAGCCGCAAGGCCTGGTGCGCGCCGCGAGCTCCTGGAAGCCTATGTCAAAAGACTGGAAAAGCTGGAGGAAATCGCCAATTCCTATGAAGGGGTGGCCAAATCTTTTGCGCTTCAAGCGGGAAGAGAAATCAGGATCATTGTGGAAAGCCAAAAAATCTCTGATGATAAAGCTACCCTCGCTGCTAAAGATATTGCGCGGAAGATCAAAGAGGAGTTGGATTATCCCGGCCAGATCAAAGTCACGGTTATACGAGAAATGAGGGCTGTGGAGTATGCGCGATAAATACGGAATTCTTTTTTTAGGCGATGTTATCGGGAGGCCGGGAAGACGGGCTCTGAGGAAGTTCCTGCCAGTACTCCTCGAGAAATACTCACCATCTCTGGTGGTGGCAAACGGGGAGAATGCGGCTGGTGGGATAGGCATAACACCCGACATCTGCCGCCAGCTTCTTGCGCAGGTCGATGTCTTGACATCAGGAAATCACATCTGGGACAAGAGAGAGGCCATCGAATATTTAGATGTCGAGCCGAGGCTGCTGCGTCCGGCTAATTACCCTTCTCCCAATCCGGGCAAAGGAGTTTATGCATTTGAAACGAGAGAAGGTTTTCAGGTAGCGATCCTCAATCTACAAGGAAGGGTTTTCATGGAGCCTATCGATTGTCCCTTTCGTGCGGCGGACAAAGAACTGGCGTTACTGGAGGGGAAAAAGACCATCACCCTCGTTGATTTCCATGCCGAAGCCACGTCGGAAAAACAGGCCATGGGATGGTATCTAGACGGCAGGGTATCGGCAGTTGTCGGAACGCACACCCATGTGCCAACCGCTGATGAAAAAATCCTTCCTCAAGGAACAGCTTTTATCACGGATGTCGGCATGGTAGGCGGCTACGCATCTGTGATCGGTTTGAAAAAAGAACAGGCACTCCAGAGGTTCCTCACGTCTCGGCCTCAGCGTTTTGAACCTGGAAAACAGGGTTTGGTTTCTTCCTCTCTTTTTGTCGACGTGGACACGCAGACAGGAAAGGCCATTTCAATCCAGAGAGATATGCTTTATGAGGATGTGAAGGAAAATGAACATCTCTGAGAAACCGGTCAAGATCTTTAGCGTGTCTGAAATCACACGCCTGATCAAACTGGAGCTGGAGAACAAATTTCCGGTTGCCTGGGTCGAAGGAGAAATCGCCGACTTCAAGAGGGCTCATTCCGGCCATTTGTACTTTACCCTGAAAGATGAAAAGAGCGCCCTCAATTGTGTCATGTGGCGTTCCGGTGCTGCCCGTGTTCCTTTTGAGCTGGAAAGCGGTCTGCAGGTGATCTGCAGAGGTCAGATATCGGTTTATGAACAGAGAGGTCAATACCAACTTTACGTGGAGGGGATCGAACCGAAGGGAAAAGGCGCCTTGCAGTTGGCTTTTGAACAGCTGAAAGAAAAATTGAAGAAAGAAGGATTGTTCGATCCCAGCATTAAGAAAAAACTTCCTCTCCTGCCTAAAAAAGTCGGCGTGGTGACGTCTCCGAGAGGAGCGGCCATTATCGATATCATCAAAACCCTGGAAAGACGCTTCGGCCATCTCCATATCGTGATTTATCCGGTTAAAGTCCAGGGAGAAGGCGCGGGGGATGAGATCGCCCGAGGATTAGACTATCTCGGAAGCATAAAAGACATAGATGTCATCATCGTCGGGAGGGGAGGGGGATCTTTGGAAGACCTGTGGGCTTTTAACGAGGAGAAGGTGGCGCGTGCCATTTTTCAATGTCCTGTTCCGGTCATATCTGCCGTTGGCCATGAGGTTGATTTTACCATCGCGGATTTTGTAGCTGATATAAGAGCCTCTACTCCCTCTGCCGCAGCAGAGATGGTCATAGAAAAAGAACAGTCTTTTCTGGAACGTATCGAGAACCTTGAAAAAAGAATTTTTCATCACATCCGGTTTTTTATCCAAGAAAAAAAACAGGATGTGACGGACCTTATCCACCACCAGGCTTTCCAGAATTTCAAGGTCCGTTTGTTCAACCTGGTTCAGCAAATCGATGAGTTTGAGACGCGTGCGAGATACGTGATCCAGAGAATGGTCCAGATGATCGTTCAGTCCAAGTCACGCGTGGATCTCGCGCAAGAAAAAATGACCTCAACCGTTAAGAGACTGCTGCAGGAAATCCAGGGAAAATGGGAGAGGCTTTCTGCTGAACTGGATAATCTGAGCCCTCTCAATATCCTCAAGAAAGGATATGCTCTCTGCTGGAAAAATGACGAAAGGGAGCTTGTCCAGAAAGCTGGGGATGTCGATGAAGGGGATGAGGTAACGGTTTCTTTTTTCAAGGGGGAATTCACGGCCCAGGTGAAATGGATCGACCGGACTAGTTCCCTCGTATCCCGCCTTCGGAAGAAAGAGGAATAATAGAGAAGGAGGATTCATGAGCGATCGAAGTTTTGAAAAAGCTTTAACTGAATTGGAGGATATCGTAGAAAAAATGGAAAAGGGAGGGCTTGCTCTGAATGACTCCTTGGCTTTGTTCGAAAAAGGAGTGAAACTGGCGAGGTTTTTGCGTGAAGAATTGGGAAAGGCCGAGAAAAAAATCGATATCCTTCTCAAAGATGAAGAGGGAGAGATGAAAGAAGAACCTTTCGAACTGGATGAGAAGGAAGAAAAGACCTCGAATGAACAAGAAGATCCCGAAGATGACAATAGCCTGCCGTTTTAACGATAAGAATAATCTGAAGATCAAATGAGAAAATGATGAATGTTCTTGATAAGATTGCCGGTCCGA
>Ga0316577_10001198_pt1 | contig 11998 bp, 13 predicted proteins | sample S5NA_FD_203073 | JGI IMG/M metagenome (GOLD analysis project Ga0316577, IMG submission 203073) | Rhizosphere microbial communities from salt marsh grasses in Alabama, United States - S5-7_050615r2r1 | ecosystem: Host-associated > Plants > Roots > Rhizosphere | place: USA: Alabama | collected... | reverse complement strand
CAGGCGGATGTCGCGGTCGGTCACACCGAACCTCGGCCGCGACTCCGTCGGGTCAGACGTCTGGGGCTCAAACGATCACCGGCTCCGGTTCCAGCCAGACGCCGAACGCCTCCGCCACCCTCTCCTGCACCTCGCGCGCCATGGCCAGGATCTCGGCGCCGGTTGCGCCGCCGCGGTTGACCAGCACCAGTGCCTGTGTCTCGGAGACGCCCGCCCGGCCCAGCGTGGCGCCCTTCAGGCCCACCGCTTCGATCAGCCACCCGGCGGCGAGCTTGACGCACCCGCCGGGCTGCGGATAGCCGACGAGCGACGGGTACCGCGCCATCAACGCCTGGTGCGCCTCACGCGAGACGACCGGGTTCTTGAAGAAGCTGCCGGCGTTGCCGATGACCGCGGGGTCGGGCAGCTTGCGGCGCCGGATCGCCACCACGGCATCGAAGATCGCGCGCGCATCCGGTCGCGCCCCGTCCCGCTCCTTCAGCTCCCGGGCCAGGTCCGCGTAGCCTTCCACCGGCCGCCACCGCTTGGGCAGCGCGAGCGTCACCGCGAGGATCAGGCGGCGGCCGGCCAGCGCATGCTTGAACAGGCTGTCGCGATAGCCGAAGGCGCACTCGGCGGCCGTCATGCGCACGAGGCGCCGGGACGCGAAATCCCATGCCGCCAGCGAGTCGAAGCGCTGGGCCAGCTCCAGGCCATAGGCGCCGATGTTCTGGACCGGCGCGGCGCCGCAACTGCCAGGAATGAGCGCCAGGTTCTCGAGTCCGGGACGCCCCATCGCCAGAAGCCGCTCCACGGTCATGTGCCAGTTCTCGCCGGCGCCGACCTCCACGAGCCAGGCGTCGCCCGCTTCGCCAAGCTCCCGCAATCCCGGGACCTCCACCTTGATCACCAAGCCGTCGAAATCACGGGTCAGCAGCAGGTTGCTGCCGCCGCCGAGCACCAACCGCGGCAGCCCGCCGAGCCGGGGATCGGCGGCGAGCGCGGCGAGATCCTCGGCGCTGCGCACCCGGCAGAACCAGCGCGCCCGCGCCTCGACGCCGAAGCTGTTCAATCCACGCAACGGGTACTGTTGGTGCAATCTCGGCGGCATCGGCGGAACAGGCGTCGGTCGTCAGTGGAAGGCGTGGGCGGCACGGTCACCGTCAGATCGCCGCGCCACCAGTGAAGATCAAGGCATCCGTGGCAGACCCGGCATTCCGCGCCCTGGCCAACAGCTCCTTTAACACGGCTTCGGGCAACTGCCGCTCGCGCGCCAGGATCCAGAGATCGTCGTGGTCATAGCCCCCCACCAGGACCCAGCGATAGTCCGGGTCCAGCGCGAAGACATGGTAGCCGCCGCAGAAGGGCCCGAAGAAGCTCACCTTGAGGCTGCCGACCTCCGGGCCATCCAGGAAATAGGCACGGCCCCGTGCTTCCTTCCACCGGCCCTTCGCCGTGTCATAGCCGCGGTTCAGCACCTCCACCCCGCCGTCCGGGCGCGGGCTGTAGGTGGCACTGACATCGGTGAGGCCGCGCTCGAAGGGATGATCGAGCCGGGCCATCTCGTACCAGGTGCCCAGGTAGCGCTCCAGTCCGAAGCCGTTGACCGGGCGAACCCCCTCGGGTGTGCCGGTGCAGCCGGCGAGCACCAGCGGGAGCAGGCACAGGGTGAACAACCTGCGGCCAAGCGCATATCGAATCTGCATGGAGAAGGTCGCCCTGGATTCTGTCTCACCAGTATAATCACAGCGCCGCCTCGGCCTCGGGCGGGGAGCCCGCCGCCGCGCTCATCCCTTTGCTCTCTTGCCGGGCTGATCAGACAATCCCCGTCACGCCACCGGCAGGCTCCTAGGAGCGGCTGTCGGGCATCCGCTAACGCTGCGCGACTCGCTCCAGCACATCGGTCTCCTGCTCGCGCGTCTCGACGGCTCCGGGACATCCCAAGCGCACCCGTTGCAGGGCCCGCAACGGCACCTCACCGAGCTCGATCAGCAACCTGGCCGCGATCACCCCGGTGCGACCGAGACCACCACGGCAGTGAACGACCAGAGACTGCCCGCCGAGCAGCGCATCGGCAAGCTCGCCGATACGCCCCGACAGCGTGATCTTCCCGCGCCAGTGCTCCGGGATGCCCCCCAGGCCATAGAAGGCCCCGGCCAGCTGTCCGCAGATGGCGCCGGTGGTGTCGGCGCCGTCCCCCAGGTTGACCGCCGCGAGGACACCGTCCTCGAATGAGTCGGTGTCCCAGAACGCCCACAGTGCCGCCTCCAGCGCGTCGACGACATAGCCGGTTCCGCGGATCTCCGGGGGCTGCCTCGCGTCCGCCAGCCTTGCAGGGAAGCCTTGACCGCCCCCCCGGCTGTCGCTAGCCTGAAATCTGGCCGTTCCCGAACCCGCATGGGCGCTTGGATCTTCGATCCGGCGGACAGGTCTGTCGGGGGCCGGGCGGATGTGCACAAGATTTGCGCGGTAGCAAGATCCACGCGATCGCTTACCTTATGCCTGTGACGGGACGCGGCGCCGCCTCCATCGGGCCGACATTTGCCACACCGACCGTTGTCCTACCCCTGAAGCCTGTCGCACTGCGATCTGAGGTAGATGATCAAAGCTCACTCTCAACGTGTCTTGCAGCCGTACTCAGCTCAAGTACAAATCGCTGAATCCGATCATGCGCGAGCGCTCTCGATGGACGGCGATTTGTGGGAGTTTCAGTTTATCTACGCAAACAGTCGCGGCGGCGCAAGCGCCGGTCGGCAGCAGGGCCGCTTCATCCGGGCGGCCCACATCCGGCATCGCGATCTTCAACGGGTCATCGAAAACCCCGTCACGGAAGATGGCCAAGTGGACCAACGCATACTCGAGTTGGCAAAGTTTCTGCTGAGAACACGGCTCCCGTTCGAAGCCGCCGACCGATATGAGTACTGGCTTCTCGATCCAAAAGACGATTCGCCGCTCGCCTTGATTTTCTCTTGCGTCGACGCCTCGGAGATGGCGTCATTTCCGAAACTCACTGATTGGGCTGCGCTCCCGGCCGCTGTGATGCCGATCGAAACGAGCGAAGCTGAGCGTAGCAGATCATATGGGCCTGTTAACTACCGGTTGGAAAGGTGTGTCGCCGAGCGCGCCGGTACCAAACCGAGAGCACAATGGTTCACCCGAAGGTACAACGAGAGTGAGGATTTCCCACCGTTCTTGATACGAGAAGACTGGGAAAGCGAAGAGCACCAGGATCTTTGCCAACGTTATCTGCATCGCCAAGCCCCCCGTTTGTTGATGTTGCATGGAGTGAGTCTGGAGGAGCGGCGTCGAATGGAGCTGGCGGCAACGGCGAACGTGCTGGACGTGACGCGCTTCTATCCACTTTATCCGGAAATCGCCGATAACGATGTCATGGATAAGATCCGGATCGAGGCTCGGCTTCGGATGGCGGCAGGGGAGACAGCGTATACGATGGGGCGCCGGGATGGTGTTCTGTACCAGTGATCCGGTCGCCTCTGACCTCTCAACGGTGTTCTGTGGGGGCATTGGGCTGAACAAACCACGACGTCGCCAACCCAACGGTCGCGTGGGCGCCATCGGGTTGTCCGGCCCCGTGTGGACGCGCCGGGTGCGAGTCTGACGGCCGATGATGACGCCGAGGTTCTTGCGCAGTTGAGACCCCGGACCGGCGCCCGTGATCTTTTCAGGTCAACGGGGAGTGGCGCTCCACTCCGGTCGCGCCTGTGAATCAGGGCGGTCGCGCGCAACACAGATTGTATAGGGGCATCAAGGCCGTCGTATCCCGGGCGGGTGTTCGGCTACGGCGCGGTCGAAGTCAGGCGAGATCAGCGGCGAAGCACGAGAAAAATAAAGAATGCATCTTACAAACAATCGGTTATCGGCTTTTTCTGTTTACGCCAAGATCATAAGTAGTAACTATGCCGCCCGAAGAGTTATGAGTCGCGTAGCATGTGCTGAAACGCTTATACTAGTGTGCCAGTGTCGCAGGCAGCCGCCGCAAAACCGCCAAATTCCCAGTGAGGCGGTTGGATATCCGTTCCTTCGGCATAGCCGGTCGACCTGATCCGGCGGCGGATCGGGTCACCGTTTCCTCGAGGTAGCCGAGGTTAACAACCTTTGTGGAGTCTCCGTCCAATGATTGAAAGTAACCCCTTCGCGGTTTTGTCCGAGAACCTTTCGCTTGACCCAGGCGTCATGCAGGCGTACGTCGTGTTGATGGTCCTTCTGGTCGTCGGTGGCACATTGCTCGACGTCGTACATAAGAAGAGTGCCAAGTACTTTTTTGAGAAGGGACAGTCGCTGAAGAAAATCGCCAAGCGTGAAGTCGGTGGCGGAGAGAAGCTCGGCATCGCCCTGAGCACGCTGACGAGCGAGGTCCTCACCTCGAGCGAGTTCGCGAATCCCGATCGTCGTATCTCGCACCTGTTCACGATGTACGGCTTCCTCTTCTTCGTGGTCACCACGGCCATCTTGATCTTCGGCCTTCCCGTTGCCGAGGGCGAGGGTTCAGGTCTGGTGCCCTTGCTCTGGCACCTGGGTGCGCTGTCGATGTGCATCGGCGGCTACTGGTTCTGGCTCAAGATCCGCGCCGATGTGCGCTCCGAGGGTAACGACTGGTACAACGTGCACCAGTCCGACCTGTTCGTTGTCTCGCTTTTGTTGATGGCGACCTTCGCGCTGATCTGGTCCTTCCTGCAGGCGGCCGCTGGCGCTACCTCCGTACTGGCCATCGTCGCATTTGTTGTCTTCATCGCTGCGTCGACCACGCTGTTCAGCACCGTCCTGTGGTCGAAGTTCGCACACATGTTCTTCAAGCCCGCGGCTGCGTTCCAGAAGAAGGTTGCAGTTGCGGACGGCTCTCTCGACAAGCTGCCCGAGATTCCCGAGTTGTCCAGCGCCGAGTGCAAAGAGCGCTACCCGGACATTCCGGAGTACATGGGCGCCAACCCGCCGAACATGGGGCTCGGCATCAAGCGCGAAGCTCCAACTCACTACTGATCCTGAGTTGCTGACTCAAGTCACGAAGAGGAATCCGATATGCCAACCTTCGTCTATATGACCCGTTGTGACGGTTGCGGCCAATGTGTTGATATCTGTCCGTCGGACATCATGCACATCGATCCGAAGGTCCGCCGCGCCTACAACATCGAGCCCAACATGTGCTGGGAATGCTACTCCTGCGTGAAGGCCTGCCCGCACAACGCGATCGACGTCCGGGGCTACGCCGACTTCGCTCCGCTCGGCCACTCGGTGCGGGTGCGTCGCGACGAGGAGAAGGGTGTCATCGCCTGGAGGATCATCTTCCGCAACGGCGAGAAGGACATGAATCTCCTGGCGCCGATCACGACCAAGCCTTGGGGCAAGCACATTCCGCAGCTCGCCGATCAGCCCGCTCCCAGCCAGGAGATGCGCGATAGCCAGCTGTTGTTCAACGAGCCGAAATACATCCGTTTCGACGACGGCGACATCAACACGCTTAAGTCCAACGGTCTGAAGATGGTATCCGGGGTGGAGGGTTACTGATGGCTTACAAGACAATCGTTGAAGACGGCATCGACGTCCTGGTCTGTGGTGCAGGCCTGGGCGGTACTGGCGCCGCTTTCGAGGCCCGCTACTGGGGCAAGGACAAGAAGATCGTCATCGCCGAGAAAGCGAACATTGACCGCTCCGGTGCCGTTGCCCAGGGCCTCTACGCAATCAACTGCTACATGGGCACCCGCTTCGGCGAGAACAATCCGGAGGATCACGTCCGCTACGCGCGCATCGACCTCATGGGTATGGTCCGTGAGGACCTCCTGTTCGACATGGCCCGTCACGTCGACTCAGCTGTTCACCAGTTCGAGGAGTGGGGCCTGCCGCTGATGCGCAACCCGAAGACGGGAGCTTACCAGCGTGAGGGACGCTGGCAGATCATGATCCACGGCGAATCGTACAAGCCGATCGTTGCCGAGGCCGCCAAGAAGTCCGCCGACAAGGTCTTCAACCGCGTCTGCGTCACCCATCTACTGATGGACGAGTCCAAGGAGAACCGGGTCGCTGGTGCCGTTGGGTTCAACGTGCGCACCGGCAACTACCACGTCTTCAAGTCCAAGACGGTCATCGTGGCTGCCGGCGGTGCGTCCAACATCTTCAAGCCGCGATCCGTCGGTGAAGGTGCTGGCCGCGTTTGGTACGCACCCTGGTCGTCCGGCTCCGCCTATGGTCTGATGATCGGTGCCGGCGCGAAGATGACCCAGATGGAGAACAGAATCGTTCTCGCTCGCTTCAAGGACGGGTACGGGCCGGTCGGTGCGTACTTCCTGCACCTGAAGACCTACACCCAGAACGGTCTGGGAGAAGAGTACGAGTCCAAGTGGTTCCCGGCCCTGGAGGAGATGGTCGGCAAGCGCTATCTGGATGTCGAGGCCTCGCACCGCACCCATCGCCCGATTCCAACCTGCCTGCGGAATCATGCGTTCATCAACGAGGTGAATGCCGGTCGCGGTCCGATCCACATGGTGACCATGGAGGCGTTCCAGGATCCGCACCTCGAAGAGATCGGCTGGCACAACTTCCTCGGCATGACCGTAGGCCAAGCCGTGTTGTGGGCAGCGACGGATGTCGACCCGAAGTATGAGAACCCGGAGCTGACGACCTCCGAGCCCTACGTCATGGGCTCTCATGCCACCGGGTGTGGAGCCTGGTGCTCCGGCCCCGAGGACGTCTCCCCGCCGGACTACTTCTGGGGCTACAACCGCATGACCACCGTCGAAGGCCTGTTCGGTGCAGGCGACGCTGTCGGTGGTACGCCGCACGCGTTTTCGTCCGGCTCCTTCACGGAGGGCCGTCTTGCGGCGAAGGCGGCCTGCAAGTACATTGACGACGGGAAGGCCGAGGGCATCCGCGTCTCCGAAGAGCAGATCAACCGTCGCAAGGAAGAGATCTACAAGCCGATGGAGCACTACAAGATCTATCGGAATGAGATCACCGCAGGTTCGGTCAACCCGAACTACATCAACCCGCGTCAGGGTCTGGATCGTCTCCAGAAGCTCATGGACGAGTACTGCGGCGGTGTGACGGTCAGCTACATGACGAACGAGAAGCTGCTGCACATCGGGCTGAAGAAACTCAAGATCCTGGAAGAGGATCTTGAAAAGCTCGCGGCAGAGAACATCCACGAGTTGCTGCGTGCCTGGGAGCTGAAGCATCGTCACCTCACATCTGAGGCCGTGATGCAGCACACCCTGTTCCGCAAGGAGACCCGCTGGCCCGGTTACTACTACCGCGGCGACGCGATGAAGGTGGATGACGAAAACTGGCACGTGCTCACGGTGTCCCGCCGCGATCCCAAGACAGGCGAGTACACGATGGAGAAGGCGCCGTGCTATCACCTGATCGAGGACAAGCCCGAGGCTGAGGCTGCATAAGCCGCTCCTGAGGCTGGGGCCCCGGGAATCAGGGGGCCCCGGTCTTCTTGCAGGTTCAACGACATCGACGAGGGCCTCCGCGCTCTAGGCGCCAAGGTCGTTGACGGGACTCGGTTGTCATCCCTCGGGCCTGCACCCGCGCTTATCTCACGACGGACCCGCCGGCTCCTCTCCGGTCCAGTAACGGAAATGCCGAGACGCCCAACGGCAGCGATCTGAAATGAACATCAACGACAAGTCAGACGAAGAGATTCTGGAGATCGCTCACCCCATGTGGGACGAGCTGATCCAGTTCTCGAACAAGGGTCAATACGGAAAATTTATCAGAAAATTCTCCTATGACCTGCTGCTGGGTTTGAACGAGGTTGAGCTCGGTAAGCAATTTGCCCACAGCGATCTGTCCCGGAACCTTTCCGAGGAGCGTGACTTTCTTGGCCTGATTCGACGTGGCGAGCATGTCACCGTTCTCTATCGCGTGCGAAGCACCGTCAAGGAAGGGGAATACCTGGGGAGAATGGTTCTTGGCTATGAAAAAGGAGAGGTGCGCATTTTCGCGGCATCGATCTTCTAGACTCAGATGATAGACAAAATCCAGCACAGTAAGTACGTCGAGCTCAAGTACAGAGTCCTCGACGGCAAGACCGGCAACGTTCTGACGGCTGTGGATTTTCCGTTGGGCTATGTGCACGGTGTAAACGATATCCTGTCGTCTCAAGTCATGGCTGAGTTGGAGGGCAAAACCGTCGGCGATACGATCTCGGTCGAGCTCGACTGCAACAAGCTGTTTGGTCCCAGGGATGAGTCTCTGGTTGTTACTGACTACATCGCGAATATTCCAGAAGAATACCAAGAGGTCGGTACAAGCATTCTTATGGAAAACGAGCAGGGCGAGACAAAAGCGTTCCTGGTCACGAGGGTCGACGAAAAGACGTTGACGATTGATGGGAATCATCCGTTGTGTGGTCGACAGGTCGTGTTCGAGCTTGAGATAGTGACGGTTCGGGATGCGACGGAAGTAGAGATAGCGGCTGGTGGCAAAGTCGAAGCGCCGCCCGATCTTGCGGGGGTAAAGTCTGTACCCCTTTAGCGAACGATCGATAAGTACGCGTGCTAGAGCATCCGTTACGGGCTAAAAGAATGCAGCTGAAACTCGATCCGAAACGATTTGATGAACAGCAGTTCATTCTGGTCCGCGAACTGGTGCAGAGCATCCGGGTGAAGCTGCAAGAAGCCGGCTTGAGTGGCGAAAGGCTGGAAGAAGCGACAGCGAGTATTGCGTTCAGTGTCGCCAGCACGATCGATGACACGTCGGCGATCGAAGTCGACGGGAAGGAAGTTCATCCGTACCTGACGTTTCGCACGGCCGATGAAGAGTTGACTCACTGCGGCGAAAACTCTTACGCGCATGAGCTCGTGTATGAGGCTTTGCAAAACCTGGACGCACAGCGAGCCAAATGACCACGCGGTCGTCGGTGTTCCGGTCTGATTCCCTTCCAGCGGTTTTTACGGCCCGAGGCGGTACCCGCAGGTCTGCGGCTCCTCGGGTTCTCGGCCCGTGTAGTTCAGGTGTCTCGCACCCCCAAGCGGGCGCTCACTGCCTGGTGGTGCGCTCCATTAAGCCCCAAAGTGGCATTTAGAGAGAAGGTGACTTATGAGCCAGCAACCGAAGAGCAGACCCATGGTTCCGGAAGGCAAGGCGCGTTTCCACAGGACCAAGCAACTGGCACCCAATGAGAAGGGGTTCGTCGGGTATGAGACGATCTGGGAGTCTTTCCAGAAGGAAGCCGTCTACAAGACCCCGAAGCGGCCCTGATATCCAGTGGGGTCGGCGGCTTCTTTGTTTCTGCAGCCTCGATTCCCCGCGAGTAAATCCCGAACACGTTTCACCGAAGGTGCCTTTCGGTGAGGGCTAAATCAAGCGACTGGCTCACGTGGCGGCCTGAGGCGCGAGGCTCGGTCCTTGAGACGGCAAGGCCCCTCTACCGGGGCTTGCCCCTTCGTTGAGACAAAGGCCGATTCGTCGGTGGTTCAGATGCGGGGCGGGATGCCCCGCCGTTGCTGCCCGTAGCAGCCGCTGGATCACCTCTCGGGGTTTGCCCCGGCCTTGCCGCCGTGCTCTTTTTCTTCAGCCGTAGCATCGCGAACCAACAGGATTTTCACCTGGTAGATGACCTCCCTGCCACATAGCGGGTTGTTACCATCAAACGTGATCTTGTCTCCTTCGATCTTGGTCACCAGGAAACTTTTCATTTGACCGAGATTGTTCTCCATCAGGATCTGGGAGCCGACCTGCCGATACTCTCGAGGCACGACAGCGACCTTCTCGGTGATCACGAGTGACTCGTCTCTCGGACCGTACAGCTCATTGCAGTCGACGAGCAGGTCCACCCGCTCACCTTGCGTCTTGCCTTCGAGCTCCCGGGTAATCGTCGGTGCCAATATCTCATTCACCCCGTGAACATAGTTGAAGGGGCGCGAGATTTCGGTGAGAACATCGCCAGTCCTGCTGTCGCGCACGAGGTAGGTTAGCTCGACGTACTTGCCGTCGGTGATGGTGTTTGAGCTGGTTTCAGTCATAGAGGCCTCGGGAAGCGTACACGGGGGGACGAGGAAAGGCCCCGTAGGTCTGGGAGCTTGGGGTAGCAGGGTCGGAAGCAAGGCCTCATATGTCTGCGTGTACGCACTGGACGAGCATCTCACTCGCTTCATCTTGTTCAGAAGGTAATCCCTCGAGCCGCCGTGGGTTCCATGACGACCTGCGGCGTGTGGAGCGGGATCCAGACCCGGAGCATCAGGAAATACCGGGCGGCCGGCCCCTGAGGTGGCGTTGACACCAGGCCCGATGCTCATCGAGCCATTGCTGCTTGAGCCGCGAGATGGTGGTGGCTGACAGCCACTTGGCCTGATCTCCGAGCAGCGCGCCGACAGCGCCTTCTGCGAATCCCCGGTCTCCACCCCCTTGAGGTCCAGCCAAGGGATCATCGCCTCGACGCTGCGCGGACACTTGAGGTAGGGCGGCACCAGCTCGGAGCGGAAGCAGGCTCCTCCACCGCTGCAGTCGCGGACCTTCGGCACACGCAGCTCGACGTCGCCGATCCGAGTCTGGACCGTGCGCTTAGGCAGGTTGGCCGTTGCGCACCACCGCGCGGCGACCGTCTGCACTGAAGCGGGACAGCGAGCGATTCCTCAGCGCGGACGACCAGGAGCTGGTGCGCCACTTCCGGGCGACCGACGAGCACTGAGGCCAGGTTCAGCCGCGGGCGTCCTTCAGGCGCAGGGTCATTTGCCCGCGGCCACGTCGTACTCGATCTCGTGCTCGTCGCCGGCCGAATGGTCCTCGGCCTCGATGATGTACTTAACCTTGAGCTTCTGGGCGGCGATACCGACCTTCTCGTGGATCGCCTTGGTGCCCTCGTACTCGCCGAGCACCTCGTAATGCGAGATCAGACTGTTCGTCAGGGTGATCTGCAGGAAATCGAGATGGGCGTCGCCCGAGTCTTTGCGCACCAGAATGACGATCTCCTCGATCGACTTGCCCTTCATGCAGGCCTGCGCGAGATAAGGAGAGGCGGCGTCGTACCACTTGTAGACGTAGACCGGGTTGATCTGGGCGCGTCCGCGGGTGCGGCCGCTCCCGATCATCGCACGGGGTTCCTGCTCGAGCAGCCACTGGATGTCGTAGAGGTCGATCTCGTCCTCGTGCCCGGCAGCTTTCGATTCACCGTTGATGTCGGTGACCTTCATGTAGGCGCTCAGCGGCATGGGTGTTCTCCCCTTGGCTCAGGTTGTCAGGTCTTCACGGAGGGCAGCTCAGAGACGAGGCGCAGGCTCGGCGCGAACTGGAACCACCGCACTGGTTCATCCTCGAGGCCGCGCTAGGCTCCTTCGCCGGGTTCGAGTTGGTGCCGCAAAGGTTGTAGCGAACTGGCTCACGGTGTGCCTCAACCTCCACGACGAGGCCGAGGCGGCACCACGCAGGACTCGCTCCGCCTTCGGCTACACCGAAACCGGCTGCATCTTCTCCAGAACCCACCGAAACGCTGCATCAGGTCGGGACCTGCCGGCCGGATAAGCATCGCGACTGGACAGTGCAATCCGCTCGTCTGGGATGCTCGACACGAAGAGGAGCAGACGGGCACCGTAAAAGGCTAACGTTATCACTCACCGGCCTTCACAGCGAGGGACGTGCCTGGACCGCCGTAAAGGGCGAGCACCCTCTCGCTGCGCTTTCCTTCGTCCGACCTCGAGGCCAACCAATCCGCCGACCAAATGGGGTTGCATCCACGGCACCCCGACCGAGCAGCTGTGAGGGCACGGAAGTCCACGTGTTGACCAGCGTCAGCACCCATTGGGCAGGAAGCCCATGATTTTCAGGCGCAGCGTTATACTCGGCGGATCACTTGAGTCGGGATCACCGGAGTTCCTCATGAAGACGCTTCTAACAGCCGGCGCAATGTTAGCCGTGCTTGGGGCAACGCCCGCACATGCCGTCAACCTCCGCTGGCTGGAGTATTCTCCGGTTCGGTACTTCTCCGACGAAGACTGGGAGCTCGCGCGCGCCGCCGCCGATGATGCCCTGCAGAACCGGCCGGACGGCGAAGCAGTCGAGTGGC
>Ga0316577_10001197_pt1 | contig 12002 bp, 9 predicted proteins | sample S5NA_FD_203073 | JGI IMG/M metagenome (GOLD analysis project Ga0316577, IMG submission 203073) | Rhizosphere microbial communities from salt marsh grasses in Alabama, United States - S5-7_050615r2r1 | ecosystem: Host-associated > Plants > Roots > Rhizosphere | place: USA: Alabama | collected... | reverse complement strand
CTGATCACGGGCCAGCGCATCATCGACACGCTGTTCCCCGTGGCCAAGGGCGGGACGGCGGCGATCCCGGGTGGCTTTGGCACCGGCAAGACGGTCACCCTGCACAGCCTGGCCAAGTGGTCGGATGCAGACATCATCGTCTACGTCGGCTGCGGAGAGCGGGGCAACGAGATGACCCAGGTGCTGGAGGACTTTCCCGAGCTGGAAGACCCCTGGAGCGGCCATCCCCTGATGGAGCGGACGATCCTGATCGCCAACACGTCGAACATGCCGGTGGCGGCGCGGGAGTCGAGCATCTACACCGGGCTGACGATGGCCGAATACTACCGCGACCAAGGCTTTGACGTGGCCCTGATGGCCGACTCGACCTCGCGCTGGGCCCAGGCCCTGCGCGAAATCTCGGGGCGGCTGGGCGAAATGCCGGCTGAGGAGGGCTACCCCGCCTACCTGCCCTCGCGGCTGGCGGCCTTCTACGAGCGCGCGGGCCGGGTGACCGTCCTGGGCCGCGACGAGGAGGGCTCGGTGACGCTCATGGGTGCCGTGTCGCCGCCTGGCGGTGACTTTTCGGAGCCGGTCACGCGCCACACGCAGCGCTTCACCCGCTGTTTCTGGGCCCTCGACTCGGAGCTGGCCCACCAGCGGCATTACCCGGCCATCAGCTGGCAGCAGAGCTACAGCCTCTACCTGGACCGGCTTGCCGAGTGGTGGCACGAGGAGGGGGAGGAGGATTGGCAGGCCCTGCGCGGCAAGGCCCTGGACATCCTGCAGCGCAATGCGGACCTGGAACAGGTCGTCCAGTTGGTCGGGCCCGAGGCCCTGGCCGACGAGCAGCAGTGGGTGCGGGATATTGCCCGGCTGCTTCGTGAGGGATTTCTGGACCAGAATGCCTTCCACCCGGTCGACGCCTATACGGTGCCGGAGAAGCAGCTGGCGCTGCTGAGCCTCTTCATCTGGCTCTATGAGCGCGGGTCCGACGCCCTGGACCAGGTGCTGTCCATCGCCCGGCTCCGCCAGGAGATCGACCTGCCGCGCCTGATCCGGCTGAAGGAACAGGTGCCGAACGAGGAACCGGGACAGATCGACGGCATACGACAGGAGATCGACCGGAAGTTGACGCGCGTGATCCACGAGTTGCGGAAATAGCGCCGTCCCAGGAAAGGGCAGCATTCATGACACGAGAGCATGCCTCGACCGCCATGCGGGAGTACATGGGGGTCGACCAGTTGGAGGGCCCACTGGCGGTGATCGAAGCGGCCAGCGCCGTCGGCTATGGCGAGGTCGGGGAGGTCGTCGCGCCCGACGGATCGGTTCAGCTCGGCGAGGTGCTGGAGGTCAGCGATCGGCGGGCGGTGGTCCAGATCTGGGGGGAGAGCGACGGGCTGCGTCCCGCAGAGCTGAAGGTGCGCTTCCGCGGGCATCCGCTGCGGGTGCCGGTGGCGCGGGAGATGCTGGGCCGGGTCTTTGACGGCTTGGGACGGCCGCGCGACGGCCTGCCCGCCCCCATCGCCGAAAAGCGTGTCTACGCCCGGGGCGCGGCCTTGAATCCGGTAACCAGGGCCTCCCCGCGGGACCACATCGTCACCGGCATCTCGGCCATCGACGCCATGAATACGCTGGTCCGCGGCCAGAAGCTGCCCATCTTTTCGGGCAGCGGCATGCCCCACAACGAGCTTGCGGCCCAGATCGCCCGCCAGGCCCAGATCTCGGAGGAGGCCGAGCAGTTTGCCATCGTCTTTGTGGCCCTGGGCGTCTCCTACGACACGGCCAGGGATTTCCAGCGGAGCCTGACCGAAAGCGGCGGGCTGAGCCGAGCCGCCTTGTTCTTGAACCTGGCCGACGACCCACCCGTCGAGCTGGCGGTCACCCCCCACGTGGCCTTGAGCCTGGCCGAGTTCCTGGCGTTCGAACACGACATGCACGTGCTGGCCATCCTGACCGACATGACCAGCTATGGTGAGGCGATGCGCGAGCTGTCGACCCGGCGCGAGGAGGTGCCCACCCGGAAGGGGTACCCGGGCCACCTATACACCGACCTGGCCAACATCTATGAGCGATGCGGACGCATCCAGGGACAGGTGGGATCGATCACCCAGGTTCCGGTCTTGACTATGCCCAACGACGACATCACCCACCCCATCCCCGACCTGACCGGCTACATCACCGAGGGGCAGATCGTGCTGAGCCGGGACCTGCAGCAGCAAGAGATTTACCCGCCCATCGGGGTCCTGCCCAGCCTGTCGCGCCTGATGAAAGATGCCATCGGCGAGGGCCAGACACGAGCGGACCACCCCGGGTTATCGAACCAGTTGTACGCGGCCTATGCCCAGGTCCAGAACGTGCGCGGGCTGGCTGACATCATCGGCAAGGAGGAGCTGGGCCAGATGGACAAGGACTACCTGGCCTTTGGCGACGCCTTCGAGCACCAGTTCCTGGCCCAACGCCAGGACGAGGCCCGCAGCCTGCCGGAGACGTTGGACCTCGGCTGGGAGGTCCTGGGCAAGCTGCCGAAAGAGGAGCTGACCCGGGTGAGCCAGAAGACGATCGACGAGCATTATCCAGGATCGTAAAGAGAAACCAGGTTTCTGACAGAAACCTGGTTTCTATCGGGAGACCAGGAGCACAAGGTGGCAGAAAAGCTGGACGTACCGGCGACGCGCGGAAATCTGCTGCGCCTGCAGGACGAGTTGGACCGGACACGACGGGGCCACGACCTGCTGGACCGTAAGCGCGAGGTGCTGACGCGGGAGCTGCTGGACATGATCGCCGACGCCCAGTCGCTGGACGACGAGGCGCGGGCACGCTTCAAGGCAGCCCACGACGCCATCCAGGAAGCGCGCATGCACATGGGCGTCGACCGCATCGAGTGGATCAGTCTGGCCCCCTCGGCCAAGGTCCGCGCGCGGGTGGGCAAGCGGACCATCATGGCCGTCGACGTGCCCCTGGTCGACATGGAGATCGAGACGGTCTCGCTGCCCTATGGCCCGGGAGACACCGACGTGGCGTTGGATGAGGCCCGCGCGCGATGGCTGGACGTGCTGCGCCTGCTGGGCCAGCTGGCCGAGACGACGGTGACGGTCTGGCGACTGGCCATGGAGGTGCGCAAGACGCAACGGCGCGTGAATGCGCTGGAGGATATCGTCATCCCCCGCTATGAGGCGACGGTGGCGTATATCGACGGGGCGCTGGAGGAGGAAGAGCGGGAGCAGATCGTGCAGGCCAAGAAGGTCAAGGAGATGCACGGAGACGGAGAGGAGTGAGGGCACGATGGCTGGATCGGTATTTCGGCACCTGTTGATTCCCACAGACGGCTCCGAGAACTCGCTGGCGGCGGGCGAGTTGGCCTTTCGCCTCGCCGAGGATCAACACGCTCGGATCACGCTGCTGCACGTCGTCGACACGGAGGTGCTGAGAGAGACCGTCCGCGTCTCGGATGAAGAGCAGCCAGAGGCAAAGGCCAGGATGCAGCGGGAGGGGGAAAAGTACCTGGATCACCTAGAGCGGATGGGTCGGACCTACCAGGTCGACATGGTGCGCGAACTCCGCGACGGGGATCCTCACGACGAGATCGTGGACTGCGCCAACGAGCGCGGCGTGGACCTGATCGTGATGGGCCACGCCGGCCGGCGGGGTCCGCGGCGCAAGATCACGGGCTCGGTGGCGGAGCGGGTGATCCGCTTTGCCGACTGCCCGGTGTTGGTCCTGGCCAGCTAGCGGCGGCCTGGGGACAAGGATCCCACGCTCAAGCTCGACACAGGTGCAGGGGGACACCACCCTATAGTTCGAGGCAGGTCAACCCCACAGGGGTGCTGCGCTTACGACCTGCCGGGTCTGCACGATGGAGATATTTGCCCAGGGGACGGCCCGGTCAGAGACCGAGCCGGAGCAGGTAATATCTCCCCCATCAAGCTCAGGCAGGTCCGTGACCTGCCGGGTTTGCCTCGGGACAACACGTGTCCAGGGGACGGCCCGGTCACGGACCGGGCCAGAGCATTTGATGTCACCCTAAGGCTCGAGGCAGGTCAACCCCACAGGGGTGCTGCGCTTATGACCTGCCGGGTCTGCATGATGGAGACACCTGTCCGCGGGGACGGCGCGGTCACGGACCGGGCCGGAGCATTTGATATCACCTTATAGCTCGAGGCAGGTCCGCGACCTGCCGGGTCTGCATGACGGAGGCACCTGTCCAGGGGGACGGCCCAGTCACGGGCCGGGCCGGAGCACTCAAGATAGACGAGGCCGGCGCAGCGAGGAGACGCGTGCCTTGGGGCTGGACAGCGAGGCCGATCGATGGCATAATCTGACGGCATGGAGCGATGGTAGTCATCCCCAGGCACGACCCCTGGGACTCCTGGTGTCTGGATCTCAGCGCCAGCAGCCCCGCTCCAGGTAGAACGCACGCGAATCATTGATTGTGTACGGCTGGCAGCGCTGGCCGTGACGGGCGCGAACCCGGAGGACGCTCGATGAGTGAATTCCTAACCACAGAGAGTCTCGTCGTCGGACTGGTCCTGGTGACGACGTTGGTGGCGATCTTTGCCCGGCGACGAAGGCTGCCGTATACCGTGACCCTGGTGGTCATGGGTCTGCTGCTCGCCATCCCCACAGAGATAGAGTTCGAGGCCACGCCTGAGCTGATCCTGGCCATCTTTGTCCCGCCGCTGATCTTTGAGGCCGCGTTCCACGTGGAGCTGACCCGCCTGCGCGAGAACCTGCGGCCCATCCTGATCCTGGCCGTGCCCGGGGTGCTTCTGACGACGCTCCTGGTGGGGGGCATGACGGCGCTGGGCGCGGGCATGGCTTTCGGCACGGCCGTGGTCTTTGGGGCCTTGATCGCAGCCACCGATCCGGTGGCGGTAGTCGCCCTGTTCCGGGCCCTGGGGGTGCCGCGCCAGCTGGCCCTGACGGTGGAAGGGGAGAGCCTGTTCAACGATGGCACGGCCATCGTGATCTTTCGCATCGCCCTGGTCGCGGCGCTCACCGGCGTCTTTGATCCGGTCACGGGCGTCGTCGACTTTTTGCGGGTGGCCCTGGGCGGCATGGTCGTGGGCGCGGTCCTGGGCTGGATCACGGCCCAGTTGGTGGCCCGGCTGGAGGACCGGCTGATCGTGACCTCGCTGACGACCCTCCTGGCCTTTGGCTCCTACGTAGCGGCCGAGTATTTCCATGTCAGCGGCGTGCTGGCCGTGGTGGTCGCCGGGCTGCTGTGCGGCAATCTGGGCATGGCAGAGACCCAGCCCTCAACCAAGATCATGATCTTTAACCTATGGGAGTATCTGGCCTTCCTCTCCAACTCGCTGGTATTCCTCCTCATCGGCCTGAGCGTCGACCTGACCTTGCTGTGGGAGAACCTGCCGGCCATTGGGGTCGCGGTGCTGGCTGTGGTCGGCAGCCGGGCGATCGTCGTCTATGGCTTCTCGGGGCTGGCCCGGCTGCTGCGTTGGGGAGGGCAGATGCCGCCCAGCTGGCGGCACGTGCTCTTCTGGGGCGGCCTGCGCGGGGCGATCAGCCTGGCCCTGGCACTGAGCCTGCCAGCCGCACTGCAAGCCCGGGCCCAACTGCAGGCAATGACCTTTGGCGTGGTGCTGTTCACCCTGCTGGCCCAGGGAACCACGATCCAATACCTGCTGGAGCGCCTGCACCTGACCGAGCGGTCGCCCCATTGGGTGGAGCGCGAGATGAAATTGGGCCGGCTCTTTGCCACCCAGGCCGGATTCTCCCGCCTGGAGCGGATGCACCGCGAAGGGCTGCTGCCGGATGAGATGTGGATTGGCCTGCGCGAAGGCTACCGGGAGGACCAGAGGCAGATTGCAGAAGATCTGACACGGCTGTTCCGAGAGCATGCCGAACTGGAGGGAGAGATGCTGTTCCAGGCCCGCCGGGAGGCCCTGAGGGCTGAGCGCGGCGCGTTGTGGGATGCCCTGCGCCGGGACTACCTCTCGGATTCCGTGTCCGAGAAACTGTCGGAAGAGATTGACTTCCGGCTGGAAGCCCTGGACCTGATCTACAGTGAGACGCACGAGGGCGAGGCGGCGGAGGGGGCTTGAGCCATGGGACCCATCGTGTGCGCCACAAGGGGCGGCGAGTCCAGCCGCCGCACGCAGGAGCAGGCCGTTGCCCTGGCGCAAGAACGGGAAGCGGAGCTGGTCTTCCTGGCCGTCTTTGATCCCTGCTGTGCCGGGGATGTGGGCGAGCCGCTGGCCGAAGCAGTGGAGAAGGAACAGCGCTGGCTGGGCCGGGCCCTGCTGGGCGCGGCGCAGGTCCGGGCCCGGAGACAGGGCATCGACGCGGCGGCCGTGGTCCTCTGCGGCCCGATCCTGGAGACCATCGAGGGCTACCTGCTCGAGGTCAACGCCTCGGCCCTGGTCCTGGGTGAGCCGAAGGTCGACTCGGCCCTGGCTGCCTTTCACCCCAGCCGGGTCAGCCACTTTGCCGAACAGGTACGTCTGGATACCGAGGTCGAGGTGATTGTCGTCCCCCCGGACGACTAGTGGCAACAGCGACCGAGGTCTGCTGAGTGCCGGGCGCGCGATGGCCCGGCACTCGCTCTAGGAGAGACGATGGGTTCCATTTTGATCGAGATTGTCGTCCTGGCCGTGCTGATCCTGGCCAACGGCTTCTTTGCCATGTCCGAGATCGCCGTGGTGTCGGCGCGCAAGACGAGGCTGCAGCAGCAGGCGCAGGAGGGTGACCAGCGGGCGCAGGCCGCGCTGGAGCTGGCCCGGGCGCCCAACCAGTTCCTGGCTACCATTCAGATCGGCATCACCCTGGTGGGCATCCTGGCGGGCGCCTTTGGCGGGGCAACCATCGCCGAAGAGCTGGAGACTGCCCTGAACCAGGTGCCGTTCCTGGCGCGCTACAGCGAAGCCATCGGCGTCGGGATCGTGGTCATAACCATCACCTACTTCTCGCTGGTGGTCGGTGAACTGGTCCCCAAGCGGCTGGGGCTCAGCCGTGCCGAGCAGGTGGCGGCCAGCATCGCACCTTTCATGCGCGGTCTCTCCCGCCTGGCATCGCCGTTCGTGCGCGTCCTGAACTTCTCCTCGGACTTGGCGGTGCGGGTCCTGGGTGTGCGGCCCCAGCCGGAGGAACCGGTGAGCGAGGAAGAGATCAAGCTGCTGCTGCGATATGGCACCCGGGCGGGTGCCTTTGAGCCAGCCGAGCAGGAGATGGTCGAGCGTGTGTTCCGGCTGGACGACGTGACCATCAGCGGCTTGATGACGCCCCGGCCGGACATTGTCTGGTTGGACCTCGACGACCCAGCTGAGGAGGTGCGGCAGATCGTGATGGCCGGCAGCCACTCGCGCTACCTGGTGGGCCGGGGCGACCTGGACAACCCGCTGGGCCTGGCCTACACCAAGGACCTGCTGGCCAACATCCTGGAGGGGCAGGTCCTGGACCTGGAGGGGACGGTACACCCCGCTCTATTCCTGCCGGAGCGCATCTCAGTGCTGGAGGCCGTAGAGCGGCTCAAGGAGGCCTACGCCGACGCAGCCCTGGTCATCAACGAGTACGGCGGGTTCGAGGGTTTGCTGACCCTGACCGACGTCCTGCAGGCCATCGTGGGCGACATCCCCGAGCCGGGCGAGTTGATCGAGCCGGAAGCGGTGCGGCGCGCGGATGGCTCCTGGCTGCTGGACGGCGCGCTGCCTGCCGCCGAGGTGAAAGAGCTGCTGGCGCTGGGCTCGCTGCCCCGCGGCTACGAGTCCTACTACCAGACGCTCGGCGGGCTGGTCATGCTCTGCCTGGGTCGGGTTCCACAGGCAGGTGAGAGCTTTGACTGGATCGGCTGGCGCTTTGAGGTGGTGGACATGGATGGCCACCGGGTGGACAAGGTGCTGGCGGTTCCGCCGCCGGAGGGGGAAGACGAGGTGACGGGCTCGGAGAACCCGGAATGTCGCTAGGGTCCATCTAGCCTTGGCGATTGGGTTGGGCAGGAGACCCTGGGGACCTCGGAGGTCCCCAGGGTCTCGGCTTTTCTAGTAGGTGCCGTATTCCAGGCCGGCGTCCATCATAGCCTTGACATTCTCCGGCTTGGCATGGTCAATGCCGCAGCCGTTGGTCAGGATAAAGCCCCCGTCCTGGCCCACGGTCTCGATGAGGTCTTTGCAGTAGGCCTTGACCTCGTCGGGTGTGCCGGCGGCCATCAGGGCCGTCGAGACGTTGCCGGCGATGCAGCACACGTCGCCCAGCACGTCCTTGGCGCGGTGCATGTCGCTCTGATCGAACCACCAGATGCACTTGCCCCGTGGAAAGTCGGCAATGATCTCCAGCCGCTGGTTGTAGCCGCCCTCGGCGAACATGACGGGGATGCAGCCCTCCTCAACCAGGCCCAGCATGACGGCCTTGAGGGTCGGCCAGTAGAAGCGTTCGAACTGCTTGTTAGACATGAAGCCGTCGGCACCCTTGTGCAAGGGCATAAAGACGAGGGGCACACCGGTCTGGTTGACCGAGCTGACGCCCATCTCGACCATGGATGGCACCAGGCGCTCGCAGGCCTCGATGACCTGGTCCGGCCGGCGGAAGAGGTCCATCATCAGGCCGCGGGTGCCGCGCAGGGTGTCGCCGACGACGTCAAAGGGTGCCTTGGCCGCGGCCCCGGCCCAGTCGGCGATGCCCATGGCCCGCACCTGGGCACCGAGTTTGCCCATGACGCCCATCCAGCGCATAGCCTCGTTACCGGCTTCCACAAGCTTCTGCAGGGCTTCCTGGACGTCGGGCATGCCAAAGGCCAGGAGCGACGTGGGCGTCATCGGCATCTCGTGGATCGGCGGCAGGAGGGGCAGCTTGACGAGGGGCTCGAGGACGCCAAAGGTCCGCGGCAGGTAGCGGCGCAGGAAAAAGTCGGTGGGATCGGCAGACAGCTTGTCATACTCGTCAGCCGTCATGTACTCGCCTTCGATCATCTGGTACATCAGGTCGTCGGCGAGCCCATGGCCGGGCCAGTCGTAGAGCTTGTAGTCCAAGATGTCAAAACAGCGACCCGGGACGAGGGCCAGGGCGCCGAACCAGGCATCGGGCTGGAACTCCTCGCAGTAGGCCAGGACTGCGTCAGCGACCTTGTCATAGTCGTAGAGGGTTTCCTTCATGGTCATCCCCGCGTTGCGGGTGGCGAAGAACCCCTCAGAGGGGAACACCGGTACGCGGGCCGGGACCTTCATCTCGAACGCGTCGCGGATGATCGTCGCCCTCTCCCGATAACGGGCCTCGGCCTCTGGGCTGGCGAACTCGAAATCAGGCATGGCCACATAGTGATCCAGCCGTTGGGCCAGCCGCTCGTCGGACGTCATCTCTTTCCAGGGCTTTGCCATTTCACTTTCCTCCTGTCCATCGTTTGGCCAGGACGACCGCTTCCATGGCGTCGTCGCCATAGGCGTCAGCCCCAGCATAGGCCCGGATCTTTTCGTCCACTTGGCCGCCGCCGACCATGATCTTGACCCCGTCGCGCAGCCCGGCTGCCTGGATGGCAGCCACGGTGGCCTTCATGGCGTCAAAGGCCAGGGTCAGGAAGCCACTCAGGCCGACAACCTCGGGCTGGTGCTGCTGAATGGCCTCGACAAAGGCCTGCGGCGAGACGTCGACGCCCAGGTCGTGGACCTCAAAGCCGTTGACGTCCAGCATAAAGGTGACGATGTTCTTACCGATGTCGTGGATGTCTCCGGCGACGCTGCCAATGACCACCTTGCCCCGGCTCGGTCCCTGGGGTGCCTTGGCCAGCTCGGGTTTGATGATGTCGGTGATCTGGTTCAGGATCTCGCCGGCCATGATCAGTTCAGGCAAGAAGTACTCACCCTCCTCGAACCGCTTTCCGACGACGTCCATGGCTTCGCGGGCGGCCTCCAGGATCTGCATCGGATCCGTACCGCCCGCCACCATGTCTTGGACCAACGCGAGGGCATCCTCCTCCCTCATGTCGGCGATGGCATTGACCAACTCCTTGGGCATAGTGACCTCCTCTGTGAATATTGATGGGACTCATTTGCGAACTGCGGGAACCCTTGCTCCGCCACAAACAGGCACAGTAGGGCACGCGCAGTATCCTGCGTGCGGTCGAGCTGTCGCGCCCACGCGGGCGCCTTGGCCTATTCCCTGAACGTCCAGGCCTATTGTTGGGCGTAGCCCGCTCATTATAGGCGATGACATCAGGGCTGTCAACTGGCAGGCGCCCGCGTTACCGGCCGAGCCGCAATATTTATTATTAATGTAATCTTAACTTGACAAATATGCTTCCATGGTGTATAGTGCAATCTACGCACCAATGAGGTAGCCGGATGGGCGTCTTGGCACAGTTCCTTCCATTGCCCCCAAGCCCCAAGATCTAGCTCCCAGCCAAACGATGTCGTACTGCTCCATTAACCGCCTGGAACGATCCTCAGATGACCCCTAGGATCCTTCACAGTAGGCGGCGATCCTATTCTGACAAATCGAGTAGACAGAGACGAACAAGTGCAAGACGTACTCGCGTGCTGTTGCTACATTGAGGGTTGTCTGCCTTGTTTCGGCCTCGGATCGAGCCGGTCCTTCCCCGGCCGATGCCACGTGCCGCCCCGGTCCCCAGAGTAGCAAGGCCAGGCACTTGTGTCTGACATGCCTACCAGCAGCAGTGGCACGGCTAGCAGCGTGTTGGGGATGCGCTGCCCGTGCCGGGGGAGTCCAAGGCGCTGACAGGAGCAAGCATCAGAATTCCCGACCGGCTACACCAACACGGCCCGGCAGGACGTGCCGAGGCGAACCGCATATGTGGGCCCCGGCGGCAGGCCTGGACTGGGCTGACCACAATACACACCAGAAAGGATTAAGTGATCATGAATGTGAACTACAGAGGCACCGCAGCCTTATTCGTGGTAGGACTACTGATCGGTGCGCTGACGCTGTTTGCTGCACCTTTCAACGCAGGGGCCGGCCCAGACTACGAAGTGGTCGCCAACGGTCTGGACAACCCGCGTGGCCTGGCCTTCGGACCGGAGGGCGCGCTTTATGTCGCGGAGGCGGGCGAGGGCGGTGACGTATGCGGCATTGCAGGACCGGAGGGCCCGGCCTGCTTTGGGCCCACCGGCGCTGTGACGCGCATACTGGACGGCGAGCAAGAGCGGGTGGCCACGGGCCTGTCCTCCTTTGCCCTGCAGAACGAACCAGGGCACAACGCCTTCGGTCCCCACGACATCTCTTTCCAGGGCCGCGGTGGGGCCTATGTGGCGGTGGGGGCCTGCTTCGCTCCTGACCTCAGCGATAGCTGCGGGCAGCTGGTCAAGGTTTCGGCCGGTGGCCAGTGGCGCGCCGCTGGCGACATCCTCGCCTGGGAGCTCGCGAACGATCCGGACAATCGGAACTCTGGCGAGAGCAACCCCTATGCCGTCCTGGCGCTGCCCGGGGAGCGGATCGTGGCGGATGCGGCCGGCAATACACTGCTCCGCATCGATGCCAACGGCGAGGTCTCGATGTTGGCCCTGTTCCCGGCCCGTGACGAGGCAGGTTTCCTGATGGATGCCGTGCCAACCTCAATTGCCGTCGGCCCGGATGGGGCCTACTACATCGGCGAGCTGACTGGCTTCCCCTTCCCTGTCGGCGGAGCGCGCATCTATCGCGTCGCACCGGGCCAGGCAACCCAGCTGTATGCCGAGGGATTCACGAACATCATCGACCTGGCCTTTGACGGCGATGGGAGCCTGCTGGTGCTCGAGATTGCCGCGCAATCGCTGATGTCCAGCCCCGATGGGCAGCTAATCCGGCTCAATCCGGACGGATCGCGCGAGACGTTGATCGACGAGGGACTCACCTCGCCAACGGCCGTGGCCATCGGTGAGGACGGCGCCATCTACATCTCCAACTATGGACAAAGCCCAGATATTGGAGAGGTGCTGCGCTTCAACCTCGATTAGCGGACAAGTCGTACCCAGCCACAGGTTCCAGGGACCTCAAAGGTCCTTGGAACCTGTTTGTCGTCTGTTCAGTTTCTCCGTATCGTGGTACAATAGGCCCATGATGGATGCTGCCCTGCGGCTGCC
>Ga0316577_10001196_pt1 | contig 12003 bp, 8 predicted proteins | sample S5NA_FD_203073 | JGI IMG/M metagenome (GOLD analysis project Ga0316577, IMG submission 203073) | Rhizosphere microbial communities from salt marsh grasses in Alabama, United States - S5-7_050615r2r1 | ecosystem: Host-associated > Plants > Roots > Rhizosphere | place: USA: Alabama | collected... | reverse complement strand
TTGCCTTTTTTGGAAAATGCCGAATCGAACACGTTTTCTGTTCGATCGTCATTCCCGCACGCTTCTAGCGGGAATCCAGCACGACTCGTCTTGCCAGACATGGCTTCAGGGATTCCTCGGTTCCTCTTTCAAGTTTGCGCAGCAACACTTGCTGAGCACCAAACGATATCCGCGTGCGATTAATTTTTAACGGAACGGTCTACAATCTTGTGCTCAACCGCATATAATGCCGCTTGCGTACGGTTATCCAATCCGAGCTTATTGAGCAGATTACGAACATGGGTGGTTACTGTACGTGTTGAGATCGATAGATTCAACGCAATTTCGTTATTCGACATACCCTGCGCCAGGCATCTCAACACGTCAAGCTCCCGGTCGGTAAGTACATGTTTTTCAGGTAATGGACCGGCAGATTGTTGTATTTTCTGCATCAGTTTATGGGCAGCTAAGGGATGCAGAGAGGTACGTCCGTGGGCAACATCACGGATGGCACTGAGTAGTTGTTCGGGAGGCGCATCCTTGAGCATGACACCATTGACTCCCAGTTCGACTGCCGAGATCAGCATCTCATCATCCGTGAAACTTGTGAGCACAAGAATTGGGGGGAACCAATCAGATTTCTTTAACTCTCGTATCGTAGATAACCCGTCTTTGACCGGCATTTTCAAGTCCATTACGATTACATCGGGTTTCAACTCTTTGATGAGCCTTAGTGCTTCATTCCCATCCGCTGCCTGCCCAATCAGCCTCATATCCGGTTGAGCATTGATCAAAATCTCGAGACCCTGACGGACGATTGGATGGTCATCAGCGATGAGAACGCAGATTGGTTTTTCGGCCATTTTTTTACATTCCCTTATTCGTATCGACCGAGATGGTCACCCGGGTGCCATGCCCCGTTTCTGACTGTACGGAGAGCTCTCCTGCAATGGCATTCGCCCGTTCCTGCATATTTTGAAGCCCCATCCCAGCATGCTTTTTGGAGGTACTGAAACCAATGCCATCATCTACTACACTCAGCGTGATTTTCCCCTGATCTGCTTCAAATCGGACAGCAACAGATTCTGCCATGGCATGCCTCAACGAATTGTTCAGCGCTTCCTGGGCAATATAAAACAGTTCATCTTCGAGTTTTGGCGGCAAATCTGTGAAATCGCCCCTAACAACCAGGGATGGTTCGATACTGGATCGACTTTCTACCGTATCAAGTCTCTGCTGTATAGCCTGGATAAGTCCTTGCTGCTCTAAGATAGATGGCCGCAGTTGGTGCAAGAGCAGGCGCATTTCTCTTAAAGCTTGCTGTCCCACTGCTCGGAGACGCTGGAAAGCATCTGCAGGGTTATCCAGTGTACCTTGACGGGCCATACTTTCCCAGCCGCTGCTCAGCAAGGTCAGGCTGTAAATCGATTGGGTTACCGAATCGTGCAGCTCTCTTGCCAGCCGCTGCCTCTCAGCATTAACTGCTGCCTGCCGTGCTCGTTCATTCAAGAAATCATTTTCAATCGCTAAGGAGATGTCAGTCGCTATCTTATCTACCAGATCGATTTGATTTTGGTCAAAATATGAATGCCCATCACCTTTCGCCACGATCAGAATCCCCTGGCAAACACCGCGATATTTCAATAGGGTCACCAGCCCGGATTGGATCTGATGATCCCGGAGATAATCATGGATTTGTTCTGGAAATGGCATATTTTGTAGGTTGGTGAGGTTGATTGACTTCCCCTCCGTATTTGCCATCTCAGCTGGTATCAGATCCGATTGCAAGGTCATTGCAGCGGTGAGAGCGATCGCTCCACTCGTGCGATGATAGCCAAACAAACCCTTTAGCTCCTTAGAACCTTTCTCTTGCAAGGCGATCAATGCAAGCTGTGCTCCAAAAAGGTCGGTTAATGTTTTACAAATGATTTCTAGTACTTGGGATAGCTCGCGGTTGGTAGCGATTTTTTTTGAGATGCGATGAAGTGCGGACAGCTCCTCCAGTTGATTGACAACTTTTACACGCAGCCTGGATATGGTCAAATGAGTCTTCACGCGCGCCAAGATTTCTTCGATTTGATAAGGTTTACTGATGAAATCCACTCCACCGACTTCGAAACCCTTGATCTTATCCTCAACCGATTCCTGGGCGCTGATGAAAAGGATTGGAATATCCCGGGTTGCAGGATTTGCTTTCAACTGCTCACAAACCTGGTAGCCGTCCATATCTGGCATCTGGATGTCCAGCAAGACCATATCAGGGGGATCAGCCGCAACCATCAATAAAGCGGTCGATCCATCTCGGGCGCCGCGGACATCAAAGCCATGCGCTGCCAGCAAATTTGAGAGCAGGCGTACGCTTGGCAGGTCGTCATCAACAATCAGGATGTCACCTTTGATTTCACGAAAGACCATTTGAAATCTCTCGCTCCGTCAGGTTCAGGATTTGCTTGTAGGCGTAATTGTCAACCATTTCCCGCAGCGCGCCTGCCAGTTGGGGTTGATCTGCTTCGATCTGTTCAATCAGATGAAGTAGTTCTTGTGGTCTGCCGCGGGTGGCAGCCTCTCGCAGCTTGACCACCCAGTCATCGGGCAGACTGATCAGGTCAGCGGGAGTCACGCTCGCACTATCAGTCCCCTCAGAGGATATCAACGCCTCGTATTGATATTGCGCGCCCAGATATTTCGCCATCAAATCAAATATCTCAGCCTCCGTAAACGGTTTACGCAAGAAGTCATCACAACCTGCCTGCATGGCTTTGAGGCGCTCATCTTCGAAAGCGCTGGCTGTGACAGCAATCACTTTTGTAGCCTGTCCACGACTTTCTTTAATCAACCTTGTCGCTTGGTAGCCATCAAGCCCAGACATGCGGATGTCCATCCAGATCAAGTGTGGCTGCCAATTTCGCTCGATCTCAACGGCTGTCTGGCCGTTATGCGCGGTTTGTACTTCGAATCCGGCACTCTCGATCATCTGCTGCAGCAAAGCACGGTTGTCACGGCTGTCATCCACAACCAGGATGCGGTATTGGGGTTGACCTGGAACCAGACCTATCACTCGTCGGAAGGGGCGATCTGGCTCAAGTTGGCTCGCGGGAATGATCTCTACAGGGATCAGAAACCAAAAATTGGAACCTACCCCCACCTGGCTCTCGACATTGATCTCACCACCCATCAACTGCACATACTGCTGGCTGATGGGCAAACCCAACCCGCTGCCCTCACCAACAGACTGCCCGCTCTTTGTCTGTACGAAGGCTTCAAACACACTGTTCATTTCATCCGGGGCAATCCCGACACCCGTATCCTGAACTTCAAATCGCAGATTGCAGCGCACAGATTGCTTCATTTGTCTGTCAGGATCATCCTGGCTGCTGATAGCTGGCTCCTGGTCACGGACCGTTACCCGTAGAATCACGCTGCCAGAATTTGTGAATTTGATGGCATTGCTCAGCAGGTTGATCAAAATCTGGCGCAGTTTACGCTCGTCTGTTTGGATATAACGAGGCACATCATCAGATATTTCAAAGACAAGTTCTAAACCTTTTCTTTCGGTTCGCTCGCGCAAGATGCTCTCTAGACTCGCCAGGGTGCGTTGCAGGTCAAAGTCGGATGGATCGAACGAGATACGCCCTGATTCGACTCTAGACATTTCCAGCACATCATTGATCAGATCAAGCAAGTGCTCGCCGCTGCGGTCGATCACATCCAGCTTCGTTTGTTGGTCTTGAGTCGTTGCCGGATCGCGCCCTAACAGCTTTGTAAACCCCAGTATGGCGTTGAGCGGGCTGCGCAGTTCATGGCTCATATTTGCCAGAAATATACTCTTGGCTTGGTTGGCAGATTCGGCTGCCTCCTTAGCTACCTGGAATGCCTGGTTGGCACGCGAGAGATCTTCTGTCCGTTTTGCCACACGCTGTTCAAGCTCGACATTTAGGGAAGCAAGCTCGCGATCGGTTACGATGATTTCATTGGAGAGTGCCAGGCTCATCACCACGATGAGCGCTACAAAACCAAATTGCAGCAGGTAAATGGAAGTTATTATTCCATAGTCCAGCAGGTTGTCGTTGATGATGGTGGTAGCAAAGATCAACAAAGCCAGTCCAAGAAATACCGCTTTATGCCGTTCTCCGCGCCGAAACTGGCGTACTAAGGCGTAGATAGAAAATGAGAACAAGGACAACCAAATAATGATGGTGTAGTTACCCCAGGAGGTTAGTGCTACATCGGCGATTGTAATCTCTTCTCCCCAGGGAAGGGTTACGGGGAAGAAATCGGTCACTTCGGTATATAAATAAGTTGCCTGGGAGGTCAGGTGTATCACGACAAAGAACAATATTGGCGTACTTAACAGGACCAGGGCCAGGTAAGGTTTCACCCTGGTATAGAAAGCCACAAACCACAGCAACAATAGTTCTCCTAACAGAAGTCCCATCAGCGACAAACGGTCAGCGGTGATGAATGCAGATGCTGAACGGTTGGCAACTGCTGGATGCAGAAACATCTGAAAGAAATTCATAAGGCCAAAGGAAAGGGCTGTCGCGGCAAAGAGCAGATGAACAGGGTCCATTGGTCTACGTCGCAAACCCACCAAGAAATGATATAAGCTGGCATAAAAACAAATACCAGCAGCCACACCGAGCGCAATTTGAATGCTATTCATAGTCCTATTTTCTAACGTTACTATTGATTAACCTATGGATGGAAACAACTATCTCGCATTATAGCATACACCGAATTATCTTATACGTAAAAATGCGTAGGATGATCTATGACATGTTAGCACTACCTTCTTCTACTATTGCTATAAAAAAATACTCGATCTTAACGTTAATCTTTTGAAATTTTATCAATACAATTTCACCAATAAAAATCTGCATTCTTGGTAATATTCTCGCTAAATATCTTAAAACCTGGCAGGTTTCCAAATTCCCCAAAATATGGGAAATTCTGTTTCCAGGCAGTGAACCTGTTCGTTATATAGCCACGTAAAACCTGCCAGGTTTCTCATTGAACTTAGCAAAAGTACCACTTAGGCAATTGTGCAGCTGAACTATGAAAAAATATAGGGAAATCGCGGTTATTGCACCAAAGCAGATGTTAACTGCCTTTTCCGTGTTGATTAATTCCCGACCCAATCAAAGCTTGCTGGCATCTGGGGCTAGCTTTGATGAACTTCAAACTTCCCTGGGTGAGAAAAAACCCGATGTCGTTTTGGTTTATCTCGTTCCGGGAAATGGAGAAAATTTTGACAAGCTAGATTGTGTAACTATCACCCGCATAAAAACCACCTGGCCGGAAACCTTTAGTGTAATCATCGTTAAATACCCATCACAGTTGGAAATGGCATTAGAAAACGGGGCTGATTTGGCCTTGGTGGATGGCGTGAACGCCCAGCGGCTTTTGGCAGCAATCGAAGGAAAATTTCAGTGAAACAACCAAACAGGAGATGAATACTGTATGTCAGTAAAATCTGATGTAAAAGCAGGTACCGCCAGTGCGATCAAGGCGTCCTGGTTGCCGATGATGATCATTGCTTTAGCCCAGATTCAGATGGGCTTTAACGTCAGCGCTTTGCCGGTCTCGATCGGCGGGATCGTCGAAGATTTCCACACTTCCCCCTCCAGTGTCAGCACGGCCCTGGTGATCTATTCGCTGGCTGTGGCCGGCTTCGTCATGCTGGGCGCCAAATTGGGCAAGATGATCGGCTCGCGGCTGGCCTTTCAAATTGGGGTGATCGTCCACGGGCTGGCAATGGTCGGGATGACGATCAGTAACAGCGCCGAAATGATGATCCAAATGCAGGGGATTGCTGGTCTGGCGGCGGCCCTGCTGGTACCTTCGCTGGTGGTGCTGATCGCCCATAATTACAAAGGCGCGCAGCAATCACAGTCGCTCGGTTTGTTGGGCGCGGCGCAGGCGATCGCCGGTGTTCTGGCGTTTTTGGTGATCGGTGTTTTGGGGACTTTGCTTTCCTGGCGGTACGGTTTTGGCTTGATCGTCTTGATCGGGGCCGTTGTCCTTTTGCTGAGTTTCCGCTTAAAGCCGGTCGAACGGAATGCCCAGGCCCAGATCGATTGGGTGGGCGCTTTGCTGGCAGCCCTGTCGATCATTCTGATCAGCCTGGGATTCAACAACCTCGCGGCCTGGGGCATGTTGATGGCCTCGCCGGATGCGCCGGTCAGCGTGCTGGGCATGTCACCTTCGCCCATCATGATCGTCACCGGTATTGTGATCGGGCAGGCTTTCTTTGTATGGTCACGCAGACGCAAGCAGCAGAAGAAAAACCCGCTGCTTGCGCTGGAAGTGCTCGATTCACCCCAGGAGCGGGCCGCCACCTACTCTCTCTTTGTGATTACCGCCCTCGGGCCGGCCGTCAACTTCCTGATCCCGCTCTATATCCAAATCGTCCAGGGCAACACCAGCCTGATGACAGCGGTAGCGGTGATCCCTTACTCGCTGGCCATCTTCGCCGCCACCGCGCTGGTCGTGCGTTTATTTGGACACTGGAGTCCGCGCACGCTCGGACGGGGTGGTTTTATTGTAGTTGCGGTTGGGATGGTGATGCTGGCGTTTACGATCTGGAATGAGTGGACGACGCCGCTGGTGATCCTGAGCCTGATTGTGCTTGGCTTGGGAGAGGGAGCGCTCCTGACCCTGGTGTTCAATGTACTCGTATCGGCATCCCCCAAAGAACTGGCTGGTGACGTGGGCGCATTGCGCGGTACCACCAACAACCTGGCAACCGGGCTGGGCACCGCCTTTGCCAGCATCCTCTCTGTCAGTTTGCTGAGCATGATCGTTTTCAGCAGCCTGGTGAGCAACCCGGTGATCGAACAGGCTATGATCGAAGAATATATCGATCTGGACAATATCGATTTTGTCAGCAATGATCAACTGGATGAAGTCTTACAAGATGCCGATCTGACGCCCCGGCAGGAAGATGCTGCGGTCGAGATTAATGTGACCGCCAGACTTCAGGCGCTGAAGATCTCATTCCTGGTGCTTGCCAGCATTGCGATCCTGGCAATCATCCCCGCGGGTGGGCTGCCAAACTATGTTCCCAAAGAGGTACCAGCGGAAATCGCATCCGATATCCAAGGGCCGTCCGCACCTCTGTCCTCATAAAAAGTTAAGTTTCAAACACAAGAAAGGAAGGAAAACAGATGTCGCAATCCAGTGAGAAAGCCCGTCAGTATGCCCGCAAACACGCCGAACGATTTCAACGTGAGTTATTCGAACTGCTGCGCTTTCCCAGCGTTGGCGGCGATCCTGCCTATACAGCCGAAGTCCGGCGTACAGCCGAATGGCTGGCCGCTCATTTGCACGCTATCCCCGGTTTTGAAAGCGCCCGGGTGATGGAAACGGCCGGTCATCCCGTGGTCTATGCCGAATGGCTGGGTGCCGGATCAGACAAACCTACCGTCCTGGTGTATGGCCATTATGATGTGGTGCCAGCAGCTATGGAAGATGGCTGGGATACGCCGCCCTTCGAGCCAGTCCTGAAAGACGGCAAAATATATGCACGTGGGGCGACGGACAATAAGGGACAACTTTTCATCCATATTAAGGCGCTCGAGGCCTGTTTGGAGACCAATGGAAGCATCCCTGTTAACATCAAAATCCTGTTGGAGGGTGAAGAAGAGATCTCGTCCCCCAATTTGACGCCTTTTATCAAGGAAAATCTCGATTTGCTGAAGGCAGATGTATGCGTGATCAGTGACACATCCATGCGCACGGTTGAAGAACCCGCCATCACACACAGCCTGCGCGGCATGACCTATATTGAGATCGAAATTGAAGGGCCGAAAGAAGATCTTCACAGTGGGCTGTGGGGTGGGGCCGCACATAACCCCGCCCTGGCTTTGGTAGAAATCTTGGGCAAACTCTACAACCCCGACAACACCATCGCCATCCCGGGTTTCTATGATGATGTCGTCCCGCTGACAGATGCAGAGCGCGCAATGATCGCCAAAACTGCACTCAGCGAGCAAGATTACAAAGCAACCACGGGCGTCCCGGCAACCTGGGGCGATGCCCAGTACACCATCCGAGAGCGCATCTCTGCTCGCCCAACGCTCGACATCAACGGCATGTGGAGTGGTTGGACAGGCCCCGGTCCCAAGACGATTATTCCCCAGAAAGCCGGTGCCAAGCTTAGCTCTCGTCTGGTTGGTAACCAAAATCCTAACAAGATTTATGAATCGATGAAGCGCTATATTGAATCGATCGCGCCGGAGACGGTAAAAGTCAGCGTTAATTTGATTACGACCGGTATGCCCGCCCTGATCCCTTTCGATTTGCCCGAGATGCAGGCTGCCTCGCGCGCCTACGAGAAGGCCTGGGGCCACGCGCCGGTATTTACGCGCGGCGGCGGCAGCATCCCCGTCGTGGCTGATATAGCCAATTTATTGAACATCCCCGTGGTCATGATGGGATTTGGGCTGGATAGCGATGGTCTGCACTCACCGAATGAGCACTACAGCGTTGAAATGTTCATGCAAGGGATCGAGACCGCTATCGTCTACCTGGATGAGTTGGCCCAACTTCCGCGAGACTAGAGAACGCAAAAAAGAGAGGACCATGCACCCATGAGCAGCACATTTCTAAACGAGCTTGAAGAACGACTTTTGCGCTACGTCAAGATTGACACCACGGCCGATCCGACCTCACCAACCACGCCTAGTACCCAGATCCAGTTCGACCTGCTCCACCTGTTGATGGATGAGTTGAAGGAGATCGGCGTACAGGATATATCCCTGACCTCCTATGGCGCGGTTCTGGCAACGATTCCTGCGACAGCAGATGTCGAGGCACCCACGATTGCTTTGCTGGCGCATGTGGACACCGCCCCCCAGTTTTCTGGCACGAACGTCAAGCCGATTGTCCATCATAACTACAATGGTGAGCAGATCGTCTTGCCCGACGATCCCAGCCTGGTGTTGTCACCGAAGGATTTACCCTATCTTGAGCAGAAAGTGGGGGACGATATTGTAACCGCCTCCGGAACCACGCTGCTGGGTGCGGATGACAAGGCAGGCGTCGCCATCATCATGACCGCCATGCGTCATCTGCTGCAAAATCCAGAGCTGCCGCATGGGCCGATCCGTATTGGCTTTACCCCAGATGAAGAGATCGGCCGCGGTGTGCACCCCGACCAGCCCGAAGATCTCAAAGCCGATTTTGCTTACACGCTCGATGGCGCGCATTTGGGTGAAATTGTCTACGAGACCTTTTCCGCCGACGTGGCCAAGGTTAATATCAAGGGCGTTTCGATTCACCCCGGCTGGGCCAAGGATAAGCTGGTCAACGCCGCGCACCTGGCCGCCAAGATCGTGGATACCCTGCCGCAGGCCACGCTTACCCCCGAGACAACCTCCGGCCGCCAGGGCTTCCTGCATATCGTCAGCATGAGCGGGTCGGCGGCTGAGATGAATATCGACATCATCCTGCGCGACTTCGAGCGCGACCTTTTGGCAGCTCAAGGCGAGCTGCTTCAAAAAGTGTGCGCTGCTGTGCAAGCCGGTGAGCCGCGCGCCCAGATCACCTGCACGATCACCCCTCAATATCGCAATATGCGTTACTGGCTGGAAGACGACATGCGCCCGGTCGAGTTGGCGCGGGAGGCCTGCCGCCAGATCGGTATCGAGCCGTTCTCTGTGCCCGTACGCGGCGGCACCGACGGCTCCCGTCTAACCGAATTGGGGCTGCCCACACCCAATGTCTTCACCGGTATGCAGGAAATCCATGGGCCGCTGGAATGGATCAGCCTGCAAGATATGGCAGCCGCAACCGAGGTGGTTGTCAAGCTGATGCAGCTTTGGGCCGCAGCCGGGCCGGTTGAGCCGAACCCGGAACACGGACCCGAGTCGCCGGCTGATACGGGTAATGCTATTGACTGGACAGATGAGATATAGAACGCTGTAAACGTTCTTGAAAAACTACAATCAACGATTGGAGGCAGAATGACAACCGCAGACCAAACCATAACGGATGGCAATAAAGGAGGCATGCAAAAACTGCTGGATGGAATTGAAAAAATGGGCAACAAGGTGCCCCATCCAGTGCTCATGTTTCTCTATCTGATTATCTTCATCATTATTCTTTCTCATATTCTTTATCTGGCGGGCGTCAGCGTCACGGAACTGATCGCCGTTCCCGCGCCGATCGATGTGGAATTGGACTATTATGAAGATACCACCGCCCCCGGCATCGTCGCGCCGGAAGAAACTTATGAACCCGATTACACAATCGAAGAAAGGACCATCGCCATCAACAGTCTTTTAACGGTTGAGGGAATCCGGTTCATCTTCACTTCGTTCGTGACCAATTTTCAAGGCTTTGGCGTGGTGGCAGTCACGTTTATTGCCATCATGGGTGCAGGTGTAGCCGAATCCGCCGGAATGATGTCCGCCCTGATTCGCAAGTTAGTCAAAGTTGCGCCGCGCAGGTTGATTACCTTCTTCATTGTCTTTGTGGGGGTAATTTCAAGCGTGGCTTCCGATGCTGGGTATCTGATCCTGATCCCGCTGGGAGCAGCGGCTTTTGTCAGCCTGCGCCGCCACCCGCTGGCCGGGATGGCCGCCGCCTTTGCCGGAGTTGCCACTGCTTTTGGGGCGAACATCATTTTTACCCCAATCGACAGCATGTTGACCGAGATCACCAATGAAGCCATCGGCCTGACAAGCGGTGAGCCGATTACCCTGGCGGCCAACTTCTTCTTTACTTTTGCATCCACGTTTGTGCTGGCGATTGCGGCAACCTGGGTTACAGAGAAGATCGTCGAACCACGGCTGGGCAAATATGATTTTGATTCGATGGATGCTGATTACGCCGAAAGTGGAGATGGCGATGAATTTACCCCGGAAGAAACGCGCGGTATGTGGTATGCCTTGTTTGCCACCCTGGCTGTGATTGCCCTGGTTCTCATTCTGACTCTGCCGCCTGGTGCGCCGCTGCGCAGCCCAGCGGGTTATGAAGGCAACTCGCCCCTGATGGACAGCCTGCTTTTCATCATTACGATGACCTTCCTGATTGCAGGTGTCGCTTATGGCAAGGGCGCTGGCACCATCAAGAACAGCAACGATGTGATCAATGGTGTCACCAAGACTTTTTCCGGTCTGGCGGGATTGGTCTTCATGCTGCTGATGATCGCCCAGTTCATCGCTTACTTCAACTTCACCAATATGCCGACAGTATTAGCAATTTCGATGGCCGAAGTTCTCGAACGCGCCAATATTGGGGCCTTACCCTTATTGCTGGGCTTGATTTTAGTGATCGTGATCCTCAATATCATTATTCCAGGTGTGGTGCCCAAATGGGCGATCTTCGCGCCGGTTTTCATCCCCATCTTCTTCCGTTTGGGGGTGGCTCCGCAAACCGTACTAGCCGCCTACCGGGTGGGGGATTCTCCCTTCAATGTGATCACACCCTTGATGGTCTATCTGCCCTTTGTCGTTACGGTGGCACAGCGCTATCAGAAGGAATCTGGCCTAGGGACCATCGTAGCCTTGATGTTGCCCTATTCGATCCTCGTCTTAATCGCCTGGGTCTTGTTCTTCATCCTTTGGTTTGTGCTGGGTATCCCGCTCGGACCCGGATATCCAGTCGGTGCTTAACAGTGCCAGTTCAATCTGCGAGTAACGCTTCAATTTACAAACTCAAACTTTTATCAGGAGATATTTCATGACAACCTTAACCGTTCTCGAATTTGATACCCCGGAAGGAGCTGCCGGGATGCTGGATAAGATCCAATCCCTGCAAAAGCAGCAGCTCATCAAAATCCAGGATGCTGCCATTGTCACCTGGCCTGAGGGCAAGAAAAGCCCCAAGACCAAGCAGTTGGTCAACCTGGCCGGGATCGGAGCTTTGGATGGCGCATTCTGGGGCATGCTTTTAGGATTGATCTTCTTCGTGCCCTGGTTTGGCATGGCTGTGGGCGCGGCTTTCGGTGCCTTGGGCGGTAAGATGCGGGACTATGGCATCGATGACGATTTCATCAAAAATGTCCGCGAGCAGGTTACC